>WNEP01001285.1_pt1 | contig 12877 bp, 7 predicted proteins | sample 5399961 | NCBI WGS metagenome assembly WNEP01 (sample SAMN13153329, study PRJNA577476) | soil metagenome | isolation source: 20 cm grassland meadow soil pre-rain plot 5 | place: USA:California | collected 2015-09-08 | reverse complement strand
GAGGAGTTATGAGGGGTCGAAGATCCGCGCATCACGTATATGCCGGAACTCCAGCAATATGCCGTGGCTTACACTTCGTATTCGCGTGGCGGTCCTGGAGTGTCTCTGGCGCTCACGAAAGATTTTCGCGTATTCGACAAACTTGGCGTCGTCATGTCGCCGGACGACAAAGACGCAGCCCTTTTGCCCAGAAGGATTAACGGCTCTTGGGCTTTGATCCATCGACCCATGACGCCGCTCGGAGCTCACATCTGGATTTCCTACTCGCCCGATCTGCGGCATTGGGGCAATCACAAGCTCATGCTGGAGGCCCGCCGGGGGGCTTGGTGGGATGCCAACAAAATTGGAATGTCACCTCCACCGATTGAGACATCGCGCGGCTGGTTGATGATTTACCACGGCGTTCGACGCACACCGTCGAGTTCCATCTACCGGCTGGGGCTAGCTCTCTTCGACCTTGAGCAGCCAGAAAAATGCCTGATTCGGGGGGATTCTTGGATGTTTGCGCCTGAAGCGGAATATGAACGTCATGGCGACGTGCAAGACGTGGTTTTTCCTTGCGGCTATACGCTGGGATCGGATGGGGACACCATCAATCTCTACTATGGTGCCGCCGATTCGAGCATCGCGTTGGCGCACGGGAGTATTCGCAGTCTTCTGGCCTGGCTGGACGTCAATGGCCATTCGGAACAATCTCACGACCGTCGGCTACGCAAGTAATCGTCTGGTCCTGCTGCTAGCACATTCCTCGCTAGTCTGGTGTAGCAGCCGATGAACAACCGTGAAATCCAGGCAGCTTGGAAGTATCACGACGGCACCAAGCACTCCTACTGGAGTGTTCGTAACCGTCCTCACCTTCTGGATTGGGCGAATCGTCCGTTGCCTTTCAAAATCTACCCCAAGATAGAGCCTCTTCCACTGCCGCGGGACGTGCCGCAAACAGGGGTGGCCGTGTTCTCCGCGATCTCAGAACCAGTGCCTTCGTCGCCGGCTGATTCGGTCCCCGGCGTTCAGGATCTGACGCGCCTGCTCTATTTCTCGGCAGGGATTACCAAACAGCGTGCATATCCGGGTGGAGAAATCTACTTTCGCGCCGCAGCCTGCACCGGAGCTCTCTACGAGATCGAACTGTATGTCGTGACTGGCGATCTCCCGGGCTTGGATGCCGGCGTGTATCACTTTAATCCGGCGGATGTATCGCTGCGGCTTCTGCGAAGGGGTAATTTTCGGGGAAACCTGGCTCAGGCGACGGTGATGGAACCCGCGGTCGCTCACGCGCCCGCCACGATCATCTGCACCGGAACGTACTGGCGGAACGCCTGGAAGTACCAGGCGCGCACCTATCGCCATTTCGGTTGGGATAACGGCACCCTGCTGGCAAATATGCTGGCCGTTTCTGCGGCTTCGGGGCTGCCAGCCGAGATCGTGCTCGGGTTCGTGGATGCCGAGGTGAACCGGCTACTCGATCTGGATACACGGCGTGAGGTTTCCTTGTGCCTCGTACCGATCGGGCGCACATCGGAGAGTTCGCTGCCGGCACCGAGAGAGGCTCCGGCACTCGGCCTGGAGACAATCCCGCTTTCACAGCAGGAGGTCGAATATCCCACCATGCTTGAGATGCACGACGCGTCTTCGCTTGACTCCGTAAACGAAGTAAATCAGTGGCGCGGTAAGCCACCAGTCCTTTCATCTTCCGCTCTGGCGGGCGAGGCAGTTCCCCTCCCGCGGCTGCCGGAAGAAGAACAACCCAAGGATACGATCGAGCAGGTAATCCAGCGTCGCGGCTCTACCCGAACGTTCGATAAGGCGGCGTCCATTACACTGGCACAACTTTCTACCATTCTCGACTACGCCACGCGAGGTCTTCCGGCCGACTTCCTTGAGCCTCCCGGCGCGCAGCTTAACGATCTTTACCTGATCGTGCATTCAGTTCAGGGCCTCAAGCCGGGCGCATACTTCTTCGGGCGTGAGCACAGCACCCTGGAGCTTTTGAAGGAGGGGGAATTCCGCGCCGAGGCCCATCATCTTGGTCTGGAGCAGGAGCTGCCGGCGGACGCCTGCGTGGACATCTTTTTTCTCGCCGACTTAAAACGCATCTTGGAGCGATATGGGAACCGCGGCTACCGGGCCGTCCAGCTGGAGGCGGGCGCCATCGGCGGCAGGATGTACCTGACTGCGTATGCCCAGCACCTGGGTGCGACCGGGCTGACCTTCTTCGACGATGATGTAATTGAATTCTTTTCACCGCACGCAAAGGACAAGAGTGCCATCTTCCTGCTCGCGATTGGCAAGCCGCTGAAGTCGAAACCACAGTAGGGCCAACTCCTGGATCGTCGGCAACCCTTGCCTTGGGATTATTTCAGGATTGCCCGTAAATCAGACTTGTGCTCTTCAAGATCGAATTCAATGGTCTTGAGTTTGGTGTCCGGACGGAGTCTGGCCACAAATACGCGATACGCTCCGCTTGTGCGACAGTCTTTCCACTGCGGCGCAATTCATTCGTAACGTAACGCCTCCAGTGGGTCAACCTTCGCGGCACGCCGCACAGGCACCCAGCATGCCAATAGCGCTACTCCCACGAACAACGTTCCCACAACGATCAGCGTTGTGGGATCGCTAGGCTGCACGTCAAACAGAAAAGTTCTCAGGACTCGCGACAAAATAATCGCCAGCGCCACTCCCGCGAGTACACCACTCGCAATCAATCGAAGTCCCTCGCCAAAGATTAGGTTGCGAATGTCTTTTTGTTCCGCACCAACAGCGCTGCGAATCGCAAGCTCCCGTCTCCGCGAGGCCACCGAAAGCGAAAGTACGCCGTAAATTCCGACCAGCGTCAGCACGCTGCCCACAACCGAAAACCCAACGAGCAACTGCATCGCGAACGTTCGCGACGCCAGCGAATCATCGCGAATCTGCTCCAAAGTTTTCCGGTTTTCGATGGCGGCAGTTGGATCAACGGCGCGCAACTCGCGTTCCACCGCAACCAGAACTGCGCGTGGGTCCGCAGTCGTGCGGATCACAAGATGTTTCGAAAAGGCCGTCGCCTCCCACAATGATAGATAGACCTCGGGCGACGCCGCCTGCGTCAAATCGTCGGTGCGGCCGTTCGAGACCTCGCCGACGATTTCCGTGGCTGGTTTGTCGCGTCCGTTCAGCCAGATCTTCCGTCCGATTCCGTTGGCATGCGGAAAGTAGCGATCCGCAAATGCCTGGTTGACGATCGCTACGTTTATCGTCTTGCCCTCATCGCTCGAACGAAACTCCCGCCCGCCGAGCATCGCCACGCCCATCAGCTTAAAATAGTCCTCCGTGACGGCGCGCAGCGGCAACGCCGTCTTCTCGCTCTCCTTGGTCGCCGGAGGCTGCCCTTCGATTTCCACTGTCGCTGGCCAATTGTTGCCGGTAAGTGGCACTCCCCACGCGAATGCTGCGTATTGCACGCCGGGAATCGCCGAAACCCTTTCCAAAGCGTGCCGGTGAAAATTGGCCCACTCCGAATAGCTCCGCACTTCCGTAACACTCATCGTTAAGATATGTCCGGTGTTGTAGCCCGATGGGACCTTCGCAATGTTCACCATGGTTCGAATCAGTAACCCCGCCCCTACAAGCAGCGCCAGAGTCAACGCCGTTTGCACCATGGTGACCCCGCGCAGAAGCCGCCGTTCCCCGAGTCCTGCCGTTCCTTTGGGTCCGGCGTTCTTCAGCACCTCCATCGGATCAAGCCGAAACGTTCGAAGCGCCGGAAAAACCCCTGCGAAAACCGCAGCCAGGACCGCTGCACCCAATCCCCAGGCCAGCACCGCCCATCCGGCCGTCACGGCTTCGAGCCGCGGAATTGCATGTCCCGCAATCAACTTAAACAGTTTCACGACTCCGAACGCCAGGCCCACTCCGAATGCCCCACCCAGCAGCGCCAGTAACAGACTCTCCGTCGAAACCTGCCGCAACAGCGCCACGCGCCCCATGCCCATCGCGCTGCGCACGGCGTATTCCTGCTGCCGCTGCAGGCCGCGCACCAGCAGCAGTGCCGCCGCGTTTCCGCACCCAATCAGCAGTACCAGCCCTGCCGCTCCGAGCAAGGGATACAGAATCCTCCGCCCGTCCTGATTCATTTCGTCCGTCACCGATTCCAGCCGCGGCGCAACTCCTTCAAAGTCCTTCTCCGCCTGCGCTTCTCTGGCGGCCAGCAGGGTCAACTCCTGCTGCCCTTGCTGCTGCGTTGCGCGGTCGCGAAGCCGCGCCACCATGTTCCAGTAGGGCTCTTTCAGCCCTTTTGGGTTCGGCTCGGCTGGGACCCAGAAATCCACCGTCGCGTTTACGTCGTAGTTCGGTTCTCTGGCCGCCCCCGGCGATGGCAGAAACCGCACTCCCGGCTCCATGATTCCGATCACCGTTGGCGGCACTTCCCACCGGCTGATCCGCACGGTTTTCCCGATGACTCCGCGATCGCCATTGAACGCCCGCTGCCAGAACTCATACCCCAGCACGATCGCCTTTACCGGCCCTTGCCCGAAATCCCCCTCCTCCAAACCACGCCCCGCGACCGTCTTCAGGCCCATCACCGGCAGATAGTCTTTCGTTACCCACATGCCCTGCATGGACTGGCTGCCGTCGTTCCGCACCAGGAAGTTGAACGTCCAGTTGTACCCCGCGAAGCCCTGAAAAGACTTGGCCTCCTTTTGCCACTCTGTCCACTGCTGCGCCGCCCATCCGCGCGGGTTGTCCATAGGTTGCCCGTCGGTTCGCGCCGCGAGCACTAGGACCAGTTGCTGCGGCTGCCGATACGGCGGCGGCGTCAACAGCACGCCCTGAATCAAGCTGAACACGGCCGAAGTCGCCCCGATTCCCAGCGCTAGTGTCAGCACGGCAATCGAGCTAAAGGCGGGTTGCTTCAACAGCATCCGAATCGCAAATCGCATGTCTCGCAGCATCTATCCCCCTCGCCGATTCCGTGAATCACCTCTTAAGGAAGCCCAATAAGGAAACCTTTCTTACCCTCTCGTGGTTCCCACCGTCCTACCGGCTTTGACGAATAAACCGCATGCGGGTTAGAGGGGCTTGGACTTTCGGTTAGCCCGTAATCCGCCCGCAAGCAGAATTGTATGTGGCCGTTTTTGGCGCCGCCTCGGTAAATATATAATCGGCTGAAGTCAAACTTTGCGTTTGCCTTTCCATTGCACACACCGCAGTCTTGAGGCCAGCACGTGACGGTGGCCAACTCGCTAAGCGCTTAAAGACATTAAGCTATTACGAGGACGCTCCCTTCACCAAACTGTTCATGTTTTGCGCGTTAAAGGAGCCGCGCTATTGGGCCGATTCGATCCGCCCAAATACCGGTCCTGGCCGCAGTTTGCGACTACGCTATGTTGCTGCCCCTACTAGAGAAAGCAAAAGAACAGAGTGCGAACTTCTTGTTGACCCCCAAGACCGGGTCGCGTTCCAGTGGCGCACCACAGTGCGGGACACCGTTCCCTGAGGTAGCGGCCATCCCGCAGCGTGCTGTCTTGCCCGGAGAGCAGTATCGGTTTCACTTCGATATGACCAAATGCATCGGCTGCAAATGCTGCGTGGTTGCTTGCAACGAGCAGAACGGCAATCCCGCGGAAATCAACTGGCGAAGAGTGGGGGAGATCGAAGGCGGCTGGTATCCGGATACCCACCGCTCCTATCTTTCCATGGGCTGCAATCACTGCCTGGAGCCGACGTGTCTGGAAGGCTGTCCCGTGGACGCCTACTCCAAGCATCCTGTCACCGGCGTAGTGTTGCACAGCGCGGAGACCTGCATCGGCTGCCAATACTGCACGTGGAATTGTTCGTATGGAGTTCCACAGTACAACCCGGACCGCGGCGTCGTCGGGAAATGCGACATGTGCCATGACCGGCTGGGCGAGGGGCGGCCGCCGGCGTGTGTCAGCGCTTGTCCTGAGACTGCCATCCGCATCGAAATTGTGAACATTGCGGAATGGAAGCGTGAGTACGCCGTGAACGCCAATGCACCGGGCCTTCCGTCCGCCGATGACAGTATCTCCTCGACGCGCATCACTCTTCCCCACAATTTGCCGCCCGACACGCGGAAAGCAGATTTCTTCCGCGTTAGGCCCGAAGATCCGCACTGGCCTCTCGTGGCCATGACCGTGCTCACCCAACTCTCGGTCGGCGCTTTTGTCACCATCTGGCTGCTGCAATTGTTCGGAAAGACTACGCGCTTGGGTGTTGCGGCGCTGGTTTCGCTGATGGTAGCCGGACTGGCGCTGAGTGCCTCGACGCTCCACCTTGGACGTCCCATTTATGCGTATCGCGCTCTGAAAATGTGGAAGCGTTCCTGGCTGAGCCGTGAAGTCCTGCTCTTTGGATGCTTTTCCGGCGTGGCGTTTTTGTACGCAGCGCTGCTCTGTTTCAAGCTACCGGGAAGCCTTGCGATTGGGGCGCTGACGTCCTTGCTTGGCGCAGCGGGAGTCACTGCGAGTGCCTGGATTTATCTCGTCCCGGCGCGGCCCGCATGGAACTCCAAGCGCACGGTGGCAGGATTTTTTCTTACCTCGATGCTGCTCGGCCCTTTACTCGTCGCAAGCCTCGGAATCGGGGACCGCCGTAGGCTGAACATGGCGATCGTTGTCGCGGCAGCAGGGCACTTGCTGAACAAAGCCGGCAAATTTTTCTGGCTGACGGCGTCCGACTCCTTCGAACTGCAAGCGTCGGGTCGCTTGCTTTCCACAAGTTTGGCGTCTTCCTTCCTGGGGAGCGGCGCGCTGTTGTGCTTAGGGGGAATCATTCTGCCGCTGTTTGTGCCGACCTGGGCGGGCGCGTGTACTTCACTTCTCACTGTTCTGACTGGTGAAATTCTCGGCCGGTATGTTTTCTTCGTCAGCGTGGTTCCCAAGAATATGGCCGCTTCGTACGTGTCCGCCGGAAAGGCCGCGGCATGAGTCTGAAGCGCCAACTCGGATTGGACATCCTGGAGGAAAAGTATGCGTACGCCAGCGATCCGGTCATGGGGCACACCTCCGAGCAAAAGATTCCGGACACTTGGGTCTCCACGACTTGCGGTTACTGCTCGGTCGGTTGCGGTATGTTCATTGGCGTCAAGGACGGCCGCGCGGTGAGCGTGCGCGGAAATCCGGACCACGCTGTCAATTCCGGCTTGCTTTGCCCGAAAGGCCTTTCCGAACATTACACACTGGAGGCTTCGAACCGCGCGCTCTACCCGCTTCTGCGCAACAAACGCGGAAAGCTTGCGCGCATCGGGTGGGACGAAGCTCTTGCCACTATGGCGGAGAAATTCCGCGGCGTTCAGCAGAAGTACGGCCGGGAGGCTCTCGGCGTTCTCAGTACGGGTCAGCTCGTCACCGAAGAGTTTTATGCGCTCGGGAAGCTCGTGCAGCTTGGACTTGGTACGAAGAATTACGACGGGAACACGACGCTATGCATGGCCAGCGCCGTCTCCGGGTATAAGCGCTCCTTTGGCAGCGACGGTCCGCCAGGCGCGTACGAAGACCTCAGCCAAGCGGACGTCATTTTTCTCATTGGCGCGAACATCGCCGACAACCATCCGATCCTTTGCCAGTACCTCGACGCCAATCCCTCGAGGACCTTGATCGTGGCCGATCCCCGGGTGACCAAGACCGCGATGATGGCAGACCTGTACCTCCCTTTGAAGCCGCGTTCGGACATCGCTCTTCTTAACGGGATGATTCACCTGCTCATCGAGAACGATCTCGTCGATCGTGAGTACGTTGCGGTGCATACTACTGGGTTCGACCAACTGGAAGAGTCGGTTCGCAAGTACACGCCCGAGTACGTCTCGCAACTAACCGGGCTCACGCCCGAGCAAATCTACAAGGCCGCACTGATCTATGGCAAGGCCAATGCCCCGTTCATTGGCTGGACGATGGGTGTGAACCACAGCACCAAGGGAACGGAAACGGTAAACGTCATCAATAATCTTGCCTTGATCACCGGCAACGTCGGGAAACCAGGCGCTTCTCCATTTTCAATCACCGGGCAATGCAATGCGATGGGAACACGGGAGGCGGGCTTCGCTTCAAGCCTTCCTGGGTATCGCAAATTTGAGAGTGCATCCGACCGCGAGGAATTGGCGGCGCTCTGGGGTATCGGCGTGGAGCGGCTGCCTACTTCGCGCGGATGGGCTTATCCGGATATCGTCGAGGGCGCGGTTGCGAAGAAGATTCGCGCTCTGTGGGTCATCGCCACAAATCCAATCGTGTCCTTTCCGAATCTCGGAGTGTTGCAGCACAGCCTCGATAGCTTGGACTTTCTGGTGGTCCAGGATGGATTTCATCCCACGCCCACGACCGAAGTCGCGGACCTCGTTCTCCCCGCGGCCATCTGGGGAGAAAAAGAAGGCACGTATACAAATTCGGAACGCCGCGTGAGCAAGGTCAATCGCGCCGTGAACCCTCCTAGGGAGGCCCGCAGCGACTTCGACATTTTCTTGGATTTGGCAAAAAAGCTAGGCTGCTACGGGGAACTCTTTCCGGGATGGACTCAGCCGAAGGATGCCTTCGACGAATGGAAGCAGGTATCGGCGGGCCGCCTCTGCGATTATTCCGGACTCACGTACGAGCTCATCGAGCGCCATGGCGGGATTCAGTGGCCCTATCCGGCGGGCACCACGGAAGTAAGGACAACACGGCTCTACTCCGATGGCCATTTCTCCACTGAGAATGGAAAGGCGCGGCTTCTCCCGGTCGAGTGGGAACCTTTTCCGGAACAGCCGAACGCGGACTTTCCGTTCGTGCTGAATACGGGCCGCACCGTCGAGCATTGGCATACCCGCACGAAAACAGGAAACGTTCCAATCCTCGAGCGTCTCTCGCCAAACGCATGGCTGGAGATGAATCCGCGGGACGCGCAGTCGCTCGGACTGAAGCCGCATGACCACATCGACGTGATTTCTGCTCGAGGACGCGTGAAAGGTGTCGAGCTTCGTGTTACGGAAATTATCGCGCCCGGGCAAGTCTTCATGCCCTTTCACTACGCCGAGGCGAATGCCAATCGAGTGACGCAAAGCGCTTTCGATCCAATCTCGCGGGAGCCCAATTACAAACAGTGCGCCGTGCGCGTCGAGAAAGCGCAGATCGCTCCACAATATTGGGGAGTGCGCGGAAGCCCGAGAGCCAGAGTCCCGGCATGAATTCGGACGGAGTGGAACCAATTCTCGTTTCGTACAAAGGGTGGAGATGAACAAAAAAAAGTTCATGGAGAGCGGCCACTTTCCGACTCTCATCGCGGCGTTTCTCTACTTCGATGTCAGCTTCATGGTGTGGGTCATGCTCGGTCCTCTTGCCCCGTTCCTCTCCGAAATGCTCAAGCTCACGCCCTACCAGAAAGGATTGCTGACGGCGATTCCTCTTCTCGGTGGAGCGCTATTCCGGCCTGTGCTGGGATTTCTCGGCGAGCGCATTGGTGAACACCGGACCGGCTTGCTCGGACTTGCATTCACTTTGCTCCCGCTGATTCTCGGCTGGCGCTTCGCGCATACTCTCGCACACTTCTATTTTCTCGGGCTCCTGTTGGGTATCGCAGGCGCGAGTTTCGCCGTAGCTCTTCCGATCGCGGGACGCTGGTATCCGCCCGAGTATCAGGGGCTCGTCATGGGCATCGCTGGTGCAGGGAATTCGGGAACTCTGATCGCCACACTATTCGCGCCGCGCCTCGCTCAAAAATTTGGTTGGGCGAACACGTTTGCGTTGGCTATGCTTCCCGTAGTCGTTGTGTTGATTCTCTTCGCCTTGCTGGCTAAGAACAGCCCCCGCCGCAGCGAACCCCCTAAATGGAAAGCCATCGCAGCCATTTTGCGCGAGTCCGATACCGCTTGGTTTTGTTTCTTCTATAGCTTTACGTTCGGTGGGTTCGTGGGCATGGCCAGTTTTCTCAGCACCTTCTTCCACGACCAATATGGGCTGTCAAAGGTGCGCGCTGGGGACTTCACGACCATCGTTGTCCTCGCGGGAAGTTTCCTGCGGCCCGTGGGCGGTTGGCTCTCGGACAAGATCGGAGGCTACCGCTTGCTTTTGCTACTCTTGGCTGGTGTGGCGGGTTGCCTCGGAGGCGTAGGGAGGTTCCCTGTACTTCCACTTGAGGTAGGGCTCTTGTTTTTGTCCATGGGAATGATGGGCATGGGAAATGGAGCGGTTTTTCAACTCTTGCCGCAGCGCTTCCCGGAACGCGTCGGGCTTCTCACGGGACTGGTTGGCGCGGCCGGTGGCCTGGGAGGCTTTTTCTTGCCTTTTATTCTCGGCGCCATTAAACAGCGAACCGGGCAGTACTCGGGAGGACTCTTTCTTTTCGCGAGCGCTTTCTTTGCCGCTGCTTTGATTCTCTTGCAGCTTGGCACCAAATGGCGCGCGAGCTGGCAGGAGGAATCGGTGGAGCGGGCGGGAATCTTTTCGTATCGCGGTATTCCCGGAACTCCCGTGGAAGAAGTCGCCGAATGAAGTGCGCACGGGCACAGCCCAGAGTTCTCTCCGGGAGGAGTCGTGAAAAGGTTGTTATAGTCAGGAACGGTGGCGGGGAGGGTGTACCATTGCGCCGACGCCGACACAAACGCAAATGCGCTCCCACATGCGGCACGGGCCATCTGTCAGTATGACGTGCCTGCCGATAGACGTGGCCGCACTCGGCATTTCAATTCGGGCCAGCGCGCCATAACTCCCGGATAAGTCGGCAACTCTTACCCAATCTGGTTGTGGAAGGTTAGGCCGTCCTAGGCCGCGCCTTGCCGCAAAGCCAGAATGGAACTTGCTAAAAGTAACGCATTCCCTCCATAGGCGTCTAATGTAGTCTCGGATGTCCCCACGCTTTATGCACAGAACCTGGGGTCACAAACTACAGAGATACTGGCAGGGCGTGGTGTCAACCACGGGGCTTTTGGGCCTGGCCCGCAATATACCGTTGGCCTGTAGCGTATAAAGGGACGAGGGGAGGACCAGGATGAAGTTACAGCTCCGGTTTTTGTATGTCCTGCCGCTGTTTGTCTTGCAAATGGCAGCATTGGGCTGTAACCGGGCGAATCCCCAGGCTGCTGGTCCCCAAATGCCGCCTCCGCCGCTGGTGAGTGTGGTCAAGGCGCAAGCCCAAGATGTGCCCGTTTACCTCGACGAGATCGGCAAGAGCTACGCTTTCGAGTCCGTTACCGTAACCCCGCAAGTCGGCGGACGCATTACGCAGAGGCAATTCCAGGATGGCGCGGATTTGACCAAGGGGCAGTTGCTCTTTGTGATAGATCCCCGTCCGTATCAGGCCCAGCTCGATTCGGCAAAGGGCGCTCTGGCCCAGGCAAAAGCGGCGCTGGAACTCGCCAGGGTGGAGTTCGCGCGCAGCTCGGAGCTATTCGACTCGAAGGTCATCGCAAAGCAGGACTACGACAGCAAAAAGAGCACCGTCGAGGTCGATCAGGCACAGGTGGAATCGGCGGAAGCGGCGCTCGAAACCGCCCAGCTCAACCTGGAATATTGCTATATTCACTCGTCCATCCAGGGGCGTGCCGGCGCACGACTCGTTGATGTCGGAAACGTGGTGCAGGCGAACACAACCGGGTTGTTGCTAATCCAGCGCCTGGATCCGATTTATGCGGACTTCACGATAACCGAGCGCGATCTCTCCACTGTGCAAAAAGAGATGACTCGCGGAACGCTAAAGACCTTGGTGAGGCTGCCCTCCGATCCGGAAGAGCACGTCCGGGGTGGTAAGCTCACATTTCTCGATAACACCGTCCAGAACGGCACCGGCACGGTCTTTTTGCGCGCCACCATCTCCAACCCCGACCACCATTTCTGGCCCGGGCAATTTGTCAACGTCAGGCTGGTGCTGGAAACGCAAAAGGGAGCCGTGCTGATCCCCAACCAAGCCACGCAAATCAGCCAGAAAGGTCCGTTCGTTTACGTGGTGAAATCCGACAACACCGCAGACCTGCGGCTTGTGACCTTGGGCCAACGGCAAGGCGATAACATCGTGGTTAGCCAAGGTGTAGCCCCGGGAGAAAACGTCATCGTCGCCGGCCAGATGACCGTAGCTCCGAACAGCAAGGTGCGTGTGGATACCGGCGGCGCTACCCCCGCAGCGGGCACGCAGCCGAGTGCGCCCGCGAAGGCAAAGTAACGAGAACGAAGATCGATGAATCTCTCTGAACCATTTATTCGCCGCCCGGTGATGACCGCGGTGCTCACGGTCTCAGCCATTGTTTTTGGCGTACTCGCTTATTTTGCCTTGCCTGTCAACGATCTGCCCGCGGTCGACTATCCCGTCATTCAGGTAAACGTCGGTTATCCCGGCGCAACGCCAGAGACCATGGCGAACAACGTGGCCACGCCGCTCGAGCGTCAGTTCATGCAGATTCCCGGTCTTCAGTTGGTGACCTCCAACAGTGGACAGGGGCACTCGAGTTTCGTCCTGCAGTTCGATCTCTCCAAGAGTGTGGATGCCGCGGCAACCGACGTTCAGGCGGCCATTACGCGCGCGACGGCGCAGCTTCCCGTAGATTTACCGAGCCCGCCCACCTTCACCAAAACCAATCCGAACGACCAGCCCATCATGTACGTGGGGATCACTAGCGACAGCGCCACGCAGGGCCAGCTGTTCGACTACGCCAATACGCAAGTCGGCGAGCGCATTAGCATTCTCCCTGGGGTAAGCCAGGTCGCCGTCTATGGCGCTCAGTCTGCCGTTCGCATCAAGGCGGACCCTTCCGCGATGGCCGCGCGCAATTTGACCATCGATGACTTGGCCGCCGCGTTGAAGAACGGAACCAGCTATACCGGCGCCGGCCAATTTGACGGCGAACATCACACCTTTCTGCTGCAGCCCGAAGGACAGTTGAGCGAAGCCAGCCAGTACGAGAATTTAATCGTCCGGCAAG
>WNEP01001279.1_pt1 | contig 12887 bp, 11 predicted proteins | sample 5399961 | NCBI WGS metagenome assembly WNEP01 (sample SAMN13153329, study PRJNA577476) | soil metagenome | isolation source: 20 cm grassland meadow soil pre-rain plot 5 | place: USA:California | collected 2015-09-08 | reverse complement strand
CCGAGGCGGCTGACGTGATCGCAGTACTGCGCCCGATTCTCGGGGCGCCCGTCGAATTGCGCGCCGAGGAGCCGGGAGCGCCTGCGCCCCCTAGCGAACCCGGGGCCGGGGAGCGCGCACGCATCGTCGAATTACTTGGGCCGACGCCAGTGCCGATCGATGATCTCGTGCGGTTGTCGGGGAGCTCGCCCGCCGTCGTGCGCGTGGTCCTGCTCGAGCTCGAGCTTGCGGGCCGCCTCGAGCGCCACGGGGGCGCCCTGGTGTCACTGCTGTGAGCGATTTCCTCGCCTGTTATTCCGAGTCCCGAGCGCGGCGAGGAGCTTCGCGGCGCCGCGGAATGACGAAGAACTCAGATATCGCCGCAAGGCGGCCGATCATCGTCGTCGGTCCTGATCGGCACCAAGCTCGGCTCGAGCCCCATTGCCTGCAGCGATGCCATCACGGCGATGTACATGATGATCCACATGGCTAAATCCCCCGCCCGGGACCTACGGAGTAGGTTCCACGATGGAACCCTCAGCGCGTAGCGCGGTGGAATTGCGGCTGCCGGATTTCCACAGACCAAAATCGTAGTGCTGTGCCTTTCCGGCAACGTCTGCGCTAGGCGGCCAAACAACGCTGCGCGCGGGCATCGTTAATGGCCCCCGAACTGCGCCGCCTTGGTGTTGATGCATAATCTCGGCGACCGCCCACAACCGTTTTATCCTGCTTCATAAAATCGTCGGAGAACATGGCCGATCTCGGCCCCATCCGGCCGCCACTGCGGGCAGTGGCGCGCCTGCCGCCGCCGGCCGCCGGTTTGACAGGGAGGGTTGACAACCCCATCTTTCGCCGCGACAAGGGCGCCCCGATTCTGCGCGACCGGCGGTCGGCCTCCCTACTAACTTATTGGAATTCATGAACATCGTCGTTGTCGAGTCTCCGGCCAAGGCGAAGACCATCAATCGCTACCTTGGCTCCGGCTACGAGGTATTGGCCTCGTTCGGACACGTGCGAGACCTGCCGGCGAAGGACGGATCGGTCGACCCCGAGCACAATTTCCGGATGATTTGGGAGGTCGACGATAAGTCCCAGAAGCGCCTCAACGACATTGCGCGCGCGCTCAAGGGGGCCAGCAAGCTCATTCTCGCAACCGACCCCGATCGCGAGGGCGAGGCCATTTCCTGGCACGTGCTCGAAGTCTTGAAGGAGAAGCGCGCGCTCAAGCAGCAGGCGGTCGAGCGGGTGGTGTTCAATGCCATCACCAAGCAGGCAGTGCTCGACGCGATGAAGCACCCGCGCAAGATCGACGGCGCGCTGGTCGATGCCTATCTCGCCCGCCGCGCGCTCGATTATCTCGTGGGCTTTACGCTCTCACCCGTGCTCTGGCGCAAACTGCCCGGCGCGCGCTCGGCCGGCCGAGTGCAGTCGGTGGCGCTGCGGCTCGTCTGCGACCGCGAACTCGAAATCGAAAAATTCGTCCCGCGCGAATACTGGTCATTGGTTGCGACGCTGGCCACGCCGCGGGGCGAGGCGTTCGAGGCCCGGCTCGTCGGCGCCGATGGCGAAAAAATCCAGCGCCTTGACATCGGCTCCGCCAGTGAGGCCGAAGCCTTCAGAGAAGGGTTGGAGCGCGCCAGTTTCACCGTCGCCAGCGTGGAGGCCAAGCCGGCGCGGCGCAACCCGCCCGCTCCCTTCACCACCTCGACCTTGCAGCAAGAAGCGAGCCGCAAGCTGGGCTTTGCGCCCGCGCATACGATGCGCGTCGCGCAACGGCTATACGAGGGCATCGACATCGATGGCGAGACCATCGGCCTCATCACTTACATGCGCACCGATGGCGTGGATGTTGCAGAAGAGGCGCTCGCCGCCACTCGGCGGCTGATCGGAGCCGATTACGGCAAAGACTATGTGCCGCCGTCCGCGCGCCAGTACCAGGCCAAGACCAAGAACGCGCAAGAAGCGCACGAGGCAATCCGGCCGACGGACGTCGGGCGCCGCCCGCGTGAAGTGAAATCGGTTCTCGACCATGATCAGGCGCGGCTCTACGAGTTGATCTGGCTGCGCATGGTGGCGAGCCAAATGGAATCCGCCGAGCTCGAACGCACCACGGCGGAGATCACCGCCACCGTGGCCTCCCCCGCAATCAGCGGCGGGCGCAGGGTCATCGATCTGCGCGCAACCGGGACCGTGGTGAAGTTCGACGGCTTCCTCACGCTATACCAGGAGGGCGAGGACGACGCCGCGGGCGACGAAGACGGGCGCCGCCTTCCGGAGATGAGCGCGGGCGAAGCGCTGGCCAAGCGTAAGATCGACGCCGGCCAACATTTCACCGAGCCGCCGCCGCGCTACTCGGAAGCGTCGCTGGTCAAGCGCATGGAAGAGCTCGGCATCGGCCGCCCCTCCACCTATGCCTCGATCTTGCAGGTGCTCAAGGACCGCGGCTACGTGCGGATCGAGAAAAAGCGGCTCGTGCCCGAGGACAAGGGGCGGGTGCTGACCGCATTCCTCGAAAGCTTCTTCGCGCGCTACGTCGAATACGACTTCACGGCCGGGCTCGAGGAGCAGCTCGACCGCATCTCCAACAACGAAATGGCTTGGCGCGACTTGTTGCGCGACTTTTGGCGTGAGTTCACGGCCGCCGTCGGCGACATCAAGGAGCTGCGTGTCACTCAAGTCATCGACGCGCTCGACGAGATGCTGGCGCCACATCTGTTTCCGCCGCGCGCGGACGGCGCCGATCCGCGCAAATGCCCGAGCTGTGCGACCGGCCGGCTCTCCCTCAAGCTCGGCAAGTTCGGCGGCTTCATCGGCTGCACTAATTATCCCGACTGCCGCTACACGCGCCCGCTGGCGCTGGCGAACGGCAACGGCGGCCCTGAGAACGGGATGAAAAAGCTCGGCGAAGACCCGGCGAGCGGGCTCGAGGTGACTCTGCGATCGGGCCGCTTCGGGCCCTATATCCAGCTCGGGGAAGCAACTGAAGGCGAGAAACCCAAGCGCACTGGCCTCCCCAAGAGCCTCTCCGCCGAGGACGTCGACCTTGACCGCGCGCTCGGGCTGCTCTCCCTACCCCGCGAGATCGGAAAATATCCCGGCGACGGCGAGCCGATCATGGCCGGCGTGGGCCGCTTCGGGCCTTATGTGCAACACGGCAAGACCTACGCCAATTTGACGGCAGGCGAGGACGTACTCACCATCGGGCTCAACCGTGCTGTTGCGCTGATCGATGAGAAGCGTGCCAAGCGCAAGAGCGGGCGCGGGGCCGATCCGGGCCGTGCACTCGGCGATCATCCGGAGAAGGGCGGGCGCATCGTGGTGAAGAGCGGCCGTTACGGGCCCTATGCCACCCACGATGGTGTCAATGCCACGCTGCCCGCCGATTTCAGCCCCGAAACGATCACGCTCGAGCAGGCCGTCGGCCTGTTGGAAGCGAGGCGCGCGCGCGGCGGCAAACGGCGCGCTGGCAGCAAGGTGCAGGCCGCCCACAAGGCGGCGCCGAAAGCAAACAGCGACAAGGCGCCTACACGCCGGAAAAAGGAGCCTCAAGGTAAAACCCAGGGGGCAGTGATCAGACCCCGGCGCTAGGCCGTAGGGGTGGACATCGGGCGATCGCGGCGTCCCTCAGCCGCACCTATCGCGTGGGTGCAATGCCCACGCGCGGTCCGCGTGGGCGACATCGCACGGCAGCAAAATCCGAATTGCGATACTTAAGCAGGCGACGTTGCCACCCCACGCAGGACTTGACCTACTGACTGGCGAAATCAATCGCTAGTATCCATATCCCAACCCATAAGCGAGTTTCGCTCGCGGATTTTATTTCGTGAAACGTCCCCCTACCAAGCCTTCATTTCCGTCCAAAGACGACCTCCTCGCCTTTATCGGCAAAGCGCCCGGCAAGATCGGCACCCGTGAGATCGCGCGCGCCTTCGGCCTCAAGAACGCCGAACGCGCGACGCTCAAGCGCATGTTGCGCGAACTCGCCGACGGTGGATTGGTCGAGCGGCGGCGCAAGAAACTACATCATGCGGGCACATTGCCCCACGTCGTGCTCGCCGACATCACCACACGCGATTCCGATGGCGAGCTGATCGCGCTGCCGACGGAGTGGGACGAAGCCGAGCGCGGCGCAGCACCAAGGATCCGCGTGCGCATTCCGCGCCGGGCGGGTCCGAGAGAGGTCGCGGGCGTCGGCGACCGCGCTTTATTGCGGGTCGAGGAGAGCGCCAGCGAGAACGATCCGATCCGCTACAACGGGCGCATCATCAAGCTCATCGAGCGCGGTCGGCAGCGCGTGCTCGGCATTTTCCGCGCGGCGCCGGGCGGCGGCGGGCGACTTGCGCCGATCGACAAGAAAGCGCTCGGCCGCGAGCTTTCGATCCCCGCCGGCGGCGCCGCTGACGCGCGCGATGGCGATCTGGTGGCGGTCGAGATCGCGGCGCGGCAAAGCGGCTACGGCCTGGCGCACGCACGCGTGACCGAAAGGCTCGGCTCGCTCGGCACCGAGCGCGCGGTGAGCTTGATCGCCATCCATGCCCACTCGATCCCGCACGTCTTCCCCGCCGCGGCCATCGCCGAAGCGGAAGCGGCAAAACCAGCACGACTTTCCGGCCGCGAGGACTGGCGCGCCCTGCCGCTCGTTACCATCGATCCGGCGGACGCCAAGGATCACGATGATGCGGTGCACGCCGCGCCCGATGACAATCCCAACAACCCCGGCGGCTCCATCATCAGCGTCGCCATCGCCGACGTCTCGCATTACGTGCGGCCCGGCTCCGCGCTCGACCGCGAGGCGCTTACCCGTGGCAATTCGGTCTATTTCCCCGACCGGGTCGTGCCAATGCTGCCCGAGCGTATTTCCAACGACCTGTGCTCGCTGCGGCCTGGCGAGGACCGGGCGGCACTCGCGGTGCGGCTCGTCGTGGGCGCCGACGGCCGCAAGCGCTCGCACAGCTTCCATCGCGTGCTCATGCGCTCCGCGGCGCGGCTCAATTACGTGCAGGCGCAGGCAGCCATCGATGGTTGGCCCGACGAAGCCACTGGACCGTTGCTCGCCACCGTTCTCGAGCCGCTCTATTTGGCTTATCGCGCGCTCAAGCACGCCCGCGATGCGCGCGCGCCGCTCGATCTCGACCTTCCCGAACGCAAGATCGTGCTCACCGCGCACAACACGGTCGATCGGGTCATGACGCCGGAGCGCCTCGACGCCCATCGGCTGATCGAGGAATTCATGATCCTCGCCAACGTTGCCGCGGCAGAGACGCTGGAACGCGCGCACGTGCCGCTGATTTACCGCTTGCACGACGAGCCCGACCCGGAGCGGGTGAATGCGCTGCGCGAGTTCCTGCGGAGCCTGGACATCTCCTTGCCCAAGGGCGGTGCGCTGCGGGCCGAGCATTTCAACCGCATCCTCGCGCGGGTGAAAGGCCGCGACGTCGAGAAGCTCGTCAACGAGGTTGTGCTGCGCACGCAGGCGCAGGCCGAATATGCGGCGGAAAATTACGGGCATTTCGGCTTGAATCTGCGCCGCTATGCGCATTTCACCTCGCCGATCCGCCGCTATGCCGACCTCATCGTCCACCGCGGTCTCATTCGCGCGCTGCGGCTCGGTGACGGCGGTCTGCCGCAGGAGCAGGACGCGGCTGCGGTCGGTGAGATCGGCGCGCAAATCTCCGCCGCCGAGCGCCGCGCCATGAAGGCCGAACGCGAGACCTTCGACCGCCTCATCGCGCATTTCCTCGCTGATCGCATCGGTGCGACCTTTGCCGGCCACATCTCCGGGGCAACGCGCGCTGGCCTTTTTGTGAAGCTCGACGATACCGGCGCCGACGGCTTCGTGCCCGCGCGCACGATCGGCACGGAATATTTCCGCTATCACGAGGACCGCCACGCGCTCATCGGTGCACGCAGCGGCGAGACCTACCGCCTCGGCGATCGCGTCACGGTGCGGCTCGTCGAGGCCGCGCCAGTCGCGGGCGCACTGCGCTTCGAGATTCTCTCCGAGGGCCGCCATACCGCCGCAGGGCGGCGACATCCCCGGCACGAGCGCGAAACGCGCGCGCACCCCGCGCAGCAGCGTGCACGGACGAGGAAGCGATGAGCGACGTGGTCGCGGAGCGACTCGAGCGCATGGCTCGTTTCGTCAAGCGGATGAACGAGGTCGAACGTGACCTCTCGTCCCCCTATGTACGGCCCAAGGACGCGGCGACGCTCATCCTCGTCGACCGCGCCGGGTCCGTCCCGAAGGTTCTTCTCGGCAAGCGCCATCACGGTCATAAATTTATGCCGGGGAAGTTCGTGTTTCCCGGCGGCCGCGTCGATCCGGCCGACCAGCGCATGCCGGTTGCGCAGGAACTTGATCCACACGCGCAAGTGCATCTGATGAAGCGCCTGCAGCGCCCGAGCGTGGCGAAGGCGCGCGCCTTGGCGCTCGCCGCGATCCGCGAGACATTCGAGGAAACGGGCTTGGCACTTGGGGTGCGTGGCGAGCCGGAGAGCAAAGTCCCGCGCGGGCCGTGGAGCGACTTTGCCGCGGCGAAGATCCTGCCCGATCTCGGCGCACTGCATTTCATCGGCCGCGCCATCACTCCGCCTGGGCGGCCGCGCCGCTTCGACGCACGCTTCTTCACCATGGATGCGAGCGCAATTGCCCATCGCATCGAGGGAGTCACGGGCCCCGAGGCCGAGTTGGTGGAACTAGTTTGGATGCCGCTCGCGCAAGCCAAGGAACTCGACATGCCTGCGGTGACCGGCGTGATGCTGGAAGAGCTCGACGCCCGCATCGCCGACGGTTTCGCGCACGAGCTGCCGGTCCCGTTCTACAGCATGCCGCATGGCCGCTTCCGGCGGGAGATGTTGTGACGTCGCTTGGCAGGCCGCGAGAGAGGGCACATGCATCTCGTCATAGCGCCTCGGAGATCCGCGTACGCCTTATGGTCATGGGGTAGCTCGCATTGACATTGGCGACCCCGCCGCTAGGTTGCGCGCACATTTAGCACTCGAGGTTCGCCATGGCGAAAGCCACCAGCATCAAAGTGAAACTGGTCTCCAGCGCCGACACCGGTTTCTATTACGTGACGCGCAAGAATGCGCGCACGATGACCGACAAGCTGGTGAAGAAGAAGTACGACCCAGTCGCCAAGAAGCACGTCGAGTTCCGCGAATCCAAAATCAAGTGATGCTGCGCAACGTGCTGCAGCCTACCCGTAGGCGTATTTTCCTCAATTCGGCTGTGAATTAGGGCGTCCCGCCCGTCAGGCAAGGTGGCCGGTCGGGAGCGGCGTCATGAGGAGGCCACTCTTACCGCCCCCGAACCGGCCGAACCCCACGGACCCAGGAGATGCGGCGGACCTGAGCATTCCGTAGGGTTATCAAAGCGATAGGCGATGCTAAATGCCCCCGCGGCCCGGGGTCTCTTGCCGGGCCAGGAGTCCTTTCCACCGCTCTGCGCAACCTAGCGTACCGGCCCCGGAAATCAACAAATTACCTTGCGGATAAGCAAGAGAATTTGGTCAGCCTAAACGGCCGGGTCGAGCCCGCTGGGTCCGTCATTCCGGGTCCCGGGCGCAGCGAGGGAGCCCGGAATCCATGACCACGGCTGGTGACTTATGGATTCCGGGCTCGCGGCTTCGCCGCGCCCCGGAATGACCGAGCAACCACAGCTGCTGTTTACGCCGAGCCCAGAAAGCGGCGGATGGTCTCGATGAACTTCGCCACCGAAATCGGCTTCGACAGATAAGCCTCGCAGCCGCCCTCACGGATGCGCTCTTCATCGCCTTTCATCGCAAATGCAGTGATGGCAACCACCGGAATCCCCTTGAGCTCCGGGTCCTCCTTGAGCCACTTCGTCACTTCGAGACCGGACACCTCCGGCAATTGAATATCCATCAAAATCAAGTCGGGGCGGTGCTTGCGGGCAAGATCGAGCGCCTCGATGCCGTTGCGCGTGGCGACGGTGTCATAACCATGCGCTTCCAATAGATCGTGGAAGAGCTTCATGTTGAGCTCGTTGTCCTCCACGATCATCACGGTCTTCGACATGGCCGATCTTCCGAGATCAGATGCCCGAGGCGCTACCGGCTTCGTCCGCGCTACCGGCTTCGTCCGAGAGAGAGGCGATGGCTCGCGGATAGGCATTTTCAGTCACCCCTGGCTACCATCCCCCAGCTGGGAGAGGAATGAGACCGAGCCCATTTCTGGCGCCGACTCTCTAATGCCCAGACGTTACGGAAACGCAAACACGCCGGTACCTCAGGCCGGCCCGACCGGCGTGACATCCATGGTGCGGCGGCTGAGCGCGATATTGAACGTGTATCCGCCGAACAGGTCGACCATGGTGATGAAAATGAGCAGAAAGGCTGCCTCCCACCGCGGCGCGCTGCCGATCAGGTGCGGCTTGCCGAAAACTGCGATCAGCACCACGGCGAGCGGAAGGAGCGAAGCCATCCCATCGATCACACCCACGAAGCGGCCGGTGGCCGAGGGCAGCGCGAAGGGAATCGAAATCAACTGAAACGTCAGATAGACCGCCACAACCCAGGCCATGTTGAATCCGAGCCGCTCCGGGGTGAACAGGCCAATAGTCCCTTCCAGGCTCTTGAACGAGCCGGCCAACCAGAAAAAATATACCTCCCACAAGGCCAGGCCCAACGCGAATAGAATGCTTAGCCCAGCGATAGATAGACGGCCTTGGCGCATTGTCGCCTCCTTCGAATCGAAACCCTCACCTAGCCGAGATGCTGGGCGCGCGTCGAGGACTCGGCCGCGCGGGCGCGACCTTGATTTGTACCGTGCAACAGGCGTTTTGTCGGCGGCACGCCGGCGGGTGTTTCGGAGAATGCCATGGGAGCCAAACGCGGCCCGGTACGGCTCGATGACCAGCAGACGGCAGCCGAAGCGCTCGCCATTGCCGCGCTCACCTTCATCGCCGGCGAGCCCGAGCGGCTCGGCCGCTTCCTGGCGCTGACGGGAATTGGCCCAGAATCCATCCGCGCGGCGGCCCACGAGCCGCGGTTCCTGCTCGGGGTGCTCGATCATCTCGCTGGCGAGGAGCCGCTGTTGCTTGCGTTTGCCGCGGAAAACTCAATCGCGCCGAGCGCGGTCATGCAGGCGCGTGATACCATCGCGGGCCGCCCTTGGGAGCGCGACACGCCGTGAGGCGTTGTGACAGCGGGCGCGACGCCCGCAACAAGCGAGAGGACAATTGCCGGGCTTCTGCCGGGATTGCCGCCGCGATGTACCGGAGCAAGTCGCCCGTTGCTCCGCCTGCGGCTCGCCGCGCCTGTTGCGCCATCCGCAGATCGAGACACTCGCCATCGCTCACGTCGATTGCGACGCCTTCTACGCTACCATCGAAAAGCGCGACGATCCTAACCTTGCCGACAAGCCAGTGATCGTGGGGGGCGGTCAGCGCGGCGTCGTGCTCACTGCCTGCTATGTCGCGCGCACGTTCGGCGTTCGATCAGCCATGCCCATGTTCGAGGCCCGGCGGCTGTGCCCGCAGGCCACGGTGGTGCGGCCCAATATGGACAAATACGCGCGCGTTGGGCGCGAGGTGCGCGAGCTCATGTTCAAGCTCACGCCGCTGGTCGAGCCGATGTCGATCGACGAGGCCTTCATGGATCTTTCGGGCACGGCGAGGCTGCATGGGATGTCTCCTGCCAAGGCGCTTGCCGGTTTTGCCGGCGAGGTCGAACACGCGCTCGGCATTACCGTGTCCATCGGGCTCGCGGAGAACAAGTTCTTGGCCAAGATCGCGTCCGATCTCGACAAGCCACGCGGCTTTGCCGTGCTCGGCGGCGGCGAGGCAGCCGCCTTCCTCGCCCCGCGGCCGGTGACGCTGATCTTCGGCGTCGGCAAGATCGCCCAGCAGCGCCTTTCCCGCGACGGGCTGCGCAGCATCGGCGATCTGCAGCGCGCCGGAGAGAAAGACTTGCGGCGCCGCTACGGGGCCGAGGGCGCGCGGCTGTTTCGGCTGGCGCACGGGCTCGATAACCGGCCGGTCCAGGCCGAGCGCGAGGCTAAAAGCATTTCGGCCGAAACCACGTTCGATCGCGACATCGCCGATTTCCGCCTGCTCGAGCTGCGGCTGTGGCGCCTCGCGGAGAAAGTCTCCTGGCGGCTCAAAGGCAACGGGCTCGCCGGCTCGACCGTGACGCTGAAGCTCAAGAGCGCCGACTTCCGCCTCCGCACCCGGGCGCAGTCGCACGCGCATCCGACCCAGCTCGCGTCGCGCATCTTCGCGGTCGGGCGCGAGCTGCTCGCGCGCGAGACCGACGGCACAATGTTTCGGCTCATCGGCATCGGGGTATCGGGCCTGTGCGACGCCGATGGGGCCGATTTCGCCGATCTCATCGACCGTCGCAGCGCTGGGGCCGAGCAGGCGATGGACCGCTTACGTGAGAGGTTCGGCGAGGAAGCGGTGGTCAAGGGGCTTGCGCTCGAGGGTGACGATGAGGAATGAGCTAGCCCGCTGGACGAATGCGGCGCGCGAGTTGTTAGACTTCGGTCAATCTAGTGACAAACGAAGCCGGAGGATCGACGATGCGATCAACGCTTAGGATCGGCGTCCTCGCCTGCGCCGCGATGGTGGGAACAATGAATGCGGCATCGGCCCAGACGCCGTTGAAGGTCATCGTCTTCCCCGGCCTGTCCAACTTCTCGATTTTCGCAGCCCAGCACAAAAATCTGTTTGCCAAGCACGGCATCGACATCGAGCTCACCAATACGCCGAACTCCGACGTGATGCGTAACGGGCTGGCCAAAGGCAATTATCAGATCGCCCAGGGAGGGGTCGACAACGCGGTGGCAATGGTCGAACTCGCCAAGGCGGACGCGATTATCCTGACTGGCGGCGACAACGGCTACAACCGCATCTTCGTGCAACCAGAGATCAATTCCTTGGCCGATCTTCGCGGCAAAACGGTCGTGGTCGATGCCCCAAATACTGCCTTCGGCCTGCTGCTGTACAAAGCGCTCAAAGACAACGGGCTCAACAAAGGCGACTACGCGGTCAAACCAGTGGGCGCGACGACGGCGCGGCTCGAGGCCATGACCAAGGATAAGGCTAACGCCATGGCCGCGGTCATCAATCCGCCGTTCACCTTCCGTGCGAGGGAGGCCGGATTGAAGGATATGGGCCCCGCCACGAAGACGATTGGTGCCTATCAGTCCGACGGCGCATTCGTGATGCGGGACTGGGCGAAGGCCAATAGTGGTGCGCTCGTGCGGTATATCAGCGCGTATGTGGAAGGCCGTCGCTGGGCGCTCGATCCCGCCAACAAGGAGGAAGCAATCGCGCTTCTTGCGGAACGCCTCAAGCTCACGCCGCAGCTCGCGGCACAAGCCTATGCGGTGGCGACCGATCCGGTCGAAGGCATGGCAAAAGACGCGAAATTCGATATGGAAGGCTTCAAGAACACGCTAAAGCTGCGCGCCGAAATCGAGGGACAATGGGGCGGCACGCCGCCGTCACCCGAAAAATATATCGACCTGTCATATTACAATCAGGCGATGGCGGGCATCCGATAACGGACGCTATGATCGATGCGCTACGGCCGTTGGTAATCAAGGTTCTTTTCCGCACTGCACAAAGGGTGGCTTGAAACAAAATTCCCTTTTACCAATTATTAGAAACGGGGTCGGCCTTCGTAAAGGGAGGTCAACCATGATGCAGAAATGGAGAAATGAGTCGTTCGTCGACGTGGTCAACTTGATCCTCGGCGCATGGCTGTTCGCGACGCCGTGGTTCTACGGCTTCGCCAGCGGTGCAGCCGGTTGGAACGCCTGGATCATGGGCGGGTTGATCGCGCTGCTTGCGATCGCAGCGCTCGCCGCCTTCGCGGAATGGGAGGAGTGGATTAATCTACTGCTCGGCCTGTGGGTGCTTGTCGCGCCCTGGGCGCTCGGTTTCGCGGAGAGTGTGGGCGCTATGGGCAACCATGTCGCCGTCGGAATCGTGGTGGCGGCGCTGGCCGCAATCGAACTGTGGCTGGTGCATCGCAAGCCGCCGCACGTCCACGCCTGAACGGCCGCGGACTCAAGCGAGAGGGCCGGCGCACGCCGGCCCTCTCAACGCGTGATGAGCTTCGCCGATGCTCAAGCATGCCGTCACTTGCAGGGGGTGCTGTTCTTGAGCTCGATTGAGGTCAGTTCGCCGCTGATCGCGAAGTCGTTGTAATCGAGCATCAGCGCGCGCGAGATGCCGTTCTCGTAGACTTCGAACCTGATCGAATAGACCGGCGCCTGGTCATCCCTGCCGGTTCTATCGAAATAGCTCACCGTGACGGGCCAACGCTTGAGCCCGGCAAGTGCCGGCTCACGCGCCGCCGCATCGGCCGGCACGCGCTCGTCCGGCGCGATCGCGGGGCCGATCACGGTGAGCGTGTTGTACACCTTCTCGCCTTTTTCCGAGCCGTCATAGACCGGAAGCTCCAGGATATTCTTGTCTTCGCGCGCGGCCTCGATGATGCGCCGCATGTGATCGGTCGGGAACACCGCCCCCGCCGCGACGTCGAACGTCTTGGCAGCAGGCTGGGTCAGGCTGACCGCAACATTGTCGCGCTGGCGCTCGGCTTGGCCGTCGACGGTATCGATCAGCGTCTCATTCACGTAGTTCTGCGACTTGAAGATGAACTTCTTGGCGGCGCCGTCTTCCCAAGTGGTCGAGCGCAGGTCGCTGAGGGTAACCTTGCCCTCCCCGTTGTCGAGTTCCGAGACCTGACGGAATTGCAGCGCGTACCCGTCGCAGGAATTGCCGGAGAAGTCGTAGAGGATTCGCCCGCGCGCGGCCACCGCGGGGGAGTTGCCGCGCGTATGCGCGAGCTTGAGCTCATAGATCGCGCGATGGGACGCGAGTTCGCCTCCCGGCGTCAACGCCGCCACGCGCTGCGCGCCGAACCCACCGATCA
>WNEP01001276.1_pt1 | contig 12898 bp, 17 predicted proteins | sample 5399961 | NCBI WGS metagenome assembly WNEP01 (sample SAMN13153329, study PRJNA577476) | soil metagenome | isolation source: 20 cm grassland meadow soil pre-rain plot 5 | place: USA:California | collected 2015-09-08 | reverse complement strand
CCGCAATCAGACAGTCATTGGCTGAGCGAGGCGTGATCCCCGCCCATCGGCACCGCGCGTAGAGCTCGGCCGCGGCGCGAGCGGTAGCGCGCGCGTCGGGCTCGACGAGCATCGGCAGCTCGCTCAAGATCCCGTCCCATTTCAAGAATCGCTCGGGACGATCGGCTCCCTGCAGCACCTCCTGAAGGATGGGTGGGGCGAGCCATACTGACCGCGTGCGATCCAGCGCCTTGACCAGAAGGTCGACTTCCTCCCTGTCATCGCCGCGCAGGAATGCAATCCAGACGGAGGAGTCGACGAGCATCCCTGCTCAACGCCGCGGACTTGCCGTCTTCGGGTCGTAGCCCTCGGCAACTCCTCCGGTTCCGCGCAGCGCCAGCACGGCAGAGTAGTCGCGGCTGCGCACGTAGTGATCGAGCGCAACATGAACCGCTTCGCGAGTGGTCTTCACGCGAGCCAGGCGCTTTACGCGCCCGACCAGCTTCGAATCAAGGACGATATTGGTGCGATTGGCGGCACGCGGACGCGCTTTCATATGCGGGTCTCCATACACATCATATGTGTATAGAATAAAGCGCGCCGTTCGCGGGCGCAAGAGCTCAAGGCGGCGCTTGATGCGCGCTTTAGTCCTGCGGCGCCTTCAGTCTCTCCCAGGTCACCGTGCGCACGGTCTTGCGGCCGGTGGCCGGGTCGTTGGAGGGATCCGTAAGCAGCGTCAGGCGATCGCCATTGAGCCTGTAGGTTCGCATGAGGGATTGACCGGTGCGGGTCTCGTCCCAGGAAACGTCCACGTGGTGGGTGACGGTCTTCGCCGCAGCGTCCACGGTGTACGTTCCGGCATAGGCGAGCATGCTCCGCATCAGAGCCGCCGCCTCCTCGGGTGTGGCCACGGGTCCCGCGGGTCTCTTGCGCTCGCTGCCGACGATGATGACGATCATGCGCCCGTCGCGGCCGTAGTTGATGTAGCCGCCGGGATGGGCTCCCATGACGTCGGACCTGACACCCGATGGAACCTCCTCGCCGACATAGGAGACGAGCCTCCAGGTGCCGACGAGATCCGGGTGCGCGGAGCCGGTGCGATCCGTGTGCGCCGAGGCCCGGCACAGCAGCGCAAAGAGTGGCAGAATGATCAGCAGAACACTTCGTTTCACGGCAACATCTCCCCGGCCGCTGCACTCATGTGACGTGCTCTCCCGAACGCGGCTCGATCCACAGCGCCCGCGCCAGGCCGCAGAGCTCCCCCTCCTCGTCGTAGAGCGCGGTGCCCGCCTCGTGCTTGCGGCCGTTCGAGCCGACGTGCCAGCCGACGACCGTGCACGACTCCGCAATGTGCACGCGGCGATCGACGTGCGCGGTGAACTCCGCGAGCAGCATCATCCGGTCATCGGGAGCGACTGCGTAGTAGCCCGGGCAGTCGAGAGCCGCCGACATGAACTCGGCGCGCACCTTGCCGTCCCCGCCGTCGAGGGAAGCGTCAGGCACCCAGGGCGCCGCAACCATGCCACGCTCGGGCATGGTGCCCGCGAAGATGCGCAGACCGTCGCCGCGCACCCGCCGGGTGCCGCATACGAAGCAGGTCGGGAAGCGGTGACTGCGAAATCCCGCGTAGCGCCGCGAGGCCTCCACCGCCTCGAGATAGTCGGGCGCCGGCTTCGCCGCGAGCTCGAGCGTCGCGGGGCGCGCCTCTCCGATCGGCTCCGTGGCCTGCATGACGCGCCAGCCGCCGCCCTCGAGCTCATCCACCGTGAGCTCCGTGTCGAGGGGCGGGGGCTTCAACAGCCGCACCGCGACGGTCTCCGAGGCGAGCGTCGCCACCAGGCCGGCGAAATAGCCTCCGTTCGAGGAGCCCGGCGGGCCGCAGAAGCGCGCCGCGATGGTCAAGGTCTTCATGACGGCGCGACAGGATGGGGTTTCTGTACGCCGGAGGCAATGGGCCCGACTCAGGCGCGTAGTGCCCCGAGCCACGCGGCGGGATCCTCTCCCCGCTCCAGCGCCTCCACCAGTGCCGAGCCGATCACCACGCCGTCGACGTGCCCGGTGAGACGCTCGACCTGTGCGCGGCTGCGGATGCCGAAGCCGGCGCACACCGGAATCGGCGAGCTGGCCCGCACCCGATCGAGATAGCCGAGCACCTCATCCGGCACCGCGACGTTGCGGCCGGTGGTGCCGGTCATCGTGACCGCGTACACGAAGCCCCGGCTCGCGGCGCAGAGCTCTCGGAGGCGCTCGGGTCCGGTGAGCGGTGTAACCATCTGCACCAGCGCGATCCCCCGCGGCTCGAGCGCCGAGCGCAGCTCGGCGCTTTCCTCGAGCGGCAGATCCGGGACGATGAAGCCGGCGACGCCGGCGCGGGCGGCGCCCTCGGCGAGGCGCCCGAGACCGAAAGCGAGCAGCGGGTTCAGGTAGCTCATCAAAAGCCGCGGCGCGCGGACGCCTTCGAGCGCTTGGAGCTCCGCAAGGATCCACCTGAGGCTCGCGCCTTGCGCGAGCGCCGTCTGGCTCGCGCGCTGAATCGTCACTCCGTCCGCCATCGGATCGGTGAAGGGCACCCCGATCTCGATCACGTCCGCCGCGGAGGCGAGCGCGCGCACGTGCTCGCGGAAGCTCTCGCGCCGCGGAAAGCCCGCCGTGAGGTAAGCCACGAGCGCCGGGCCGCCCTTCGCCGTCGCGGCGCGGATGGCCTCCCCGAGCGGCGCGCCCGCGCTCATCGGTGCGCCGGCTCGAGCAGCGTCCGCTCGAGCGTGGACATGTCCTTGTCGCCGCGCCCGGAAAGGCACACGAGGATCGAGCGGCCGGGATGCGATCGCGCCCAGCGCTCGGCGGCGGGAAGCGCGTGGGCGCTCTCGAGCGCCGGCAGGATCCCCTCGCACTCGCTCAGCGCACGCACGCCGGCGAGCGCCTCCTCATCGCTCGCGGTCTCGTAACGAACGCGCCCGATGGCCGCGAGCAGCGCATGCTCGGGACCCACCCCGGGGTAGTCGAGCCCTGCGGAGACCGAATGAGTCTCCTGGACCTGGCCGTCCTCGTTCTGCAGCAGCATCGAGTACGTCCCATGCAGCACGCCGGGTCTTCCGAACGCGATCGTCGCGGCGTTCTCGCCCAGGCCCGCGCCGCGCCCGCCCGCCTCGACGCCGATCAGCTCGACCGTGGCGTCGGGGACGAACGCGTGAAAGGCGCCGATGGAGTTGGAGCCACCGCCGACGCAGGCGATGACGGCATCCGGAAGCGCGCCGCTCGAGGCGAGGAGCTGCTCCCGGGCTTCACGGCCGATGACAGACTGCAGCTCCCGCACCAGGTAGGGGTAGGGGTGCGGGCCGACCACGGAGCCGAGCAGATAATAAGTGTCCTCGGGATCGGACACCCAGGCGCGCAGCGCCTCGTCGATGGCGGCGCGCAGGGTGCGATCGCCGCTCGTCACCGGCACGACCTCGGCGCCGAGCAAGCGCATGCGCCCGACGTTCGGGGCTTGCCGCTCCATGTCGATCGAGCCCATGTACACGGTACAGGGGAGCCCGAGCCGCGCGCACGCCGCGGCGCTCGCGACGCCGTGCTGTCCGGCGCCGGTCTCGGCGACTACGCGCTTTGCCCCGAGGCGCTTCGCGAGCAGCGCCTGGCCCATGGCGTTGTTGATCTTGTGCGCGCCGGTGTGGGCCAGGTCCTCGCGCTTGAGCCACACACGCGCCGCCCAGCGCTCCGACAACCGGTCCGCGAAGGTGAGCGGCGTCGGTCGGCCGACCCAGCTCCGCAGCTGCCCGGCCAGCTCTTCCTTGAAGCCGCGCGTGGGCAGTTGCTCGCGCACCCCGCGCTCGAGCCTCTCGAGCGCGGGCATGAGCGTCTCGGGCACATAACGGCCACCGAAGGGACCGAAGCGGCCGCGCGCATCGGGAAATCTCCCCGCGATCAGGTCGGCGAGGAGGCGGCCGGCGTCGGCTGACGCCGCGGCGGTACTCGTTCGTGTGCTCATGACTCGTCCTCGATGCTCATGACTCGTCCAAACTTCCGGCGGTGGCCGCCGCCGCTCCCGAGGCGGCACGCGCCGCCCTGACAAAGCCCGCAATCTCGAGCGGATTCTTGATCCCCGGCTCGAGCTCGACGCCGCTCGAGACGTCGACGCCGAAGGGCCGCACCGCGGCGATCGCGGCGGCGACGTTGCCGGCGTTGAGTCCACCGGCGAGCACCAGCTGCGTGCGACGCGCGAGATCCCGGGCAGCGTTCCAGTCACTCACCGCACCGCTGCCGCTGCGCGGTCCCTCGAAGAGAACGCGGCGCGGCACGGTGGCGGGCGGCTCTCCGCCGGCACGCAGGACCGGCAGCCGCTCGAGCCCGGCCGGAAGCGTGAGCCGCTCCAGGTCGGTGAGATCGGTCTGCAGCACGTCCGGCGCGAACACCTCGAGAATCTCATCGACCGCCGATTGAGTCGGGTGGCGCGTCACCGCCACGCAGCGCACGCGATCGCGCGCCGGCTTCGCGAGCTGCGCCGCCCGCTCCGGCGTCAGCCGCCGCGCCGACTCGGCAAACACGAACCCGATCGCATCAGCGCGCGCCTCGAGCGCCGCCGCCACCGCCTCCGGGCTCGTCATGCCGCAGATCTTGATCCACATCTAGACCGCCTCGCGGACCGCGCGGCCCGCCGCGAGGAGCGTGCGGGCGAGCGTGCCCGGATCCCCACCCCGCATGAGCGCGCTGCCGATGAGCGCGAGGCGGTAGCCCGCCGCGGCGATCTCCCGGACGTCGGCGGGCGAGGTCACGCCGCTCTCGGCGACGCACGGCGTACCCGGCGGCAGGAGCGGCGAGAGCTCGAGCAGCCGCCGGGGCATCACCTCGAGCGTGCCGAGGTCCCGGCAGTTGACCCCGGCGAGCAGCGGGTGCGGTCCGGTGTGAGAGGCGACGAGGTCCCGCACGAGCTCGAGGTCGCGGGCGTCGAAAGCCTCGAGCAGCACGAAGAGCCCGAGCGCTCGGGCGCAGTCGAGGAGCGCGTCGAGCTCGCCGCGGGAGAGCATGCGCACGATGGCGAGCACGCCGCCCGCACCCGCCGCCCGCGCTTCCAGCACCTGGTAGGGATCGACCAGAAAATCCTTGCGCATCGCCGGCACGGCGAGCGGCGCGAGCGCGCGCGCGGCGCTCGCGAGGTCGTCCAGCGTCCCGTCGAAGCGACTCGGCTCGGTGAGCACCGAGACCGCCGCGGACCCGGCGCGCGCGTACGCCGTCACGCGCGCCGCCACGCTCTCATCCGGGGCGCCGAGTCGGCCCGCCGCCGGCGAGCGGAGCTTGAGCTCCGCGATGAGGTCGAACCCGGACGGGTCGAGCCGCAAGGGGGGCGGCGCCGGGGTGCTCCGCGCCTCGCGCTCGAGTGCGGCCTCCGAACGGGCGCGCTTCGCCGCCCGCACCCGCTCGCGGCTGCCCTCTGCCATGTCGTCGAGAAAGCTGCGGCTCAAGATCGGCCTCGGCGCAAAGCCTCGAGCACTCGCCGCGCGGCGCCCGAGTCAATGGCGGCGGCGGCGCGGGCGACGCCCTCGAGGGGATCCTGGATTGCGCCGTGGAGCTCGAGCGCGAGCGCGGTACCGAGCAGCAGACAGTCGCGGTGCGCACCGCGCTCTTGCCCGGACAGCACCGCCTCGAGCGAGCGGGCGTTGTGAGCGGCATTGCCGCCGGCGAGATCCGCGGGGCGGCAGCGCTCAAGCGCGTACTGCTCCGGGGAGCGGACGCTCCGGGACACCTGTCCCGGCCGCACGTCGAACATCGTGAACGGCCCGATGGGTGTCGGCTCATCCCAGCCTTCAGCGCCGTGCACCACGAAGGCGCGCTCGATCGGCAGACCCTGGAAGGTGTCGGCCATCAGCCCCGCGACGTCGAGGCTGAAGGCGCCCACCAGGTGCAGCGGCGGTTGCGCGGGATTGACCAGCGGTCCCAGGATGTTGAACACGGTGCGCACGCCGAGGGCGGCGCGGACCGGAGCGACCCGCGCGGTGGCCGGATGGTAGTGAGGCGCGAACAGGAAGGTGAAGCCCGTCGCCTCGAGAGAGGCCGCGGCGGAGCGGGCATCCGGGGGAATCGCGAGCCCGAGAGCCTCGAGCACGTCGGCGCTGCCGCAGCGGCTCGAGACCGAGCGATTGCCGTGCTTCACGACCGGCACGCCGCAGGCGGCGGTCAGGAGCGCCGTGCCGGTCGAGATATTGAGGCTTCCCGAGCCGTCGCCGCCGGTGCCGACGATGTCGATGGCGCGCACCCCGGCGGGAATCTCCGGCCGGCGCGCCAGGCGGCGCATGCTGAGCGCGAGACCCCGGAGCTCATCCGCCACGACGCCCTTGGTCGAGAGCGCCGCGAGCAGCGCCCCCGCCATCGCCGGCGGCAGCTCGGGATCGGTCAGCTGCGCGAGGAGATCCCCGGCCTGCGCCTCCGAGAGGTCGCGCCGCTCGAGCAGCTGCTGCAGGAGCTCACGCGGTGCGTGCATGGCCCGCCCCGGCCGCGGTCGGCTCGCCGCGCTCGCCGGCCGTCTCCTTGAGGAAATTCGCGAGCAGCCGCGGCCCCTCCGGCGTCAGGATGCTCTCCGGATGAAACTGCACGCCCTCCACCACGAGCGCGCGGTGGCGCACCCCCATGATCTCCCCCTCGGCGGTGCGCGCGCTCACCTCGAGCCCGGGCGGCAGGCTCGCGGGAGCGGCGATGAGGGAATGGTAGCGGCCCACCTCGCACGGCTGCGGCAGGCCCTCGAAGAGCGTGCGCTCATCGTGACGCACGAGCGAGGTCTTGCCGTGCATGAGCCGGTCGGCGCGCACCACCTTGCCCCCGAACACCTCCACGATCGCCTGGTGTCCGAGGCACACGCCGAGCACCGGGACGTGGCCGGCGAACGCGCGGATCATGTCCATCGATACGCCCGCATCGTACGGCGTCCCGGGCCCCGGAGAGATGCACAGGTGCGTGGGCGCAAGAGAGTGGGCCTTCTCGGGCGTGAGCGCATCGTTCCGATAGACGCTCACCTCGGCCTCGAGCACCAGGAACGCCTGCACCAGGTTGTAGGTGAAGGAGTCGTAGTTGTCGATCAGCAGCAGTCGCGGCTTCATAGCCCCGCCTCCGCGAGCTCGAGGGCGCGCACCAGCGCGGCGCTCTTCGCCAGCACCTCTTCATGCTCGGTCTCGGGCACGCTGTCGGCGACGATGCCGGCGCCGGCCTGGTAGCTGTACTCATCGCCGCTGAACACCAGGGTGCGGATCGTGATGGCGTGGTCCATATCGCCGCGGGCGCCGAAGTAGCCGACCGTGCCGCCATAGAGCCCGCGGCCCACCGGCTCGAGCTCGTCGATGATCTGCATCGCGCGCACCTTGGGGGCGCCCACCAGCGTGCCGGCGGGGAAGGCCGCGGCGAAGAGATCGAAGGCGTCGCGACCCGCGGCGAGCTCGCCGTGCACGCCGCTCACGATGTGCATCACGTGGCTGTAACGCTCGATGGCGCGATAGGGCGCGACGCGCACGGTGCCGGCCTCGGCGACCCGCCCGAGGTCGTTGCGCGCGAGGTCGACCAGCATGACGTGCTCGGCGTTCTCCTTGGGGTCGGCGAGCAGCTGCGCCTCGCGCGCCTGATCGACCGCGGCGTCGGCGGAGCGCGGCCGCGTGCCGGCGATGGGCCGCAGCTGCGCCCGCCGGCCGTTGAGCTTCACCAGCGCTTCCGGGGATGAGCCGACGACCGCGACGTCCCCGAGCGCGCAGTAATACATGTAGGGGGAGGGATTGATGAGCCGGAGAGCCCGATACGCCTGGAACGGGTCGAGCTCGTGCCGGCCCGAAAAGCGGCTCGCCAGCACGAGCTGGTAGACATCCCCGGCGGCGATGTACTGCTGCGTGCGGCGCACGCCCGCCATGTAGTCCGCGCGCGGGAAGGCGGCGACCGGGGGCGCGTAGCGGCCCGCGCGGCGACCGTTCGGCAGCGCTCCGCGCAGCGCCCGCACGACTTGCGCGCGCAGCGCCTGCCGCTCCGCCTCCGTGCCGGCATGCAGCAGCGCGATGCCGCGCGTCAAATGATCGAACACCAGCACCGAGCGCGGCGCCACGTAGTGCAGCACCGGCACGCGGCCCGCATCCCCGGCAGGGGCCGGCAGACGCTCGAAGTAGCGCACCACGTCGTAGCCGGCGTAGCCGACGAGCCCCCCGGCGAGCGGCACGCCGGCGATGTCCGGCTGCGGCTTCGGCGCCAGGCTGAGCGCCGCGCGCAGCGCCGCCAGCAGCTCCGCGCCGTCGGCCGGCGGCGGGCGGCGCTCCGCCCCGATCCTGAGCCCCGCGCCATCGAGCCGCACCTCGAGCGCATCCCCGAACCCGATGAAGGAATAGCGCGCGAGCCGCTCGCCGCCCTCGACGCTCTCGAGGAGAAACCGCGGCGCGAAGGCACCGAGCTTCATGAACGCCGACACCGGCGTGTCGAGGTCACCGGTTATGTCGAAGGGTGGCTGCAATGCGAACTCCAAACAAAAAACCCATCCCCGGGGTCATCCGGAGATGGGTTTCTGGTGTGCCGTAGAACCGTCTTTAAGTCGCGCGAAACAAAGCTAACCGTCAGCCCACTCCGTCATGATGTGCGCCACCACCAAAGACGCGCGCTGCTGACAACCTGGTGCGACATACTGCGAGCGAGTATCACCGGGGGATGCTCGCAAGGTCAAGCGCGGCTGGTGATTCGTGCGCCGGAGTGCGTTCCTATGGCTCCTGTCGGATCGCCTCCACCTGGATCCGCAATGTGACCTCCTGCCTGAAGCCGTATTGCGCACCCGTGTTGATGCCGAAGTCCGCGCGGTTGAAGGCGCCGCGCGCGTCCGCGCCGCACACCTCGCGCTTGACGATCGGGTGATCGGGGATGCACTTGAACGACTCGATGCGCAGGCTCAGGGGCCGCGTCACGCCGCGCAGCGTCAGCTCACCCTCGACCCGTGTCGGCGCCCCGTCCCGGAAGCCGCCGAGGGTGCCGTGAAAGGAGGCGGTAGGGAAATTCTCGACATCCAGGCCGTTCCAGTCACCGATCTTGGTACGCACCGCGATCTGGTTGAGCTTGTCGTGGCCGAAGTCCATGCTGGCGGTATCGACCACGACTTCCACCGTGCCGGTGGCGTGCTCGCGATCGACGGTGATCGTGCCGCTCGTGGTCTTGAACAGACCGCGCCAGGTGGACAGCCTGGTGGCACGGCGAGTGTTTACGAACCGCAGTCGTGCGATTCAGACAGCGCTGCGCGAGAAGATCGAACGCGTAGAAGGCGGCCGGCTGGCGGCCGAGTGTGCCAAGCTGGACAAGAAGTTCGAGCAGGCGTTGGCTGATGAAGGCCTCGGCGCGGATAGCGCGGAGATTCTCGGTGCGTAGCGGGCCGCGTGAACCCAACCCAGTGAGGCAAGCGCGCGCGCCGCGAGCGCTCCCGACCCTGCACCGCTCTGAGGGCATTCGAATTGTGTCGCGGCTGCTGACGTACGCCTCGGCGCTCGCCGTGACCGCCTGCGGCTCGGGCTCCGCTCCCGGCATGCCCGTCGGCACCCCACCGGTCATCCCGCCCGCCATCACGGCGCAACCGGCGAACCAGAGCGTACCGATGGGGCTCAGCGCGACATTCGCCGTAACCGCGACCGGGTCCTCGCCGCAGTTTCAATGGACCAAGGACGGCGCGACGATCGTGGGTGCGACCGGCAGCACCTATCGCACCCCGGCCACTGCGTTTGCCGATTCGGGGGCAGCCTTTGCGGTAACGGTCAGCAACGCGGCCGGGAGTGTGACCAGCACCGCGGCGATGCTCAGCGTGACGGCCCGCGCGCCCATGGCGGGCGATCTGCGCTTTCAACAGGTCGATGCGCCCTACATCGTGAACGGCTGGGGCAATGCGGGAGTCGCGCTCAGCACCTTCCTACTCGGCAGAATGGCCGAGTCCTTCGCTCCCAGCATTGGCACGCCCTTCTACGTCGGTTCGAATGGGAACTGCAGCGCGCCCCCGGTGACCGACGGCACCGGATGCGCGTGGGCATTCTCCGAATTTCCGTACGCGGCCACCGCGGCCGACTTGGTGGCGGCGGGCTACGCCAGCGATCTCTACGACAGCTTCCAGACGGACTTGCAGAGCGGCGCGTGGCCGGGCTTCAGCAACGGCCTCAGCCCCGCCTCGCCGGCCTCGGTCATCACCTCGCTCGATCTCGAGCCGGCCAGCGTGCTGTTCGGCCTGTCATGGGTCCAGTCAGCCCAGCAGACCGGCTTCCTCATGCAGCAGAACACCGTGCCACCCGCGGATCTGCAGGCCGCGGTCACACAGGAGGGCGTCGCCGGTCGCGTGATCACCGCTCTCTCCAATAATAACAGTCAGACTACTTACCTGTCGTACGCCTGGCTTGCCGATACGGCCACCCTCTACGAGGCCCGCGCCGTCTTCACACCGACGGCGGGTGCCGCGGCCGCCGCGGCCACCCTAGCGGAGCAGGGCTACATCCTGACGGCTACCGGGCAAGCCGACAGCAGCGGCAACCTCGTGCTGGTGGGCACCCGGGTTCAGGGCGACAGCCTGCCGAGGCCCTTCGTTGCAGCACAGGGATCGCTGCAGGTGACCGCCATGCAGCAGCAGGGGTACGCCCCCGTCGGCGTCATCGTCGACCTGACTCAGACCGACCCTTACACCTATCTCGGCGAGCGGTGAACCGTCCGCACGCAGCCGCTGATCCCGGCGCGCTCCCGCCCTGGAACCGCTACTTCAGGCACACCGCCTCGACGTTGTTGCCGTCCGGATCGAAGAGGAACGCCGCGTAGTAGGTGGGACCGTAGTCCTTGCGCACGCCGGGTGCCCCGTTGTCGCGGCCGCGCGCCTTGAGGCCCTCGCGATGGAACGCATCGACCGCCGCACGGCTGCCCGCCGTGAACGCCAGGTGCACCAGCGAGTGGGCGAGCTTCACGTCCGCATACAGCCACAGCGACGAGTTGCCGTGGGAGCCGAAGGCCGCGGTCGACTCGTCCTGGGAGGTGACTTCGTAGCCAAGCGGGGCGAGAGCCACGGTGTAGAAGCGTACGCTGGCATCCAGATCCTTCACCCGCAAACCGATGTGGTGGAACATAAAAAAACCTCCGTGCACCAAGCGCCGTCCCCGGGATGCTACCCGCCTTCGGCGTGGGCTGTCACAACCGCGCTGTCAGGAGCTGGGGCGGAGCCTGCACGCTTTCCGCTAGAATGCGCGCCCGGGGCGGTGCGCGGAAGGAGTGACGAGCAAGTGAGTTTCAAGGAGCTGCTCGAGAGCTGGCGCGAGCGCTCGGCCGCGCCGCGCACCGCCGAGGCCTACGCGGTGCGCCTGCCGCTCGATGCCGCCGCGCAGCTCGCGGCGCTCGCCGAGATGTTTCCGCGGCGCGCACCCGAGCAGCTCATCACGGAGCTCCTCGGCGTGGCGCTCAACGAGGTCGCGGCCGCAATGCCTTACATCGCGGGCAAGCGGGTGATCTCAACCGACGAGCAGGGTGACCCGCTCTACGAGGACGTCGGCCCCACGCCGCGCTTCATGGAGCTCGCGCGCAAGCATCGCCGCAGGCTCGAGTCGCGGCTGGCGGGCCGGGAAGCTGCGGGCGGCCCGGCCAAGCAGGCCCGGCCGAAGCGAAAGAGACGCTGAGCGAGCGCTGCATGCCCTCCTTCGATACCGTCTCCGAGCTCAACTCCCACGAGGTCGCCAACGCGGTCGACCAGGCGAACCGCGAGCTCTCGCAGCGCTTCGACTTCAAGGACACCGGAGCCCGCTTCGAGCTCGCGGAGCTCACGGTGACGCTGCATGCGCAGGTGGACTTTCAGCTCAAGCAGATGCTCGAGATCCTGAAGCTGCGGCTCGCCAAGCGCGGCATCGATCTCGGCTGCCTCGAGGTGAAGGAACCGCAGACGACGCTCTCGGCCGCGCACCAGGAAGTGGTGCTGCGGCACGGCATCGACCAGGAGACGGGACGCCAGATCATGCGCCTCATCAAGGACTCGAAGCTCAAGGTGCAGGCGAGCCTGCAGGGCGAGAAGGTGCGGGTCACCGGCAAGCAGCGCGACGAGCTGCAGGCGGCGATCAAGCTGCTGCGCGGCGCCAAGCTCGAGCGGCCGCTGCAGTTCGACAATTTCCGCGACTGAAGTGTCGCGCTACGAGTGCAGCGCTGCGGTCAGTGCGGCCCGTGGCTCACGAAGAAATACGCGACCCCAAGGAGCAGCGCGAACTGCCCCATGATCGCCCCGTACATGTGCCGCACGCTGCTGGTCATCGCGGCGTGAAATTCGCTCTGGCTCAGCTTCCCCTCGACCTCGCGACGCAGCTCCGTCATCTTCGACCTCAGCTCGGTGCGCAGCTCCGCGATCTCCGACCTCAGCTCGGTGCGCAGCTCCGCGATCTCATGCCGCAGGATCAGGACATCCTGCTTGGTGGCAAGGGTGTCCTTCGCCCCCGCGATCTCGATCTCGATCGCCTGCACGATGGCGCGCGCCTGCGCGGGTGGGACGGCGGCCTTCTCCAGGATTTCGAGCGATGCGGCTTGCACGGCCATCCAGCATAGCCTCGATGGACTTCGGCGGCGAGCTTACAGGGGCCTGTGCTGGAGGACAGCGGCAAAAAGCAGCGCGATCGTGCGGATTTGCCGCACGCTAGTCGCTACCGCGCGCGCCGCCATCACGCACCCGCGCGAGGGTGCGGCACAGCGCCTCGGTAGCGTCGATGACGCTCGGGCCCAGACGGCTGAACGCCTGGTCTTCGAATGCCACCAGCCGCCCGCCACGCGCCGCCGCGAGCGTCGGAAAGCGCTTCCAGTCCGCGAGCCACGCCGCCCCCTCACCCGGGGGCGCGGCGGCGAGGATGATGTCGGGATTGCGGGTGAACACCGCTTCGGTGTCCACCACCGGACTCGCTTCCGGCAGGTCGGCGAATACGTTGCGCGCGCC
>WNEP01002999.1_pt1 | contig 12930 bp, 12 predicted proteins | sample 5399961 | NCBI WGS metagenome assembly WNEP01 (sample SAMN13153329, study PRJNA577476) | soil metagenome | isolation source: 20 cm grassland meadow soil pre-rain plot 5 | place: USA:California | collected 2015-09-08 | reverse complement strand
CCGTGTTGGTGTACAGCGTTCCCGTCGCCGGCACGCCGTCGCAGCCCGCGCTGAAGGTCGACGGTTGCGACACGCGCACCTGCGTGACGGAGTGGAAGGGGGGCGGAAGTGGAGGCGGCGGTGAGCTCCCTCCCCCACCGCCGCCGCCCCCGCACGCCGTGACCAGGGTGAGGAATGCGGCGCCCACCACGGCGCGCGGCGATGCGCCGGCGGCACTCAAGCGGGGATGAAAATCGTGGCGGGGTGCTCCAGGCACTCCTTGAGCGCCTGGATCATCGCGGCCGCGTCGTAACCGTCCACGAAGCGGTGGTCGAAGGACGAGGAGAGGTTCATGGTGCGCCGGATGGCGATGGCGCCGTCCACGACCACCGGGCGCTCCAGGGCGCGGTTCACGCCGATGATGGCCACTTCCGGAGCGTTGATGATCGGCGTGCTGGCGATGCCGCCCAGCTTGCCGAGACTGGTGATGGTGATGGTCGAGCCGGTCAGCTCTTCGCGCTTCGCCTTGTTGGTGCGCGCCGCCTCGCTCACCCGGCGCATCTCGGCCGCCAGATCCCACAGCGTGAGCGCCTGGGCGTCGTGCACCACCGGCACCTTCAGGCCGTCGGCAGTCTGCGTGGCGACACCCAGGTGCACGGACCGGTGACGCACGATCACGCCCCGCTCGGCGTCGTAGTGCGCATTGCATTGTGGAAAATCCTGCAGCACGCGCACCAGCGCCAGCGCCAGGAATGGCAGATAGCTCAGCGCCGGCGCACCCGGCGCCAGGGCGCCGTTCAGATGACGGCGCAGGGATTCGAGCTCGGTGACGTCCAGTTCCTCCACGTAGGCGAAGTGAGGGATGGTGCGCTTCGCCTCGCTCATGCGCTGGGCAATGACGCGGCGCAGGCCGATCACCTTGATCTCTTCCGTGGCGCCGCTCGGCGCGACGCGCGCCTCGGCAGCCCTGGCCGCGGCAACCGCCTTGGGCGCTGCGCGCAGCGGCGTCGGCTGCGGCGCGCGGCGCGCCACGTAGGCCTCCAGGTCCTTCGGCACGATCCGTCCGTTGGGTCCGGAGCCGGCAATCTGCCGCAGATCGATCCCGGCCTCGTGCGCGCGGCGGCGAATGGCCGGCGAGGTGGCGACACGGCCGGCGCGGGCCGCGGCCGGCGTCGGCGGTACGGCCGCAGCGCCGTTGCCACTGCCGCCCGATGCCGGCGCGGACTTCCCCGCCGGCGCGGGTGTGGCTGGCGCCGCAGCGTCGGGCTGCGTTTCCAACACGATCAGCTCCGAGCCCACCGGCACCATGTCCCCGGGTGAGCCGGTCGTGGAGAGCACGCGCCCGCCGACCGGCGCCGGTACCTCCACGGCCGCCTTCTCGGTCATCACCTCGACCAACACGTCGTCCTCGGCGACCGTGTCCCCGGGCTTGACGCGCCAGTTGACGATTTCCGCCTCGACCGTGCCTTCGCCCAGATCGGGCAGCTTGAAGACGTACCTGCTCACGCCGCCTCCATCACCTGCTTGAGCGCCGCGGCAATGCGCGCCGGTCCCGGAAAATACTCCCATTCGAACGCGTGCGGATAAGGCGTGTCCCAGCCGGTGACGCGCTGCACCGGCGCTTCGAGATTCCAGAAGCACTGTTCCTGAACCGTGGCCACGAGCTCCGCGCCATAGCCGCTGAAGCGCGTCGCCTCGTGCACCACCACACAGCGGCCGGTCTTGCAGACCGAGGTGCACAGCGTGTCCACGTCGAGCGGCGCCATGCTGCGCACGTCGACGATCTCCGCGTCGACGCCCGCAAGCCGCACCGCCGCCTCGGCGACGTGCACCATGGTGCCGTAAGTGAGCACGCTGACTTCCTTACCCTCGCGCACCAGTGCGGCGCGGCCGATCGGCACGCGGTAATGGCCCTCGGGCACCTCGCCGCGCGGGTGCGCGCTCCACGGCACCGCGGGCTTGTGCGGATCGCCGTCGAAGGGCCCGTTGTAGATGCGCTTGGGCTCGAAGAACACCACCGGATCCTCGTCCTCGATCGAGCTGATCAGCAGGCCCTTGGCGTCGTAGGGGTTGGAGGGCATCACGACCTTGATGCCGCACACGTGCGTGAAAACGCTCTCCGGGCTCTGCGAATGAGTCTGCCCGCCGCGGATACCGCCGCCGCACGGGGTACGGATGGTCACCGGCGCGAAGAACTCCCCCGCCGAGCGGTAACGCAGCCGCGCGAGCTCGCTCACCACCTGATCGAAGCCCGGATAGATGTAGTCGGCAAACTGGATTTCCGCGACCGGCTTCAGCCCGTTGACCCCCATGCCGATGGCCGCGGCGATGATGCCGCCTTCGGCGATCGGCGTGTCGAGGACGCGATGCTCGCCGTACTTTCTCTGCAGCCCGTCGGTGACGCGAAACACGCCGCCGAAGAAGCCCACGTCCTCGCCCAGAATGACGACGCGCGGATCGCGCTCCAGCATCACGTCCATCGCGGAGTTGAGCGCCTGGACCATGTTCATGCGCGCCATGCTTCAACCCTTCTTGGCCACGGACGGCGCGCTCTGCCGGCGCTCGGCTGCCGCCGCGCTGCGCAGCGCCCGCAACTCCTCGCGCTGGCGCACGAGATTGGGCGGCATCTCCTTGAACACGTCTTCGAACATCGTCAGCGGGTCGAGCGAGGGCCCGCCGGTGAGGGTTCCGTACGACTCCGCCTCCTTCCAGCAGGCGGTGACGTGCGCCTCGAGCTCCTTCTCGAGCCGGCCATGGCGCTCCTCGGACCACTCGCCGAGTGCGATCAGGTGCTGCTTCAGACGCGTGACCGGATCCCCGAGCGGCCAGGCGCGCCACTCCTCCTTGGGTCGGTAGCGCGCAGGATCGTCGCTGGTGGAGTGCGCCGCCGCCCGATACGTCACGTGCTCGATCAGGGTGGGTCCGCCGCTCTGGCGCGCGCGCTGCGCGGCCCACTGTGTCACCGCGTACACCGCCAGGAAATCGTTGCCGTCGACGCGAATCCCCGGCATGCCGTAACCGGGGCCGCGCTGCGCGAAGGTCTTGTGCTCACCACCTGCGAAGCCCTGGAAGGTGGAGATCGCCCACTGGTTGTTGACCAGATTCAGAATCACCGGCGCCTGGTAGACCGCGGCGAAGGTCATCGCGTAGTGGAAGTCCGCCTCCGCGCTCGAGCCCTCGCCGAGCCAGCTGGCGGCAATCCGGTCTTCGCCCTTGATGGCTGCGGCCATCGCCCAGCCGACCGCCTGGGGAAACTGCGTGGCGAGGTTGCCGGAGATCGTGAAGATGTTGCCGCTGCCCCAGTGGTACATGATGGGCATCTGTCGGCCCTTGCACATGTCGTGAGTGTTCGACAGACACTGGCACATGAGCTCGACCAGGTTGCGGCCGCGCACGACGTGCAGGCCCTGCTGCCGATACGAGGGGAACAGCATGTCCCCCGGCTGCAGGGCCATGCCCTGCGCGACCGCCACCGCCTCTTCGCCGGTGGACTTGATATAGAAGGAGATACGCCCCTGCCGCTGGATCTTCTGCATGCGGTCATCGAACAGCCGGGTGAGCAGCATGTGGCGCAGGCCCACCTGCAGCTCGGAGGCCTCCAGGCGCGGATCCCAGGGCCCGACGGCCCGGTGCTCTTCATCGAGCACCCGCACCATCTCCAGGGCGAGGTTCTCGATGTCGCGCACGGAGGCGGTGACGTCCGGGCGGTTCACCGCACCTGCCGGGGATATCTGCACGTAGCTGAAATCCGGTTCCTGCCCCGGCCGTGCCGGCGGGGCAGGAACATGCAAGCGCGACCGTGGGGTCATGGGTGCCTCTGAAGCCTTACGCGCGAGGGGTTGCGGCGCCGAGTAAGAGTTCGGCACGATTGTAGTCGCCTGACACGGGTAACACTACGCATGAAGCGCCGGCAGACCGCACCGAGGCTGGTGCTGCGGCACACGACGCAATCCGGGCCGCTCGGGCGCACAGCGCATCGCAGCGCCGCGCGCGCCGCCCCGCAGCCGGCGCGCGTGCGCGTCGGTCGGGAAGTTGCCGGCCGCAGCGGCAAGGGTGTATCGGTGATCAGCGGACTGCCCCTCGAGGAAGCGCAACTCGCCGAGCTGGCGACTCGGCTGAAGAAGTTGTGCGGCGCGGGCGGTGGCGTCAGAGAGGGTGTCATCGAGATTCAGGGCGAGCATCGGGACCGGCTGGTAGCCGAGCTGTGCAGGCTCGGCTACCAGGCGCGGCGCTCCGGCGGCTGAGCGCTGTGAGCTGTCGGGGAGCCGGCCGCCCGTAAGCGCAGTGGTATCCGCCGGCAATCAGTTGCTATAGAGTGGCGCTGGAAAGGTCCCGCGCGGGGAATAAGGTGCACAAAGACCCTCAGACGCCGGCTCGGACACGCAATGGGGACGTCCTGCTGTTCGCGCGCAACTTCTTCCGCCATCCGCGCATGCTCGGCTCGATCGTGCCCAGCTCGCGCTTCCTCATCAAGCAGCTGCTGCAGCCGATCAACTGGGCGCGGGCGGACGTCATCGTGGAGTATGGTCCGGGAGTGGGCGGTATCACCGCGGAAGTGCTGCGTCAGATGCGTCCGGACGCCACGCTCATCGCCATCGAGATGAACCCGGACTTCGTCAAGTACCTGCGCAGCTCATTCACCGACAAGCGGCTGCGGGTGGTGGAAGGATCGGCAGTATCGGTCGATGAGATCCTGCGCCGCTTCGGCTACACACGCGCCAACTACATCATCTCCGGTATTCCGTTCAGCACCATTCCGGCACCGCTGCGCGAGCGCATACTGCGCAAGATCTACCAGTTCTCCACGCGCGTGCTGCAGGACCTGAAGCGCGTCTTCGGCTACGTCGGCCGCAGGTTCGAGCCGCTCAACGTGTTGCCGGCACATCTGTTCATCTGTCAGCCCGGTACCGCCTGAGCACGGCTCGCCCCAGCGCCGCGGGCCGCGCAGCAACTGCTCGCCGCCGGCCGGCGTCGCGCCAGCGCCCCGGGCGAACTGCCATCCTGCGCCGGTGGCGTTGACAATGCCGCATCCGGGCGGGGATCCTGTTCCTCATGGCGGGCACGTTGTGGATCGGAACACGTAAGGGTCTGTTCGCGCTGCGCGCCGATGGGGCGCGCCGCGACTGGAAACTCGCCGGCCCGCAGTTTCTCGGCCACATCATTCACCACGTCGTGCAGGATCCGCGCGCGCCACGGGTGCTGCTGCTGGCGGCGAAGACCGGGCATCTCGGGCCCACCGTGTTCCGCTCGACCGATCGCGGCCGCAGTTGGCGCGAGGCCGCGCGACCGCCCGCCTTTCGCCCGGTCAACGACGGCGAGGAAGCACGCGCCGTGCAGCGTGTTTTCTGGCTCACGCCCGGCCATCACACGCAAGCGGCGACCTGGTACGCCGGCAGTTCCCCGGCGGGATTGTTTCGCTCCACGGACGGTGGCGAGCACTGGGAACCGGTGGCCGGTTTCAACGACCATCCGATGCGCCCGAAGTGGGCGGCGTTCGGCACGCCGGACGGGGAGTTCCTGCACTCCATTCTGGTGGACCCGCGCGACCCGCGGCACCTGTACATCGCGATCTCGATCGGCGGCGTGTTCGAGTCCACCGACGCCGGCAGCGACTGGACCCCGCTCAACGAAGGCTGTGCGGCGGACTTCCTGCCCGACCCGAGCGTGCCGTTCGGTCACGATCCGCATTGCATGGTGCAGCATCCGGGCAGACCCGAGCGGCTCTACCAGCAGAATCACTGCGGCATCTACCGCCTGGATGGCCCGCAGCGGCGCTGGCAGCGCATCGGCAAAGCCATGCCAAAGAAGGTCGGCGATATCGGCTTCCCGATCGTGCTGCATCCGACCGATCCCGACACGGCGTGGGTACTGCCCATGGACGGCCAGAGCGTGTGGCCGCGCACCTCCGTCGGCGGCAGGCCGGCGGTCTACGGCACCCGCGATGGTGGCGCCAGCTGGCGGCGCATGGATCGCGGGTTGCCGCGGTCGCAGGCCTGGTTCACGGTGTTGCGTCAGGCCATGTGCGCTGACACTCACGCACGCCCGGGCGTATATTTCGGCACGACCGGGGGAGAAGTCTGGGCCAGCACCAACGGCGGGGAGGGTTGGCGCTGCGTCGCGCGCCACCTGCCGGAGATCTACTCGGTGACTCACGCGGCCTGAGCCATGAGCTGCACGGTGCGCATCGCCAGCCCTCTGCGCTCGTACACCGCCGGCGCCGCGACGCTCGCGGCCCGCGGCAGCACGCTCGCCGAGGTGCTCGCGAACCTCGAGCAGCGCTGCCCCGGCATCCGCTTCCGTATGATCGACGAGCACGAGCGTATCCGCCCGCACATGCGGCTGTTCGTCAACACCAGCGAGGCGCGTGAACTGTCGGCGGTGGTACGCGATGGCGACACCGTGCACGTGATCTGCGCACTCTCCGGAGGATGATCCCGTGGCCCTGACCAGCAGCGAGCGCGACCGCTACCAGCGTCATCTGGCACTCACCGAGATCGGCGCGGCCGGACAGGAGAAACTCAAGGCGGCCCGTGTGCTGGTGGTCGGCGCCGGCGGGCTCGGCTCGCCGGCCGCGCTGTATCTGGCGGCCGCAGGTTGCGGCACCGTGGGACTGGTGGACTGCGACCGCGTGGAACTCTCCAATCTGCAGCGCCAGGTGTTGTTCGACAGCAGCGGCATCGCGCGCTCCAAGGCCGAGGCGGGGCGCGAGCGGCTCGCGAGCCTGAATCCCGAGATCCGGGTGCTGGCCCACGCGCTCGAGCTCAAGGCCGCCAACGTGCGCGCGCTGTTCCGGGACTACGACCTGGTACTCGATGGCACCGATCGCCTCAGCACCCGCTACCTGATCAACGACGCCTGCGTCATTCTCGGCTTGCCGCTGGTGTCGGCGGCGATCCACCGCTTCGAAGGCCAGGTCATGACTTACGTGCCCGGCCGGGGGCCGTGCTACCGGTGCGTGTTCCCGCAGGCGCCCGAGGGCGGGGTTGCCAATTGCGCGCAGGCCGGGGTCTTGGGCGTACTACCCGGTGTGCTGGGCACCCTGCAGGCGACCGAAGCGATCAAGCTGATCACCGGCGTGGGCGAGCCGCTCACCGGTCGGCTGCTGACCTACGACGCGCTCGAGATGCGTTTCCACGAGTTCCGCGTCGCGCGCCGGCCGGAGTGCGCGGTGTGCGGCGATGCGCCCACGATCAGCGAGCCGCGCGACCCGGCGGCGCCGCCCACCGGGACCGGGCCTGCGGTGCGCCGGCTCACGGCCGCCGCCCTGCACGAGCTGCTGCGCGACGCAGGCTCGCCCGCGCCACGCCTCATCGATGTGCGCGAGCCCTACGAGTACCAGGCCGGGCACCTCGCCGGCGCCATCAACATCCCGCTCGGGGAGCTGCCGGGCCGCGTGGCGGAAGTCGCGCCTGCGGGCACCACGGTGTTCATCTGCCGCAGCGGTGGGCGCAGCCTCGCCGCTTGCCAGATGGCCCTCGCCGCGGGGGTGCCAGGGCCGGTAAACCTCGAGGGCGGGATGCTCGCCTGGTCCGCCGAGATCGATCCGGCGCTGCCGGTCGCGTGAGCTTGTCCGGGTGCGGGCAGTGCGCAGCGCGCGCCGCGGCGGCCAGCGGCCGTTTCAGGCGTCGGGGTGGCAGCGCGACTTCGCGAACCACGACGCCGGTTTGGGCTGGGGCGCCAGCCGGACGCCGGCCTTGATGAGCTCGAACGCCGCGCGCGGCTCATCCACGAACTCGAACAGCCGCAGATCCGCGGCTGCGATGGTGCCGTGGCGCACCAGCGCCTCGAAGTTCACCACTTCCTTCCAGAACGCCGAGCCGTAGAGGAACACGGGAATCGACCGGTCGAGCTTGCGGGTCTGCGCCAGCGTCAGGATCTCGAACAGCTCATCGAACGTGCCGAAGCCGCCGGGAAACGCCACCAGGGCGCGCGCCAGGTGCGCGAACCACAGCTTGCGCATGAAGAAGTAGTGGAACTGGAAGCCGAGCTCCGCAGTGATATACGGGTTGGGACGCTGCTCCTGCGGCAGACCGATGTTGAGCCCCACGCTGCGGCCTCCGGCGAGCGCTGCTCCCCGATTGGCGGCCTCCATGATTCCCGGGCCCCCGCCCGAGCAGACGAGCAGGCGTTCCCCGGGGAGCGAGCGGCTCCATTCGGTCACGAGCCGCGCGAGCTCCATTGCCTCTTCGAGGTAGCGGCCCAGGGGGCCGCCGACGCGCACGCGCGCCGAGCCGAAGAACACCACGGTCGCGGTGACTCCCGCGGCATTGAAGGCGCGCAACGGCGCCAGATACTCGGACACGATCCGTATCGGGCGTCCCTCGTCCGAGTCGACAAATCCGCGATCGTGGTAAGCCAGCGGGGGTGTTGGCATCATCCGCCAAGTTTACCCCACTGACGCGGCGACATTTTGCCAGGCGCCAGGCGTTCGATGAGTGCCCGCCCTACGGCCGCGCTGCTCGCCGCGGCGGCTCTCGCCGTGCGCGCCGCCGGGTGCACCGCCGCGCCGGCGGCCGCGGCGCCGAGCCTGCCGCACCTCGACGCGCAGACCTCGCTCCTGGTGGTGGCGCCGCATCCGGACGATGAGACCCTGTGCTGTGCGGGCGTCATCCAGCGCGTGGTGCGCGCCGGCGGGCGCGCGAGCGTTGTGTGGATCACCAGCGGGGATGCCTCCGAGCTCGACCTGCTGCTGATCGAGAGGAGCCTGTTCGTAAAGCCGGAGAAGGCGCGCGCTCTGGCCGCAACGCGCATGCGCGAGGCACGCGAGGCGAGCGCGCGACTGGGCGTGCCCGAGGCCGGACAGTTGTTCCTGGGCTACCCCGACCGCGGCGTGCTCAGGCTCCTGACCGATCACCGCGCCACGCCCTACACCTCGGGCTCCACGGGCGCGGCGGCGGTTCCCTACCGCGCCGCGCTGTTTCCGGGCCATCCTTACACGGGCGAGAGCCTCGAGCGCGACTTCGCCGCGGTGCTCGAGCGCGTACGGCCGACGCTGATTCTCGCGCCGAGCCCGCGCGACAGCCATCCGGATCATCGCGCCGCGGGGCTGCTCACCATCGCCGTCAGCACACGCCGTGGGTTGCCCGACGTACGCTACTGGATCGTCCATGGCGGGGAAGGCTGGCCCAGCCCGCGGGGACTGCTGCCGGGCGTGCCGCTCACCGCGGCCCCGCGCAGCCGTGGGCTGGCGCTGGCGGTCTTCGCACTGGAACCCGCCGAGGAGGACCGCATGCTGGAGGCGCTGCGCGCCTACGACACGCAGATGCGCACGCTGGCGCCGTTCCTGCTCGCGTTCGTGCGCAGCACCGAGCTGTTTGCGTCGCTCCCGGGAGCGCAGCTCGCGCCACGGTAGCCGAAGGCGATCCGCAGCCTCAGCGCCAGCGATCGAGTTGGCGATCGAGCACGCCAGCGATGCCCTCGCGCAGGCGATCGAGCCAGGCGCGCTGCCGCCAGTGGCGGCGGCTGAGCGCGCGCGATACGGCGAAATCCCGTTCAAACAGCGCCGCCGCTGCATCGGCAAAGCGCGCGTCGGCGATCTCCTGGTTGGCCTCCAGGTTCCAGCGGAAGCTCCAGCGATCGAGATTGCTCGAGCCGATCGATACCCAGTCGTCGCACAGGATCATCTTCGCGTGCAGCATGCGCGGCTGGTACTCGAATATCTTCACACCGTTGCGCAGCATCCTGCCATAGAAGCGGCGTGCCGCCTGGCGCACCCACGGATGGTCGGTGCGCGCGCCCGGCACCAGCAGCCGCACGTCCACGCCGCGGCGCGCCGCCCGGCGCAGCGCCTTGCGAAAGCGGCGCGAGGGCACGAAATACGCGCTCATGATCCAGGCGCGCGTCGCGGCACAGTCGATGCGGCGCAGTACACCATTGGCGAGCACCGAGCGCTGCCGGGCCTCGCTCAACGCCAGGCGGCCCGCGGCGCCGCCGGCGCGCGGCGCGCCCGGCGGCGGCTCCGGCAGCGCCAGCTCCGGCCCGCAGCGCCGCCAGGTGCGCGCGAAGGCGCGCTGCCAGTCGCTGATCACCGGACCCTCGATCTCGACCATCAGCTCGCGCCACGCTCCGCGCGGGGCGCCGGGTGCGAAGTCGTCCGTGAGACCTGCGCCGCCCACGAACGCCACGCTGCCGTCGATGAGCAGGAGCTTGCGATGGTCGCGCAACAGGTTCGCGAGCCTGTTTCGCAGGCGCAGCGGGTTGAACAAGCGCAGCTCCACGCCCGCATCCAGCAGCCCCCGGCGATCGGCGCGCGTGAATCCCAGGGCGCCGAAGGCATCGAGCACCAGGCACACGCGCACGCCGCGGCGCGCGGCCCGCGCGAACGCCTCGCTGAAACGCGTAGCGACGGCGCCCGAGCGGACCAGGTACATCTCCAGCAACACGTAGCGGCTCGCGGCATCGATCGCCTGCAGCATGCGCGCGAAGAAGTCCCCGCCATCATCGAGCAGCCGGAATTCGTTCCCCGCCCGCCACGGCCAGCCCGTGGTTGTAAATTGATCGGGATCCCGGCCGGCCGTCATGAGCGAACAATGACCGACCCGCGCACCAGATGCCAGATCCTGCTGCTGTTGGCGTTACTGTGCCGGTTGTGCGCCGCCGGCACGCCACGCTAACGGTGCATGCGGGACGCGGCATCATGCTCTTGTTCCAGGGTGACCACGGTACCGGCCACCAGGTACAGGACCGCGAACCAGGCGAGACTGCGGGTGAGAAAGATATCGAGCGTGCGGTAGATGACCGGCGTGTGAGTGAACGCCTGCGTAGCCTGCACGGCGCCGATGAGGATCGCGGCGGCCGCGACCAGCGTCAACACCGGCCCGACCGAGGAGCGTGGTGCGCCCGGCCCGGCGGGTACCGCCGCCGGCGCGGGCAGGCGCCGGTACCACAGCGTCATTGCGGCCAGTCCGAACGCCGAGCTCAGGTACTGCAGAACGTGGCAGACCGTACCGTTGTACCAGCCGAAGATCACCGGCGCGCTGAGCGCCGCGACCCGACGCACCATCCAGCCATCGGTATGGGTGAAGGAGTCCCACAGCAGGTGGGTCCACGCGCCGAGGATGATCGACACCCCCGCCAGAGCCCATTCGAGCGGCCGCCGGCTGAAGGGCGCGAGCGCGGCGAGGCACAGCCGGCGGGCCCGCGGGGACAGCAGCGCGGTGAGCGGCCGGCGCAGCACAGAGACGCACCCCAGCGTGGCATACCCGAGCACCAGGCAGGTCGTGTACGAGCCCGTGACGGAGTGAGTCTCGGGCCCGAAGTGGCCGAAGCGCGCCGGCACGTAGTACGGCAGATCGGGAATCATGGCGCCGATGATCAGCGGCGCGGTGCGCAGGTACCTCAGACCGCGCAGCGGCAGGATGGCGGCGGGATGCGCGAGTGTGAACGGCATGCGCGCGCCCTCAGCCCGACCCCCGCGAGCGCGTGCTCACGCGGATGCGGAAGTCCGTGCCGATCCAGTTGGCTCCCGAGCGGAATGTCAGATCGATGCAACGGCCGGCACGCAGCTGCGAGGTATCGATCTGCAGCAGGTGCAGACCGAGCGGGTTCGCCGCCGTGTCCTGCTCGCGCACGTCCTGCCAGCCGTCGAGCCCCCAGCGCACGGCTCCCGGCTCCAGCAGAGCGACCGTGAGCGCACAGCCTTCGGGCAGCTCCGCCGCCGGAGCCTGCTGGCACCAGATGACGCGGGTGAGCGTCGGGCGCTCGCCGCGGTAACGCTCCCACACCGAATCGGGGCGGTCGAACGCGCGCCCCAGCAGCCGCGAGGCAACCAGCTTCACATACTCGGCGTGCGTCCACACGAGCGGCATCGCCGCCCCGCTTGGCCGGCCGGGACTGAGGCGGCGTGCGGGGATCGGCGCCGCGTCCCACACCTGTTCGGGCAGCATGCCCCCGGTCGAGGTCATGCGGGTCATCGCGAGCAGGAACGGCAGTGCGTCGCGTCCGCAGCTCAGCTCGTAATGACCGCGCTCACCGGTCAGCAGGGGCCAGGCGCGCCCCCGGCCGGTGCCGTCGTAGGCGCTGCCGTCGTCGTGCTCGCCGTAGCCGTCCCCGTTGTAGCGATGCCAGCAGGGACCTGAGGGCGTTTCGACCTTCAACAGCGCATCCGCCACCTTCAGGCTCGCCAGGATCAGCGGATCGTCGGCGCGCCGCAGGCCGAAGCGCACCAGCTGCAGGAAGTCGACGCTCACCTGCGCGCTGGCCGGCAGGCCCGGATCGACCTGCAGGTTCTTGATCGGCAGCACGCCCTCCGGCAGGCAGCGGTCATCGCCCATGGCCCGTGGCGGGGCGACGCGCACGTAGTAGCCGCGCACGCCGTGCAGGCGCGCCAGCGGCGTGTCGCACGCGGTGGTCCAGTCCTCCAGCCGCGCATTCCAGTAGTCGGCAAAGGCGAGTGCCAGCGCGCGGGCATCGGCAGGCAGATGGCGCGCCCCGGCCACCAGGGCCGAGATGCACACCGCCAGGGTGAAGGTGTTGAGACCCGAGTCCTCCTCCCAGCGGTCCTGGTCGCTGACCGGGCCGTGACGCACCAGGAACGACAGCGCGCGGCGAATCATGTCGGCGACTTCAGTGCCCTCGAGCGCGCCGCGCTCATCGAGCGCGACCGCGAGCAGCACCGGAAACGCACTCTCGTCGAGCTGCACACCGGGCCAGTAGACCTTGCCTCCCAGCCACTGGTTCTGGTGCCAGTGTCCGTCGGCATTCTGCGTGGCGAGCAGATACCGCAGCGTGTTGCGCGCCTCGCGCGCCGCGCCGACCGCCAGCAACGCACCCGCGCTCTCGACCAGATCGCGCGGCCACACCAGGTGATACCCCTCGCGCTCCTCGCGCGTGTTGCCCCAGGGGACGCTCAAGGACGCCACCATGGCACCCGGATAGGTCTTGTCCTGGTGGGTGCGCAACACCATGGTGGAAATGCCCACCTGCTCGGCGCACGCCGGCGGCAGCCCGGCG
>WNEP01001265.1_pt1 | contig 12956 bp, 13 predicted proteins | sample 5399961 | NCBI WGS metagenome assembly WNEP01 (sample SAMN13153329, study PRJNA577476) | soil metagenome | isolation source: 20 cm grassland meadow soil pre-rain plot 5 | place: USA:California | collected 2015-09-08 | reverse complement strand
CGAGCGCCTCGAACCGACGTCGCTCGAGATCGAGCTTCCCCACGAGCTCCGAGGTGTTCAGCGCGATCGCGAGCTCGGTGGCGATCCCTTGGACGACGTTGATTTCCGTCGAGGTGAACAGGTGAGCCGACCGCGTGTCGTCGAGCCAGAGGCCGCCGAGGAAGCGGCCGCGACATGCGAGCGGCACGACGAGCGCGGTGCTGACCCCGAGCCGCTTCTGGATGAACGCCGGAAGCATCGCCTCCGGGGACGGCTCTTTGAGGAGCGCCGGAAGCCGCAACGACACGATCCGGTGAGCGAGGCGGGGAATCTCGGCAACCTGGATCCGGAGCCCCTCGAACGGCGTCGGGGTGCCGCCGGGCCCGAACGCCGCCAGGGTCCGGAATTCCCGGGCTTGCTTGTCGTACCCGAGGACGGCGCATCGGTCGACCCCGACCAGGCCGGGCGTGATTCGCACGATGGCGGCCAAGAGCTCTTCCGGGTCCGTCAGGTCGCCGGCCATCTCGGCGACCCCGAGGAGCGCCGCGAGGATCTGTTCTTCATCGACCTCGTCGCGATTCGGCAACATGCGCCTATCCGGGCGGACGCGATAAGAAACTTTGCCGCTCGTTATCAGGTTGGCATGGGCCGCGAAACCCCTTTAACGGGCCTCCCCGATTCGTCGGCCCGTGGAACCGGCGCGGGTGTTCCTCGCGGTCCTCGGCCTGGCGTTCGCGGTAGCAGGCGTCGCGATCGCGTGGACCTTCGACAAGTTCACCGGTCTTGCCGTCCTGGTCATCGGCGCGTTTCTCCTCTTCCTCCCGTTCATGCGGTCCCTCGGAGACGAATGAACTTTTAATAGGACCGGCCGCGGTGCGGCCGGCGTGTATCGTGTCTTCCGAGTGCCCAGTGCCCACGCCGCTCAGGCGGACGTCGTCTTGAAGGACGACGTCGTGAGCCGCCAGAGCATCACCGCGCGGGACGCGAAGAGCCTCGGGATGACCGGCGACGACCGATACGTCCTCGTCGAGGGGAGCGATACGGGGGTCGCGCGTGCGGCCGAGCTGCTCAAGGACATCGCACGAGCCCTCACGGGCGCGGAAGCGGAACGCGTCTACCGCCGATTCCGCGCTCAAGACGAAGAAGCCGCGTCCGGCATGGGCCTGATTTTCGGGCCGTGAATCCTAGGCGACCACGCGCTGCTCCGCGCGAGCGGCAATTGCGGTCCGCGGGAATGGGTCGAGCTCCCGTTCGAGCCACGCGATCATCCGCGGGTTGGTCCCGCGAGGATCTGCGAAGACAATGAGGATCGCGTTCCGGGTCGCCGTCTCCTCGTGCAAATCGTCCACGAACCGAAGCACGCGCTCGACCCCGGAGTGGACGACGAGCCGATCGAGGCAATCGACCACGAGGGCGCCGGGCCCGCGCTCGTCGAAGAACGTCGTGGCCGCGGCCCGCAGGTCTTGGAGCCGCCTCGGGTCCGCGGTGCCCATCGCGCCGGCCAGGGTCGTCACGCGGATGAGATCCCCGCCATCCGGCGGAGCCGACACACTCCGGGAGGTGATCCAGAGGAACGGGGTGTGGGATTCCGCGAGGACCCGGACGAAAGAAACCGCGGTCTCTGCCGGGTCCAGGGCGAGATAGCCGAGGCCCCGCTCTAGCAACGGGCCCATGATACTCCCCCCTTATGCGCGTGCAGAAGGGCTGACTCGGATGGGCTCGATTTGATTTAAAGGCCGCGGTCTGATTTCGTTGAGTCGAGCACGCCGCCCGATCACAGCGTACGAATCTTGTCCGCGACGAACGCGCGAACTTCGGGATCGTCGGGGATCGTGAGGGAGCGCTTGAAGCGCTCCGTCTTGTCGGGAAGGTAATAGCCGCGGGACACGGAGATGAACTCCTTTGTGCCCTCCGACGTGGTGGCTCGTTTCCGCGCGACTTCGAGGAAGTTGTTCCGCCCGAAGTTGACCTTCTCCGCTCGAATCGTCTCGAACGACACGTCGGCGCTCCTGCGGTCTCTCTCCTCGGATTCCATGCCGTCGTTCCTCCAAGTCCGTCGGAAGCCTCCGCCTCATAGGACGGAGAGCCGCGCAACCGACCGATTCGATATAAATCTTCTCGGGCAATCGAGAGGCACCGATTGCGTCAGCCCGGTGGTTCACCGCAGCATTAAATAGCGCGGGGCGCTCGTGTGCGAACGGATGCAGTGCGTCCGTTGCGGCGCTTTGTTCGAGGGTCGTTTCTGCCCCCGTTGCGGCGCGCCGGCGGTGGCCGTGGCCGCCGCGCCCATGGAGTGGCCTTGCCCGCGATGTGGCACCCTCTTTCGCGGAAACTTCTGCCCCCGATGCGGCCTGCCGACCGCCGCGTGGGCCTACCGGCCTCCGCCGCCTCCGTCCGGGGGACGATCCGTCCTCTCGGTCTTGTGGACCCTCGCGTTGGTCGGATTCATCGTCTTCGTGGTCACGGATTTCGCGGCCCTCGTGGCGAGTCCCGCATTCGTCGTGCCGGGCATCCAAGCGATCCGGTCCGGACAGACGGTGAACAGCGGCTTCGGCTTCGACGCCAGCAATTGGACGTTCGACCAGTGGGGGAGCGCCTCGTCCGCGGCGTACCGGAGCGCCGGCGGCAATCTCGACGGCTTCTTGGAGATGACCTTGCCCAACTCGGGTGCGCGGGGCTACTGGTGGCAGGCGTTCCGGGTCGAAGGCTCGCTCCCCTTTACGGGGGCGGTCCGGCTCGACATCGAAATCACCGGCGCGCTGACCTCCGGCCGACTCATCGTGGCTGTGGATAGCGCGAACTCGGTGCCGGATGCGACCGTCGCGATCGGGGTCGTCCACTTCACCGGACCGACGGCGTGGACGGCGATGCCACGGCTCCTCGCGGATGACCGCCTCGCTGGGCCGGGCGTCTACTACCTGAAAATCGCATTCATCGCCGATACCGCGACGACCCCCGTCAGCGTGGGCTTCGACAACGTCCGCCTCGCCTGGAGGACGGATGCGGCCGTCGTCGTGTACCTTCCCGCCCCCGCGCCGTTCGTCCTGTACTTCTCCCAAGACCGGACGCTGTTCATCGCATATTTCGCGTTCATCGCCTCCGTGATCCTCCTCGCCGCGGGCTACCACCTGATCCGCGAGCGCCGGGAGGCGTGGACCGCGTTCCGAGCGCCTCTCGAGGCAATCGGGACTCGGCTCAAGAGTCGAAGCGCGTGGATCGCGCTGGGCCAGGTGTGGATGGCGGTCACGTTCTTCCAAGTCGTGTTCTTCTACCTCGTGCTGGCCGCGGGCATCAACCCGTCGTCCCCCGTGAACCCGACCCCGCAGAGCGCGTGGTTCTGGCTCTACGAGCTCGCGAACGCGGGGGTGTACGAGGAATTCGCGTTCCGCCTCCTGTTGATCGGCCTACCGATGGCGCTCGGATCCGTTGCGCTGCGCATCCTGGACGTGAGGCGCGGCGGGACCGGCAGCACGCCGGGCGCGGCGGGGCGGCACATCGCCGGGGCGTGGCGGTACCTGATCGGCGGGGCCGTCCGGCGGGACTCGCCGAAGGAAACGCTCGTGGCCTCGTGGGCCTTCTTGATCGCGAGCTCCGCGATCTTTGGACTCGCCCATGCGCCGGGCTGGGGATGGTGGAAGGTCATCCCGGCGATGGTCGCAGGCCTCGGGTTCGGTTACCTGTTCCTCCGTCACGGGATCGGTGCCGCGATCCTGGCGCACTTCGTGAACGACTATGCGGCCGCCTTGAGCTACGAGGGCTTTGGCGGCGAGGCGTTCCTGATCCTCCTGAATCTCCTCTTCCTAGGGCTCGCGATCGCCGGAGCCGGGTTCTTCGCCTGGTACGCGATCGTCGCGTGGAGACACTTCCGAGGGCTGATCGAGCGGTTCTGGCCGCCGACCCGGGCCGCGGCAACGTCGGGTCCCGCGGCGCCGTACTTCTCCGCGATGCCGCAGCCCTTCGCGACCCCGCCGGCTTCCGTACAACCCCCGCCTCCCGGACAACCGCCGCCTCCCACGCAAGTGTGGTCCATGACGCCGTCGGCTGGGCCTCCGACCGTTGCCGTGCGCAATCCAAGTCGCATCCCGAGGGAGTATACGCCGTCGTACGTCCCGCCCCCGTACGGATATCCGCCGGTCCGATTCCAGTGCCCGTACTGCGCGTGGGTCGAAGCGAAGTACGACGCGGGCCGGTTCACCTGCACGCGGTGCGGCCGCACCGCTTAGGCCTTCGACGCGACGGTGCTCTCCGCGACATAGTCGATCGCCGCCCCCAAGTCATCGGACTCGATTTCCACGACGATGTCTCCGAGGGGCGACGAGGCCGCGAAGTTCACGACGCCGACAATGGCGGCCTGCTTGCTCAAGCTCACCGTGGTGCGATTCCCCCGACGACCGGCGAGCAGTTGACGTCTCGCGGTGTCGCGGATCCTCTGGATGCGGATCAACTCACGAAGCCGGTCGAGGTTCTCCGTCGTCCCGACGATTCGGCCCGGTGCCGGCTCAATGCGAAGATCGGGGAACAGATTTCGCAGCGCCGTCTCCACCTTCTCCGGACTTTCCGTCGGATGAGTCGGCGCCTCGACGCTCACCCGGTTCACACGACCCGATTCGCCCCTCCGCCTTTAATTTTCTCGAATGTTCCAGCGGCGCGACGAAGGTTTTTTGACGGGCTCACCGTAATGGCCCCCGGGATGCGCGAGGACCTCTTGGCGTTCGTGAGCGATCGGGGCACGCTGCTCGAGCCGGACGCCGTCGAGTTCCTCCTGACCCAAGACGATGCGGTGAAGCGCCTCGAGGCGTTCCTCGAGTCGTGCCCCGAGACGCCATTCGTCGTCACCTTGGGCGATGTCATGCGCGCCGGGGAGGTTGGCCGCAAGGCCGCGGCGCGAGTGTCGACCGTGCCGACCCCCGTCAGGAACGTCGTGGAAACGTTCATTCCCGCGTCGTTCCGGCGGCTCGGGGAGAGGGCCGACGACCACGACCCGGAGGTGCGGATTCTCCGGGACATCACCGGCCATTCGACCTGCGAAGGAACCCTGGCGGACTTCACGCGGTACTTCCGGCATCGCTTCCAAGTCCTCCGGAGCCTGCTCCGGTCCCGCCGCGAGCTGGCCGGCGCCCAGGAGATCGCGAAAGCCCGACGGTCGACGCGAGAGGTGCGGATCATCGGCATGGTCGCCGATGTGCGGACGACGAAGAACGGCCATCGAATCCTGGAAATCGAGGACGAGGCGGACCGGATTGCGGTCCTCCTCCCGTCGGAGTCGGCCGTCGCCTCGGAAATCGCCGTCCTAGACGAAGTCGTCGGCGTCGTCGGGACCGTCAACGACCGCGGCCTCGTGATCGCCCAAGCGATCATTCGACCGGACCTGCCAACCGTCAAGGCGTTCCGGGGGACACGGCACCACGTCCGCGCTGCTTTCATGTCCGATATCCACGTCGGGAGCCGGACGTTCCTCGAAGACAAATGGTCGAGGGCGGCCACCTGGCTCGCGGGCGCCGACGAGATTGCCGCCTCGATCCGGTACCTAGTGGTGAGCGGGGACGTCGTGGACGGGATCGGCGTCTATCCGCGTCAGGACGAGGAACTCACCATCGATGATATCTACGGCCAGTACGAGGCGCTCGCCCGGATGATCGCGGACCTCCCCGACCGCGTCACGGTCATCATGCTCCCGGGAAACCACGACGCCGTGCGTCCGGCCGAGCCGCAGCCCGCGTTCCCGGCCTCGATCCAGAACCTGTTCGATTCGAACGTCATCTTCGCGGGGAATCCCTCGCTCCTCGCCCTCGAAGGGGTCCGCGTCCTCGCGTACCATGGCCGGAGCATGGACGACCTCGTGTCCGCGATCCCCGGGATGAGTTACGCGCGTCCGCTCGACGCGATGAAGGCGATGCTCCGCATGCGCCACCTCGCCCCGATCTACGGCGGCAAGACGCCGATCGCGCCCGAGGCCGAAGACCATCTGATCATCGACGAGGTCCCGGACATCTTTGCGACCGGCCACGTCCATGCGGCAGGGGTGGACCAGTACCGCGGAGTCGTCCTCGTGAATTCGTCGACATGGCAAGCCCAGACCCCATACCAGAAGATGCGGAACATCGAGCCCATGCCCGCCCGTCTCCCGATCGTCGACCTCGCCTCAGGCCAGGCGATCGTCCGGGAATTCTGAGCGCGAGAAAGGTTCATCGACGCGGCCGACGTTCGGCGCGGCCGTGCGAGTCGCGGCGGTCGGGGATGTCCATGGGCACGAGAACCTGGCCCGGGTGACCGCTGATCTCGATCGGCTGGGACCGGTCGACCTGTTCCTGCTCGCCGGGGACACCACGGATCGAAACGACATCGATGCGTTCGGCGCCGTCGTGCGGACGATTCGGGCGCGGGTGACCGCCCCCATTTGGGCGGTCTTCGGGAACAACGAATACGCCGGCGACCATCCGACGTATGTCGCCCGATTCGCCGACGCGTTCGGCATGCGTTTCCTACAGGACGAGGCGGCGATCTTCGAGTCGCCGGCGGGGCGCGTTCGCATCATCGGGAGCGTCGGCAGCTTGGACCGGCCGACGTGGTGGCAGCGGAAGAATCTGCCCCGCGTCGCGGACGAGTACGAACGGCGGGTGAAAGTCCTCGACGGGCTCCTGGCGGGAGACGGCACGCGGATCCTCCTCACGCACTATCCACCGACGTACGTGACGATGGGCGGGGAGAAAGAAGAATGGCGGCCCGAGTTGGGGTCGAAGGCCCTCGAGTCGGTCCTCCTCCGGCGACGACCGACGCTCGTGATCCACGGGCACATCCACAAAGGCATTCCGGCGGCCGAGCTCCGTCCGAAGTTCGACCGCCTCGACGACTTCGAAGGAGACGTCGCACCGATTCCGGTGCACAACGTCGCGTATCCCGTGCGCCGTCTCGTCTCGACGTTCGACCTGTAGCGGCCCGCCCGCGAGGGGTTTATACGGATTCCCATCCTTGGCCACAGCGCCGATGCCCCGCGACCGCTCGCGAGACGATGAAGACGACGAAGAGGAAGAGAACTTCTGGAAGGGACTCGGGAAGGATCTCCTGGTCGCGGCGATCATCGTGGTCGTCTTCCTCGGGATAATCTACGCATATGCGGGCGTCTGGCCGCCCCTCGTCGTCGTCGAGAGCTCCTCGATGCAACACGCGGACCGCGAATCGTTCCTCGGGGTCATCGACACCGGAGACATGGTGTTTCAGCAAGCCGCGCCGACCCGTGCGGACGTCGTGACGTATCTAGAGGGGCGAGCGAGCGGCTACTCGACTTATGGAGACTACGGCGACGTGATCATCTTCCGGCGGGCTGGCAACCCGACGCCGGTCATCCATCGGGCGATCATGTACATCACGCTCCACAACAACGGCACATTCGCCACAGCGGACGTGACCGCCCTCCTCGACCCCCGGATCACAGACTGGGAAGCGAAAGATGCCAACTCCACACCGACGACGAGCCCGTACTACCTCCGATCCGTCACGATCCACAAAATGGGGTTCGATAGAGACCTCAACTTTACCTTCGACTTCTCGCGTTTCCTCTCCTTCGCCCCTCGATCGGGCTACATCACGATGGGGGATAACAACGCATACAGCAGCGGCTACGACACGGGTTGGGTCCCGACGCAGACGGATATCATTGGCCGGGCCCGCGGGGAGATCCCTTGGTTCGGCCTCTTGAAGCTGACCCTCCAACCGACGGACTCCTGCTGCGCGGAGGGCTGGGGCGACACCCACGCGCCGAAGAACAGTTGGGACAGCCTGCTCGTGAGCCTCCTGTTCCTCCTCGCCCTGCCGTTCCTCTTGGAGTACGCGATGCGCGGCTGGATGAAGTACGTCTCCCCTAGACTCCCGGAGATCCGATGGCCTTGGAAGCGGAGGAGGAAACCCGCGGCGCCGAACGAGGACCCCCTGGGGGAAGACGGGGACTCCTGGAAGGACGAACCGGACCAATGAAGGAAGGCGCAGGCTAGAGAAGGGTCGTCTGCACCTTGAGGCGGTAGCCGCGGGCCTCCGCGAGGATCTCGTCCTTCTCGAGGACCTTCTTCACGTCGAGCAGCGGGACGGATGCCTGGATCTCTTTCGTCCGCCCGCCGCGGCCGAACGATCGGACGCGGGCGTGGACGAGGCCGAGCATGTCCAACTCCGAGATCAGGTCCGTCACCCGGCGCTGCGTCAACGGGGTCACGCCGGTCTTCCGGGACAGGTCGCGGTACGTCGTGTAGACCTCCCCGGTCGTGAGCTTCGTGTTCCCGATCTCCTCGTTGAGGAGGATGCCCAGGAGGATGAGTTTGGACTGGGTCGGAAGGCTCTTCACCGCCTCGATGACCGTGTCGAGCTCGATCTTGTTCTTCGCCCGCTGCACATGCTCCTCCGTGATGTGCTCCTCCCCTTGGCGTTCCGCGAGCTCCGCGCTCACCCGGAGGAGATCGAGGGCCCGACGCGCGTCGCCGTGTTCCTGGGCCGCGAGCGCGGCGATCAACTGGAGCACGCCGTCCGTAGCCGTGCCGTTCTCGAACGCGAGGCGCGACCGCTCCGCGAGGATGTCGTACAGTTCGTCCGCGTTGTACGGCGGGAAGACCATCTTCTCGTCGGCCAGGCGGGACCGGACGCGAGGATCGAGGTACTCCGTGAAGGTCAGTTCGTTCGAGATGCCGATCAGGGAGACGCGGGCTTTCGACAGGTCGTCGTTGATCTTCAGGAGCTGGTACAGGATGTCGTCGCCGTTCTTCTGAACGAGCTTGTCGATCTCGTCCAAGGCGACGATCACCACGCGCTTCTCCTCGTCGAGTTTCTCCAGGAGAAGGCTGTACACGCGGTCCGTCGACAGCCCAGTGAAGGGGATCCGCTGATGGAAGTTCTCGATGAACTTGTTCCCGATCGACTGGAGGACGCCGTACGGGGTGTCGACGATCTCGCAGTTCAGGTAGAGGTACTGGACCATCCGCGCGCCGTCGGCTTTGCGGAACTCGTTCTCGATGTACTTGACGACGGCCGTCTTCCCCGTGCCGGTCTTTCCGAAGATGAGCACGTTGCTCGGACGCTCGCCCTTCAGCGCGGTCACCAGGATCTGCGCGAGCTGTCCGATGTGGCTCTCTCGATGCGGCAGGCGGTCCGGCAGGTACGACGGACGCAGGATTTCCCGGTCCATCTTGAATATCGTCCGCGTGCTAAGGTACGGTTGGAAGATGCTTTCTTCCATGTTATCCCCGCTCCCCCTGAAAGCGAGAAGGTTCGCCTCGCGCGTGTCTCCTCCTGGAGAAAATCGCGCGCGAGAGGGCCGGTATCAGGGGAACACCACAAAAAGGTTTGCGAGTTTTGGACGCGTCCATCGATGCGTGCCGATGGCCCGATTTTTATTCTCATCCGTTTATGATAGGACCGTTCGAGACCGGGTTGAAACTTCACGCTCCGAGCAACACCCCATGACTCGGCCGCCGCAGACGTAGTCACGACGGAATCCGACGGAGGATCCGCGCGGTTCAACGCCGGAATGGTCATCGAGTTCATTAATGCGCGTCACCGCCGTGAGCACTACGCTTATCCGAAGCAACAGGAGTCCGGGACCATGGAGAAGCGACTCACGTTCGCATACGGTCGGACCCTCGTCACGAGCCGCATCTTCGTGTTCGCAAGCCTCGCCATCCTGGCCGCGATCTTGATCGTGTTCACGTCGAGTCCAGCCTCGGCGGTCATCGGGCTGGTCGCCCTCCTGGCGGCGTACCTCGTCCTGTTCGCGGTCTCTCCGCTGCTCACGCAGCATTGGATCACGCGGTCCCGCGTCATCCTTCGTCAAGGCTGGTACTTCCGGGCCGTACTCCCGTTCTCCGGCATCGAGGAGCTGGTTGCGGCGGACGACGCCCATACGTTCCGCACGCCGCTGGGAATCAGCCGGCCGTTCGGCCAGCCCGTCCTGTTCGTCACGGGAGGCCGCACGAACCTGGTGCGGGTGCGACTGCGGAGCCCGCGGCGATTCTGGCAGGCGTTCGGCCTGTCCGCCGCGGAGATCGTGTTCGACGTGACGGACCGAGACGGCTTCCTCGCAGCGTTCGAGGAGCGACGGCGTCTACTCCCGCCAGTCCAATCCGATCGTGCGCGCGCCGACTTTCGGGATTAGAGGCATCTTCCGCTTGTGGATGCTCGAAGCGACGAGCTTCTGGACGTAGGTCACATGGTCGAGCGGGACGCCTCCCTTTTGCGCAATCGTCTCCGGGTCCAGTTGAAGCTCAATCCCGAGGAGGATGCGATCCAGTTCGTCGTACGAGATCCCGAGCTCCGCTTCGTCCGTCTGACCGGGCCACAGGCCCGCGGTCGGCACCTTCTCGACGATCTCCGGCAGGAGGGCCAGGTAGCGTGCCATTTCTCGGACCTGCGTCTTGTACAGATCCCCGATTGGGAGGAAGTCCGCGGCACCGTCCCCGTGGAGCGTGAAGTATCCGGTGAGGAGCTCACTCTTGTTCCCCGTGCCCATGACGATGCGTCCCTCCGTGTTCGCGATGAAGTACAGGACGATCATCCGCGCGCGGGCCCGAAGGTTCCCGCGGGCGACTTGGTCCGCTTGGAATGCCAGGAGCCGTTTCTCCACGGAGGTGACGATCGGCGAAATCCCGATGATCCGGAGGTCGATTCCGAGCAACTTCGCGAACTTCTTCGCGTCCTTGAGGTCCTTCCCGCCTCGCCCGTCCGGCATCGCGACGGCGAGGACTCGCTGCGGCCCAAGGGCATCCGCACACAACTTGGCAACGAGGGCCGAGTCGACGCCGCCGCTGAGCCCGAGGACCACGCCCTTCCGACCGCTCTCGCGGAGACAGTGGACGAGGAACGCCTCGATGATGAAGACCTGCTCCTCCTTGAACCGCGGGACCAGCTCGCCCACGGGGAGCGCAACCTTCGACGCCATCATAAACCCTTGCGGCGCGAAGCCTTTATCGCGCGAGGCCTCCTTGGCGGCGGGTTCGTGAACGCGAACGAGGCGACCCTCGTGTGGGTCGACGAGTACAGCCGCATGGCGGAGGCGTACGACCGGAACGTGACACCGCGATTCGAACCGATCGCCCAGGAGGTCGTCCGCCTCGCGGACCCGAAACCAAATGAGCTGTTCCTCGACGTGGGGACGGGGACCGGGCTCCTGGCATGCCTCATCGCCCCCCGGGTCCTGCCGCAAGGCGTCGTCGCCATCGACCTCGCCGATGGAGCGATCTCGGTCGCATCGTACCGGGCGGGCAACGCGGGCATCCGGAACATCCGATTCGAGATGCTCGACTCGCGGAACATCGTATACCATGGGAAACTCTTCGACGCCGCCGCCAGCAACCTCGGGATCCCGGCCCTCGGTTACGACCGCGTGTTCCAGGAGGTCCATCGCGTCCTGAAGCCTTCCGGGCGGTTCGTCTTCAGCGAGTGGCCGACCGACCCGAGCCCGTCGTTCGCCGCGTTGCGGGCTCTCCTGGAGAAGCACGGGACGCGCACCCCGTCGAAGGATCTCGCCCAAGTGCGCGAGGCGGTGCGGCTCGTCCGCACGGATCCGGAGGCGATGGCCCTGGGAAATCCGCCGGCCGTCCTCAAGGCCCTCGGGGTCGCGGGCTTCGAGCGACGGGATGCGACGACGAAGACATTCCCGGTCCGGTTCGGGGATCCGGCAGAACTGGTTGCGTTCGGCGCATCGTACGGATGGTATGAGCGGGAGCTGCGCGAGATGTCGACCGAGAGCCGCAAGGCATTCGACGCGGACCTCGCAGCTCGCCTCGAGCCGCTGACGATGTCGGCCGGCATCGAGGACACATGGTCGCTGAATCTGTTCATCGCGCGGTGCGAGTAGAACAGTCCTAACGAAACCCTAAATAAGCCGCGGCTCATCGAAACGGCGCGCATGGCGGCCGAGCCGATCATCCGGGGAGTGGACGCGCACAAAGTGTACAACTCCGGGGTCGTCAAGGTCCACGCGCTCCGCGGAGTGAACCTCGCGATCCCTCGCGGCGAGATGGTTGCGATCATGGGACCGTCTGGGTGCGGCAAGACGACGCTGTTGAATTGCTTCTCCGGCCTCGACGATCTGACCTCTGGAGATGTCCTCATCGAAGGCGTCTCGCTCGCCTCGATGGACGACAACGCGAAGAGCCGCTACCGGTCGCGCCGCATGGGATTCGTGTTCCAGACGTACAACCTCCTACCCGTTCTGACCGCCGTGGAGAACGTCGAGCTGCCGTTGCTCGTCGCGAAGGCCCCGGCGAAGGAAGCCCGCCGGAAGGCGCTCGCCCTGATGACGGCCGTCGAACTCGACGGATGGGCGGACCACAAGCCGGCGCAACTGAGCGCGGGACAGCAACAGCGCGTCGCGATCGCCCGCGCCCTCGTGAACGACCCCGCGATCGTGTGGGCGGACGAGCCGACCGGCAACCTGGACTCGGAGACATCCGCGCAGATCATGGACCTCCTCGTTCAGTTGAACCGCGAACAGGAACAGACGCTCGTCCTCGTGACGCACGACGCTGTCGTCAGCTCGCGGGCCCACCGGATCCTGCGCATGCGGAACGGCGAGATCGTCGAGGAGACGCGGGGCGGGTAGGATGGCCCTCCCCGAGGCCTCCATGTGGGCGATCGTCATCGGGGTCGTCCTCGTCGCGGCGGTCGTCGCGTTCCGGCCTCTCCTCGCCCGCTTGGCGGCGCGGAACATCGGACGCCGGAAATCGCGCGTCCTGATCGTCGTCGCGGGGCTGCTCGTCGGCACGGCGATCATCTCCTCGAGCCTCGTCGTCGGCGACACCCTGAGCTACATCTTCCTGGAGGACGTGTACGCGCGCCTCGACGCGATCGACGAGGTCGTCTCAAACACGTACAACGGCCAGCTCTTCTCCTTCTCGCAGTCGAACTTCACGCAGATCGCGGCGGACCTCGGGGCCTCGAACAGCCCGATCAACGGGATCGCGCCCGCCCTCCTGAAGGTCATGCCCGTCCGGAACGTC
>WNEP01003341.1_pt1 | contig 12976 bp, 8 predicted proteins | sample 5399961 | NCBI WGS metagenome assembly WNEP01 (sample SAMN13153329, study PRJNA577476) | soil metagenome | isolation source: 20 cm grassland meadow soil pre-rain plot 5 | place: USA:California | collected 2015-09-08 | reverse complement strand
GCGTGCTGGTAATCTCCAGGACCATGTCCTGTGTCTTGCCTTGCGCCACGAGCGTGAACTTGAAAATTGTGCTGACTTCGCTGGTCTGCTTCTTTCCATCCGTTGCAGTGACGCTCCAAAAATAGTCGCCAGGATCCAGACCCGTGACGTCTATGCCTGTGCCTTTGGTCGGAGCTTCTTTTACCGTTTTGGTGAACATTGCAGTGGTGCTGATTCGTAGAGTATAGGATACGGCATCCGGAACGGGCTTCCACTCAAAATGAACGGGGTAAAGGCGCGGATTTTCCGCGGTGATCGGCGAGAGATTCAACGGTTCGACGAGGTCGGGAGGAGCTAGCACCGTGGTTTTTTGAATCGGACCGCCCTTGGGAATCGTCAGTTTTTCGTACGGCGCGAGATCAATCTTTTCCTGGCCACGTTGCACTTGCGCGCTGCCGCTTGAAACGACGATTTCGCTTTCCTTCTTCTCAGGATCAGACTTGACCGCCGCGCGGCTGTTGGAATGCAGTTGGGCGGTAGCATCTTCCGCACTGACCGCGGCCTTGGAGTCAGGGGAACTCCAGTTTGGCGTTGCAAGGTCGACCTGGCCATGATTGATTTGCATTGCCACGCTGGTGGGCTTGTCGTTCTCCGTGGAATTCTCCTCGACGGTGACGAGCGTATCCGGCTTCACGGTGTAAGTCGTGCCGTCAGCGAAGGTGATGCGCGCATTGGCGTCGGTCCCGGTCTGAACGAGATCGCCCTTGTCGAGGGAAGTGCGGTAGTCTGCTTCCACCCATTGCACGGAATTCACTTTCTTCACCTGGACTTTGCCGTCGAGATTGACGAATTTCGCGTGTTTCAGGTCAGCAGCCTGTGTTTCCATTTCAGGGTCGCTCACCGCCTTGTCCAGTTTCTTGATCATTATCTGGTACAGATCGGGTTTGATCATGAAAATGCCGGCGGTAATGATCGTCAGGGTCAAGAGTACGTAACCGATCACCGTCTTATAGGTGACCGCCTTCCAGTACACCTCGACGCGCGGCGTCCTATCGTGGGCCTGGGCGAACTTTGGATCGATGGGTGTCTGTGTCGTCATCGTTGAATGTGCTGCGAACGCTCCAATTTTTCAATGTAGCACAGCGGTTTCCGTATGCAGGAATTGCGGAGCCTCGCGTAGTCAAACTGCAAATAGTGGAGCGGCGCCTTGGACACCTGACCTTTGCCTGTACCTTCGTGCAGTCTCTCCGCGAACCATAGTGGCTCTTATCTCCGAATGAAAAAGCGCTGCTTGTCCACACCGGCAGGAACCGCGACGTCAAAGAAACCCACCATCATTTCGTCGTAGGTCTGTTCGCCCCAGTGTACCTCGGCGTCCGCATCCGGATTGTGCGCATTGGCCTTCGAATTGTCGTACCACGCTACAGCTTGGAGTTCCGTTCCTGCTTTCAGGAAGCGCGGCTCCGCCAACCGGTAGCTCATTTGCCAGTGGAAGTAATAATTGACGCGGAGCAGTGGCTCGATTTCGTAATGGGTGCTGCCATCCGGGCTCCTTTTCCCGTGCATCAGGTTGTACTCGAATCGCTTTCCACGGAGGTGCATGTGTGGGAAAAAACTAAGCAGCGTAGCGTCGTTGGGTAGCGTGCCGCGCGCTTCGACCCGATAGTCCGGCGCTCCCGGCGGTATCCCGAAATGGTCGTTGGTCAACTGCAGCGTCAGCACGCGCTGCTCAGGCTTATGTTTTGAGAAAATCAGTCCGATACTGGATTGGTCGGAAGTCGCGCGGCCATTTGCGGTGTAGTGCATCTGAAAGACAAGGTCGGAGCCAGCAGGAATAAATTTCGCCATTTTTTCTCGCCAGGCATCCGGAGAGCTTCCCGGCGCATAGACAAGCAGGACGTCGCTGTCCGTCCAGTGTGCGCCCCGGCGATCCTCCGCGTCCGTCAGCGTAGATGCGGTGAAGGGAACTCCAACGGGCGCGTGCCGAAGCCAGTTCGAGTCCGGCGGGCGAACATACACAACGGCGTGGTGCACATTCGAGCGCCGTGCAGGCAGAACCTCGACCATTTGCACCCAGCGATCTTCCGTGAAATTCGTGGGCACAATTTCGTAGGTGTACTCGATGTCGCCGCTCGCAGGCAGCGCCACAGCCCGCGGCATCTTCAAGACCAAATCCGGATTGGGGATAGTCCAGCTTTCCACCCAGCGGCGGGGCTGCGGCGTATCCGTCGCCTCTCCCGCCGGCGATTTCGCTTCGACCCATTCCGCGAGCGTGTCCATTTCCGCCGGACTCAATGATGGGTCATTGGAAACTTTCCCACATTCGGATCGGCGAACCATGGCGGCATGGATTTTGCCAGCGTTGCGCGGCGAATTGCCTCGGCGAAAGGATGAGTTTCTTCGTACGTTTCGAACGGCATCGGGGCGATGCCCCCGGAGCGGTGGCAACTTTGACAGTGCCGTTCCAGGATCGGAAGCACGTCGCGATAGAAAGTCGGTTGATTCGTAGTGGAAGCGTTCTGCGCAAGCGGAGCGTGCAACCCTACCAATAGCGGCGCAATCACACTGCCGAGAACAAGGAATACCAGGAGCCTTGGATTCGCCTGAATCGGCATGCACTTTACGATGGGCGGCCCCGTTTTTTGGTGGCTCGCTTCTGCAAGTCTACTATTTCAGGGCGCACATGGTTTAAACGGTGCCAAGGAATCTGCTGTCCCGTTGATTCTGGAGAATCCCTGACCGGCCTCGGGGATGATTGTGTTTGAGACGCGTGCCTATATCTCCTATAATCTAAAGTTTGTCTACTGACGCGGGAGACTCATCGGATGGCTGGCGCAGATAAAAGCAAAGTCGGGTATCGCATCCTTCTGGGGGCCTTCGTATTGGTCTTGGGCGGCAGCATGCTGCTCTACCTCGTTCCGCAGTCTCCGGTCAGCGGCGAGATCTCCACCGATACCGTGGCCAAGATCGGCGATGAATCGATCAGCGTGCAGGACGTGCGCCAGCAACTCAACCAGATCGAGCAGCGGAATCCGAACATGAAGCCTCTCGAGGCCCTCTACGCCCAGCAGATCCTGAAGCAGCTGGTATTTCAAAAAGAGATCGAATACGAGGCCAAGCGGCTCGGAATCGCCGTTTCCGATCAGGAGCGAGCCGATCGAATCCGCCAGTATGTTCCGACGGCGTTCAATGGCGGAACCTTTGTCGGCATAGACCGGTATTCCGCCGAAGTGCAGGCGCGCTTTCAACTGACCGTGCCCGTGTTCGAGGAGCTTATCCGCCAGGGTTTGCTCGAGGAAAAGTTTCGCAAGTTGGTAACCGACGGGATCAGTGTAGGCCCTGCCGAACTTCAAGACGAATTCCGGTACAAGAATGAAAAGGTGAAGCTGGACTACACGCTGATCAAGCCGGAGGACCTGGAAGCGAAGATTTCGCCGGATGAGGCCGAAATTCGCTCCGCCTACGAAAAGAATAAGGCGAAATACCAAGTGCCGGAGCGGCGTGTGGTGCGCTATGCGGTTGTGGACGTAAACCAGATCCGTCAGAGTCTGCAAGTCTCCGATGACCTGCTCAAACAGCAATACATGGCCAGCATTCAGCAGTACCAGGTGCCCAACCGGGTGCACGTCGAGCACATTCTCTTTATGACCGTCGGGAAGACGGACGCCGAAGTTGAGGAAATCAAGAAAAAGGCTGAGGACGTTCTAAAGCAGGTGAAAAAAGGCGGGAAGTTCGAGGATTTGGCGAAGAAGTACTCCGAGGACCGCGGGTCGAAGGACAAGGGCGGTGACTTGAGCTGGATTACGCAAGGTCAAACCGTCCCGGAATTCGAGAAGACGGCCTTCAGCCTCACCCCGGGCCAGGTTTCGGATCTTGTCAAGACGCAGTATGGCTTTCACATCATCAAGGTCGTGGAAAAGGAAACCGCCCACACCAAGCCGTTCGAGGAGGTCAAGGATTCCCTGCGCGCGAACTTCTTGCCCACGCAAGCCGACAGACAAGCCAGCGCCATCGCAGACCAGTTGACCACGGCCATCCGGCAGTCGCCGAAAATATCCCTCGACGATTTAGCCAAGCAGTTCCACCTCACGGTAAGCGAGACGCGCCCTGTCGCCGCTTCGGACCCTTTGTTGGAGCTCGCCAATTCCCAGGAAGCCAAGGATGCCATCTTCCGCGCGAGGCCGGACGAGACAAACCTGCCGGTTCGGACTGATCGTGGCTACGTCGTTCTGTCCGTCAAATCGATACTGCCAGCCCACCAGGGATTACTGGAAGAGGTCCGCGACCGCGTGATCACCGACTTGAAACGCCAAAAGTCCACGGACTTGGCCAAGAGCAAAGCCGACGAGCTCATTAAGCGCGTCAAAGCAGGTGAAAAATTCGATGCCACTGCGCGTTCGCTTGGCCTGGAACCGAAAACAAGCGATCTCATAGCGCGCGACGGCTCCATACCCAGTGCGGCCAGCGGCAAGCAACTCAGCGCGGCCTTCAACCTGAAGGCTGGCGACGTGGCTGCTCCCCTGAGCCTGGGACAAAACTGGCTGGTCTACCGCATCGCTGAAAAATCTGAACCAAATCCGTCCGATTTCGACAAACAAAAGAAGCAACTGACCGAAGAACTGCTCCAATCCAAGCGTAGCCTAGCATTCGAGGCTTTCCAAAAGGCTTTGGACAATCGGTTGAAGGAAGAAGGCAAGCTCAAACTCATGCCTGACAAGCTAAAGAGCTTCGGTACCTTCGGCTAGTCTAACTATTACAAAATAAAAGACTTATTTGTGTTCAACGACGCACTTGCCTTTCCCAACGCGTCTCGTTAGGCTATTAGTGCTTTCCTTGAAGCCGAGTTCCACGCCGTACGCCGTTGTCAGGTCTCTCGAAAGTTGCGGCTAAAGGCGCCCGGAATTTGGAGCAGAAGCAATTATGGCCGCCCAGCGCCATCAATCCAAAGATCGGTGATACCAACATGGCAGCACGCACTTCTTCCGTTCGCAACGACTATCGCTGCACCATCGACCGCAATCAGTCTGGTAAATACTGTGTTCGTATCCAGGCGCGCTATCCCCGCCATACGTGGACGTTGGGTGTCTTCTTTCTCGCTTCATCCTTCGATCGAGCGATGAAACGGCTCGAAGACGCTCTCGATTTTCTCCAGCGTCAGGAAGAGAAGCTGTGGTTCTGGGGTGTGGATCGTGCCGAGGACATGGGTTTTTCGGCTGAGTTTCTGAAAGAAGCGGGGCTGTACTTGGACCGCCGCAACGAATTCCCGCGAAAGGCTACCAGCATTTCATTGGCGCCAGAGCGCGAAGTGCCCGCCTTCGTTCTGGGCTTCTGTTTTGAGCTGTTTCGACGTTACCGGGGTCCGCGCCGCTTCAATCCGCTGCCTTGGTCGGTGTCGCCGGTGCAGGTTCGCGGATCAGCAGAGGGAACCGCGGAAAAGAAAAGCTTCCCGCCACGTCGTCGATTACGTTTACCTGGCAAAGGTACAGCCCCGGCTTCAGCGCCTGCAGCGGCAAGTCCATCTGGAAAATGACCGCCCGGCGGTCCGGAGCTGTCACTTCGTTCGCGACAACGGGCTTTGATTCGTAAATCTTTGTTGCTCCCTGCAGGAACTCAATGTTCGTGAAAACCCGGATGCTGTCCTTCGACGGCTTGGCTGCCGGAGCATCCTTGGCCGTCCCGTTTTGGCCATTCGTGGCTGCGGACGCCGGACTCTTCCCCTTCGCCGCATCGTACACTTCATATTGCAAATAAAGATGCTGGTCCGGCGCGAAAACGTGTGTAATGTTCGGCACCAACTCCATCTGGTCCCGTACAAGTGGGTTCGCCACGGTCTTCTTGGCGGTGGCCGGAGCACGCAGGCTGCTCAGCACCACCGAGCTCATTTTTAGCGGTGTCTTGCGGAGGTCGGGGATCTGCACGTCCGTCTCGAAGGAGCCCATGCGTCCCGTCTGATTCTCGCGGATGACAAATTTTAGGTGGTAGCTGCCCGGGGCGAGCACGAAGCCCGTGTTGTACTGCACGTTCTTGCGGCGAACTTCCCGCGTGCTGTCCACCGCCAGCTTTACCGTGTCGCGCAACTGCCCGACCGGGAATTTCCCGCCTTCGCGAACCTCCCCGATAATATCGATTGTCGCGTTGTCCTTCTCTTTTTCCGTAACGAAGGGTATTTGCGAGCCCGGCACAACCAGCGAAACCGCCAGGTAATAGTGGGAATCATCCTTGCGGAAGAACGCCGTTCCCGCATAAAGAGGCACATCCACGCGAGGCAACTGCGCGCCTAGCTCGTCCTCGAGCTGCTGCTCGCGGTCGGTGCGGTTCAAGTGCTCGAAATCCCGTCCCGTGTAGTAGCCCGACCGAAAATCGAGCTTCAGGTCGGGCCGGTTGACGTGTACTTTCAATCGCCGGAATCTTCCATCCTTCAGCGGGTTGTTGCTGGTGAATCCTAGAACGTAATACGCCGAACTGTCCTTCTGAACCTGGGAAAATACCGCACCGAAATCATTGGAATCGAAAAATGCCTTGCCGCCGGTGTCCGAGGAGAGCGTCGCCAGCGTTTCTTGCGATGCGGCGTTGCCATTGAGATCGTTCAGCACCGCCGCTCCCGAATAGGCCGATTGCCCGTGCAAGCTGGCGGACTGCGCTTCTCCCCCAGGCGGAAACGCCTGCAAGCCCCGGATGTCCATCGAATAGATCGATACGTTGGCCTTCACCGCCGCCGCGGTTGCGGCGCGCAGAGCCGACTGGTTATCCGCGCCCGTCTGGGTAATTCCGTTGCTGAAGTAGATAAGGTTCTTTTTCTGCGGGAGTTTGCCCATCGCCTGCATCAGCGACTGCAGCGCCAGCAGTTTGCGGTCGGCGCTGAAGGTGTTGAAATCCGTGTCGTCCGCCGAAAAAGCCCCGCTCGTTTCTGCGGCGCCTTCCGCGCTTCCCGTATCGCCGTTTTCGAATCCCTGGCCTTGGCCGGAGTTGTAGGCGGTCAGAGCCGCCAGCAACTTGGTCTTCTCGTCCGTGAAATCCAGGTCCACGCGCATGTTAGTCGCGAGCGAGACAAGGGCCATCAAATCAGCCGGCTGCATCTTTGTGTTGACGAATTTCTTCGCGGCCTCGACCGACCGGTCAATCTGTTCCGGCTCCATGGCCGAAAAATCAAAGAAGAGCAAAATCATTCGCCGGTCGCGCGCGTCCAGCGACGGCGCAGCTTGCTTCCCGGAACGCAGCACGGTCCCGCCTGCCACTCCCGATACGGTCGCTTCCGCGGCGCCGGCAGTTGCCAGCTCGTTCACATTTTCGAAATCAAAAGTGGAAATCTCCTGCTTCTTCCCATCCTCAAAAAGCGTGAAGTCTCCCTTTTTCAGGTCGCGAACGAGGTTGCCATTCTTGTCGTGCGCCACTACATTCACCAGCACGAGTTCGCTGGTAACCTGAATGCGCGACTCAGCTTGTCCGGTCTGCTGAGCCGTCACTGGCGCCGCCCCTTGGAAGAGCAGGCCTGCTGAGCTGAAGATCGAGAATGTTTTTCTTGCAAACTGCATGTTGATAGTCCTTTAGAAGCGGAAGCGCGCGGTCATGGTTACGCGCCGCATGCTGCCCGCTCCGGTAACCTCGCCGTAGGTAAAGGAATTCACCACCGTATTGATGGAGGTGAATCGCACGATATTAAAAACATTGTTGGCGGTGATGCGCAGCTCCAGCGCGCGGGATTCCTTAACCGTGATCGTTTTGTTGAGCGACATGTTCATGGAAACTTGCCCCGGCCCCTCGATGACATTTCGTCCGGCATCGCCAAAGCCGGAGCCACTGGGGTTGACGCAGGTGGCGCTCGGCGCGCAAAACGCCACCGTATTGAACCACTTGAGCGTGGTCGGGTCGCTGATTGAAATCGATTGCCCCGCGACCGCGTTTGCGCGCAGCGAGCCGCTGACGCCGCGCCCGATGTCCACGCCTCCGCCGAGCACCCGTGGCGTGAAATACAATCCAGAGGCAATGGTGAAGTCGCCGCTCCACTGCCATCCTCCCAAAATGTGGTTCCCTGCGCCTTTGGGAGCAAAACGCCGGTTTTCGCCGAAAGGCAAATCGTAAATCCAGTTTCCTGCGAACTTGTGGCGCTGATCGAAGCTGGAAAGCCCGCGATCTGCTGAGATGTCAAACGGATCTTGCGCCACAACGCTTCCACCGCCTCCGATCGACGAAGCGTCATCGATGGACTTCGAAAACACATATTGGGCGCTCAGCCCCAGCCCTTTCGCCATGCGCTTGCGCACGCGCACGGAGGCCGCATGCAAAATCGAATTTCCTTCCGAGGATTCGTAAATGAATGGCTGGCCGCCAGAGACTAGCAGCGCGCGTTCCGTATCCAGCCGCGTTCCTTTCGCGCCGTTGTAGCCCGCGTTCATCACTACGCCACCGGGCAGTTCCCGCTGCACGTCAAGATTCCAAATCTGCACGTACCCCAGCCGATAGTTCGGGTTCACGGCGAAATTGTTGGTTACCGTGCTGCTCGAAGCCGTCGGGAATCCATTTGTTATCGTGAGCGGGCTCGCGCCGGTAAGGCCGTTGAGGTCCGTGGTATTCGTAGCTGTGTTCGCGAAGGGCGGTTGAAACGCAAAGTTCTGAATCATGGTGCCGTATTGCGCCAGGTTGTAGTTGACGCCGTACCCCGCCCTCACCACCATCTGCTTCTGCGGTTTCCACGCAATCCCAACACGCGGCGCAAAATTATTGTGGTCTGGCCGCACAAGCGACGCAGGGAACCCGGCTTGAGCGGGCAGCACTAGCGTTGCCGCCGTAAGACTCGGCGCGACATCCAAATTCGCGATGCGATTCGCCGCCTCCGTATAAGGCCCGTTGTACTCGTAGCGCAGCCCTAAATTGAACGACAGGTTGGAGCGAAACCGCCAATCGTCCTGCGTGTAAAAATCAAACGCCTTGGCGCGGAAATTGTAGGAATTCGCCCCAGACTGCAGCGAGGTTTGCTGCGGAAAACCAAGCAGGAAGTCCGCAAAGTCGTATCCCGTGTCGGTTACAGGTTGCGTGCTCCCGGTCGCGTACTGTGACGTTGCAAACCCCGTAAAAACGAAACTGCCCTCCGCATTCCTCGTAGAATGAAAGCTTTGCAGAATCAGGCGGTAGTCACCTCCGAAGCGCCAATTGTGTTTTCCGCGATTCCACGCAACAGTCTCCGAGATCGAGTAGGTCTGATCCAGTTCGCGCCTCGCCGTCGGGTCATTCAACCCGCCGAACGAAGTGAAGCTGATTCCCGGGAGTCCCCAGTCAAAGGGATCATTCGAAATCCCGCTGATCCCCGCACCACCCGGTCCGGAAACGTCCAGGACGTTCGAATAGAGGTTGGTCGTGGAAACATGATTGTGGTTGTAGTTCACGCGGAAAGTGTTTGTCACGCGGCCCTTACCGTAGGTCCACCCCGCGCTGGCGTTGAGCCCTTGCGTTCCCGTTCCCCCCGCGAGTGAGGGGAACGGATTCACGATATTGTTCGAACTGCGCGACCAGTTCAGTCCAAAATTGATGTTGTTCTGCGAGCGACGTCGGCCTCCGCCGCCTCCACCACCCCCGCTTATGACGAAAGGGCCGGAACCGGGTCCGCCGGCCGGCCCAAAATTGTGAATCAGCCGCAGCATCACCGTATCCGAATTGCTCTCCGCGGACGTCACGTAATGGAAGTTCTGCCCGGAAGCCGTCGGCGTCATGATGTTCGGCACGGGAATATAGTTCAAGAGCGCTTTCGCCGCCGGGGTGATCAGGGCTGGGTCGATTTCATTGGGTACCGTTTGCCCTTGGCTGTTTTGGAATTGATATTGCTGTCCGGTCTTAGGATCGAAAATCTGAACCGGCTTCCCATCATTGTAGGTCGCCGCGGAGAAATTGCCGTTTCGTTCATCCACCGTCGGCACCGTCGAAAACGCATCGTACGGGTTGCTGCCCCGCGATCCATTCCATCCGCCGAAAAAGAACCATTTTTTGCCACCATTAAAGATCTTCGGGATATTCAGCGGCCCGCCGACGTTGACTCCGAAACGCGCTTGGTTGTAATCCGCCTTAGGCGATTCAATACCGGTAAGCGAGTACGGCCGAGCGTCCAATCCCGCGTTATCGTCGGAGAAATACACGATGCCATGCGGCTGATTGATATTGAAACCGCGCGGCATTCTGCCAATCACGACCATTCCGCCGGGCCCGCCGAAGCCGCCACCGCCGCCCCCGGGGAAGCCACCGCCGCCTTCGCGTTGCATCCGATCGCGAAACTCCTGGATCCGTTGTTGCAGCTCCTCTTCGTTTCCTCCGCCAAAGTCCTGCGTTCGTCCTTGTGCGCCGCTGATGCTTACGGACTCCGTCGGCCCTTCTGCTCCAGCTCCATTCAAGGGAAGGGTGGAAAGATCGCCGTTGCCTTGGCTTCCGCCGTTGCCACCCATTCCGCCGAAGCCGGAATTTCCACCGGCAAGCGCGGAGAGCGTGCTGTCCATCGCCAGACTTTGAAATCCGCGGCCTGCCGCAGCGACGGCCGCGAGGTTGCCGTTTGACTGTTCCTGCTGCCGGGAGGCCAAAATCAATTCGGCCTCCACTTTCGCGGACGAATTCTCTGGATTCAGCACTACTTCCTGAGTGAAGGCGGCGAACCCCATGAATTCGGCGCGTACCACATATCTCCCGCGTGTCATGCCGGATAACACAAATTTGCCTTCGGAATTCGTCGCCGCTGAGTATTTTTTCCCCGTCAACGTATTCGCGGCTGTAACGGTCACTCCCGGCAGCGGAGTTTTTCCGCTCTTCGCAGAACCACTGATCTCATACGCTGGAGCGCCGGCAGAAGTCCTTGTCGACTGTGGCGTCGGCGCCGTCTCAGGGGGCACCGGCTCCTGTGCGCGGACGCTCGACGCAAGGAGAATCACTGTGAAGTGCAGTATGAAGACGCCGCGGCCGATTGACTTCAAATCCTGGTCTCCCCGAGTGAGCTATTGCTGAGGCGGATTGCTCTTTGGTGCGGTCGCGGGCTTGTTTGCGTCTGCCCCGCTTCCGGGAGGCCCAACTCCAGCCATCTTGCGCATTTCCTCCATCTGCTTCCATTGCGCAGGAGAAAAGAGCATCAGGTTCTTTGGCACAAATACATTATTCTCCACGGCGCCCCGTACTATCACCTGGTCGCCCGGCTGAATGTCCGCCATCGTGATGCTTTCACGTCCCCTGCGAAGCGAGGTGTCCTCGTTCAACTCCAGCGTTTGCGTGACGTTATCCGGCCGCAACACGGTGAGCTTTGGTGCGTCCACTGATTTCACTTCGCCTACAACAAAATCTTTTCCGAGCTCAAATCCCGGTCCGCCACCTAACCCTCGGCCGCCTCCGGCACCGCCACCCGAGCGCCCACCGATCAACTGTGCCGTCACGCTGTGGTCCGCGTTTTCCTCCCCGCGCACGAAAACCATGTCGCCGACTTTGAAATCGGCCAGTTTTGCGCTTTGCCGGTCCTTGCGGTATTCCGTCTTATCCGTGAGCTTCACAGTAGCCGTTGTCCCGTCTGGCTTGGCTAATTCCAACGATCCTTTGTTGATCGTCGTAATCTTTCCCAGAAGCGGCCGTCCCGGCCCATCATTTGTTATCTGCCACTGGCCGACTGCGGGTGGAGCCCCCTGTTCCTGAGCGGGCGCAGCAGGTGCTGGCATTTGCGCTCGGCCGACAGTTGCCGCGAAAAAGAATATAAAACCTAGGCCCAACAATCGTTTTGTCTGCCTCATGACCGTCCTCATTCCAATCCTCTCATCCCTAAAGACGCAAGTCCCAAGGCCAAAGTAACGCCGCGGCACCTTCCTGACCAACGATACTTTCTTCTTTTACTAGATTCCTCAAGAACGGTACTAAAGTTCCCGCTCGAAACGACTCAATCACTTGCACTTGCGCTCAAATCAAGCGTCGGGAAGAATGGACCAGCCGTTTCGGCCAGAGGATACTTCAAAAATGAAACAACGAAGAGTTTGTAGATCGCTTTGTTCCGTGCGTTGCTCCTGGTTGCCAGCAGCGTGACACCCCGAGCGCAAGCGGCGCAGCAGGCTGGCGATCAGAGCCAAACTGACCCCAAAAAGGCAAAAAAAGGACACGAAAGCGGGTGCTGCGGATAAGACCGTTGCTCGCCTGGGAGACGGAGCCTCTCTTGCAGTCTTTCTTGCTATCTCTGCCAACGCCCGCCAAAATACTCTAAGGGTTATTTCTCACGGAGAATCACTTCGCCTTGGCCCACCAGCTGGTCGTTCAGCCACAAGCGATACTTGTACGCGGCCGCTTTGCTTCCGGCGCGCGGCGGTCCGCTGAGCAGCCGCATGCCAGCCGGCGCTTGAAAAACGTTCGATGAAAACGGGCAGCGGTTCACATCAAATTCGACACGCAAATTGCCTGCGTCGGAAATCCAGGATACCTGGTCGCCTTCATCGAGCACGACAACTTGGGGAATGAGTCCAACGAGTACGGGACGTTCAGCCATTTTTACGCGTGCCCCAATCCTGTTTCGAGGCCAGTGCTCCTGATTTTATCGGTGCACAGGGACGATAGCATACTCCTCCGAAAGAATTCTTGTGAGCATCGTCACAACACCACAAACACGCTGTCAAAGAAACTTAGTTTAGGATTCTGCACAACCAACCTGTACTCCCGGGCATCTCAATTGCAGGTAACCTGTACTACGCTGCGCTTGACCGTTCTCCCGCGCAACCGTACACTGAAAACGTTGCTTCGTGGCGCGAAGTTCCGGCTGGATCTCTGCGCTTGCGATAGATGCTTCGAAAAGCGTCCGCATTTGGACGCGGAGGATTTTGCCGGATGGCTTCTGCTTCTCGATATTTGTCGATACCGCTCCCGAATGGCTCGCGGATTTCCCTAATTCTTTCCTTGCCTTTTGCGCTCATTCATGTCGCCGCGCTGCTGATTTTCTTTATTCCCTTTCACTGGTATTACCTGGTGATCTGCCTGGTCCTGCTGGTCGTGCGCATGTTTTTCG
>WNEP01001260.1_pt1 | contig 12987 bp, 9 predicted proteins | sample 5399961 | NCBI WGS metagenome assembly WNEP01 (sample SAMN13153329, study PRJNA577476) | soil metagenome | isolation source: 20 cm grassland meadow soil pre-rain plot 5 | place: USA:California | collected 2015-09-08 | reverse complement strand
GACCTCCCAGCACTCAACGACCTCCTCTAGCGCGGCGAGCCGTTTCTCGAACCGGCCGCTGTTGGCTTGCCGCTCCAGGATGATTTCGGCAAAGACATTGACCGGGCGCGACAGACTGGAAAGCTCGAGTACGGCTTGGTATCCGGCGATCACGCCTGCGGCTTCCAGCCGCCGCACCCGCTCGAGCGAGGCGCGCGCCGAGAGTCCCACCGTCTGTGCCAGTTTCTGGATGGTCGAGCGTCCGTCGCGTTGCAAAGCGACGAGGATCTTGACATCGATGCGGTCGAGAGCCGGTGCGCGCTTGGCGGCCATGAACCATTTGCCCTCAGTCGAGGGCCTTCTCCTCGACCGGCACCGTATAGTTGAGCGCAAGCCGGCCGCCATCGGCGTAGATCGTCTCTCCCGTCATGTAGCTTGCCTCCGAGGAGGCAAGGAAGACAGCAATCGACGCGATCTCATCGGGCTCGCCGATGCGCCCGAGCGGCGTGCGCGCCAATATTCTTCGCTTGGCCTCCTTGTCGGTCGCGACCGCCTTGAGAATGTCGGTCAGGATCGAGCCCGGCCCGATGGCGTTGACCCGGATGCCGTAGGGCGCGAGCGAAAGCGCCATCACCTTGGTCAACTGATCGATGCCGCCTTTCGACACGCAATAAGGCGTGTGATTGGCGATCGCGACGACCGCGTTGATCGAGCTGATATTGATGATGCTGCCCGGTTGCTGGCCGGCCTTGACCTGCGCCACCATGCGCCGCGCCGCCGCTTGGCCGACGAGAAACATGCCCTTGAGGTTCACGCGCAAAACGCGGTCGAAGTCGGCTTCCGCCAAATCGAGGAAATCGGCCGCGTGGATGATGCCGGCATTGTTGACAAGAATGTCGAGATCGCCGAACGCGCGGCAGGTTTCGGCGACCATGCTTTGGGCTTTTGCCGCGTCGCCGACGTCGATGGCAAGGAAGCGAGCGTTGCCGAGGTCGCGAGCGGCTGCCTCGCCGGCGGCGGCGTCGATATCGGCGACCGTGACGCGCGCTCCCTCGGCGACATATCGCCTGGCGATCGCGAGCCCGATGCCGCGCGCGGCGCCGGTGACGATCGCGACCTTGTCCTTCAGCCGCATGCTGCTCTCCGGGTCTTGCTCGAGGGTAGCACACCCGCACACGTCGTCCCTGCGCCCCGTGGGATGCCAACGAAGCGTCAACGCTGTCCGAACAGGCGATCGAGAAACCAGCCGTCGAGCGAGCGATTGATCGCCTGCGGGCGCACCGATTCGGCCCCGCCCTGGCCGACTGGCGCCTCGCTCGATCCTGGTGACAGGAGGGGGTTCGGCAGCGCCGAAGCGAATGACGCTGCGCCTGTGAGCCCGGGCAGGGACGCCACGGGGACGCCTTGGTGGGCGACTTTCATGAAGCGCGACCAGATGTCGACCGGCAGGGCGCCGCCGGTCGCCTTCTTGGTCGGCGAGGAATCATCGTTGCCGAGCCAGACGCCGGTAACGAGATGGCCAGTATAGCCGACGAACCAGGCGTCGCGGAAATCTTGGCTCGTGCCGGTCTTGCCGGCGGCCGCCCAGCCTGGAAGTTGCGCCCTTTGCGCCGTGCCGGAAACAAGCGTCTCGCGCATCATCGCATTCATCATTGCGATGTGACGCGGCTCGATGATGCGCCCAAGCTTTTGTGGCGCGTGCGTGAACAGGATTTTACCAGCGCGCGTGCGCACGCGCGCGACCACGTATGGCATGGTCGCGTTGCCGCCGTTCGCGAACGGCGCGTAGGCACAGGTGAGCTCAATGAGCGACACTTCCGAGGTGCCGAGTGCGAGCGACGGGTTGGCGTCGAGTTTTGAGGCAATGCCCAGCCGATAGGCGGTCTTCGCCACCGCGCGTGGCCCGACCTCGAGCGTCAGGCGCACCGCGACCGTGTTGAGCGAGAGCGCAAGCGCCTGCGTGAGCGTCACCGGCCCGTGATACTCGCGGCTGTAGTTCTCGGGCTTCCAGCCCTTGAGCGCCACCGGCTTGTCCTCGCGCACGGTTTCGGGCGTCAGCCCGCGTTCGAGCGCCGTCAGATAAACGAAAGGCTTGAACGCCGAGCCCGGCTGACGCTTGGCGGCGACCGCGCGGTTGAACTGGCTTTCGGCATAATTTCTGCCGCCGACCATGGCGCGCACCGCGCCCTCGGGCGTGATCGCGACAAGCGCGCCCTGCGCCACGTCGAGCTTTTGCCCCTTCAGCGCAAGCTCATCGGTGAGCGCCTTCTCGGCGGCGGCTTGCAGGGTGGGATCGATCGAGGTCTCGACGACCAGGTCCTGCTCCACGCGGCCGACGAGGTCATCGAGCACGTCCATGATCCAATCGGCCACGTAGTTGAGCGAGCCGGTGCCCGCGGTTTTAATCGCGTGGGCGGGCTGCGCGAGCGCGGACTTGGCCATGGTCTCCGTCACGAAGCCAAGCTCCGTCATCGCCGCGAGTACCGCGCGTGCCCGGCGCTCGGCGCCGTCGGGATTGCGGCTCGGCGCCAAGCGCGAGGGAGATTTCACCACGCCGGCGAGCATCGCCGCTTCGGCGACTTTCACCTCGCGCGCCGGCTTTCCGAAATATCGCTGCGCAGCGGCCTCGACCCCATAGGCGCCGGAGCCGAAATAGACCCGATTGAGATAAAGCTCGAGGATTTCCGTCTTGCTGAATCGGCGTTCGAGCCAGAGCGCCAGTACGACTTCCTGCATCTTGCGCCAGAGCGTGCGCTCCTGGGTTAGGAACAAATTCTTCGCGAGTTGCTGGGTAATTGTCGAGCCGCCTTGCGATACGCCGCGGCGAAGCACGTTGGCGGCGGCGGCGCGGATAAGCCCGATCGGGTCGATTCCGAAATGGCTGAAGAAGCGCCGATCCTCGATTGCGACGAACGCCCTCGGCAAATAGGGCGGAAGCTCCTTGATCGAGATATCGGTGCCGCTCATCTCGCCGCGGGTGATGAGCGGCCGCCCGTCGGTGCCGACGATCTCGATAGTCGGCGGTCGCTTGGGGACTTCGAGTGTCTGAATCGGCGGTAGCGTCGAGACGGCAAAGGCAATCGTGCCCACTACGGCGATCAGCGCCCACAGGGCGAGCACCAGCGACCAATAAATGAGCCGTCGCAGGGGCGAGCGCGCGGCGCCGTTGCGCTTGCTGGGGCCTCGCTTGCTGGGAGCACGCTCCGACGCCCGCGAATGCGAGCCCGCATCGGGCGCATGCGCGCGGCGTGCCTTGCCCTTACGCAGCGCCATTCTCGCCTCCCGCGGGGGTCCGACCCTGAAGGCAAGCTAACGGTGGCAATTTAAGAGGGGGTTACCGGAGGACCGCGCAATCGAGCGCTGTATTCCCGGGAAACACTCAAGCGCGAGAAATCAGCCCATCGCCGCGATCTTGGCCGGCTTCGCCGCTGCCCCAGGCGCGGGCGATAGCAAAGAAATAAGCGCGCGCTTGATGGTCGCCTGGCGCGTCGGCGAAGTGATCTTCGCCCCGAAGAGGTCGGTGACGTAGAACACGTCGACCACGCGCTCGCCGAAGGTTGCGACATGGGCGGAACCGATGTTGAGGGAAAGCTTCGATAACGTCGCGGTCAGCTCGAATAATAGCCCAGGGCGATCGAGCCCGGTGACCTCGACCATGGTGTAGCGGTTCGACCAGCCGTTGTTGATGGTCACCTCGGGCTGCAGTGCGAAAGCTTTGCGCCGCGCCTTGCCGCTTTCACGCTTCGCGACCACCTCCGGCAGCTTGATGTCGCCGCGCAGCGCTTTCTCGATCGAGTCGGTGACGCGTGCGGCGCGGCGGGCTTCGTCGGCATCGAGTTCGAACTCGCGCGAGATGGAGATGGTGTCGAGCGCACGCCCATCGGTGGTGGTGAAGATCTGCGCGTCCACGATGTTCGCGCCGGCAACGGCACAAGCGCCAGCGATGATCGAGAGCAGCCTGGGATGGTCCGGGGCGAGTACCGTGAGCTCGGTCACGCCGCGCGCAGCCGCGAACGAAACCGAGGTCGCGAGCGACTGTCCGGCTTGTGCGGCCGAGCGCAAGAATTGCGCATGCGCGATTTGGTGCGGTAGATCGACCTTGAGCCAGTAGGCCGGATAATGCAGCGCGCTATAGGCGTCGAGCTCGGCCGGCGGCCAGTCGCCAAGCTCGGCGCGTAACTCGGCCTGCGCGAGCGCGACGCGTTGCGCGCGATTGACCTCGGAGAATCCGCCGGTGAGGACCGGCTCGGTTTCATAATAGAGCGTGCGGATGAGCTGCGCCTTCCAGCCGTTCCACACGCCCGGGCCCACCGCCTTGATGTCAGCGGCCGTGAGGATGGTGAGCAGTTTCAATCTTTCGACCGATTGCATCACCGCGCTGAAGTTCTCGATGGTCATGCGGTCGGACAGATCGCGCGACTGGGCAACCGACGACATCACCAAATGCACCTCGATGAGCCAGGCGACGGTCTCGCTCTCCGCCGGCGAGAAGCCGAGCCACGGGCAAAAGTTGCGCGCGATCCGCGCCCCGGCAATCGAATGGTCTTCGATGCGGCCCTTGGCGATATCGTGCAAGAACAGCGCAACGTAAAGAAGATCGCGGTGCCGCGGCTGAATGGTCCGCATCAGTTCGGTCGCGAATTTGGCATCCTCGGCTCGGCCGGCCTCGATGTCGGAAAGCGCACCGATGCAGCGCAGGAGATGCTCATCCACGGTGTAGTGATGATACATGTTGAACTGCATCATCGCGACGATGCGGCCGAAGGCGGGCACGAAGTGACCGAGGACGCCGGCCTCGTTCATCCGCCGCAGCACGGTTTCCGCGTCGTTCTTGGAGGTGAGGATCTCCAGGAATAGGCGGTTGGCCTCCTCGTTTTCGCGCAATTGTTGATCAATGAGCTTGAGCGAGCGCGTAGCCAGATGCATGGCGTCCGGATGGAACGCCAGATTGTATTTCTGCGCGAGATGGAAGATGCGGATCAGATTGATCGGGTCGCGTTTGAAAACGTTCTCGTCGGCGACATTGATGCGGTTGTAGTCGACGACGAAGTCCTCGCTCTCGCTGAGCGTATGCCGGGCACGCGGGCGAAAGCGCGCCATCATGCGGCTGAGCACCGGCATGGCCTTGGCCTGGCTGTTCTCGAGCTTGGCGCACAGAATGGCGGTGAGATCGCCGACGTCCTTGGCAATCAGGAAGTAATGCTTCATGAAACGTTCGACATCACGCAGCCCGGGGTGCTCGGTGTAGCCCAGCCGCACCGCGATCTCGCGCTGGATTTCGAAGGAGAGCCGCTCCTCCGCCCGGCCGGCGAGAAAATGCATGTGGCAGCGCACGGCCCAGAGAAAATCGCCGCAGCGACGAAAGCGGCGGTACTCGCGCGGGTCGTAGACGCCCAGTTCGATCAGTTCCTCGCGCTCGCGCACGCGATAAACGTATTTGGCGATCCAGTAGAGCGTGTGCAGGTCGCGTAGTCCGCCCTTGCCGTCTTTGACGTTGGGCTCGACCAGATAGCGGGACTGGCCGGCGCGCCGATGGCGCTCCTCGCGCTCGGCAAGCTTGGCGGCGACGAATTGCGCGGCCGTGCCTTGCACCACCTCCTTATCGAAGCGGGCAATGAGCTCGTCGTAAAGCTTGCGGTCCCCCAGCAGATAGCGCGCCTCGAGGAGCGCCGTGCGGATGGTCATGTCGGCCTTGGCCGCGCGAATGCACTCGCTGATCGAGCGGGTGGCATGGCCGACTTTGAGTCCCATGTCCCAGAGACAATAAAGAATCGTTTCGGCGACCGATTCGCCCCACGCGGTCTGCTTGTAGGGAAGCAGGAACAAGAGATCGATGTCGGAACCGGCGGCGAGCACGCCGCGGCCGTATCCGCCTGTGGCGACGATCGCCATGCGCTCGGCTTCGGACGGATTCTGCGCCGGATAGAGGTGCTTGATCGCGAACTCGAACAGCACGCGCACGATCTCGTCTTGCATGGCGGACAGCCGCTCGGCGCAGCGCCGCCCGTGCCGGTCGGCAAGCAGCAGCCCCTCGATGCTGGCGCGGCCGCGCGCGAGCGCGCCACGCAGGTGGCGCGAGACCGCCAATCTCAGCTCGCGCGCGTTGCCGGCGTGGACTTCGGCCAAGCGCTCGAGTTCGGCCGCGATGCCAACCGCATCGAAAAGTTCGGCTTCCCGGGACGTCTCAGTCAGGGTCAGCATGGGTTCATGGCCATAGCGAAGCGCAGGCGCCGTGTCATACCGAATCGGGCCGCGTGGGCTCATATTGTGTCGCCCTGCGGCGAAGATAGCGTGCTGCCGAGAACTGGCCCCGAATAAAAATATTTGCTATGTCGATGCAGTATTGCGGTAAATAATTCTCATTGACGCCTTCAATTCCGCTTCTTAAGAAATAAACCTAGCGCCGATTTGAGCAAGCAGCTTGCGGGCGCTCTACAAATGCAGCTAAAGCGCGGGGCCCGCCCCTCGCCAAGCTGACGGCGGGCAAACCTCCCGCCTTCATCAACCGGCCCCTCCGCGCGACCCGCGGCCGAGGCGCAATGCATGGAGGTCGTTATGACCAGAGTTCCCCGCCGTTTACTGCTTGCCGCAGTGTTGGCGCTCAGCCTCATTCCTGCCGCGCGGGTGAGCGCCGCCGACAATCCCAAGGAGATCTACGTCGACTGGGCGACCTACAATCCGGTCTCGATGCTGCTCAAGGACAAAGGCTACCTGGAGAAGGAATTCGCCAAGGACGGCATCAAGGTCGTGTGGGTGCAGACCAACAGTTCGTCGAATGCGCTGCAATTTCTCAACGCTGGCTCCATCAATTTCGGTTCGACCGCCGGCTCCGCCGCGCTCGTCGCCAGGATCAACGGCAATCCGATCAAGTCGGTATACGTCTATTCGCGGCCGGAATGGACCGCCCTCGTCACCACCAAGGACAGCAGCATCAGTAAGGTTGCCGATCTCAAGGGCAAGAAAGTGGCCATGGTGCGCGGCACCGATCCGCACATCTTCGCGGTGCGGGCGCTGCTCGCGGCCGGGCTCTCCGACAAAGATATAACGCCGGTGCTCGTTCAACAGCACGCCGACGGCGGTAACCTCTTGATCCGCGGCGACGTCGACGCCTGGGCGGGGCTCGACCCGATGATGGCGCAGCACGAAATCAACGACGGCGCGCGGCTGTTCTATCGCAACCGCGAAGCTAATACCTGGGGCATCCTCAACGTGCGCGAGGAGTTTGCCAAGGATCACCCCGACATCGTGCGGCGCGTGATCTCCGGTTATGAGGAGGCGCGAAAGTATGCGCTCGCGAACTACGACGAGCTCAAGAAAACATTCATTGCCGTCACCAAGCTCCCTGACGGCGTCGTCGACAAGCAGCTCAAGGAGCGCACCGAGCTCACTCACAACAAGGTCGGACCGGCGCAACGCGAATCGATCCTCGAAGCCGGCCTCGCGCTGCAGAAGGCAGGCGTGATCGGAACGAGCGTCGATGTCAAGAAATCGGTCGACGAGCTCATCGACGATCGCTACGTGACCGCTGCGAATTGATGCTGCACCGCCGCCGCGCGCAGCTCGTGCGGTAGCCGTTCGCGATATTGCATTGAAAGGCGCTGCCGTGTCTCTTGTCTCCATGACCGCGGGCGTCGAACAGGCGGGGATGCCGCAGGCCGCCTCGAAGGCAGGTGCGGCGCGCGTGTTGCGACCGGCGCTCGGCTTGCTGTTGCCGATCGCCCTTGCGGTGCTCTGGGAGATCGCGGTGCGCATGGGCTTTTCCAACGGCCGCCTCGTGCCGCCACCGTCGGTGATCTGGAACACGTTTGCGGATCTCGCTGCCACCGGCGAACTTCAGCAGCACGCGTTCGCAACGATCTGGCGCGTGGCGTGGGGGTTTTTGTTTGGCGTGCTCGCCGGCACCATTCTCGGCGCGATCGCCGGCTACTCGGCGCTCACCTATCGTCTGCTCGATCCCACCTTGCAAGGCTTGCGTGCCGTGCCGTCGATCGCGTGGGTGCCGTTGTTTATTCTCTGGTTCGGTATCTTCGAGGCGTCCAAGATCATTCTCATCGCGGTCGGGGTGTTTTTTCCCGTCTATCTCGGGGTGATGGGCGCGGTCCTCTCCGTCGATCGCAAGATCGTCGAGGTCGGCCGCGTCTTTCGCTTGTCCGGCCTCGCGATGGTGCGGCGCATTCTCTTGCCGGCGGTGATGCCGGCCTATGTCATCGCGCTGCGAGCCGGGCTCGGGCTCGGCTGGATGTTCGTATTGGCGGCGGAATTTTTGGGCGCCTCGACCGGGCTCGGGTTCCTTCTCATCGACGGCCAGCAGCTCGGCAAGCCGGCGCAGATCGTCGCCGCCATTGTCGCCTTCGCCATTCTCGGCAAGGCGAGCGACTGGCTCATCGTGCTGGTCTCCTCGCCGTTCCTGCGCTGGGAAGACCGCTTCGCGCGCGCGTGAAGGATTCCCGATGCTCGTTCTCGATCGCGTCGGCAAGACTTATCCCAACGGGGTGCGCGCGCTCGACGGCATTTCGCTCGCGGTCGCGCCCGGGGAGATCTTCGTCACTATCGGCGGCTCCGGCTGCGGCAAGTCGACAATGTTGCGGACGATCTCCGGGCTCGACCCGCCGACCCAGGGGCGGGTGGTGCTCGACGGCACCATCATCACTGCGCCGCACGAGCAGATCGGCATCGTTTTCCAGGAGCCTCGGCTGCTCCCTTGGCTGCACGTGGCCGACAATGTCGGCTTCGGCTTGGAGGGGTACCCGAAGCTGGAACGACGCATGCGCGTGGCGGGTGCGCTCGACCGGGTCGGCCTGACCGACAAGGCGAGGGTGTGGCCGCGCGAACTCTCCGGCGGCCAGGCGCAGCGCGTCGCCATCGCCCGCGCATTGGTGCCACGCCCGCAGGTTCTTCTTCTCGACGAACCATTCTCCGCGCTCGATGCCTTCACCCGCGCCGACCTGCAGGATCACCTCCTCGATCTCTGGGCCGATCTTAAGCCGACACTGGTCATGGTGACGCACGACGTCGAGGAGGCGATCGTTCTCGCCGATCGCATCATGGTGCTGCGGGCCCATCCCGGGCGCGTGTATGAGGAAATCGCCTGCGATCTGCCGCGCCCGCGCGACCGGCAGTCTGCCGCCTTCGACTTCGTCAAGCGGCGCGTGCTGGCGGCGCTGGATCGTTCCCTCGATCGCGGGGCGCCGACGGTTGAGGAGGGCGAGACCCGCGCCGCCGCTGGCGGCGGCTTGTGGTGGTGACGCCGCAGCTTGCTTTTTTCCCTTGCCTGTCGTCTGTCCTCTGCCGGTCGAAATGGAGAGTTGCAATGGATGCCGCCGCGTTGCGCGCCATGCAGGCGCCGCTCAAGGAGCGCTACAAGGGCGACCCGAAAACCGCTTTCATCACCTTGAAGGCGAAGGGCACGCTCGATGACGCGCATATCGCCTGCAAAGTAGAGACCGGGCGCGCGCTCGCGGTCGCAGGCCTGCATCCCGCGACCGGCGGTTCTGGGCTCGAGCTTTGTTCCGGCGACATGCTGCTCGAGGCGCTGGTCGCCTGTGCGGGCGTCACCCTCAAGGCGGTCGCGACCGCGCTGGAGATTGCGCTCAAGTCCGCCACGGTCGGGGCCGAGGGCGATCTGGACTTCCGCGGTACGCTCGGAGTGGCCAAGGAGGCGCCGGTCGGATTTGCCGCGATTCGCCTGCGCTTCGAGGTCGACACCGACGCGCCGCAAGATAAGCTCGAACAGTTGCTCAAGCTTACCGAGCGCTATTGCGTCGTCTATCAGACGCTCAGGAGCGGTCCGCCCATCGAGGTCAAGCTCGCTCGCGCGTAATTCGGCGCTGGTTCGCGCGATGCTGGCCGATCCGTTCTTTTGGTACGCCCTCGCGCTGAAGGCGGCCATGACGGCGACCATCGTCATTGTCGCCTCGGTTGCCGCCGAGCGCAGCGGACCCTTCCTCGCCGCGCTCATCGCCTCGCTGCCGACCGCGGCTGGTGCCGCCTATATCATCCTAGCGCTGGAACATCCGCCCGCTTTCATCGCCGCCGGCGCCGTGGGCAGCATGGCCGCGAATGCTGCCGTGGCGATCTTTGCGCTCACCTATGCCGCGCTCGCGCAGCGCCGCGGCATCGTGCTCAGCATAGGGGCCGCAACATTGGTGTGGTTCCTCGCCGCTATGCTGCTGCAATCGCTCCAGTGGACGCCGGCGAGCGCGCTCGCCCTCAATGCCATCGTGTTCGCTTGCACGATCCCGCTGTCGGCGCGCTATCGCGCCGCGGTGGCGAGCCAGAGCATCAAGCGCAGGGGCTACGATCTTCCGCTACGGGCAGCGGCAGTGGCAGTGGTCGTCGCCGTTGTGACAACCGCGAGCCATTGGATCGGCTCATTTGCCTCCGGCGTGTTCGCAATCTTCCCGATTGTGATGGGGAGTTTGGTGGTCGTCATCCATCCGCGCGTCGGCGGCAAGGCGGCGGCCGCCGTGTTCGCGCATGCCCAGCCGGCGCTCGTCGGCCTTTGTCTGGGCTTTCTCGGGGTGCACTATCTCGCTGAAGTCGTCGGCGTGTGGTGGTCCTTCGCCGCCGGGCTTGCCATCACCATCGCCTGGAGCACCGCGCTTTGGCTGTTACGCCGCCTGCGGCCGGCCTAGCGCAGGACGCCTACTTCTCGATCGAAAGCTTTTGCGCGCGGATAAGCTCGGCCCATTTGCGCCTTTGCGCGCCGATATAATCGGCGAAAGCTTCCGGCGTGCTCGCCATCGGCTCGAACATTTGCGGCGCTAGGAATTTTTCGCGGAACTGCGGATCGGCCAAGATGGTTGCCACCTCCACATTGATCTTTTCCACAATCTCGCGCGGCGTCCCAGCGGGCGCGAACAGGCCGAACCAGGTTGAGGCCTCGTATCCCGGCAATCCCGATTCGGCGACCGTCGGAATCTCCGCGGCCGCAGGCAGACGCTTGCTGCTGCCGATGCCGAAAATCTTGACCTGACCCGCGCGCGACGGCGGCAGCGCCAAGCTGACGCTGACCGACATCAGATTGACATGTCCGGCCATCACGTCGGTGAGCGCCGGCGCCGCGCCGCGGTAGTGAACGGGCTGAAGCTTCACGCCGGCCATGCTTTCGAACAACACCATATTCATGTGCGGCGCCGATCCGATCCCAGCGGTGCCATAGGTGAGCTCGCCCGGCTTTTTCTTCGTGAGCGCGATCAGCTCGCGCACGTTGGTGGCAGGCAGCGAGGGATGGCCGATAAGCGCCTGGTTGATGCGCACGATGCCGGTGATCGGCAGAAAGTCCTGCTCCTCGTCATAGGGGAGCTTGCCCTTGCCGTAGAGCGTCGGATTGATGGTGAAGGTGCCGGCCTCCGCCACCAGCAGCGAGTACCCGTCGGGCGTGGCTTTCGCTACCGACTGGGCGCCGACGACATGGGCGGCTCCCCCTTTATTTTCGATCACGACCTGCTGGCCCCAAGCTTCGGCAAGCCGTTGGCCGAGCGCGCGCGCCACCACGTCGGTCACGCCACCGGCTGCCGCCGTCACCGTGAGCGTGATGGTGCGTGCGGGATAGGATTGCGCCTGCGCCGAGGCCGCGCCCGCGAGGCTGGTGAGCAGAACCACAGCAGCAAGCTTGTGCATGCCTAGCTTTCCTTCGCTGCCTTGGCCTTGAGCGCGTAGAGAGCCTCGAGCGCATCGCGTGGTGACATCTCGTCGGGATGCAGCGCCGCAAGGGCGGCGATCACGCCTTCCACGGCGCCGGCGCGTGGCGGCGGCGGGCGAGGTGTTGCGGAAAAAAGCGGCAGCTCGTCGAAGCCGCGCGGGGAGGCGCGCTCCTCGGCTTCGAGCTTGGCGAGGACGAGTTTCGCGCGCTCGATGACGGCCGCCGGCAGCCCGGCGAGCTTCGCCACCTGGATCCCGTAGCTGCGATCGGCTGCCCCCGGCACCAGCTCGTGCAGGAACACGACCTCGCCCTCCCATTCCTTTACCCGCACCGTGGCATTGAACAGGCGCGGCAGGCGTGCCGCGAGCGCGGTGAGCTCGTGGAAGTGGGTGGCGAACAATGCGCGGCAGCGATTGCTCTCGTGCAGATGCTCGATCGTGGCCCAGGCGATGGAAAGCCCGTCGAATGTTGCTGTGCCGCGGCCGATCTCATCGAGGATGACGAGCGCTCGCTCGCTCGCCTGATTGAGGATCGCCGCGGTCTCCACCATCTCGACCATGAAGGTCGAGCGCCCGCGCGCGATGTCGTCGGCCGCGCCCACGCGCGAGAACAGCCGATCAATTGCGCCGATCTTCGCGCGCCGCGCCGGCACGAAGCTGCCCATCTGCGCCATGATCGCAATGAGCGCATTCTGGCGCAGATAAGTCGACTTGCCCGCCATGTTCGGGCCGGTGACGAGATATATGCGCCCGTTCGCCGCCGACGCCGGCGGCGAGAGGTCGCAGTCGTTGGCCACGAAGGCGGAGGCGTCACCCGTGAGCGCCTGCTCCACCACGGGATGGCGTCCGCCCTCGATGATGAAATCGAGCGAAGCGTCGATCTGCGGCCGCACGTAATGGCGCTCGATCGCCAATTGTGCCAGGGCTGCGGCGACGTCGAGCACGGCCAGCGCCTCGGCCGCCTCCTTGATCGCCGATGCCGCCGCCGTCACCGCGGCAGCGAGCGTCTCGAACGTCTCCAGTTCGATGGCAAGCGCGCGATCAGCTGCGCTTGCGATCTTGGCTTCGAGCTCGCCCAGTTCGGTCGTGGTGAAGCGGACCTGTCCGGCGAGCGTCTGGCGATGGATGAAGGTCGCGTTGAGCGGCGGCGCCATCAACCGCTCGCCGTGCTGCGCCGTCACCTCGACGAAATAGCCGAGCACGTTGTTGTGGCGGATTTTCAGCGCGCGCACGGACGTGGTTTCGGCGTAGCGGGCCTGCAGCGCCGCGATCACGCGGCGGGATTCGTCGCGCAGCGCGCGCGCTTCGTCGAGCGCGGCGTCGTAGCCCGCGCGCACGAAGCCGCCGTCGCGCTTGAGGTGAGGA
>WNEP01001258.1_pt1 | contig 12991 bp, 12 predicted proteins | sample 5399961 | NCBI WGS metagenome assembly WNEP01 (sample SAMN13153329, study PRJNA577476) | soil metagenome | isolation source: 20 cm grassland meadow soil pre-rain plot 5 | place: USA:California | collected 2015-09-08 | reverse complement strand
TGTAGGTCTGCGATCCGCTTCACTGCGACCGGATGCAACGTGGCGACGAAGCCTTTCGCCAATTTCTCCAAGGGCGTGTTGTATAACTTCATGGAGATCTGACACATCTCAGCATGCACACCGTTTTTCAGGGCCTGATCGAATCTTTTCTGAAGCTCCGGATCGATCTTGTCCTGCTCAAACAGAGTCAGCGCCGGCCCGTGCACAACCAGCTCTACATCGATTTTGTCCGGCCCACCCTCCGCGTCGATATGCTTGTTGATGAGCGCCAGGGCGTACTTGGCTACTTCCAGATCTTTTCCATCTACATGGTAGAGCACCTTCACTTTGCCCTTGGTCTCCGCGGCCTGAAGCGAGCTCGTGCTCAACGGGAACATCACCAACGCCGCGATGGCCAATATGGAGACAAATAATCTCTTCTGAATAAATCTGCTGCCCATGGTACCCTCCTCGTGTGTGAACCGAAAACCTGATTCCAATGCTAGTCGTTGACCTGTGGACTTCACCGGGCTCCACGCAGTTGATGGCGGGCTGTTGACCCGAGGGGCATCATGAAGCTTGTGAAAGGAGTCTGTCAAGCCAGGGCTTCGGGAGAAGAGGCGGAATGGGGGTAAGTCCGGTTTTGCTCGCACGGACCGACGATCGCTGGCTATAATTGGCCTCATGCCCTTCCCTCATCCCCCTTTCCCCAACATTGGCTACCCTACGAGCTCATTGCTTCGGATAGTTCTAAGCCTTTCTTTTGTGCTGCTCCTGCAAGCTTGCAGTGAGAACACGAGCTGGGAGAAATACCAAGACGCAGGCGAAAAAGCATATGAACAGCACCGCTATGCCGACTCCGAAAAGATGTTCCTGACGGCCCTCAAAGAGGCACAAACGCGTCAACTGGATAATGCTCACCTTGCTCGAACAACGAAGTCTTTGGGTGATCTGTACTACGGTCAGGGCAAATTAGCCGAGGCCGAGCCTTTCTACCGGCAAGCACTCGCAACCCGAGAGAAGACCTGGGGAACGGATCATCCCGATCTGGTTAGCATCCTAACCAACCTGGCCGCGATTTACGACAAGCAGGGGAAACTTGGTCAGGCTGAGCCACTTTACCAGCGCGCACTAGCAGCCAGCGAGAAGGCCTCGGGGATTGAACAGCCCCAGGCCAATACCATAATTAAAAACCTCGCCAAATCCTATAACGCCCAGGGGAAGAATAAAGAGGCCGAAGGCCTCTACCGGCGTGTGCTTGAACGCAGGGAAAGGCTTCTGGGACCGGACCACCTTCAAGTAGCCATGTCTTTGGATGATCTGGCTGCCCAATACAACGTCCAGAACAAGTTTACCGACGCCGCGCCCCTCTACAAGCGGTCGCTAGCCATACGTCAAAAGGTTCTTGGAGAGAACAGCAGAGACGTGGTGACTAGCCTCAATAAACTGGCAGCAACGTACGTCTTGCTCAACGAACCTGCTCAGGCTGAAGTACTCTATAAACGTTCTTTGGCAATCCTGGAAAGGACCCAAGGGGTTGAACATCCGGACACAGCTTCTCTCCTTAGTCAATTGGCAGGTGTCTATCAATCGCAGGGCAGGTTTGCTGAATCCGAGTCACTCTACCAGCGAGCACTCGCAATCATGGTGAAGCTCCAGGGGCCTCAACACCCTGACTTCTCAGGCACCCTTCTAAACCTGGGGGTACTCTACCGCAACCAAGGGAGATATGTTGAAGCCGCAGACCTGTCCAGACACGCACTGAAAATCCGGGAGAAGGCACTGGGAGGTTCAGATCCTCAAGTTGCACACGCTCTGAACATGCTTGGAGCGGTCTACCTTGATCAGGGCAAGTATACCAAGGCTGAGCCTCACTTCGTGCGCGCATTGAGAATCTTAGAGCAGAGGACAAGACCCATTGACCGTTTCGATATGGTCACCAGCCTTCTTGGTTTGGCAGATGTCTACAGCCAAACAAACAGGAAGTCTGAAGCAGAGAAGTTGAAGGTTCGAGCCCGAGCCCTGCGCCTTGAACAGACTAAGGCGACAAATTGACCCGGCTGGCATCTGATAACGTCCCCAGACCGTCGTGTTCATTCTATGCTTAACGCCACCACTCTCCGGCTCATTCCATCGGAGTCCAAAAGGTGGAAAGTCCGAACGTTGTCGGGTCTGTGAGGACGCTCGACGTTGGGCGGTCATGGACGGGGTTGTGACAAGTGGGTAGCAGGCCATAGGCGCGGAATTTATCCTTTCAGGTACAGGGTCTATCGTTCTGGATACACATCGAACCCTCCTGGATGCGTGCCTCTACGTACTGCGTAGTCGAAACACCACCATTAGCCGTTTGATGCCGGTCTGGGCATGCCTCCTGCTTGACAGATTTTTGATTAGCTCGTATAGAAAGGGGAACCTGACCAAATGAGGAGGAAGGCTCGGCATGGTCAAGATCCTGGTGGCGGATGATGAATGGCTGATCTGTGACCTGCTGCGGCGGATCCTCAGCCCCGTCTACGAGGTGGTCACGGCCATAAATGGCCGGGAGGCCCTGGCGCTGTTTGAGCAGCACCGTCCGCAGATCACGCTGCTTGATCTCGTCATGCCGGAGATGGATGGGATCCAGGTGCTCCGGCGGATCCGCGAGATCGACCCGGAGGCTTCCGTCATCATCCTGAGCGGGAAAGCGACGGACGCGCTGGAGCAGGAGGTACGGGCCCTCGGGGCGACCGACTTTCTTCGGAAGGGAGGCCTCTCGGTCGAAGATCTACGGGGGATCGTCGGCCGAGTGTGGCAGGAGGTGGAACGGGTCCCTTCGGCAGAGGGGCAGGCCGCGAAATCCATCCTGGTGGTGGATGACGAGCCAGTGATCCGCGCGCTGCTCTCGAAGTTCTTGACCCAGCAGGGCTACCGGGTGCGCGCGGCCCCCGACGGTCCAGCGGCGCTGGCGCTGGCGAGCAAGGAACCTCCGCAGCTGGTGATTCTGGATATCTACATGCCGGAGATGAACGGGGTAGAGGTATTCCGCCGGCTCCGCGCCCAGGGGTACCAGGGCGGGGTCATCACGCTGACCGCCAGTCAGGATCGACGGTTACTCCAGGAGATGCTGGAGCTGGGGTCGGTGGATGTGGTGGGCAAGCCGGTTGACCTTGACCGGCTCGCGTTGGTGGTTCAGGTGGCTCTGGCCCTCGCGTAACGTGAAAAGGGAGGGCGTGAAAAGGGGCGAAGTCAATTCATCGAGACGAGTCTCGACTGTCGAGCTTCTTGCGCAGCTCGATGATCTCGCGCTCGAGGGCTTCAAAGCGGTCGGCGATGGGGTCAGGGAGGTTGATGTGGTCCATCGTGGCTTCGGGCATCCGCTCCCCTTCCATTTTGATGACCCGCGCCGGGACCCCGATGACCGTCGAGTTGGCCGGCACCGACTTCAACACCACGGAATTGGCACCGATCTTGACGTTGTCGCCGATCTTGATCCCGCCCAGAATCTTCGCACCGGCCCCCACCACCACGTGGTTACCCAAGGTCGGATGGCGCTTGCCGCGCTCTTTTCCAGTTCCACCTAAGGTCACGCCCTGAAACAGGGTCACGTAATCGCCGATCTCGGCCGTCTCGCCGATCACGACGCCCGTGCCATGGTCAATAAAAAAGCCTCGACCGATCTTCGCCGCAGGATGAATCTCGACGCCCGTGAACAGGCGGGCGACTTGGGAGACGAGACGCGGTAGAGACGGAACGCCCCACACATGAAGCCGGTGCGCGAGACGATAGGCTATCAGCGCGTGGAAACCCGCATACGTGAGAATCACTTCCAACCGATTGGTCGCAGCAGGATCTCGCTCGAAGACCACGGCCAAGTCGTCCCGTATGGTCTTAAACATGGCCTAAGGGATCTCTTCGATCAAACAGACTGCTTGGGCGGCGATCGCTTCTTCCTTCCCGATCGCATCCAGACCCTCTCCGCTCTTGACCTTGATGTTCACGATGTCCCGGTCAACCTTGAGGCCTTCCGCGAGCCGGGCCTGCATGCCGCCGAGGTGGGGACTCAGGCGAGGCGCCTGCGCGATGATGACCGTGTCCAGATTGATGAGGCGAAATCCTTTCTTGCCCAGCAATCCGGCGATATCTTCCAGGAGCCTGAGGCTTGAGATATTCTTGAACCGCGGGTCCGAGCTGGGAAATCGCTTGCCGAGATCGCCCTCCCCCATGGCCCCTAACAGGGCGTCACACACCGCGTGGACCAACGCATCGGCATCCGAATGGCCCACCAACCCTTGCGTGTGCGGAATCTCTATCCCTCCGAGGATGAGCTTCCTGCCTTTCCCTAACGGATGAATGTCATAGCCGAGCCCGATTCGCATGTTCTCCTTAGGAAGTAATTAAGTAAGTGAGTAATTGAGTAGCTACCACAATTCCCTCCTCGCCCAATTACTCACTTACTCAATTACCAATTACATTTTCCGCTGCCCCTGCCGGGCCGCCAGGATGGCCTCGCCGATCGCCAGATCCTCCGGTCGCGTGATCTTGATGTTCTCCGCGCTGCCCTCCACGAGCGCCACACGATGCCCCAGGCGCTCCACCAGTTGCGCGTCGTCGGTCGCCTGGATGCCTTCCTGTTCAGCTTTCCGGTGAGCCTCCCGCAAGAGCGCAAGCCGGAAGGCCTGGGGAGTCTGAGCCAGCCACAAGCTGCGACGGTCCACCGTCCGCTCGATCAGCCTGTCCGTTCCGACCTGTTTGACCGTATCCCGCATCGGAATCGCCACCACCGCGGCCCCGTGCTTCGCCGCCTGCTCGAGCACTCCCCCGATCATCTCCCGGGTGAGAAACGGCCTTACGGCGTCGTGCACCAGCACAAGATCCGGGTCGCCGTCTATCGCAGAGAGCCCATGATGCACGGAATCCTGGCGTCGCTCGCCCCCCGCCACAATTTTGTTGACCTTGGACAACCGGTGGCGGGTGACGATCTCCCGGAGACAGAACTCGCGGTCGGCCTCAGGCACGACAAGGATGATTTCGCCGACGGAGTCCGCGGCCTCCAGCACACGGAGGGTATGAACGAGGACAGGCAGGCCCCCCAACGTCAGAAACTGCTTCGGGATGTTGCTCCCCATGCGATGTCCCCGCCCGGCGGCAGGGACGATGGCAAGGGGAAGGTAAGGAGCCTGTCGGAGAGTCCCGTTCGTCACGAGGCGAAGGAGATGCGACCAGCTACGAGGCCGCAGGTTCGACCAAAACCGATGGCGTATCGGGGACCCGTTGCTCCGTACAATGCAACGGGTGATGGATACGTTGAGGATTTTGTTGAGCCGAGAACGAAGTAGATGGTCATAGATCCTTCGCCGCAGCAGGACGGCGACTCTCCGACAGGCTCCTAGCCACGCGCGACTTGGAACTCCTCCTTCTCGGCCTCTTCCTTGAGCCGCGTGAAAATCATCCGGCCGGCAGTCGTCTGCAGCACGCTCGTGACCACCACATCCACATTTCTTCCGATGCAGCGTTTGGCGTTGTCCACCACGATCATCGTTCCATCGTCGAGGTAGGCCACGCCCTGCCCGGCTTCCTTGCCTTCTTTGAGGACAAACACGCGGATCGTCTCGCCCGGCAGCACCACAGGCCTGAGCGCGTTGCACAGCTCGTTGATGTTCAGGACCCGCACCCCTTGGAGCTCCGCCACCTTGTTCAGATTCAGGTCGTTGGTAATGACCTTGGCGCCGACCTTCTTGGCCAGGACCACGATCTTGGAGTCCACGTCCTTCACATGCGGGTAGTCGTCATCCACGATGCGCACGTCAATATCCACCATCTTCTGAATCTTGTTGAGGATGTCCAACCCGCGGCGGCCCCGCGCGCGCTTGAGCGTATCCGACGAGTCGGCAATGTGCTGAAGCTCGTGCAGGATGAACTGCGGGACCAGGAACGTTCCCTCCAGGAATCCGGTCTCGCACAGGTCGGCCACGCGCCCATCAATGATCACGCTGGTATCAAGAATTTTAGTATTGCCGGCTTCCGCCGCATGCCCAGCGTGCGTGTCCGTCCCGGGGATCTGGTCCTTCCCGAACCTTGCGCCCAGCACCATCCCGAGGTAAGGCAGACCGAGGAGAAACACCAGCCCGCCGATGTGGAACAGGAACGTCTCCACGTCAAATATCACGCTGCCGACCCATTCGATAAGACCGGTCAACATGAGCCCGACGGCCAGGCCGACCGTTCCTCCGATGATGACGCCGAACGATGCTTTCTGGAGCGCATATTCCCCGGCTAGAATGAGTCCCCCCGTGATCGCCCCGATCGCCAGACCCATGAGCAAGACCGGGCTGTCGAACTCTTCTCCGCGCAAGAAAAGACCGGCTCCTGCGAGGGCGCACAGGAGAACGAATATAGTCCGTCGTACCATACGTACACCCCCTTTCGGCTTCGCATTATAGCACCGCGGTTCGAACCAACGAAGAGGATTATTGCTTGAGCGTGATGAAGCTGGTGCGCCCCTGCCGTTTGATCAGCAGCAGCACCGGCTGGTTCGTGCTGAGCTTGGAGACCACCCGCTCGTACACCGTCAGGCTGGGCACAGGCATTCGGTTGACCTCCAGGATCAGATCGCCTTCCTTGAGACCGGCCTCCTCGGCCACGCTGTCTGCTCGAACCCGCACGATGGCCACTCCTCGGTCGCTCCCTCCGAGTCCCAGGCGACTGGCGAGGTCACTATTCAATTCGCGCACGTCGATGTCGGCCAGGAGACCCGCCGGGCGCGCAGAGCCGCCCTCTTCCTCGCTTCCCGCCTGAGCGACGGTCTTCGGCTGCTCTGCGATCGTGACCTCCAGATTCCGAACGTGCTTGTCCCGCATAACTTTGACGGTCGCCTTTCTCCCGATCGCCGTCTGCGCCACGGCATTGCGGAGCTGCGTCGGGTTTTCGACCGGTTTCCCGTCAAATTCCACGATGACATCGCCGCGCTCGAACCCCGCGCGCTTCGCCGGGCTGTCATCCAACACCTCGCTGACCAGCACGCCCTTGGGTTCTTGCACCCCGAATTGCGTCGCCAAATCGGGAGACAGTTCCTGGATCGACACGCCGAGCCAGCCCCGGACCACCTTTCCGCCCTGGACGAGCTGATCCAGGATCGGGCGGGCCATATTGCTGGGAACCGCGAAGCCGATCCCCATATTGCCCCCGCTCTGGCTGAAGATGGCCGTGTTGATCCCGACCAGCTCCCCTCGCGTGTTGACCAGCGCACCGCCCGAGTTGCCGGGGTTGATGGCCGCGTCCGTCTGGATGAAATCTTCGTACTCGGCGATCCCCATACTGGCCCGCCCCACGGCGCTGACGATCCCCAGCGTGACCGTCTGGTTGAGGCCGAACGGGGTCCCCACGGCCAGGACAAATTCCCCGACTTCCAGCTTATCCGAATCCGCCCAAGGGATCGTGTGCAGGCCTTCGGCGTCGATCCTGAGCACGGCGAGATCGGTCTTGGCGTCGGTCCCGATCAGCTTGGCCTTGAACTCGCGCTTGTCGGAGAGCAGCACCTTGATTTCGTCCGCCTTGCTGACGACGTGATTGTTGGTAATGATCAGTCCCTTTGAATCCACGATCACCCCTGACCCGAGGCTCCGCTCTTTCCGCTCACGCGGCACCTCGAACCGGCGGAAGAACTCCTCGCCAAAAAACCTGCGGAAGAAAGGGTCCTCGAACGGCATCCCGTGCAAGCCTTCTCCACCCTTGCCGGTGCGAGTGGTAAACACATTCACCACCGCCGGCCTGACCGCTTTGGCAATCGAGACAAAATTACGGTCCACCCCGATGGACACAGGGGCAGGGGCGGGCGGAGCGGCCGGGACCTCCTTCGTGACCGTCGGTTCCGGAACCGCGTGCCCGAACGGCAGCCACCCCAGATCCGAGGCCACCACCAGCCCGATCAGAATCCCGATTCCCACGAGTAGAGTGCTCATCAACAATGACGACACCCGGCGACTTCTTGGTCTACTGGGATTCAGTTCGCTCACGTGACCCTCTTCCAAAAGCTGCCAGCTAGTAGCTCTCAATACTACGGGATCTCGCCGGCATAGATTCCCATCACCGTCTGCAAAAACTTGATGGCGTCCGCCTTGGGGCGCTGGAAGGAATTCCGCCCGATGATGGACCCGAACCCGTTCCCGTCTCGAATGGCCCGGACTTCCTCGAAGAACGTCTTGTCGTCCCCCTTGGGACCACCGGAGAAGATCACGATCCGCCGCCCGGCGAACGCGCTCTGGACCACGTGCTTGACCCGCTCGGAGAGCGTTTTGATGGGGACCTGCTCGGCCTCGTACACCTTCTTGGCCGCCGCCTGTTCAAGATGCGCGGTCGGCAGCTTCACCTTGATGACGTGGGCGCCGAGCTGCGCGGCGATCTGGGCGGCGTAGGCGACCACGTCAATCGCAGTCTCCCCTTCCTTGCTCAGTGAAGAGCCGCGAGGGTAGGACCAGACGACGACCGCCAGCCCGGCGTTCTTCGCCTCCTCGGCGATCTCACGCAGTTGTTCATACATCCGGCCGCAATGCACCGACCCAGGATAAATCGTGAACCCGACGGCGACGCAGCCCAGCCGCAGCGCCTCCTTCACGCTTCCGGTGACCGCCGGCAGCGGGTCCTTGTCCTCGTGCAGCATGTCGTGATTGTTCAGCTTCAGGATCAGCGGAACTGCGCCCGCGTACTGGCTGGCTCCGGCCTCCAAAAACCCGAGCGGCGCCGCGTAGGCATTGCACCCGGCCTCGATGGCCAGCCCGAAGTGATAGTGCGGGTGATAGCTTGGGGGATTGGGAGCGAAGCTGCGCGCCGGACCATGCTCGAATCCTTGGTCAACCGGCAAGATCACCAGCCGGCCGGTCCCGGCCAGCCGACCGTGATTGAGCAGACGGGCCAGATTCGTTCGCGTGCCCGCGTTGTCGCTTCCGTACCAACTCAGGATCTCTCGGATGCGATCGTTCATGCTTAGACCTCCAGAAAGAACGTTTTGTCTGTTGAGTCTGTTGAGTCCGTTTACGGACCTAACTGACCTAACGGACTCAACGGACCGAACCTCATCGGCGTCCTTGGATGAAGTCCTCCGCCAGGCTCACCTCTTCACGGCTGCCGATGATCAGTGGGACCCGCTGGTGAAGGGTTTTGGGTTCGACCTCTAGGACTCGCATGGTCCCGGTGCTGGCTTGTCCTCCTGCTTGTTCGACTACCATCGCCAAAGGATTGGCCTCGTACAGCAGCCGCAGCTTCCCTTCCGGCTTGTCCGTCTCGCCGGGATACAGGTAGATCCCGCCTCCGAGGAGAATCCGGTGGACGTCCGCCACCAGGCAGCCCGTATAGCGGGCGCTGTACGTCCCGCCGGTTGCCTTGTCGGGCGCCTTGAGATACTCCATAAACTGACGGGTGCCGGACGACCATTTGCGAGAGTTCCCCTCATTCGTGCTGTAGACCTTGCCGGCGCGCGGCATCCGGATATTCTCATGCGAGAGCAGGTACTCTCCCACGCCGGGGTCCAGGGTGAACCCTTGAACTCCCTGACCGGCGGTAAAGACCAGCATCGTGCTCGACCCATACAGTAGATAGCAGGCCGCTACCTGGCGAGTCCCCTTCCGGATCATCTCCGGTTCAGAAGGCAACCCGCTTCCCTCGTATCGGAGGACAGAAACAATCGTGCCCAAGGGCATGTTGACGTCGGTATTCGAGGACCCGTCCAGCGGATCGAACAAGAGGACATATCTACCGTGCGGCCAGTTCTCGGGGAGGTGGACCGGCTTTTCCAGCTCCTCGGAGGCCAGCGCACAGACCAGCCCGCTATGGTGGAACACCTTGAGGAACGTCTCGTTGGCGAGCTCATCCAGTTTTTTGACGGCCTCTCCCTGAACATTGATCTCCCCGGTGACTCCCAGGACGTTGACCAATCCGGCCCGGCGCAGAACCTGGGCGATCATTTTGCCGACCAGGCCGATCTGGGCCATCAGGGCGGAGAACTCACCGGCCGCACCCGGAGGTGCTGCCTGCTTCTCGAGAATGAACCGGGTCAGGGTGACCGGAGACGGTCCCATGGTTTGTCCGTTCTTCAACGCGTTCCGATATCTGGATTGGTGGATGCCTGATTATATCGGTTTTCCAAAACCCGAGCAATCCTCTCAGCGCCGGGGCTCACCGCGCCGGCGGCATCCCGAACCCGTCAACAAGCCTGGCCACGATGGAACCGATGATCACCTTCGCTTTCATCATCACCGGCACGCGTCGGGCATCGTTCGTCAACCACACGCGGATGTTTCCCTCGTTCAGGAAAATCCCCTGGAACGGCATAATGGCCAGGACTCTGAGCGCCTCCACCTCGCCCCATGGTCCCTTCACCTTCTCGACCGCCTCGATCTGCACCTCCAGACGATAATTCTTTTGGTCGTGATGCACCGTCATCGCGAGTGACGATCCAGGCCGAAGCGACGGCAGGCTACGGAGATAATAGAGACAGGAGATCGCGTCCTGGGTCCCCGGCGGAATGCCCAGCGTGTTCGCCACCCCGTCCTTGATCGAGGTCACCGTCCCTTCCGGATGGTGGAACGTGACGTCGAAGTCATTCTTCCTCCTCCCTTCACGTCTATGAAAGATCATCCGGTGCGGCGAGAGCGTCCCCGCATCAATGGCGGATTCCACCCTGTTCTCCACCGGATAGAAGGTGGAGACGAAGGAGCTGGTCTTGGCGTTGATCAGCAGCGTGAGGGTCGGACGGTCTTGGATCGGAACCGAGTCCTTCACCTCCATCACCGCGGATCCGGCACGGATTTTCAGCCAGGAGATCGTGTAGGTGAGACGCTCCCCCGCGGCAAAGGGCCGAGCGGCCGACACTGAGAGAGCGGGCGTCGGATGGGCAGGGTCACCGGGGAACAGGAGCGAGGCGAGAAGAACCAGGAGCAGAGACCAGTGAGGGCAACGGAGGCCTGGGATGCGGCGAGGCACCGGTCAGCGGGCGAACGCGCGCCGCGACTCTTCCAGCTCGGATTCGATCAAGGTCCGGATAGCCGCCAGGCGTTCAGGGGAAGAGGCCTCGAACCTGAGCACGAGCGCGGGTTGGGTGTTCGAGGCCCTGATCAAGCCCCACCCGTCATCAAAGACCACTCGGACCCCGTCGATCGTGACCACCTCGCGGATCGCGGGGCCTGCATCGCGACGCGCGGGGCGGGACTTGGCGCGCTCCACGAATCGCGCCTGCACGCGCTTGACGAGGTCGAACTTGAGCGTGTCCGGACAGTCCACCCGAATCTCCGGCGTGACCGATGTAACCGGCAAATCCGCGATCAACGAGGAAAGCGGCTTCCCGGTCTTGGCCAGGATCTCGATCAGCCGGCAGGAGGCGTAGATCGCATCGTCATAGCCGAAATACCGGTCCGCAAAAAACATGTGCCCGGACATCTCCCCGGCCAGCACGGCCGACTCGGCCTTCATCTTGGCCTTGATCAGCGAATGGCCGGTCTTCCACATGATCGGGCGGCCCCCGTGCTTCTGGATGTCATCGTACAGGCTTTGCGAGGCCTTGACCTCCGAGATGATCGAACTCCCCGGCCGGCTGGCCAGGATGTCCCGCGAGTACACCACCATCAGGCGGTCGCCCCAGAGGATATTGCCCTTCTCGTCCACCGCCCCGATTCGATCCGCGTCGCCGTCATACCCGATGCCCACATCCGCGCCGGTCTTTTTCACGGTCCTGATCAGATCCTGGAGATTGTCCACCACCGTCGGATCAGGATGGTGGTTGGGGAACCGGCCGTCCAACTCGCAGAAGAGACCGGTGACCCGGCATCCCAACTGCTCCACAGCCTCCTTGGCCACGAGCGCGGCGGCTCCGTTGCCGCAGTCAATGACGACATGAAGGCGGTCGGCCCGCACGGACGCAAAGCTCTTTTTGAGATAGCCCAGATAATCAGAAAGCATCGGTCTGGAAGAGACCGTCCCGGCTCCCGAGGAGAAACGGCCGGCTTCCATGAGCTTCCTGACATGCTGGATCTCTTCCCCGTGGAGCGCCTCCTTGCCCACACACAGCTTGAGGCCGTTGTATTCGGACGCATTGTGGCTGCCGGTGATCATCACGCCGCCATCCACCGGAAGCTGGAAGAGAGAGAAGTAGAGCACGGGAGTCGGACAGACCCCGATGTCGATCACGTTCAATCCACCCGCCGTCAGACCTCGAATCAGGCTGTCGCGCAAGGCCGGTGAGCTGGGCCGGCCATCCCGTCCCACACTGACCGCCTTCACCCCCTTCTCGTGGCCGAGGGTGGCGAAGGCCCGCCCGATCCGTTCGGTCACAGCCTCGGTCAGTTCCTTGCCCACGATGCCGCGGATGTCATACTCCCTGAATATTCCCGACAATCGATCACCCTATGTTCAGTAAGTTAGTAAGTGAGTAATTGAGTAATTTATGCTTTACGTCGTTTCTGTGAAGCAATGTAACTGTTGAGCACCTTGATAAGTTCGTAGGCTCTTGTTTTGAATTCAGTGCCAGATCTTGGATCAATGTATCCTTCGTCCATACACGCATTCAAGTCATCAATCAGCTCTGTGACCGAGCCTCTCGCCTGGCGGCAAAACTGAATATTTTCTTGGTAGTGATACCTGCCGATCCCCTCCGCAATATTGTTGGTCACAGATAGAGCTGCTCTTCTCATTTGGCTCGTCAGATTGAAGCGTTCATCCTGCGGCAAATTCTTGGCCAGCGATGAGATAGATTTTCTAAAGTCACGCGCAAGCCTGTAGACGTACAACTCTTCAAACGATCGCAAGCCTTCTCTCGCAGCAGGTTGCTCCATTCTGTTTAATCAATTACTTAATTACAAATTACTCAATTACTGTCATCGCCTTCCATAATCATCCGAAAATCGAACAATGTCGTCCTCGCCGAGGTACGGGCCATTCTGCACCTCGATGATCTCCAGCGGCTCGGAACGTGGATTCTCCAGCCGGTGTCGAGTCTCCTTCGGGACGCCGGTGCTCTGGCCCACTCCCAGATCGAAGACGCGAGGCC
>WNEP01001249.1_pt1 | contig 13038 bp, 10 predicted proteins | sample 5399961 | NCBI WGS metagenome assembly WNEP01 (sample SAMN13153329, study PRJNA577476) | soil metagenome | isolation source: 20 cm grassland meadow soil pre-rain plot 5 | place: USA:California | collected 2015-09-08 | reverse complement strand
CCTGCTCACCGGCTGGGGCAGGCGGCTGCTGGCCGAGAACGACATCCCGGCGCACGTCGACCGGGTGCTCAGCAAGCCCCCGCGCCTCGGGGAACTGCGCGCAGCACTCGCCAAGCTCGCACCCCCAACCGATCCGCCAGCCGCGCTGGTGGAATCCGCATGAGCGCCCCGGCAGCAAGACTGCTGATCGTCGACGATGAGGCGCCCCTGCTGCGGGCCTTGTGTGACACCCTCGAGCACGAGGGTTACCTCACCCAGGGGTTCACATCCGGGCGTGAGGCGATTGCGGCGCTGCGAGAGCAGTCATTCGACCTGCTGTTGACCGATCTCACCATGGCGGAACTCGACGGCATTGCGCTGCTGCGCGCCTGCCGCGAGATCGACCGCGAGCTGGCCTGCATCGTGATGACCGGACAGGGCACGATCGCCACCGCGGTTGATGCACTCAGGACCGGCGCGCTCGACTACGTGCTGAAGCCCTTCAAGGTGAATAACATCCTGCCGGTGCTCGCCCGGGCGCTGGCGACGCGCAAATTGCAGCTCGAGAATATCCAACTGCGCGAGTCCGTTTCGATCTACGAGCTCTCACAGGCCATCACCCAGGGTCTCGAGCACGGTGAGGTCGTGGAGCGGACACTGGCGGCTGCGGGCCAGCACAGCCATGTGAGTGCGGTGTATCTGCTCGTGCCCACTGACGACGGTCGCGCGCTGCGACTCGCAGGCAAGACCGGGCCCGGCGCCCAGCCCCTGGAGCGTGCTGCGCTGCCCCTCGAGGGGTCCGCCGAGCAGTGGGTGGATCAGGCGCGCAAGCAGCTCGAGGCGCCCGCAGGGGACGGCGATGCGAGCGTGTTCTTCGCGCACCCGTTTGACGGCCGGATAGGAGTCGCCCTGCCGATCGTCGCCGGCGGAGAGTTCTTCGGCGTCCTGGGCTTCAGCTCCTCGAGATCTCAACAACGCATCAGCCCCGGACAACTCAAGGCTCTCGAGATTCTGGCGCGCACCGCCGCCACGGCGTTCGAGACCGCGGCGCTCGTCACCCAGCTGCGGCGGATGAACGAGGAGCTCGAGCTGCGGGTACGCGAGCGCACGCGCGATCTCGAGATCGCCAACCGGGATCTCGAGGCCTTTTCGTACTCCGTCTCGCACGACCTGCGTGAGCCCCTGCGCGCGATCGAAGGGTTTTGCGAAATGTTCCGTACCGAGTTCGACTCGAGCGTTCCCGAGCCCGGCCGCAGGATTCTGCAGCGAATCTGGGTCGGCTCGAGCCGCATGACTCAGCTCGTCAACGATCTGCTGCACTTTTCACGCTTCAGCCGCGAGCCTCTGCATCGCCAGCGCGTCCCGCTGCGCGAGCTCGTGCTGCAGACCGTGGCGCGGCTCAAGGAGCCCCGCGGCGAACGGCAGCCGAGCGTGCAGGTCGGGGATTTGCCGGATTGCTTCGGCGACCGCTCGCTGCTCGAGCAGGTGCTGATCAACCTGTTGTCCAATGCCTTCAAATTCAGCGCCGGCCGCGATCCACCCCGCATCGAAGTGGGCGCACTGCGCCAGGGCGCGGACACCGTCTACTACGTGCGGGACAACGGTGTCGGCTTCGACATGCGCTACGCCGACAAGCTCTTCGGCGTATTTCAGCGCTTCCATCCGCAGGAGGCGTTCGCGGGCACCGGCATCGGCCTGTCGATCGTGCATCGGATCATTACCCGCCATGGTGGCCGGGTGTGGGCGGATAGCCGCCCCGATCAGGGCACGACGCTCTATTTCAGCCTGCCCCCGCAAGAAACCGCTGGGGCACCGTAGCCCGCGCAACTGAGCCTGGACCTCTGCAACCGGGCACTCGTAACGGACTGTGACGCGGGTCCCGTGAGGGCACCGTCCTGCCGGTGTCTAATAGACGCACTGTGGAATGGCCCAACACTGACCCTTCAGGCAGGGCGCTGCGCGTTCTGCTGATCGAGGACTCCCAGTCGGACGCTGAGCTGGCGATGTGGCGCCTTAAGCAGGCGGGCTACGTCTGCGCATTCCGCTGCGTGGTGAACGAGATCGAGATGCGCGCCGCGCTGCGCGCGGAGCTGCCTGACCTCATCCTCTCGGACTTCAGTTTGCCCGCCTTCGACGGTATGTCGGCGCTCGCCATTGCGCGCGCCGAAGCGCCCGGGGTTCCCTTCATCTTCCTTTCCGGCACCATCGGCGAGGAGCGCGCCATCGAGGCCCTGAAGTGCGGCGCGATCGACTACGTCCTGAAGAGTAACCCGAAGCGTCTGGTGCCGGCCGTCGAGCGCGCCCTGCAGGAGGCGCAGCTGCGCCGCACGAGCCAGGCTGCCGAGCGGCAGGTCGCCCGCCTGACCCGCGTGCTGCAGATGCTCTCGGGAATCAACTCGGCGCTGGTGCGCATTCAGAACCGCGACGAGGTCATGGCCGAGACCTGCCGGCTCGCGCATGGCGTGGGCGGGTACACGATTGCGATGCTGGCGCTGATCAATCCGACCACGCGCATGGCACGGCCGGTGGGCTGGGCGGGCTACGAATTTCTTGCCCGACCGGAGCAGGAGTTTCCGGTCGCGGACCACCAAGCCGGCGACACCAGTCTCATGGGGCGGGTCATCCGCACCGGCGAGGCGATACTGTGCCCGGACCTCGAGAGCTTCCCTCATGTCATACACTGGCGCGACAAGCTCATCGCCGCGGGGGTTCGTTCGCTCGCGTGTCTGCCGCTGCGCGTCGACAACACCCCGGTCGGCTCCTTCCTGTGCGGCACCGGCAGCACCGTCATCGGACGGGATGAATTGCTGCTGCTCGAGGAGGTCGCCGCCAACCTGTCCTTTGCCCTGCAATACCTCGACAAGCAGGACGCGGTGCACTTCCTGTCGTATTTCGAGCCGCTGACGGGCCTTGCCAAGCGTGCGCTGTTCTGCGAGCGGCTGAGCCGGCTGCTGATGCGCGGCACCGGCAGTCTGCCGCGTCTTGAGGTGACGGTGTTCGATATCACCCACCTGAGCGTCATCAACGATTCCTTCGGGCGGCACACCGGCGACCGTCTGCTGCAGTGTGTCGCGGATCGGCTCAAGGCCCACTTCCCCGACACCGAGCAGCTCGCGCACCTGGGCGGCGGAACTTTCGCGTGCGTGAATGCCTCGCGCGACCATGCCAACGCGGAAATTCGTACCTTGCACGAGGACGTCGCACGCGTCTTTGCACGGCCCTTCAGCGTCGATGGCCGCGAGATCGTCGCCGAGATCAAGAGTGGGGTTGCCTGCTATCCGGACGACGGCCGCGAGGCGAACGAGCTGGTGCAGAATGCGGAAGCCGCCCTCAAGGAGGCCAAGACCTCGGGCGAGCGGTATCTGCACCACCGTATCGAGATGAATTCCGAGCTCGCCCGGCGCGTCGGCCTGGAGCAGCGGCTGCGCACCGCGCTCGACGAAGGGCAGTTCCTGCTGCACTACCAGCCCAAGATCACGCTGCACACCGGCAGGATTGCCAGCGTGGAGGCCCTGCTGCGCTGGCACGACCCGGAAAACGGACTGACTTCGCCGGCGGTCTTCCTGCCGTTGCTGGAATCCGCCGGCCTGATGGGGGCGACCGGCGCCTGGGTGCTCAGACAAGCGGCAGCCGACTGTCGCGCCTGGCGCTGCAAGGGCCTGCCGCCGATCAGAGTGGCCGTCAATATCTCTCCTCCGGAGCTGCGACAACGCAATATTGCGGGCGAAATTCTCGAGGCCATCGGCGATCTGGCGGGCGATCCGGCCTGGGGGATCGACATCGAGATCACCGAGGGGGCGCTGTCGGGCGACTCCTCCTCCTGCGTCCACGCGCTCCGGCTGCTGCGCGCCGCAGGCATCCGCATTGCAATCGACGACTTCGGTACGGGCTTCTCCTCGCTCGGCCGCCTGTCCGAGCTGCCGATTGACACTCTCAAGATCGACCGCCTGTTCACCAGCCGTCTGCCCGCGGATCGCCGCAGCTGTACCCTGGTCTCGACGATCATCGGTCTGGCGCATGCGTTCGACATGACGACCGTCGCGGAAGGCGTCGAGACCCAGACGCAGTTGGATTATCTGGTGCGCGAAGGCTGCGATGAATCACAGGGCTACCTGCACAGCCGGCCGCTGCCGCGAGCGGACCTGGAAAGCTGGCTCATCGGTGTTGGCAGCGCTGCGACGGGCGGGAGCGATCTTAGAAGCGCGCGCGGCTGAAGCCGGGGGACCGCGCCGTTACAATGCCCGCCCCCCAGGGACGTGGATCGGTGCTCACGGCGGTCTCGGTGCCTCCCGGCCGCCAAAATGGATCAGCAGGCCGATCAGCGCCATCGCCCAGACGATGACCGGACTCGAAGGCAAGTCGAACGCGGCCGACAGCACGAGCCCGATCACGTAGCTTGCGAATGACAGCGCATAACCCAGCGCGAGTTGGCGGCGGACTGGATATCGGTAGGTCGCGACCGCGGGCACGATGAGACTCGTGAACACGAGGTATACCCCGACGAGCTGCACCGAGATCGTCACCACCAGCGCGAACAGGACATAGAATCCGACTCGGCCCAGTTGCCGGCGCCAGCGGAACCACGCGAGCAGAAAGACGCCGGTGAGTATCGCTGCGTGGACGAGCTGCTGCGGCGTGACCCAGAGGATCTGCCCGGCCAGCAGGTCCTTCAGATCCTCCCCGCCGTGTGGATCGTTTGCCAGGATCAGAATCTGCGCGGTCGAGGCGAGCACGAACAGCACACCGATCAAGGCTTCCTGCACCTCAGGTCGCCTGCGCTCCGACCAGGTCAGCAGTAACGCGCCGGCCAGGGCGGCGGCCGCGGCCGCGACCTGGGTGGTCCAGCCGGTCGCGCCGAAGCCGAAGGTGTGAGCGGCAATCACGCCCACCCCCGCCACCTGCGCGATGGCGAGGTCGATGAACACAATGCCGCGCGAAAGCACCTGCTGTCCGAGCGGCACATGGGACAACACGACGATCGAACCGGCAACCAGCGCCGGCCACAGAATGCTCAAATTAGCTTGCAGAGTGTTCACTTGAGTGTCGCCCGCAGTCGATTGATCGTGTCATCGAATAGACCGAAAAGGTCTTTCGCCTCCGGCGTGCCTCCTACCGAGTAGGGCAACAGCACGACCGGCGCATGAATGCGCTCCGAGAGCCACTCGGCAGCCCGCGGATCGTTGTACGCGTTCCGCAGGATCATCTTCGGCGGCGTGGCGGCGAGCTTGGTGACGAGCTCGACGAGGTATCCGGCGCTCGGAGGCACACCCGGCTTGGGCTCGATGGAGGCGAGCTCCTTCATGCCGAGCCAGTTGCACAAGTAAGCCTGATCGCGGTGAATCACGACGACGCCGACGCCTTTGAGCGGCGCGGCCCTCGCCTCCCACCCCACGGTAGCCTGCTGCCAGCGCTTGTCAAAATCCTCGCCGCGCGCCGCGTAGTACGCGGCGTTGGTGGAATCTATCAGCACCAGGCGTGCGGCGAGCGCCTTCGCGATAATTGCGATGTTGTGCGGATCGAGGGTCACGTGCGGGTTGCCCAGCGGATGGATGTCGCCCATGGAGCGATCCACTGCCGACGGAACCTCGAGCAGGTGAACCAGCGGTGCGGCCTCGAAGTAGCCCGGGCTGCCGGGTTGGATCTTCGTGTTGCCGGAGTCCTGCAGCAACACCGGCATCCAGCCGATTTCGAGATCGGCGCCGGTGGCCACGACCAGATCCGCCGTACGTGCCCGAGCCACGAGACTGGGCTTCGCGTCGACGCGATGGACGTCCTGAAACGCGCTCGTGGCCGTGTAGACATTGACCTTGTCGCCACCCAGCTCCGTGACCAGCGCGGCCCAGTCCGGTGTGGTTGCCAGCACTCTGAGTGCCGCCTGCGCCGGCAGAGCGCCGGCGCACAGCGCGAGGGTTGCGAGCGCGAGCAGAGTGCGAATGTGCTTGTCCATGGTCGAGAGTCCTAGAATTTATGGGCGCCGTGCGCACCCATTGCGAAGATGTACTGGAGCAGGAGCTGCCGATCGCGCTCGGTTGCGCGCGCCTCGTCCCAGGCGTACTGCGCCCGAAGCCGCGAGAACTCGCTCAGGCTCCAGTCGACCATGATCGTCGTGCGCTCGGGCGATGCAGACGCGAGCGATGGGAAGGCTGCGGAGGGCAACAGGCCCAGCTGCACGAGCCCGATGCTCGGTGTCCCCGATTGCATCGAATCGTAGCGCAGCCCCGCGCGCCAGCGCTGCATGAACCCATACACGGCCTGTAGATACCAGCCCCACTGCGAGCTGTTGTAGTCACCCGCGAGGTTGCGTCCCGTGACGTCGAACGCCAGCCGTCCGCTCTCGGTGCGGTGCAGGTACTCGCCTTGCAGTTTGAATTGATGGTACGTCGGGTCACCGTGCGGAGCCCATTTCAGCGTGCCGTCGGCGATCCAGGTGCGCGACGTACCGGTGAATGCGTTGGTGACCGGGGCTCCAAGCTGATCCACGTCGTCGTAGGCTCGATCAGTGGAACGGGCATCGAGCCAGGACACGCCCAGCCGCCAGCTGGTGGAATCGCCCGCATCGCCCCCCAGGTGCGCGAACAGTGCGTCGCTCGCCAAGGAGTTCGAATTGCGCTGAGTGCCGGGGAAGCTGCGGCCGCTGCCGGCCTCCGCTCCCAGCTCGATGAAGTAATCCGCCGGCGCGAGCCACCGGATCTGCGCACCGTCCTGCGCCAGCTGGCCGCCAAGAAACACCTGGTACACCAGCGGTTGATCCACGAAGTCCCAGTTGTGCGAGTGGATCTCGTTCAGGTAGCCGGTACCGGAGAAGAACCGCCCCCCTTTGATCGTGAAGCCGTTGTTGAGCGCAAGCGTCTTGAAGTACGCCTCCTCGATGTCGATGCTGTTGCCACCCTGGATCGCCGCCGTGACGTTCCCAAAGAAGTACGGATCGACGTTGGAGGCGACCGTCAGCTCGGATTCGTCCAGGTTGAAGCTGCGATCGCCGGGGCCTTCGCCGGAGGGAGGCGGGATGAAGCCGGCGACGCGGTAGGTCGCAGGATCCTGCGAGAGGCTCGCGTAGTTGCCTGTCAGGATCATCGAGATCGCGGGGTTGAAGGCCGTCGCATTGCTGCTCTTCCCGCTCGGTGCCACCGGCGAGGGCTGCGGGAACGCCGGCGGCGCGGGAGCCGCTCCGGGCTGGGCGAGCTGCGCGGTCGCAACGGCGCTTTCCAACTGTTTGATCCGGGTCTCGAGCGCCTGCACCCGTGAGGTGTAGTCGGCCTTCAGAGCCTCGAGCTCGGCTCGTAGCGCGGCCACATCGTCCGGGGCGGCTTTCCCGGCATTGGGCAGCAACACCAAGCCAACTACGATTGCCCCGGCAATGGGTGCGAGCTTCGCCATGGATTGCCTCTCCGTGTCCGTTGATTACACGGCTGGCGGCAATGCAATGCCGGCAGCCGGCGATCGTCATCGGTCAGGCTGGCAATGGCGGAGCGCGGGACAGAAAGGCGTGTTGCGGTGAATACCCGATGAGCGGGGCGACTGGCGTGCGGTACAGCGTGCCGATTTGAGCCCGCGCGAAGGCTGGCGAGTGGCTCGTGCCGCCCGCTGCCGCAAGCACGGGGGCATACGCCAGGCAGTCCGGGCAAGACTGACTGGAGGCCGGGGCACGCCGCGATTCGCCGGACGCGCCCAGGTGAACGTATTCGTGCATCACCGCGCCGGTCTGCGCGACCAGCAGCGCGAGCGCGAGGAGCTCGCCCAGTCTCGCGCAATACCGACGACGGGGCAGGAATTGGACCTGTGCCATCCTTGGAGTATAGCTTGCACGAGGAAACCCCGGAGGCACCGGAGGCGGCCACGACCTTAACGCCGCACCCGCGCGTCGAGCCGCTCATACACGGCCCGGGCGTCCTTGAGCTTCTGCAGCACACCGGCCTTCTCGGCCGCCGAGCTCCAGTCGGGATAGCTGGCGGTGGTTTGCAACAGGTGATCGATCCACGCCTCGAAGTAGCGCGCATCCGCGGGTGAGCGCGGCGCCGCGCCGCGCACTGACACATAGACCGGGCTCGTGGTCGCGTAGACGAAGTTGTCGAGCACGGGATATTCCGCCTTGGAGCTGAAGGCCCGCAGCACACACCAGCCGCTGCTCCGGATCGGCAGCGTGCCGCTGACTTCGAGCCCGTCGCGATGAGGGCCGAGGGCGAGCTCGCGCGCGACGCGGCCGTTACAGACGACCTGGGCGTGATCAACGGGCACGATGGAGCGCAGGCGCGCCCGGAAAGGCACGCTTTGCCCGCGCTCGAGGCGCACGGTCGAGCCGATGGGATTGCCGGCGACGGAAAACTCGAGCAGCGGTCCGTTGGTGGCGAACGTTCGCCCCTGCCGCAGCGCATCCAGCCAGGACTCGCTGCTGAGCGGGCCGTTGGCCACCGAAGCGTAGACGCGGTTCAGGCCGACCGGCCCGCGCAGGGTGGCGTAGTTGGCCATCGCATCCGTGCCCCCGGCGGCCGGAATCCGGAAACCAAGGTTCAGCAGCCGGTACCACACCCCGGCGGTCGCCTGATGATCGGCGAACGCGACGATCTCGAGGTAGTCGACCTTGCCCAGCGCCACATCGACGGGCAGCTCGTCGGCGTCGGTATGAGCGGGCCTGGTCAGAGGCCGCGGCTCTTCCTCGAACGGATGCACGTAGCCGACCAGCGCGCCCTGCGCATGCGCCAGGTCCGCCACATCCGCATTGGTCGGAAACAGGCTCGCCGCCGCCGTGTTCGGGTAGCCGGCATAGCCGGGCAGCAGCGTGTTGCCATGCATGCCGAGCACACCCAGGTGGCCCCAATAGCTGGTGTGGAATTCCTGGCCGTGAACCACCAGCGTCCCGGGCTTCGATGCCGGGTCAACCCCGACCCCGCTGTAGGCGATGTCGGGGAAGCGCTGCTCCTTGTTCACGATGAGATTCTCGACAATGTCCAGATCCTCCGCCTGCGCCTGCAGCACCAGGTGCGCCGGCGTGTTGCGGAAGTGTCCCCCGTAGTTCATGTGCACGTGCACGTCCGCGCTCACCCAGCGCCGCTGCGTTCCGTCGAGCCAGGGGTACGCAGGCATCACCACCGCGACATCCGCCGTCGCCCCGGCCGGCACCTCGAGCGTGTGACGCTCGGGTTGACGCGCGAGACCCTTCATCACCTCGACGCTCACGGTGCCCGCCGGAACCTCGATCAGGTCCTCGCCGGCGGTATGGAAGTAGCGCGCTTCGAACGGATGCTCGTCACGGTCGAACTCGGCATGATGTGTCCAGGCGTGCGCAGGAGCGCAGAACCGCCCGCTCGCGTCCGTGACCACGACCCGGGCGGGCGTGGGCAATCCATGTTCGTCGCGCACCCACAGGTGCACGATCCCGCTCGGGCGCAGACGCTGTCTGTGCGTCACCTCGAGCACCCGTGAGCTGCCCCCAGGCAGCCGCAGCAAGCGCAGTTGCGTGTCGCCGTCGCGATTGGAAATGAAAGCGATGTGCGCCCCGTCCGGCGACCATCGCGGGCTGGTCTCGTCCCATTCTCCGTAGGTCAGCGGCAACGGCTCGCCGCCGTCGGCGGGCATCAGCCACAGCTGCAGCCAGTTGCGCCCGAGGTACGAGCTGTAGACGATCCGTTTGCCGTCGGGCGAAAAGTCCGGTCGTGCCTGCCAGTTGGTCTCCTCGTAGCGCAGCTCGAGCGCTTGCGCACCGGGAACCGCCGCCGCACGCCAGAAGCCCCCGGTGCCGTGAATGCGACCGCGATTGGAAACGAACACGATCGCCTCCCCGTCGCGTGTCCAGGTCGGGTTGATCTCGTGGTCGTAAGCGCTGTAGTAGTAGCGCGGCAGTGAGCTCTTGTTCTCCCCCGTCAGGCGGACCGGGTGGGTGAGCTGCCCCTCGCGCACCTCGGCTGCAAACACGTGAAAATGGCGGTGGTAGGCGCTCGACACGTAGAGGACCCGCGCACCTTCCGGAGACCAGCGTGGCTCGACGTTGACCGCGCCACCCTGGGTCAGTTGCCGTGTGCGACCCGAGCTCAAGTCCAGCAGCCACAGCTCGATCGCCTCCCCCTGAGCGGACGCATAGACGATGAAGCGCCCGTCCGGCGACCAGTCCGGCTGGTAGTCGTAGCCCGCACCGTCGGTCAGCTGCTCGGCGCTGGTTGAATCGATCTTCTGCCGCCACAGCGAGCCGGCCATCGAGAACACCACCTCGCGGGAGTCCGGCGCCCAGGCGACACTGCTCGGGCCGCTGGTGAGCTGCGGCAGGTACATCTCACGGTAGTAGTAGGAGTGCGGCAGGTCGATCGGCGGCACCGGCCGGGGCTGGGCGCACAGCGCATGGCTCGCCAGCACGCCAAGCAGCAGTGAGATGGGTTGCAGGCGCGTGGCCATGGGTTCTGCAGGCGACGCTAGACGACGCGCGGGGGCGAATCAAGAACTCCGGAGAGCCGCCGCGGTGCGGTCGGCGCCAGCGGCGCGCTGCAATGGAGCTTCACCGGCTCGCTCGCGGCCAGTGGCTCACTCGCCGTGACCTATCAGGTGAAGATCGGCACGTGATTCTCGCGTCTCGGGTATTTACCCTACGCTGCCACAGGGGCTGCCCCGATGTCCGCGACAGCAGGAACCTGCTACTTGCTTCGGTTCCACACCGGACCTTGCGCCGGGTTGTGTCGTGGGAGAGCCGCATGCAAAGAGACAAGACCGCGCTGAATCAACCGGCAATTCAAAGGAGCCGCCCCACCGAGCTCAACCGCGGCGAGCCCAAGATGGAGCTCTTGCGCGAGCTGGTGGCTCACCTGCGCCAGAATCGCACGCTGTTGCTCGAGGAGTGGGTGGCGCGCATCGCCGAAGCCCAGTTGCTCACGGCGATGACCCAGGAGGAGATCTTCGCGGAGGCGACCCTGGTCTATGACAGCTACTTCGCGGCTCTCGAGACCGGCACCTTCGAGGCGCTGCAGGCCTACGCGCGCAACCTCTCGGAACGCATCATTCCGCGCGGCGTCGAGACCCACGAGGTGGTGGGCATCGTGCTGTTGCTGCGCGACGTGCTGGCCCGCTCACTGTTCGCCAAGTACCAGACCGACTTCGAGAAGCTCAACCGCATCCTGGACGCCTACGAGCCCGCGGCCAACCGCGTCGCCAATACCGTGGCGGTCGGCTTCGTGCAGGAGCGCGAGCGCGTCATCCGCCAGCAGCAGGAAGCGATCCGCGAGCTGTCGACGCCGGTGCTGCAGGTGCGCGAGCGGCTGCTCATCCTGCCGATCATCGGCGTCATCGATCCGATGCGCGCCCGGCAGCTGACCGAACAGCTCCTGCGGGGCATTCGCACCAACCGCGCCAAGGTCGTCGTCATCGACATCACCGGCGTGGCGGCGATGGACGTCACGGTCGCCAATCACCTGGTGCAGACCGTGGAAGCCTCGCGCCTGCTGGGCGCGACGGTGATCGTTACCGGCCTGTCGCCCGAAATCGCGCAGACCCTGGTTACAATCGGCGTGGATCTGGGCAAGATGAACACCGTCGGCGACCTGCAGGGCGGCATCGAGCAGGCCGAGCGCCTGCTGGGTTACAAGGTCGTGACCCTGACCTAGTTCCCGTGCAAGTACCCATTCTCAAGCAGGGGGGCGTACTCATCGCGACCATCCAGGCCGCGTTGTCGGATGCGGATCTGCTCGAACTGCGCACCGCGCTGGTGCAGCAGGTGGTGCGCTACCGATCCTCCGGGGTCATCGTGGACGTCACCGCGATGGACGTCATGGATTCGTTCGCCTCGCGCACCCTGCTCGAGATCTCGCACATGATCCGCCTGCGCGGTGCGGCGACCGTCATCGTCGGCATCCAGCCGGAGGTCGCCTTCGCGATGGTGCAGCTCGGACTGACGCTCGAGGACATCCCCACTGCACTCGATCTGGAGGAAGGCCTGGCGTACCTGCAGCAGAAGGCCAGGAGCATCAACTGAGCGCGGATCCCTTGCCCGCCGACACGCAGATCCTGATTGCCTCTGACAGGGACGTCGTCGCCGCTCGCCAGCAGGGCCGGGCGGTGGCGCTGCGGGCGGGCTTTTCAATGAGCGAGGCGACGCTCATCGCCACCGCCATCTCCGAGCTCGCCCGCAACATCGTCTCTTACGCGAACCAGGGCAGCGTCACGCTGAGGCCGGTCCACGGGTCCAACGGCGCGATCGGCCTGACGATCGTGGCGAGCGATTCCGGTCCCGGGATCGCCGACGTCACCCTGGCGCTGCGCGACGGCTATTCCAGTTCCGGCGGCCTCGGCCTGGGATTGCCCGGCGTGCGCCGCCTCATGGACGAATTTGACATCGTCTCCAGGGCCGGCGGCGGCACCACGGTTACGGTCACGAAATGGCTGCCCTGATGCTGGAGTTCGGAGTCGCCGGCCGTATCGCACCCGGTGAGCGCATTTCCGGGGATCTCGAGGTGGTGCACTACTATGACGGCGGAGGTGGCGCGCTGGTCGCCGCCATCGACGGCATCGGTCACGGCGAGCAGGCCGCGGCGACGGCGCGTCTCGCCGCGGACACCATCCTGCGTCATCCCGAGGAAGAACCCGCGGCCTTGCTGACGCGCTGTCATGCGGCTCTGCGCGGAACACGCGGCGTGGTCCTGAGCATCGCCAGCATCGATCTGCGGCAGGCCGCCTTGAGCTGGCTGGGAATCGGCAACGTGAGCGGCGTCGTCTGCCGTGGAACTGCCAGCGTGCTCACCGCGCGCGAGGAGCTGCTGGCGCGTCCCGGGGTGCTGGGCTACGGCGAGTTGCCAGCGTTGCACGCTTCTGTTATTCCCTTGCGGGCCAGGGACATGCTGATATTCGCCACCGACGGGATCAGCCGGCATTTTTCCGATGACCTCGCGTCCGGGGCCTCCGCGCAGTCTCTGGCCGATGACATCGTCGCGCACCACTGCCGGAGGAACGATGACGCGCTGGTGGTCGTGGCGCGTGCCAGCTACACGGCGCACTGCTCATGAACGCGACACATCCGCAACCTGAGTCGTCCGACCGCAATTACCAGCAGGCGCTGTCGGCCTACGTGGAGCGTGGCGGCGAGGC
>WNEP01001568.1_pt1 | contig 13065 bp, 14 predicted proteins | sample 5399961 | NCBI WGS metagenome assembly WNEP01 (sample SAMN13153329, study PRJNA577476) | soil metagenome | isolation source: 20 cm grassland meadow soil pre-rain plot 5 | place: USA:California | collected 2015-09-08 | reverse complement strand
CATCTCGCGCCCGGCTGGGCGTTGTACCCGCTGATCGCGCTCGCGACCGCGGCGGCCATCATCGCGTCGCAGGCGGTGATCTCCGGCGCGTTCTCCCTCACCCGCCAGGCGGTGCAGCTCGGCTACAGCCCACGGCTCCAGATCGAGCACACCTCGTCGCGCGAGATCGGCCAGATCTACGTTCCCCTGGTGAACTGGGGGCTCATGCTGCTCACCTGTGTCCTGGTACTCGGGTTCCACGTGGTCAACACCGCGCAGCCCACGTCCGACAACATCGCCGGCGCGTACGGCGTCGCCCTCTCGACCCTGATGCTGCTCACGACGTTGATGTTTTATGTGATGAGCCGCGAAGTGTGGCGCTGGAGCTTCCCGCGGGCCGCCGGCGTCGCGGGACTCTTCCTGTGTGTGGACCTCCTGTTCTTCGCCGCTAACATGCTGAAGATCCGTTACGGTGGCTGGGTCCCCCTCGTGATCGCGGCGGCCATCTTCCTGCTGATGACGACCTGGAAAGGCGGCCGCGAGATTCTCGGCAAGCGCATGCAGGAGAAGACGGTCGCGCTCAAGATGCTGCTCGCCGATCTCGCCGCCGAGCCGCCGCTGCGCGTTCCGGGAACTGCGGTCTTCCTGTACGGCACCACCGACGGCACGCCCCCGGCGCTGGTGCACAACCTCGCGCACAACAAGGTGCTGCACGAGCGGATCGTGTTCCTGACCATGGTGACCGAGGACGTGCCGCACGTGCGGTCCGTGGAGCGCGTGACCGTGAAGCCGCTGGGGAAGGGCTTCTACAGCGTGATCGCCCGCTACGGGTTCATGGACGACCCGGACATCGAGGACGTGCTGGCGGCGTGCCAGGTGAAGTCCCTCGACATCCCCATCGCGGGAACGACGTTCTTCCTGGGTCGCGAGACGCTCGTCGCCGCCGACCGACCCGGCATGGCCCGGTGGCGCGAGCAGCTGTTCGCATTCATGTCCCGGAACGCCCTGCGGGCGACGGCCTTCTTCAAGATCCCCGCGGACCAGGTGTTCGAAGTCGGAGCTCAAGTCGAGCTCTGAATCTTAAGAAGCTTGGGGAGGTTCGGGAGGTTGGGGGAGGACGGGGGAGGCTGTCGCGTCAGCGGCGCAACCTCCCCTAACCTCCCCAACCCCCTCTAGCCTCCCCTAACGGTTTTATTCGACCTGTCCAAATTTCGCGATGTCCTCCGGCAGCTCTTCCTGAGCCTTGGCGGCGTCCTTGCCTTGCACCATCACCCGGATCTGCTCCACCACGTCGGGGTTGGCGAGTGTCGTCACGTCGCCGACATCACGGCGGTTCGAGATCGCTGCGAGCACGCGGCGCATGATCTTCCCGGAGCGCGTCTTCGGCATGTCCGGCACGATGTAGACGTGCTTGGGTCGTGCGATCTTGCCGATCACTTCTTCGTTCGCCTTGATCACGCGGTCGATGATGTCCTGGCTCGGCGGCACGCCCGGCTTCACCGCGATGTACACCTCGGGGACGCGTCCTTTCAGCTCATCCTGGACGGGCACCACCGCGGCTTCGGCGACTTCCGGGACCGTGAGACAGGCGGACTCGATCTCCTTCGTGCCCAGGCGGTGACCCGCGACATTGATCACGTCGTCGACCCGGCCGAGGATGCGGTAGTAGCCATCGGCGGCCTGCACCGCGCCATCGCCGCACAGGAAGGGCCAGTCGCGCCAGTCCTTGCTCCGGGGATTCCTGTTGTACTTGGCGAAGTAGGTTTTGACATAGCGGTCGCGGTCGCCCCAGATCGTCTGCATGATGCCGGGCCACGGATTGCGGATGCAGATATTGCCCGCCTTGCCGGACCCCTTGGGAATTTCCGCGCCGGTTTCGTCGAAGATCACCGGATGAATCCCCGGCGCAGCGGGACCGCAGCTGCCCGGCTTCATCGCATGGATCGCCGGCACCGTGGTGCCGAGAAAGCCGCCGGTCTCCGTCATCCACCACGTATCGGTGATGACCGCTTCCCGCTTGCCGACCTCGTCGTAGTACCAGCGCCACGCCTCCGGCTCGATCGGCTCGCCCACCGTCGTCATCGACTTGAAATGGTATTTGTACTTGCGCGGCTCTTGGGGACCGAGCTTGCGCAGCATCCGAACCGCCGTCGGTGCCGTGTGGAAAATGTTCACGCCCAACCGCTCGGCGATGCGCCACGGCCGCCCCGCATCGGGAAACGTCGGCACGCCTTCGTACATGACGCTCGTCGCCGCATTCGCCAGGGGACCGTAGACGATGTAGGAGTGCCCGGTGATCCAGCCGATGTCCGCCATGCACCAGTAGATGTCTTCCGGATGAATGTCGAGAATCCATTTCGACGTGGCGGTCACATAGGCCAGATAACCCGCGATGCCGTGCTGCGCGCCCTTGGGCTTGCCCGTCGTGCCGCTCGAGTACATCAGGAACAGGGGTCCCTCCGACGGCAGGGGAACCGGGTCTACGGTCTTACCGTTGTAGTCCTTGAGCAGGTCGTTCACAAAGAAGTCGCGACCGGCCACCATCGGCGTCTTGGCGGAATACTTTCCGGGGTACCGCTGCCACACCAGAACCTTGTCGACGTGCTGCCCCAGCTCTGTCGCCGTCCGCACCGCGATGTCCGCGTTGGCTTTGTGATCGACCAGCGTGCCATTCCGCCAGTAGCCGTCCATCGTAATCAGCACACGGCTGCCGGAGTCCTGAATGCGCGACCCGCACGCCTGACCGCTGAATCCGCCGAACACTTGTGAGTGGATGATGCCCAGTCGCGCACATGCCAGCATCGTGATCGGCAGCTCCGGCACCATCGGCATGTGAAAGGTGACGCGGTCTCCCGCTTTGAGTCCCGAGCCACGGAGCAGCGCGGCCACTTCATTGACGCGGGTGTACAGGTCCTGATAGGTGAGGACCACATCCCGCTCGGCTTCCGGCTCGGGCACGAAAATGAAAGCGGCCTTGCTCGCGTACTTGGCCAAATGGCGGTCCACGCAGTTGTACGACGCGTTGATCTTGCCGCCGACGAACCATTTCCAGAATGGTGCATCGCTGGTGTCGAGGACCGTGTGATACGGCTCGAACCAGGTCAGCATGTCCGCATAGACCTTGAAACAGTCGGGAAACTTGTCGAGCCCGAACTTTTCAAAGATGCGCGGGTCCCGCAGGTTCGCTTGTGCCTTGAACTTCTCGGACGGCTGATAGTAGGCCTCTTCCTTCCAATGCACCGCGATCTGCGCTTCGCTGACCTCGGTCTGCTCCGTCGTCTTCAGCGTCTTCGCCATCTGATCTTGCCTCCTAGCCGGCACTTACGGCTTCTTGCGCAATGGCTCGTCCGGGATGTCGTGTGTTCAAGGGGATAGGCTAAGGTATGCCCCCCGGATGAATGGCGGTCAAGCCGGCCCTTGCAAACTGCGCGCAGGCGTTCCGTCTGCGGCAGCCCGAGGGGTGAGACGCCTCACCCCGCTTTGACAAGCGATTGACGGCCCGCAGGTTAGCTGTATGGCACCGGAGTCGCATAACCCCCGGCCGGTGAACTACTGGAGCCGACTGTGGAGGAGCAAGTGACGATGTCAACGCGTCCGAGCGAAAAGGTCTTGGCCGCTCCCGAGGAGCTGGGGCTCGACTCACGCACGACATTCCGCCGTGCGGCCACCGAGCTGCTGGAACAGCTGGGGGAGGGTGCCGGGCGTCTGGTCATCGACCTCGCGGGCACGCGTCAGATCGACAGCGCCGGTCTCGGTGCCCTGATGTTGATCCAGCGGAAGGCCGCGGAGCGACGCCTGACGGTGTGCCTGCGCGGGGCCAACGAGGAGCTGCGATTCTTGCTGGTGCTGACCAAGCTCGACGACCTGTTCGAGCTGGAGAGCAGCCCGAGCTGAGCCGCCCGTAGACGGCAGGGGGGGCCCGCATATATTGGCCCACCATGGGTTCCCCCCCGCTTCGCCCGCGGCGTAAAGTGCTGTTCGTCGAGGACGAGTCGACCCTGCGGCGCACCTACAAGCGATTCTTCGCCGAACGCTACCACCTGGCCTTCGCCGCCAGTGGGACCGAGGCTCGCCGCCAGATGGACGAGTTCCACCCTGAAGTGCTGGTGCTCGATCTCCGGCTTCCGGACACCGACGGCGTCACGCTGCTGCAGGAGATCCGCCAGTCGCAGCCGTCCCTCCCGGTGATCGTCACAACCTCGTATGTGAGCATGGAGCCGCTCATCAACGTGCTCGACCTCGGCCACTCAGGGTACCTGGTCAAGCCGTTCGACCTGGAAGATCTCGCCGCCCGCATCGATGCTCTCGGTTGAGGGCCTGCGGCACACCTTCGGCGAGGGGGGAGGGCAGGTGGTCGCGCTCGACGGGGTGTCCTTCACCCTCATGCCGGGCCAGGCCCTCGCCATCTTCGGGCCGAACGGGGCAGGCAAGACCACGCTTCTCAAGGTGCTCGCCGGCCTGATCCGCCCGCAGGCGGGGTCGGTGCAGGTAACCGGGGGGCGGCGCGCGATCGGTTGGATCGGCCACCAATCCCACCTCTACGAGCACCTCACGGTACGCGAGAACCTGCTCTTCTGGGCGTCGCTCTACGGGGTGCCCGCCGCGCGCCGCGGTCCCCGCGCCGCCGAGGTGCTCGGGCGTCTCGGCATGCGCGATCGGGCGGATCGACCGGTGTGGTCGCTGTCCCGGGGTTTGGCGCAACGCGCGGCAATCGCCAAGGCCCTGATCCACGATCCGTCCGTCCTGCTCCTCGACGAGCCGTTCACGGGGCTCGATCTCGCGGCGGCGGCCGAGCTCCGGGCGCTCCTCGGCGAGCTGCGCGGCGGGGGCGGGGGCGCGGCAGGTCGCGTGGTCGTGCTGGCGACGCACAACGTCGACGAGGGGGTCGAGCTCGCTACCGACGTGGCGTTCCAGCGGCACGGCCGGTTCGTTCACTTCGCGCCGCGGGGCGGGCGGGAACCCGCCGGAATCGCGGAGGCGTACCGGCGGGCGGTGACCGATGGATGAGCTGTTCGCCCAGGCGTGGACGGTGGCACGGAAAGACCTGCTGCTCGAATTTCGCACGCGCACGGCCATCGTCTCGACCGTCGTGTTCACCGCGCTGGTCCTCACGGTGTTCAACTTCGGGCGCGACCCCACGGCCGTCCCCACCATCGATCTCGCCCCGACCATTCTGTGGGTGACGTTCACGTTCGCCGCGATGCTCGCCCTGAACCGCGCCTTCCAGCTCGAGCTCGAAAACCAGGCGCTCGAGGGGCTGCTGGTATCGCCGCTCAACCGCACCAGCCTCTACTGGGGCAAACTGATCGCGAATCTGGTGTTCGTGGCGGTGGTGGAGGCGGTCGGGCTGCCGCTGTTCGTCCTGTTCTTCGACGTACCCGTGGGTCGTGTGCTGGTCCCGCTCATCGGCGTCATCGCGCTTGCGACGCTCGGGTTCGTCGCTGTGGGAACGCTCTTCAGCGCCCTCGTGATTCGAACCCGGTTCGCCGAGCTGCTGCTCGTGGTGATTCTGCTGCCGTTCCTTGTCCCCCCGCTCATCGGCGCCGTGCAGATCACGGCGCAGCTGCTCGGTGGGCGTCCCTTGAGCGAGGCCGTGGGGTACTTTAAGTTGCTCGCCGCTTACGACATCGTGTTCGTGTCGCTCGCGAGTTTTCTGTTTCGCTTTACGGTGGACGAATGACCTTGGCGCAAAAGGGCCGCCGGATCACGGTGCTCGCGCTGGTGTGCCTGGCCGCCGTGTACGTTCGGGCGCTGGCGTTCACCCCGGTGGAGCGGTTGCAGGGGCCGGCACAGAAGATCTTCTATCTGCACGTGCCCGCCGCGCTCTGGACCGAGGCGGCGATGATCCTCGTGGGATTGGCCGGAATCTTCTACCTGTTCCTGAAGGATCCGCGGCTGGATCGGTTCGCCGAGGCGTCGGCGGAGGTCGGCACGGTGTTCGCGACCATCGTGCTGACGACCGGCCCCATCTGGGGGAAGCCGATCTGGGGGACGTGGTGGACGTGGGATGCCCGGCTGACGTCCACCCTGTTTCTCTTCTTTCTGTACGTGGGATATCTGCTCGTGCGCGGCGCCGTGCGCGATCCCGGGCTCCGCGCCCGGTACGCGGCCGTGCTCGGCATCTGCGGAATGTGTCTGGTACCCTTCATCCACCTGAGCGTCTTTTTGTTTCGTACGCTCCATCCCCAGCCCATCATCCTGAAGCCGAGCGCCCCCTCGCTGCCCGGCAGCATGTTGGCGACGTGGCTCTTTTCCCTGGCGGCGTTCACGCTCCTGTACGTGGGATTCGTGACGCAGCGCTACGCCGTGTCGCTCACGCGCGACGCGCAGCGGGGGGAGCGTACCGGCCGTGCCTGACGTGCCCCAGAACGCGGGTTACATGGTGGCGGCCTACGTCGTGACGGCGGTCATTCTGCTCGCCTATTCCATTTCCCTGTACCGCCGCACCGGGAAGCCTTAGCTCCCGCGCTTCTCCGGGAACAGCTCGGCGCGCGCCTGGGACAGGCGCGTCAGCCCGTCGGGCACCTGGGTGGCCCAGAGGTGCAGCGCTTCGTCGGCGGCCCGCACGTCCCCGGCCTGGAACAGCGCCTGGGCATTGAGCCACAGCGCCTCGGCGCCGCCGCCGGCCGCGTAGGCGCGGGCGAAGCGTGCCGCCGCTTCGGCGTGGCGACCGGCACGGCGATACAGATCGCCGGCCGCCAGCGCGGCATCGGGGCGCTCCTCGAGCGCGAGCACCTGCTCGTACGCTACGAGCGCATCCTGCTGGCGGAACGCCATCTGCCACGCTTCCCCCAGCAGCATCCAGGCATCGGGATTTTCCGGGAAGCGCTGGGCGGCCTGCTGGGCCGCGGCCACCGCGCCCCAGCGGTCATCAATGGCGCGCCGCAGCCGTACCAGCGCCGGATGGGATTCCGCGAAGGTCGGGGAGAGCGTGCAGCCGAGTCGCAGCCACAGGTCGGCGCGCTTGGGCGCTTCGCGTTGACAGGCCGCCGCCCGCCGCACGGCGAAGCGGGCGAGCGCGGAGCGCAGAGAGCGGAGCATTGTAGATTGCACCAATCTATGTCACACGCGACGCGACCGCCGGGGCCCGCGCGCCCCCCCCCTCGACCGCTCGCGGGCCGGCGCATCGCGGTGACCCGCGCGCGCGAGCAGGCCGCCGAGCTGGTACGGGAGCTGGAGGCGCTCGGCGCCCAGGTCGTCGTCGCGCCGACGATCCGCATCTCGCCGCTGCCCGATCTGGCGGCGCTCCGCGCCGCGCTCACGCGCAACCCGCCCTACGACTGGATCGTGTTCACCAGCCAGAACGCCGTGCACGTGGTGTGCGACCGGCTACCCGAGTGGCAGCTCGCGCCGCGCGACGTGGCGCGCGCCGCGGTCGCGGCGATCGGACCCGCCACCGCGGAGGCGCTCGTGCGCCGCGGGGTCGTCCCAGACCTCGTGCCCGACCGGTTCGTTGCCGAAGCGGTCGTGACGGCGCTCGCGGCACAGGGCGACGTGCGCGGGAAGACCGTATTGCTCCCGCGGGCGCGAGGAGCCCGCGACGCCCTGCCCGACGGCCTGCGCGCGCTGGGCGCGCGGGTCGATGTCATCCCGGTCTATGAGACCATCCAGGCGACGGGAGACGCGAGCGGCCTTGCGGCGGAGATCCTCGCGGGAGCGATCGACGCCATCACGTTCACTTCCTCCTCGACCGTCCGGGGCTTCGTGGAGTCGGTGGGCAGGCCAGTCGCGGCCTCCGGTCGGTTCGCCGCGGCGGTCATCGGCCCCGTCACGGCGGGGACGGCGCGGGAGCTCGGGATCGCCGTCGCCGTCGAAGCGGCGGAGTACACGGTGGCGGGACTCGTCGAGGCGCTGGTGCGCTACTTCGGGCGGTGAGCGCTCGCCTGAGACTTGGCACACGGGGCAGCCGGCTCGCCATCTGGCAGGCCGAGTGGGTGCAGGCCGCACTGGCGCAGGCCGGCGTCGTCGCCGAGCTGGTGATCATCGAGACGCGCGGCGACGCGGAGGTCGATCGCCCGCTGCACCAGCTGGAGGGCAAAGGATTCTTCACGAAAGAGATCGAGGAGGCGCTGCGCGACGGCCGCATCGACGTGGCGGTGCATTCGCTCAAGGATCTGCCGACCAGACTGCCGGCGGGCCTGGTGCTGGCGGCCGTCCCCACGCGGGCGGACCCCGCCGAGGCGTTGGTGACGCGGGACGCGGGCGTCACATCGATCGCCGACCTGGCCGCGGGCGCCAAGGTCGGTACGTCCAGCGTGCGACGCGTGGCCCAGATCCGCTACCTTCGGGCCGACCTCGACATCGTGCCGCTGCGCGGCAACGTGCCGACGCGAGTGCAGAAGGTGAAGGAGGGGCGCGACGGCCTCGACGCGGCGCTCCTCGCCGGGGCGGGGCTCGAGCGGCTCGCGCTCGCGGGGCAAATCGCCGCACGGCTCGATCCGCTGGACGTCATGCCGGCGCCGGGTCAGGGCGCGCTCGGACTGGAGGTCCGCGCGGACGACCGGAACGCCCGCGGCGCACTCGCGCCGCTCGAGGACGCGAAGAGCGCGCGCCACGTCACTGCGGAGCGCAGCCTGCTGGCGGCGCTCGAAGGTGGGTGCCAGGCGCCGGTGGCGGCGTGGGTCGGGATGCGGGATGCGGGAAGCGGGATGCGCCTGTTTGGGCGCGTGACGGCGCCGGATGGCTCGGTTCAGCTCACGGCGTCTGCCGACATCGACGAGAGCGATCCAGGAGTGGCGGGCGTCGCGGTGGCGGGCTTGCTCCGCGCCCAGGGTGCGTCGAGATTGCTCGGCCGATGAGCCAGTTCCCGATCCGCCGCCTGCGTCGGCTGCGCCGCACGCCCGCGTTGCGCCGCCTGGTGCAGGAGACGCACCTCGTCCCCTCGCAGCTCGTGTGGCCCCTGTTCGCGTGCCACGGCGAGGGCGTCCGGCGGGAAGTCGCCGCGTTACCGGGTGTCTTTCAAACCTCGGTGGACGAGCTCGTGAAGGATGCCGAGCAGGCGCGCCGGCTCGGGCTCGGCGGCATCATTCTCTTTGGCCTTCCCGCAGCCAAGGACGCGACCGGCTCGGAGGCGTACGACGAGCAGGGGATCGTGCAGCAGGCGGCGCGAGCGGTGAAGCGCGCCGCGCCGGAGCTGCTCGTGATCGGGGACGCCTGCCTGTGCGAGTACACCGACCACGGGCACTGCGGCGTCGTGCAGGATGGCGAGGTCGACAACGACGCCTCGGTGTATCTGCTCGGTAAGGTCGCGGTGACGCAGGCGCGCGCGGGCATCGACATCGTCGCCCCCAGCGACATGATGGACGGCCGGGTGGCGGGAATCCGCAAAGCGCTGGACGCCGCCGGGCTCTCGCGCGTCCCGATCATGTCGTACGCCGCGAAGATGGCGTCGGCGTTCTACGGGCCGTTCCGCGAAGCGGCCGGCTCGACCCCGCAGTTCGGCGACCGCCAGTCCTACCAGATGCAGGGGACCAACGCCGACGAGGCGATGCGAGAGATCCGGCTGGACGTCGAGGAGGGGGCGGACATCGTGTTGGTGAAGCCCGCGCTGCCCTGCCTCGATCTCATCCGACGCGCCAAACAGGAGTTCGGCTCCCCGCTCGCGGCGTACCAGGTGAGCGGGGAGTACGCGATGATCAAGGCGGCCGCGGCGCGCGGCATGCTCGACGAGGCGCGCGCGATGTGGGAAACGCTGTACGCCATCCGGCGGGCCGGCGCCGACATCATCCTGAGCTACTTCGCGCCGACGGTGGCGGACACCCTCTAGGTGCGCGGTAGCAGCACCGCCTTCCACACCGCTCCGGCGACACCGGCGCCGATCAACGGGCCGATCCAGTAGACCGCGTGGGCGTTCCATTGCCACGCGACCAGCGCCGGCCCGATCGCCCGGGCGGGGTTCATCACCGCCCCGGTGAACCCGCCTCCCACGAGCGCGTCGACGAAGATGGCGAGCCCGATGCCAAAGCCGGCGATCTTCGGCGCTTCCGACGAGACGGCCGTGCCGAACACCGCGCTCACCAGGAAGAAGGTGAGCAACGCCTCGATCCACACGCCTTGCATGAAGCTCACGTCGCTCGCGAGACGTGGCGTGCCCACGAGCGCGAGGCCGACGGCCATGCGCGGCAGCAGGGCCTTCACGAGCGCTGCGCCGGCCACGCCCCCGAGGACCTGGGCGAGGATGTACTGCCAGGCCAGGGTGCCTGCCACCCGGTTCGCGATCCACAGGCCGAACGTCACGGCGGGGTTCATGTGGCCACCGGAGATGCTCATCGTCATCGACACGATCACGGCCATTCCGACACCGTGCGCCAGGGCCACGCCGAGCGAGCCGATGCCACCAGCGGTGGGGCCGTTGGCGGCGACCGCGACGACACTGCCCGCGCCCAGGAACACGAAGAGCAGCGTGCCGATGAACTCGGCCGTGAGCGGCCGCAGGAGCTTGGGCATAAACGACGTCCTCGAGGTTGTGGGCCGCGGGGAATCTACGTCAATCGGGACGTCGCAACACCACCGCGGCGTTGATGCCGCCGAACCCGAAGGAGTTGGTGAGCACCACCTCCGGCGCCGCCGCTCGGCCGTCGCCGCGCAGGCAGTCCAGGTCGCAGGCCGGGTCGGGATGCTCGAGATTGATCGTGGGGGGAAGCCAGCGCCGCTCCATGGCGAGCGCGCAGATCGCCGCTTCGATCGCCCCGCTCGCGCCGAGGGCGTGGCCGTAGTAGCCCTTGGTGCCGCTGACACTGAGCCGGTAGGCGTGGTCGCCGAAGACCTGCTTGATCGCCGCGGTCTCCGTCGTGTCGTTGAGCGGCGTCGACGACCCGTGGGCGTTGATGTAGCCAACCTCCACGGGTGCCACGCGGGCGTCGGCGAGGGCGAGCTGCATCGCGCGGGCGGCCTGGCGGCCGTCGGGGCGCGGTGCGGTCATGTGGTAGGCGTCGTTGGTGAAGGCGTAGCCCGCGAGCTCGGCGTAGATCTTGGCACCCCGGGCGACGGCACGGTCACGCTCCTCGAGCACCAGTACGGCCGCCCCCTCACCCATCACGAACCCGTCGCGGTCTTCGTCGAATGGGCGCGAGGCGTGGGCGGGATCGTCGTTGCGAGTGCTCATCGCGCGAATGACGCTGAACGCCGCGTACGTCATCGGGGCGAGCGGCGCCTCGGCGCCACCCGCGAGCATCACGTCGGCCCGGTCCTCGCGGATCGCGTGGAACGCCTCTCCCACCGCGATGGTGCCGGAGGCGCAGCTCATGGCATTGGTCGAGTTCGGGCCTGTGAACCCGAACTCGATCGCGATGTTGCAGCTCGCGGCGCCGGGGAACACGGCGAGCGCGAGTGCCGGGTCGAGCCCGCGCGGGCCCTCCGCGCGAAATCGCTCGATTTGCGACTCGGCGAACGCCACGCCTCCCAGCGCCGATCCGATCATCGCTCCGACCCGATCGCGGTCCTCGCGCGCCGGGTGGAGATCGGCATCGCCGACCGCGATGGCCCGCCTCGCGTCGAGGTGGTCGTGCGGCCGGAAATCGGGGATCTCGGCGGCGATCCGGCTCCTGAACGGGGCCGGATCGAAGCGCGTGATCTCCCGGACGGCCGAGGCTCGGGCGGCGAGCCCGGCCCACAGGCCATCGGCCCCAGTGCCGATCGGCGTCACGGCGCCGACACCGGTGATGACCACCCTTCGGCCTCCGTTTTTCACCTTGCGCTCCCCGTTGGTCCGCGGCTCAAGCCGCGACTCGGCAGTGCCGCTGAAGCGGCAATGCGCACGTCAGTTCACTGACAAGCGCCGAGCCGCGGGTTTACCCGCGCACGTCACGCGCGCTCCGCTTCTTGTTTGATCCCCGCTAGCGTGCGGGACGCGATCCCGTGAATGAACACCGGCCCGATCACGAGCCGGGCCGCCAACGGACCGATCAGCGGCCACGCCGGGCCGGCCCACTCGTGCACGATCGTCACGTCCACGCCGCCCGGCGCGTCGACCAGCCGCCAAGCGACGTTCATCCGCCTCGTGATACCCCGAACGTGCCGGTAGCGGATTACCCGCGCCCGCCGGTCCACGGTCATCTCCGACACCCACCACGCGGGGAGCCGGAAGACGCCGAAGGGGCGCGCAGCCGCCATTTCCACGGTGCCGCCGCCGTTCCAGCGCTCGAGGAAGCGCACCCACCGGTAGTGAGAGAGGATCTGCGGCCAGCGCTCCACGTCCGCTGCCACATGGAACACCCGATCGATGGGCGCCCGGATCACTACGCGGTCGACGGTGACCACGCGGCTACTATCCGAGCCCCCCGTCTGTACCGCGCCACGGTTGGGACGCCGGCCTGCCGGAGCATGTCGTCGAACTCCGCCTTCGTGTACCCCCGCTTGAGCGACATCACCGCGTCGTGACGGGTCACGCCGCTCATCGCGAGGCCGACCGACGCCGCCCACACGCCGGCCATGGCTGCGCGGGAGCGGCGCAAGTCCGCGAGCACCACGGCGTGCCGCGCCAGCCGGTCGAACGCGGCGATCCAGCGCACGGCGACCGCCCGCGGCACGTGGTGCAGCACCTGGCTCGCGACGATGACGTCCACGGAGCGTGCCCCGACCGGCAGCGCGCTTCCGTCCGCGACGATCGTCGGCACGCCGGCGGCGGCGGCGATCCTTGCCGCGGTGGGGTTCAGCTCGACGCCGATCGCCTTGAGATCGATGCCGCGCCGCCGGGCCGTCGCCCTCGCCGCCAGCGCGATATCCCCGGAGCCGGTTCCCACGTCGAGCAGGGTCCATTGCCCGTGGCATGTCGCCCGTCGCACGTTGCGCGAGCGCTGGAAGAAGGGCTCAAGAGCCTCCAACACGGCCCGCGTGCCGCCGAATAGCGCGTTCAAGCGCGCGATGTCGCGGAGCTCTCTCTCGACCAAGACGGGATCGGCCCGCGGATCGTCCAGCAGCTCGGTGCCGATCATGCGCCTCCGCCGCCGAGGCCGGCGTAGCCACCGCGGTAGTAGAGGAGAGGCCGGCGGTCCGAGACGGTGCCGCCCGTGACCAAGCCGAAGAATACCGTGTGATCCCCGCCCGGCGCCTCCGCCTGCTTCTCGCACTCGATGCTGGCGAGCACGC
>WNEP01001473.1_pt1 | contig 13079 bp, 13 predicted proteins | sample 5399961 | NCBI WGS metagenome assembly WNEP01 (sample SAMN13153329, study PRJNA577476) | soil metagenome | isolation source: 20 cm grassland meadow soil pre-rain plot 5 | place: USA:California | collected 2015-09-08 | reverse complement strand
ATGGCGGCGAAATCGCTGAGCGTATGCATCATCGCTTTCCAGCCGACCGCGTGGGCGCTTGTTTCCTTGGTAAAGTGAACCCTTTCAACGACACAATCGGTTTTCAGCAGCAACCAATCCTTCGCGTCGCGAAATTTCACCACCGCGCAATCGTCCCCGGCCCCAATCACGACCCGTGAATTACGATTAAGCCTGGGAAAAACCTGTGCCAGCAGTTTGTCTTCGCCGAATTCGCGCAACACCCGCGTCATGGTGGTAATGTGTCGGGAAAAGCGAGCGCAAGGAGAGTGATGGCATTGAAAACGGCGTGCATCGTCATCGAGACCAACAAGGATCCGCTCCATTCGTAGGCAAGAGTAAAACAAATCCCGAGAGCAAAGAGGGGGGCGAACGACGGCAGGTGCACGTGAACCGCAGCAAAAAGAAGCGCGGAAACGATGAGTCCAATGCTACGACCGAGATAACGTCGTATGACCCCGTAAAGAAAGAAACGGAAGATGAATTCCTCGGCCACGGGGGCGATCACCGTGGCCAGTAAAATGATGATGACGCGTTGTTCCATTGATTGCGAGCCGCTGAATAACTCGATGATTCCCTGGCGGCTCGAGCCGGAGCCGAGCAAGCGCGCCGTCAGCCAGTCAGCAAAGATAATGAGGGGGTAGGCAAAAATCAGGAGGACAAGTCCAGTGACAAACGCTCTGGCGAAACTGAGCCGGGCCAGCCCGGTCAAGTCGCTGATGTTAAAGCGGCGTAGCTTCAAGAACGCGGCTACAAACAGAACCATTCCGATAGCAACAATGGCATTGAGTATAAGATCCGGCGTACGCAGCCGAACGATTTGGGCGGAGCTCGCGCCCAGGCTGCTGAATGCGAACACGGCGATAAGAAAAATCGCCAACGCTACTTCAGCGGCACCAAATCCGCGATCGGTTGCAACTAGGTCGCGATCGCGACGGTTAATCTGGCGCAGCAGTGCAATATAAATGTAAATGCTCGCGATCAGGAAAAGCGCATTCGCGATTGAACCGAGTGCGCTGAGAAAATCTTCGCCGCCCATGCCGGGCTAGGAGCCTTTTGAAAAACCCAACCATGTCGCGCGAGCGCGCGGTGGGCTGGATGGCAAGGCGCGAGCGAGGAGCATGTCCGCAGCGACCTGTAACGAGGGAGCAACGCCGCCAGACAGTCCAGCGCGCGCTCGCCCTCCGGGTTGCGCTGGCTTTTTGTCGCTTCGATGTCGGTCGTCACTTATTCCGCGACGGCGCGACGGGTACGCGCCCGCGACGCGCCTTGAAGGAGTAAAAAATCGGAAGCAACGCGACATGGCTGAGTTTTTCAACAGGCTCCTCAAGGAGCGTAGTAGCTCGGCAGGAAATATGCGCGACCGCTCTCGAGCTGCGGGAGGAGTTGTTTGGGTAATTCGATTTGCAGCTTCGATTGGTTTGTTTCGCCCAGCGCCCGAAAGAAACGAAAAAGACTGAACGGCGCCGCATACTTCACCACCGTCGCTTCGGGCGCGCCACCCAATTGTTTCGCCTTAGCATAGGCGTCTTCGATCTGGCCCACGCCATCAATCAATTTATTTTCCAGCGCTTCTCTCCCGGAAAAAATCCGCCCATCCGCGATGGAATTGCGCAAGCCGTCGGCTGGCAGGTTGCGCTCTTTTGCCACGATGCCGAGAAATTTATCGTACGTTTTCATGACAAAATTCTGCACAAATTCGCGCTCCTCCGGCGTCATCGGGCGGGCGCCGTTGAGCAGGTCTTTAAACTTTCCACTTTTGAAAACGACGGCGGCGAGTCCCACTTTGTTGAAAAGCTGTTCATAATTGAGGGTTTGAATGATCACACCAATGCTGCCGGTGATCGTCGTCTCGTTAGCCATGAGATATTTGCCGCCGCACGAGACATAGTAGCCACCAGACGCGGCCAGCGAATCCATGTATACCACCACTGGTTTCCGCGCCCGCGTTTTGACCACGGCGTTGTAAATCATATCCGAGGCCGTTACTTCACCACCGGGCGAGTCGACTTCCAGAACAACACCCTTGACCCGATCGTCATCGCGCGCCTGCTGCAAAGCCATGCGCAGATCGTCAACCATGTTGTCGCCGGCGGCCCCGGGAACGGAACTACTGATCAAACCGCGCATGACGATGACCGCTACGCGATCGGAAACGCCGCGTCCGCCCCGTTGCACTACTATCTCGCGGAATTTTGTCAGCGGCTCTTCCCGGACCACGCCGGTACCGACGCGCCCGAGGACAGCAATGGCGAGGAAAACATTAATGATCACACTCGCGCAAAGCGCCAGGAACAAAAAGAGCGTGAGACAACCGAGCTTACGATTTGCCATGACCTGCCGTGAAGCTGGAGGAAAAGTGCGTTCCGAACAAGCGCTTTTCGTCTTCGGCATCAAAACCGACAAATCCAGCGGCCACAGCGACGGTCATCACGAGCAAAGTCGAGGGATCCCGAGGCGAGACGAGCCGGTAATCCACGCAGGGCAAAAGACTCTTTTGCCGCTAAACACGCCAAAAAACGCAAAAAATGAATAAAGCGCGGCGACCTGATCGCGAATCATTCGGAGTTTCGCAAATCGCCTCTTGGTAAGTCGACGGCTTGGCAGAGCCACCGCCCAATGGGATCAATGCGTTTCTTGCCCGTCAGGCTAAGGAGAAGGCCGTGCCCAGGGCCGTGCCAAGTCGCCCATTAAGAGACTCGCTTTTTCTGGGGTCGCTTGGCCCGTTCGGCGAGCAAAGGAATCCCTATTCTTGCCAGGGCTCTCCACTTGTCGTTTTGAGCTCAAAGACTTCGGCAAACGCGGATTTGTACGGCTGGAATGACGATGTGCCTCGAGACGCCAGTTCAGATTCATTATAATTAGTGGATTTGTTATGGAATGCTAGAGTTTATTAGAAGCCTATAATTGGAACCATTGCGGTAGTTAAACGACTTCAGATGAGGCAGTTGCGTTTGGAGCGGTTTTGACCGCCGCCAGGTACTGGCTTGGAAGCTGCTTAGAAAACGAGGCATGAATAGCAGCGGACATTTAACTGTGAGCGATACAGCGGCTAAACGGATGCGCAAAACCAAAGCGAGCACCGGCAAGCCCAAAGGACGTTCGCGCAACGGCTCGACAAAACCCAGTTGCTCCGATCTTCCAGCTGCCGGCACGCTCGCCCGCACCAAAGCTTTACTTCTCGCTGCTCTCCGGGTGTGGGAGCTAAAACACCGCGTTGGCGATTAATCCCGACTTCGCGGCTCGACCTTCACGTAAATCTCTCGCGGCGCACTTTTGAAATATTTGAACAACGCCGGGCACAGCCAGCCTTCCTGGTTAAATTCGGGACTGTAATACCAGTTCCCGCCGGATTCCGCGCGACGCCATTCCAGTTTAAAATTCGCGCCTGGAAATTGCGTGCCGCTAAAGATCGCGCGAAAGCCGTGCTGCGCGTCCGGAATGTTCGCGGTTGCCTTATCAATAAGCGTGTCAATTCCCGCAATGAAAGGCTCCTTGCTCAGTCCAACCGCTGCGTCGTCGAATACCCACAAGCCTTCGTACTTGTAAGGCACGATCACCATCAAAGCATTCATCGCGTCGCTCTCTTTTCGATTTTCCGTCCGCAACAAGCCAAAGGCCACGAGTAGTCCGATCACCACGAGTCCGATGACAAGCATGATCGATTTCATCGCAGCTTACTTGGGAAAACTTGCACGTCACACTCGCTGGCGGCAACTTCGCTGCGCCACTGCGCCCGTAGCTCAGCCGGATAGAGCAACGGATTTCTAATTGAAGAAAGACTTTTTGCGCGTGTTTTCACTTCATTGCACACAGTGGCGGACGCCTCGTGTGGCCAATCAAGCCGGTGTGCAGCGCGTTGCGTACAGTTGCGCATTTTTTCACGCGAAATTGTTCAGACCGTAGAAAACGACCGTGAAAAGCTCGACACTACGTTTCGTCGCGTTACTAATTCCCGTACGCGCGAGACGGGGCGTGCGCTGATTGCATCGACTGATTGCAACCGATTGCCCGTGATGTTGACTCTATTGTCCTAAGATCGCGATATTGACCAGCATTTGATCAGGCGAATCGTGATCAGAAATACCGAAGGTGCGCCGAGCAACTTTGTCTAGCTTTTCGACATCATCGACGCGGTCGAGGATTGCGCCTGGCTCCATTGCTTCAACGTGCGGCATCGTCTTTTCGACAATGTTCGCCATGCGCCCTAAGTGACGCTCGCCCCGTTGTTGCATTGTCGCGCTGGCGGCTTCAAACGGAGTAACTACCTTCGCCGCCTCTTCGCGTTTAACGAGGGCTTTGGCATTGTCGCGTTGCCGTGACCATCCTTCGCGTTTTGCCCGCGCCAAAACAGTTCCCTCTGGAATGTTCATGTTCCGCGCAATTTCGCGCAAACTGATGCCGCTCGCGTAGGCGGTGCGGATTTCCGCCCAGGTCGATTCAGGAATACGTTTCATCGGTTAATCATTAAGCGGATCCGGGTTCCGATCCGAGAATTGCCTCTTTGCAATCGACAAGCGAGCAGGCAGTCTTTGAGAAGATTGACGCAGTCCTCCTTTGCCTAACGAGAGTCCGCCCCCACCTTCATCGGAGTACGTCACCCTCACGCGTGGCGTGGAGGTTAAACATGGCGCTATGAAGATCGTAATTCCAAAGGGCTCAAAGCTCCTTGTTGTGAGCCACGAGCGAATCCAAATGAAGAGCCAACCGAACATCAGCATACCGGCGAAGGAAATGCACTAGGCCAGACCAGATCCAAGAAGTGTCATCCCCAACAATAATCGCGCCGTACGATACGAGAGATGCCTTCAGCTGCATATGCATTTCTGGCGCTGCGGGCAAGTATCTAACGAGACAAATCTAAGCCGCCAGCACTTCGCAAATTAAGATGCGCACGTCATCCCGCCGAGCTCGCCGTCGTCGAAAACGAGAGCGTTCCCGCGTTCGGAACGAATCGCCGCGCGCCACGCCGGCCGCGCGTCATTTTTGCATCGCGCTTGCGGTCCTGACGCTGCTGCTCTACATGCCCGCGGCGTGGCACGGATACTTTCATTACGACGACGACCTATACGTGATTGACAACGCGCATCTGGTCGGCGGCATCACGCCAGCCGGCATCGCGTGGGCGTTCCGCAGCAACTACGCCTGCAACTGGCATCCGCTCACATGGCTCTCGCACATGCTCGACCGGCAGTTATTCGGCGCGAGTCCCGGCCCGCAGCATCTCGTTAACGTCCTATTGCACACGGCGAATTCCGTGCTGCTGTTTCTCGCGCTGCTGCGCATGACGCGCCGGCCATGGCGGAGCGCGACGGTCGCGGCGCTGTTCGCGTGGCATCCCGCACACGTCGAATCGGTCGCATGGATCGCCGAGCGCAAGGATGTGTTGAGCGGATTTTTTTTCTTCCTCACGTTGGTAACGTATGCGCGCCACGCCGAGCAACCGAGCGTGCGCCGCTTCGGATTTGTCGCGCTCTTTTTCGCGCTCGGACTCATGGCCAAGCCGATGCTCGTGACGCTTCCGTTTGTGTTGCTGCTGCTCGATTACTGGCCGCTAGAACGGCTTCGCGCGCCGGCGCAACTGCGGCATCTCGCGGTGGAAAAAATTCCGCTCTTCGCGTTGTCGGCCGCTTCGTGTCTTGTCACGTTCATCGTGCAAAAATCTTGCGGCGCCGTGATGCCGCTCGAATACGTGCCGATTTACGAGCGGCTCGGCAACGCGGTAATTTCGTGCGCGCGCTATCTCGGCATTTTGCTGTGGCCCGCGCGACTCATCGTGCCCTATCGCGCTAGCCTCGATCTCGATGCGCTCGCGATCTCGCTCGCCGCTCTCGCGCTGACGATCGCCGTCGTCAAATTCGGCGCGCGCCGCAAATTTTTGCCGGTCGGCTGGTTTTGGTATCTCGGCACGCTCATCCCGGTCATCGGCATCGTGCAGGTCGGCAGGCAAGCGATGGCCGATCGCTACACCTACATTCCGTCGGTCGGCATTCGTGGGGCGTCGCGGAAATTCTGCCGCGCCGGGTCTGCGCCGTCGCGGGCGTAGCGGCGCTCGCGATTCTGCCCGCGCTCACCGCGCGGCAGTTAAGCTTTTGGAAAAACACCGAAACGCTTTTCCAACACACGCTCGCCCTCGAACCGGAAAATCTCGGCGCGCTCAATGGCCTCGCGTGGACGTACGCGACCGACCTTGATCCGAAATTGCGCGATGGAAAAAAAGCCGTCGAGTTGGCTGAACGCTGCGTCAGCGCAACGCACTGGCGCGTCGCGTCCTATCTCGACACGCTGTCCGCCGCGTACGCCGAAGCCGGCGATTTCAAACGCGCCCTGGAGACCGCGCACAAAGCGCTGACGCTTCCCGCCGCGGAGCCGCTAGTGATCGCCGACATCCGCGAACACATCAAAATCTACGAGGCGCGCAAAGCCATCCACGCGCCGTAAGGCGGCGCTAACCTGTGCCGTTTTTGTCTTGCTTTCATGCTCATTTTTTGGTCTAAGGAACAGTGCCCCCCATGGACAGAAGATTGGCAACTGCCATTATTGCCGTGTTCGCGATTGCGGTATTCGGATGGCGCGTCTATTCGTCCCGCCAGAAGCCAGTCCAAGCGCCTGCATCTCGGTCAAAGCCGGTCCAAGCACCACCATCTACTCCAAAACCCGTCCAACCGCCTGCATTTCGCCCGAAGCCCGTCCAAGCATCACCATCTAACTCGGTGGCAGCGCGTCCTCCCACGCCTAGACAGCGGCTGGCACCTGAAGGCACATATTTCTTCTTGAAGCGCGCTTCTCTGAAAACCGAATCGTCGATCATTGGTTTTGCACCCGGGACGAAGGTCACGATGATCGAACAGCGTGGCTCCGCCAGTATTGTTAGCGACGGAGAACATCAGTTCGAAACTGCGTCATCTCAGTTAACTAACGATTTGGACATCGCTGCACGAGTGGCCAAAGCCGACCTCGAAGCGCAAAGGAAGATTGGCGAATTCATCGCAAAGACGGTCCAGGAGCATGACAAACAACAGGCGGAGGAAATCGCCACGTTTGACAAGCAACAGGCCGAGCTAGAACGGAAACTGCGATCAGCAAACTCAGCACACCCGCGCTAAGAGCCGTAAAGCTAGGAGAGATAGACTAAATCTACTAACCTTCGCGTGTGCCCTCAACGTATTCGCGCGCGGGTCTTCGGTAGTTTGAGCCGTGATTTGCGTTCCGGGGAGAACCAAGTCTGGAGATTCGCCCTCAGTACGTGCTCATTTGAAGTCGAAAAGGAGAAGTGAGGTTTCTTCATAGACTCGGAGGGCGGAAGCGGGGTGATGGGTGGCGAGATACTTGCGTCCTGCAAAAGAGGTGTTTTCGCCGCCAATGAAGAGCGACCCGCGCCCGTTCGTAATAGATTCTGAATAACCCTTAGCCGCTCTAAGGGCGGCAGCTCCGAGAAGGAGACAAAGGTTAGGTCTGATCGCGCGTCCAGTTCTTCTTGGAGCGGTTCGTAAACCGGAAGTAATTTCTTCTCCTTTTCACTCGAATTATCTAAAGTCATTTGCTGGTTGTTGGTGGGCCAGGATACCGGGGAAATCAACGGTTAGAACCAGGTCAGGCAGGTTGGCGACCGAAACGAGATTCGGCGGGTTGACGTTGCCCGTGACGCCGGAAGCAGCGTCAACGATGACTTGGCCATTGGCGGACACGCCCGCCGCGATTACACCGAAAGAGAGTCCACCGACAACCAAGCAGTTAGCCTCAGTACCCGTTGCCGGGCCATCAAACGAGATAGCCGAACCACCACTGAAGGCAGAAGGGGGGCGATCGGCTCAACTGCGGCTTGGCCGACCGATGCGAACAGCATTACTGCAATTATCGATTTCATTATTCTAGCAGTGAATCTAGCTAATCCAGCAATTGCAAGCTTATATTTTCGCCCGTAGTCCGCGGATTGCAGTCCCCTGGGAAAACCATTTGCTGAGCGCATTTCTGGAACTGGAATCGACGCTGCCATAGTGTTTTTGCCGTCAGAAGTGTAGGATTTCACTCGACGAGGAGCACGCGGGGTCAATAGTTGCGCGCATCCAAACGCTTACTAGCGACTATTACATCGTCGAGATACTTGACAGGATTTACTCTAGCACCGGGCAAGAAGCGATGCCCCCTGTTGCAGGTGACGGTTCGGGGGTGCCGCGCTTGGCTCGTCGCCGCGTTCTCGACACCTTCATTTTTCCCCGCTAGTTCTATTACCTCGCTAATTATTCCGAAAGCATCGGTACAACTGCCGGACACCAATGGCGTGACAGAAAATCCGAAGATGAAGAAGATAGTAGAGATTTGCCTTAAACGCTCGTTTCAACCAGTAAAATACAACTCCGCCTATTACGCCACATGTTTCCAATTCCGAACCGCGTGGATCCATGTATTCTCCGGATTTTTGTTTGCGTATTAAGTTGAAAAGGCCATGGAACATCCTATCGGTTTGACGACTGACGTTCCTTGCATGACGCCGATACCCCGCTGTCGCGGGCGATACAATCAGCACAGCTCGACCTGAGTATCCTAGCTTGATCATTAAATCGATGTCCTCGAAAGGGAAGAATCCAACGCTCCATCCGCCGACACTGGCGAAACTTTGACGATCGACTACAGCTGAGCTGGCGCTTGCGCGGTAAGCCCGGTCCTTTTTCATGAAACAGGGGTACTCAACAATTCTGACACGGCGGGGCCGGTCGCGGCTGGCGGGCGCTCGGAGTCTTTCATCGAAAAACAACAATTTACCGAGAACGACCTTTGGTCGCCTGGCCTCAATGATTTGATGATATATATCCAGAGCCCATGGCATCAGGACATCGTCGCCGTCTAAAAACACAAGGAAATTTCCGCTCGCGATTGATGCGCCCAAATTCCGCGCCCGAGCAGCCCCGACGTTACGCTGGAGCGCTATCAGCCTGATCGCATCATTGTACTGTCGTAAGAGTTGGATCGATCCATCCGAGGAAAAATCATCAACTACGATGATCTGCTTTTCCATGAAACTCTGGTTTAATGCTGATTCAACAGCCTCCCTAATGAACGCCGCTTGATTATAACAGGTGATGATGATGCTAAACGGCGGCGTGATCTCATCACACTGAAATTGTAGGGCAGACGTAAGGTCTGTATCCATATCGACGGCTGGTCGACGATGTAAACACGGCCATCGGCGACTCAGCAGGTGCTAATCTTACCACGGGCGATCTCTCGCCCGCAAACCGAGGACGCCGGCGGCTGAGGAGTTTTCTGCCAACCAATCGCTGCAGCTATCCGAGATGGCTGATGTTGGATCGTTGACGCCCACTGCGAAGGTCGCCAGTACATTGTCCAGTCTATAGCGAGCAAGAGACAGGCGACGATTAGCAAGCCCGTTGGTATCGCCTTGTTTCGATTCTTTGGACATGCGACCGATGAACAGGTGCTGAATGAACCACCACCAAATATCATGGTCGCAACAGCAAGGGAACACCTGAACGAATAACCTTCACGCAGCGAGCGAAGTCTTTTTAAACGGTCTTGAAGCTCGCGAACCTTTCGGAGTTGACTACGGCGCGCCCACTCAGGCTGTTGAAGGACAATATCCTGTGAAAATTACTGAGATTTGTGATTGACGGCGAAGCCCGTTGTTCCTCAAGCTCAGAGCTAGCGCGACTCGCACGTCCAGGGCGAGAACGGGGGGTGCGGGTTTCGACAAAAGCCTGCACAGCAACAATCCTATGAAAACCAACCCCCTCAGACAAAATCTTCGAATTCTCTACGCTTGCGCCTGTAGGAATTGCAATCCCGCTCTCGTCACGCAGCCCGTACGTGCGAGCGTAATCAACACCCTCGCGTTGTTCCAGTCTCGGGAGGCTAGTATGCGATATAAAAACCTTGCGGTATTGACCGCATTGGCTCTTGCTGCGCTCACTCATTTCAGCGCACTCGCTCAAACGTGTCCCACCAACGTCCCCCATATCACTGGGACATGGACCGTGCTCCCCTATCAAATGCCGATCAATCCAATCTCGGCCAATTTGCTTCCTAGTGGAAAGGTGCTGATTGTGGCCGGATCGGAGAATGACGCAAGCAACAATTCAGAAGGTGCCGAGAGCTATCGCGCGGCAGTGTGGGATCCAAGTGGCACTAATGAGAGCAGCATCGGCGTTCAGAATCTTACCTATGATCTCTTTTGCAGCGGTACGGCCGCTCTGTTCGATGGGCGATCGTTGATCGTCGGTGGGACGTCGGACTACTCGTTCACGGGCGAAAACCGCGCTTCGATCTTCAATCCAGTAACCAAACAGTATGTGCAGTCTCAGAATATGGTGGATGGGCGTTGGTATGCGACAGCGACGGCCCTCGCCGACGGTCGCATTATGGCCATGTCCGGGCTCACTCAAACCGGAGGTACAAGTCGAACCATCGAAATTTATGATCTCCAAAGAGCAGGAGCGGGTTGGAATCCACCTACCAGCGTTCCCTTCACGCCCCCGCTTTACCCACGGCTAGAGATGCTACCCGGTGGGAAAGTGTTTTATACCGGACACGGCAGTGGTACATCGAATGCAAATGCATGGATCTTCGACCCGGCCACGGGAGGCTGGACGCAATCAGCCACCACCAATCGCAACCGGAGCTACGGCTCATCAGTCCTGCTTCCTCTTCTGCCGCCCAACTACGTTCCGCGCGTGATGAATTTCGGGGGAGGAAGTCCGGCGACTTCTTCTACCGACATCATCGACCTGTCCGTTGCAACCCCGAGCTACACCGCCGGCCCGAATATGTCCACTGGCCGCATCCAGATGAACGCCGTTATCCTGCCCAACGGCAAGATATTGGCCGAAGGTGGTTCGGTGAACAACGAGAGCCCCGATACGCCGGGTAAGACCGCGGACCTTTACGACCCGGTCGGCAATACCATGGGCTCTGCAGGCACAGCGGCTTATTCGCGCCTGTATCATTCTACTGCGCTGCTATTACCGGACGCAACCGTTTTGAGCACGGGCAGTAATCCGGGCAATCGCGGCAGCTATGAGCCGGCAATCGAAATTTATACACCGTCATACTTATACGATACAAACGATCATTTGATCTCTAGCACCCGTCCGCAAATCACTGGCCTTTCGTTTTCCGGACCTATCCACTATGGCGTGCCGTTTTCCGTGAGCTATAGCAGCACCTCACCGATTAGCTCAGCAGTGCTGGTACGTCCAGGCTCTTCTACCCATGCTACGGACATGGAGCAACGTCTAATTGGCCTTTGCGGCGCTACTTCACCTTGTAGCGCTTCTGGCAACACGCTAAGTCTCACCACGCCGGCGAACGGTAGCATAGCACCTCCGGGCTATTACATGCTGTTCTTACTGGATGGCGCCGGCGTGCCATCTAAAGCTTCGTTCATCCAGCTCACCCCCAATTCCTATTCCCTCGTTCCGCCAACAGGGGCCATTACAGCGCCATCCGGCGATGTGACCATTACCGCAGGGAGCGCGATCAACTTCGGCACAAGTACCAGTGCTTCGAGGTACTCTTGGGTTTTCCCGGGCGGTACGCCCGCAACATCAACAGCGCAAAATCCGGGCAACGTCACATTCGGCGGGCCTGGGACATATACAATCTCGCTCACGGTGATTGACGCTACGGGCAACTCCGATCCAAGCCCACCTACACGGACAATCACCGTACTTCCCACCAGCCCTGACTTTTCCATCACGGTTGGTCCAGTTGCCCGGGAAGTTGTTCCCGGTGGACTTGCTACATACACCGTCGCCGTCACGCCGCTGAGTGGTTTTACTGGTACGGTGAATTTGAGCGTCGGCAGCGAATCCGGTTTTCCTACCGGTATTACGAGTGGTGGTTTCAGCCCTGCATCAATCAGTACTGGGGGCTCTTCCACACTCACAATGCAAACCTCGACACACGGCATCAACGACTCTACTTGTCAATTTGGCGCCCCCTGCGGGTCTGACTGCCAATGCCGGCGATGCACAAGTGTCGCTCTCTTGGCCGGCGTCTGTTGGAGCAAACGGCTATCATGTCAAGCGAGCGAAGATCGACGGCGGTCCGTATGAAACGTTCGCCTGCCCGAGCGGGACCAGCGTTGTGGATAGCGGACTTGTCAACGGAACCACTTATTACTACACGGTGTCGGCCGCCTACACCGGCGGCCCCGACGCAGGTGGGGAAAGTGCCAATTCGATTCAAGCGAATGCAACGCCGCAAGGCGGGACGCCCACTCCACCAGCACCTCCAACAGGCTTGCGCGCTAGGTCGAATAGGCCCGGGACGATCGATCTGCAATGGGTCCAGTCCCCAACTCCCGGAGTGACAGGCAATGGCGTGTACCGCCGTCTGATGAACGGCGGGACTTACCCGCCTTCGCCCACTTATACGATCAATGCGAACACTTCATTCCGGGATAGCCAGGTCTCGCGAGGGGTGAGCTATTGCTACGAAGTGACCGCGATTAACGCAAACGGGCAGAGCGGACCTTCGAACGAATCTTGCGCTCGGACGAAGTAGAGATTCTGTTCGCGCCGCCGCCCGACCATGTGCGGCCATGATGGATCAGAGCGAATGGAAGATTGGTAGTTAGTTAACAAAGCAGAAAGCGCGAAGCGGCGAAGCGTGTAAGACAACTCAGCGCGATGCCCGAAATCGCCGACTCTAGTTCCAGAAACGCGGTCAACTTCTCATCCCCATGCACAACCAAACGCTTTCCATTGTCGCGATGTGCGTCAACGATCCAGATCGTTCGCCCTTTTGAATCAATCGCTGAGACACAGCCCCAACTGAAACCGGCTTTGCTAAGTTTGTCAGCGATGATCTCCCGGTATTTCATCCGACTTCAAGTTGACGACGAATCGCCGCCCGTAGTTCCACAAATGCGGTGCGCATTTCATCTGCGTGCACAACGAAACGTTTTCCGCGCAGCGAGAGCGCGTCAGCAATCTCTCAGAATAAGATTGACATTATTTCCGCTAAGAGCGTAGTCTCGAAACACCCCCGACCCCTTTTCCTGGCGGGATCGGGCCGGTCTTGTCGAGAGAGGCTTCGGCTCG
>WNEP01001238.1_pt1 | contig 13103 bp, 13 predicted proteins | sample 5399961 | NCBI WGS metagenome assembly WNEP01 (sample SAMN13153329, study PRJNA577476) | soil metagenome | isolation source: 20 cm grassland meadow soil pre-rain plot 5 | place: USA:California | collected 2015-09-08 | reverse complement strand
CAACGTGACTGGCGCGACGGGAACCTTCGTCGGCTGCAACGTCTTCCAGTGATCGATCGCATCTCCCGGCCGGGGGGCCCTCCGGGGCTCCCCGGCCGTTGTGCCTGGCGCCATCTCCGGTGTGCACGGGGCAGAGCGTAGAGGAACATGGTCTCCGCGACGTTGATCGTCAACAGTACTGCGATAAAATGTTGGCTCTTCCGCTGGGCACCGCGCCGAGCCGATGTCCTGGCGGGCTGTGGAGCGAGCGGCGTGTAAGGTGTCGCGCTGCGGGCTCCCGGAGGAGGAGTCAGATGAAACGCGCCCCCATCGCGGTCGTCGTCGTCAGCCTCTTCCTGGCCGGCTGCGGAAAGCACTACTGGAACAAGCCCGGCGCTAGCTTCGCCGACTTCTCGCAGGACAGCCGTGAGTGTGCGCAAGAGAACGCCATCTACACGACCGGGAGCAGGTCTTACGGGATCGTCCGGGAAGATCTCTACCGAGCCTGCATGAGAGGCCGCGGGTGGGCGCGTGCCCAGCATCAGGACCCGCCACAGGGGTGGTTTCGAGGCATCGAGGGCGACGATCTCGTCAAGCTCGATGCGCCACCGCCCCCACCGCCCGGTGCGCCACCGCCCCCACCGCCCCCGGTGGCTGTCCCGAAGGCACCGGCCCTGTCGCCGGGTGATCCTGCGCTCGCGGGCCTGACCGGCACGTGGACCGGCACGCTGACGGGTCCCGGCCCCGGGCCCGCCGGGCGCAAGGCGTATGCCGCCACCCTCCGAATCTCACCGGAAGGTGACCACGTTCGCTGGTCCCTCGAAGTCAGCGGAACCGATCTCGGAGGCTCGGGGTTCGTCGTGAAATCCGAGCAGGGGACGAGCCTCGCGGGACGGCTCGGACACCCCGCCGCACCGACCTCGTTCACGGTGACGGTGAGCGGGTCCGCACTCGAGGCCGAAGGGCTGGGCACGGACAACTGGGTCTACCGCCTCGCCTTGCAGAAAGCGGAGCGGTAGGCGGGGGCGTGCTCGGGGAGAGCGGCCGCGTCAGAGCTGAAACGTTTTGACCCAGATGCCGGGAGAGCCCGGGGCGTGCCGCATGTGTGGCCGGATACGGTGTGTCACCGGTGAGATATCTCGCTGGGCCGCCCAGGCGGCGCTCTCGGACACCCTGGGGTGCTCGAACTCGTAGAGGGTGAGATAGGTCGGAGCGCCGGCCACGGCCCGATACCGTCGGCCACGAATCACACCTGGCACCTTTTCGTAGTTGGGCACGTAGATGGTGTTGTACCAGGCGTTGAACTCGTCGTCGACCTCCGGTGGCACATCCATTCGTCCGATCTGGAGGGCCGGCGCCATGTCGCTCTCGGCGGCCTCACGCGTCAGCGTCTTCGGGTGGATCAGGGTGTAGACGTTACGGATGTAGGTGGTGCCGATGACCTCGGGGGCCGAGCGCCGGGTCCATTCGGTGGGGTGGGTCCGGAGGCGCGTGTACGCCTCGCTCTCCAGCACCGCGGCGCTCTCGAGCTCGTAGCAGGCGAGGTGCTTGGGCCCACCCTTCACCGCTTCGTATCGGGCCGCACTCAAGAATCCCGGCAGGGCGAGTCGCTCGGCCAGATGCTCCTCGTTGTACCAGCGATTGAACTCCTTCTCTCTGTCTGACGGAACCTCGGCCCAGACCATCAAGAGCCCCGCGCCCTTCTTCGTCGTCATGTGGCGGTCCTCCTCGCTGGCGGGTATTATCGCCCTTGCCGGCGTGCTCTCGTAGGAGAGTCACCTCGACGCGCCCGGGCGCTCACCCGCTGTCAGGGAGGAACGGACGATGCCCTACGACCTCGTGATCAAGAACGGCGTGCTGATCGATGGCTCCGGCCTGCCGCGCCACCACGCCGACGTCGCCGTGCGGCACGGGCGGATCGCCGCCGTCGGCCGGATCCGCGAGCGCGCACGCGAGGTCATGGACGCCGACGGCCTGGTCGTCGCCCCCGGCTTCATCGACGGCCACACCCACATGGACGCGCAGATCTTCTGGGACCCGCTCGGCACCTGCTCGTGCTGGCACGGCGTGACGACCGTCGTGATGGGCAACTGTGGGTTCACGCTCGCCCCCTGCCCTGAGTCGCAAAAGCATCTCGTGGTGCGCAACCTCGAGCGCGCCGAGGACATCGCCGCCGAGGCGATGGCGGCGGGCATCGAGTGGAAGTGGACGACGTTCCCGGAGTTCCTCGACTGTCTCGACGCTCTGCCCAAGGGCATCAACTATGCGGGCTACCTCGGCCACTGCGCGCTCCGCACGTACGTCATGGGCGAGCGCGCGTTCGAGCAGGCGGCGAGCGAGGACGACCTCCACGCGATGGAGCGCGAGCTCCGCGACGCGATCCGCGCCGGCGCGATCGGCTTCACGACCTCGCGCTCGCCGATCCACGAGACGCCCGACGGCCGGCCGGTCGCGAGCCGGCTCGCGACGTGGGACGAGGTGCGCCGGCTCGTCGGCGTGATGGGCGACCTGAACGCCGGCCTCTTCGAGCTGGCCGGCGAGGCCGTCGGGCGTGAGCTCAGCGATCCCGTCGCCTTCCGCGACTATCACGTGCGCCTGCGCGACCTCGCCGTCGAGACCGGGCGTCCCGTGACGTGGGGCAACTTCAGCCGCCTGGAGGCGCCCGACGTGTGGCGCCGCTACCTGGACCTCCTCGACGAGACGGCCGCCGCCGGCGGACGGATGTTCGCCCAGGTGCACAGCCGCGGGCTCAACGTCGTGCTGTCGTTCAAGACGCAGCTGCCGTTCGACCACCTCCCGGCGTGGAAACCGTTCCGCGCGCTGGCCCTCGCGGAGCAGCGGCAGCGGCTGCGCGACCCCGAGACGCGCCGCCGCCTGATCGCGGGCGCCCACGAGCGTCCCGAGCGCCGGGCCCTCGGCACCGAAGCGCGGCCGTTCCCCTACGAGTGGATCTTCCTCTACGACACGGTGGCGGGCCCCCACCGCACGGTGGCCGAGATCGCGCGCGAGCGCGGCGTCGATCCGGCCGAGGCGATGATCGACCTCGCGCTCGAGAAGGACCTCGATCGCTTCTTCGTCCACCCGGTCGCCAACGAAGATCAGGACACCGTGCTCGAAATGATGCGCCACCCGCGCGCGGTCGTGACGTTCTCCGACTCCGGTGCCCACGTCTCCCAGATCGTCGACTCGTCGCTCCAGACGCACCTCCTGAGCCACTGGGTGCGCGCAAAGCAGGCGTTCACGCTCGAGCAAGCGGTGCGCATGCTGACGCTCGTGCCCGCGACGTACTGGGGCTTCGCCGACCGCGGCCTCGTGCGCGAAGGCTTCGTGGCGGACCTGATCGTCTTCGACCCCGACACGATCAGCCCGGAGATGCCCGAGGTCGTCAACGATCTCCCCGCCGGCGCCCGACGGCTCGTGCAACGCGCACGCGGGATCGCGGCGACGATCGTCAACGGTGAGGTCCTGTTGCGTGACGGCAAGCACACGGGAGCGCTTCCCGGGCAGCTGCTGCGGGGCCCCCTCGCGCGGAGGCCGTGAGCCGCGAGCAACGCCCGATGTCGCTCAAAGCCTTGATGCGGGGGCCGCTCCCGGTGACCGCGCCACTGGTCCTGAATCCGCTGATGGCCAAGATGGCGGAGGCCGCGGGCTTTCCCGCCGGGTATCTGGGCGGCGGCGCGACCGGCTACCAGAAGGTCGCGCTCGAGGCCAACCTCAACCTGACCGAGATGTGCCACGCGGCCATCGACATCCGCGCCGTCTCGTCGCTCCCGCTCATCCTGGACGCCGCCTGCGGCTACGGCGACCCGATGCACGTCCACCGCACCATCGGCATGAGCGAGGCCGCCGGCTTCGCAGCGATCGAGATCGAGGACCAGCTCGTCCCGAAGCGCGCGCACCATCACATCGGGATCGAGCACATGATTCCGATCGAGCTGATGGCGGCCAAGGTCACGGAGGCCGTCGCCGCACGACGCGCGCGCGACTTCGTCATCATCGCGCGGACCAACGCGATGCGGGCCAGCACCATGGACGACGCGCTCCGCCGTGGCGAAGCCTACCGGAACGCCGGCGCCGACGTCTTGCTGCTCTCGATGGCGCACACGCCGGAGCAGCTGCGCGCCATCGCCGAGCGGCTCGGTGGGCCGTTGATGTACCTCACGGGGCGCGGCGGGCTCGCCGGGACGGGCATGACGCTGCAGGACTTCGGCCACCTCGGCTACAAGATCGTCGCCGATCCGTCCACGCCCTTGCTGGCGGCCTACGCGGCCTGGAAGAAGGTCTACGAAGACCTCGCCGACGGCTTCGGCGCCACGCTCACGGCCAAGGCCGACTGGACCCGCCTCGAGAAGGACATGCTGGCCGTGATCGAGCTCGAGCGCCTCCTCGCGGTGGAGCGCGCGACCGTCGAGCCGGGACCCGCGACGCGGCCCGCGCCTCCCGCCTGAGCGACGAGGTTCCAGATGTCGGACTTCCCCTCGGCAATTGCGGCCGTGCGGGACGCGGTCTGTGGCATTCTCAGAATCAGGCCGGTCAGGCCGGGCGCTCACGAGTTCCAGGTCGCCTTTGTGGGCACGGGCTGGTGTTTCAGTCCGAGACGCTACCTGGCGACGGCCCATCACGTCTTTGACGACGGCAAGGCTCGCAATCCTTCCGACAAGTTCTACGCGTTCGTCGTGCCGGATAACGGGCCAGTCGCCTATCACGCGCCGGTCGTGGCTGTACCGTTCGAGGATCCAGTGATCGATATGGCGATCCTGGAGGTCGCGCCGCCTGCGAGCTATCGGTTGAGCGCCGTCCCTGTGACCTTCGCGCGACCGAGGGACGGGAGCCACGTCCTCACCTATGGCTTTCCCTCGCCAACCATCGCCGCGGCGAGCGTGGACCAGGATGGCAACTGGCTCGGCGGGAACCTTCTCTTGAAGGCGCACGCCAACGAGGGGATCGTCGCGGCCCAGTACGATTTTGGGCCCCATTACTCGTACGAGCTCAACGTGGGTTGGCACCATGGAGAGAGCGGAGGTCCGATTTTCTCGCTGGAGCCACTCGCCGCCTTCGCGATGATGCAGTCCTATCGCAACATTCAGTCCCCGCACGGGGTCGTTGCGGGCCCGCACATGGGGAGAGCCATGTCGGTGATGACCACGGCCCTCACGGCGCACGGCGCAACGATCGTCTGACCAGGGCTTGACCGGGCGACGGGAGGACGCTACCCTCGCCCGGTCCGATTTCCTGGAGCCGAGCGTCCGGAGGACAGCATGCTGATCGTCGACGCGCAGGTCCACATCTGGGGCGCCGACACGCGCGACCGGCCGTGGCCGCCTGGCCGAGCCCACCAGGCGCAGAAGCCCTACCCCGTCACCCGTGACCTGGTGCTGGCGGGCATGAAGGAGGCGGGCGTCGATCGTGCCGTGCTCGTCCCTCCCTCGTGGGAAGGCGACCGCAACGACCTCGCCCTCGAAGCGGCGCGGCTCTACCCGGACAGGTTCGCCGTCATGGGGCGGCTCGCCATCGAGACGCCCGAGAGCCGGGCGCTCGTCGCCGGATGGAAAAAGCAGCCCGGCATGCTCGGCCTGCGCTTCACCTTCCACACCGAGCTCCAGAAGCCGTGGCTCACCGACGGCACCGCCGAGTGGCTCTGGCCGGCCGCCGAGCGTGCCGGCATCCCGGTGATGATCTTCCCGCCCGGGTCCATCCCCGCCGTGGACCGCATCGCCGAGCGCCATCCCGGCCTGAAGCTCGTCATCGATCACCTGGCCATCGGGACCGCGAAGAAGGACGACGCGGCGTTTGCCGAGCTGCCGGAGCTCTGTCGGCTGGCGCGTCGGCCCAACGTCGCGGTCAAGGCCTCGGCGCTGCCCTGCTACTCCACGGAGCCGTATCCCTTCCGCGGACTCCACAAGCACATCCGGCAGGTGTACGACGCCTTCGGTCCGCGGCGGATGTTCTGGGGCACCGACTGGACGCGGCTCACGTGCCCGTGGCGCCAGGCCGTGACGTTGTTCACGGAGGAGCTTCCCTGGCTTCCGGGAGAGGACACGGAGTGGATCATGGGTCGGGCCATCTGCGAATGGCTCGGCTGGCAGATCCGATAGGTCGTCATGGCGAACAACAGCATCCGCGTGGGCGATGTGGAGATCATGGCGCTGTCGGACGGCACGCTCGAGTTCGACCTGTGTAACTTCTTTCCAACCATCCCCGCGGACGATTGGCGCCAGTACGCGTCCCACCTCACGGAGGGGCACAAGGTTCGCTTCAATCTCGGCTCGTACCTGATCCGGTCCGCCGGGCGGACGGTCCTCGTCGACACGGGTCTCGGTCCGAAGCCAGCCGACGCGCCCGAGGCTCCGTGGGGCCAGCTCATGCACGACTTCCAGGCCCAGGGCGTGCGGCCCGAAGACGTCGACATGGTGGTGATGACCCATCTGCACCGCGACCACGTCGGCTGGAATTTGGTCGCACGGGGCGAGAAGTATGTGCCGACCTTTCCGAACGCTCGCTACTGGATGAGCGCGAAGGACTGGGAAGTCTGCCACCAGCCCGACGTCCAGCCCCAGCGCTTTCCCAACGCCCCCGCCTGTGTCTGGCCGCTGGCCGAGCTCGGCCTGGTGGAGCTGATGGCGGGGGAGCACAGCATCACGCGTGAGCTGACGGCGCTGCCGACGCCGGGCCACACGCCGGGGCACGTGAGTCTCCTGATCACCTCCCGAGGGGAGCGAGCGCTCGTCCTGGGGGATGCGGCGCACAACCCGGTGCAGGTGCACGAGACAGACTGGGTGTCACGCGCCGACATGGACCCGGAGCTCACACGCCAGACCCGACGCGCTCTGATGGAGCGCCTGGAGCGCGAGGCGATCATCGTGGCGGCGGGACATTTCCAGGCGCCCGGGTTCGGGAGGATCGTGCGGCTCGAGGGCCGCCGCTACTGGCACGGGCTCTAGGATTCCATCACTCGCCGCGGAGCTCTCGCAGGCGCCGCTTCAGGGCCGTCATCCGGTCATTCATCTTTTCCGACAGTCGCGAGGCTTTGGTCTGCTTCTTCGCGCTCGGCCGCTTGACCGCGGGGGTCGTGTGCCCGTGACAGTAGACACACCCGTGCCTCAAACCGTGCTTGCACTCGCTCATGGTCTCCACTCTCCTGGCTTTCAGGATACACGACGCGGTCGAGGCGCTCGGCAGTTCTGGGCTACCATGAGCGGACCAGGAGACGCCATGAGACCATTCGTTCGCCACGGGATCACCGCGCTGGTCGTCCTCCCGCTGCTCGCCGCCTTCTCCGGGCCCGTCGCGGCCGTCCCCGAGGGGACGCTCACCTGGGGGGTCCACGTCACCCTGGCCGCGCGCTGGCTCGACCCGAGCGACACCGAGGCGTTCATCACGCCGTTCATGGTGCTGTACGCCATCCACGACGCGCTGGTGAAGCCGATGCCGGCGGGGGACAACACGCCGAGCCTGGCCGAGTCGTGGGCGGCGTCGAAGGACGGGCTGAGCTACGAGTTCGTCCTTCGCAAGGGCGTCAAGTTCCACAACGGCGACCCGGTGACGGCGGAGGACGTGAAGTTCTCGTTCGATCGGTACCACGGCGCCGCGGCCAAGCTCCTCAAAGACCGGGTGCGAGAGGTCCAGATCGTCGATCCCGGCCGCGTGCGCTTCCACCTGAGGGAGCCGTGGCCGGACTTCATGACCTTCTATGGCACATCCGCCACCGGGGCGGCATGGATCGTGCCGAAGCGCTACGTCGAAAAGGTGGGCGACGACGGCTTCAAGAAGGCGCCGGTGGGGGCCGGGCCGTACCGCGTGGTGAGCTTCACGCCGGGCGTGGATCTGGTCATGGAGGCTTTCGAGGGCTACTGGCGCAAGACCCCCGCCGTCAAGCGGCTGGTGTTCCGCAGCATGCCCGACGAGACCACGCGCGCCGCCGCCCTCAAGGCGGGCGACGTGGACATCGTCTATCTCCTGAGCGGGCCGGTGGCCGAGGAGATCCAGCGCTCGCCGGGGCTACGCCTGGCCGCCGCCACGCCTCCCGGCGTCGTCTTCCTCGACCTGCCGGAGCAGTGGGATCCGAAGTCCCCGTGGCACGACCGTCGCGTGCGGCTGGCGGCCAGCCATGCCCTCGACCGTAACGCCCTCAATCAGGCGGAGACCCTCGGCCTCTCGCGCCCGACCGGAGGCCTCATCCCGCGCGTCCTGGAGTTCGCGCGGGCCTACGACCCGCCGGCCTACGACCCGGCACGAGCCAAACAGCTCCTCGCCGAAGCCGGGTATCCCTCGGGCTTCGACGCCGGAGACCTCACGCCGTTTCCCCCCTTCTTCTCGCTGGCCGAGGCGCTGGGCGGCTACCTCCAGGCGGTGGGCATCCGGACCCGCGTGCGCACGCTGGAGCGCGCCGCCTTCCTCACCGCATGGCGCGAGCACAAGATCAAGGGCGTGATCATGGGCCTGGGCGCCCCCGCCGGCAACGCCGCGACGCGCGTCGAAGTCTACGTGACCCGGAACGGTATCTACGCGTCGGGAGTGGTGCCGGAGATCGAGGACCTCTTTCAGCGCCAGGCCCGGGAGCTGGACCGGAAGAAGCGCGAGGCCGTGCTGCATCAGATCCAGCAGATCATGCACGACCGCGTGCTGCACGTGCCGATCTACGAGCTCGCCTTCCTCTGGGGCGTCGGGCCGCGGGTCGAGGAGGCGTGCGTCGACTGGATCAAAGGCTTCGCCTACTCCGCGCCCTACGAGGATCTGAGGCTCAAGCCGGGCCGATAGCAGGCGACCGCAAGGAATTATAATCAGCGTCTCTCACACATCGACGACGCAGAGGGCATGGCCAATGACGACCCGAGCGATCGAACCGAGGATGGAGCTGGAAGCGAACCTCCACATGTACCGCCAGATGGCGAAGATTCGCGCCTTCGACGAGCAGGTGAACGAGCTCTACAAGAGCGCGAAGATGCCAGGCCTGGCCCACCTGTATATCGGCGAGGAGGCCGTGGCGGTCGGCGTCTGTGAAGCCCTGCGCCGCGACGACTTGATCACGAGCACGCATCGCGGGCACGGCCACTGCCTGGCCAAGGGGGCGGCGGTCAACCGGATGTTCGCGGAGCTCCTCGGCAAGGAGCCGGGCTACTGTCGCGGCAAGGGCGGCTCGATGCACATCGCCGATCCCGAGACGGGCAACCTCGGCGCCAACGCCATCGTGGGCGGCTCCGCCGGCATCGCGACGGGCGCCGCGCTGTCGGCGAAGATGCGGGGCACCGACCAGGTCGCCGTGTGCTTCTTCGGCGACGGCGCGCTCGGGCAGGGCCTGCTCTACGAGGTGATGAACATGGCGGCGCTCTGGAGGCTCCCCGTCATCTACCTCTGCGAGAACAACCTCTACGGCGAGTACACGCCGTGCGGCGAGACCATCGCCGGCGACATCCTGGCGCGCCCCCGGGCGCTGGGGGTCCACGCCGAGAGCGTCGACGGCCAGGACGTCCAGGCCGTCCACGCGACGATGCGGCGCCTCGTCGAGCGGGCGCGGCGCGGCGAGGGGCCGGCCTTCCTCGAGTGCAAGACCTACCGGTACTACGGCCACCACGTCGGCGACGTCAACCGCGAGTACCGCACGCGGGAGGAAGAGCGGGAGTGGATGTCGAAGCACGACCCGCTCGAGACGCTGGCCTCACGGCTCACGACGCAAGGGCTCGCCGACGCGGGCGTGTTCGAGCGGATCCTGACCGACGTGAAAGCGGAGATCGACGGCGGCGTGCAGTTCGCGCTGTCGGCGCCATACCCCGAGCCGAACGAGGTGGATCAAGATGTCTACGCCTGAGGTCGCGGCGCGAGAGCTGACGTACGGAGAGGCGGTCCGCGAGGCGATCGCGGAGGAGATGCGGCGCGACCCGCGCGTGTTCCTCATCGGGGAGGACGTGGCGGAGGCCGGCCATCCCTTCAAGGTGCTGACCGGGCTCGTGCAGGAGTTCGGGACCAAGCGGATCATCGACACACCGATCTCCGAGCCCGGCTATGCCGGTATCGGCGTCGGAGCGGCGATGACCGGCATGCGCCCGATCGTCGACGTGATGTTCGGCGACTTCATCACGCTGGCTATGGACCAGATCGTGAACCAGGCCGCCAAGGTGCACTACATGTCGGGCGGCAAGCTGAAGGTGCCCATCGTCTTCCGCACCACGCTGGGGGCGACGCGCCGGTCGGCCGCGCAACACTCGCAGTCGCTCCACGCCTGGGTGAGCCACATTCCCGGCCTCAAGGTCGCCCTGCCCTCCGGCCCGTACGAGGCCAAGGGGCTCATGAAGACGGCCATCCGCGACGACAGCCCGGTCGTCATCTTCAAGGACAAGATGATGTATCGGACCAAGGGCCCGGTGCCCGCCGAGGACTACACGATCCCCTTCGGCGTGGCGGAGGTGAAGCGCGCGGGCACGGACATCACCATCGTCGCCACCAGCAGCATGGTGGGGGTGGCGCTCGGCGCCGCCAAGCTGCTCGAGGAGATCGGCATCGGCGCCGAGGTGATCGACCCCCGCACCACCTACCCGCTCGACAAGCAGGCGCTGATCGACTCGGCCAAGAAGACCTCGCGCGCCCTCGTGGTGGACGAGGGCTACGAACGCTACGGCGTCACCGCCGAGATCGCGTCGGCGATCGCCGAGGGGGCCTTCTATCACCTCGACGCGCCCGTCAAGCGCATCGGGGCCATGGACGTGCCGGTGCCGTTCTCGCCGGTACTCGAGGACCTCACCGTGCCGTCGGAGCGGACGGTCTTCGAGACGGCGAAGGCGCTCTGCCGGAAGGCCTGAGGCTCGCAGGCGATGCCGACCGACGTGATCATGCCGGCCCTCGAGATGGCGCAGGAGACCGGCAAAGTTTTGAAGTGGCTCAAGGCGCCGGGACATGCCGTCAGGAAGGGCGAGCCGATCGTCGAGATCGAGACCGACAAGGTCACCGTCGAGATCGAGGCGCCGGCCTCGGGGGTCTTGCGCGACGTGACGGCGCGCGCGGGGGACGTGGTGCCGGTGGGCAAGACGATCGCGCTGATCTTCGCTCCCGGGGAAGCGGGCGCGGCGGGTCCCGCCGCGCCTGTCGGGCCGGCGGCGGGCGGGGTCCCGACCGGCGCCGTCGCGTCGCCGCCCCCCGCGGCTCCAGCGGTCAAGGCATCGCCCGCCGGCGACGGGACGGCGCGTCTCACCGCCGCGTCGCCGAAGGCGCGCCGACTGGCGGGCGAGCGCGGGCTCGACGTCAGCGCGCTCCGCGGCTCGGGCCCCGGCGGCGCCGTCCTCGCGGGGGACGTTGTCGCGGCGAAGGTCCCCGTGGCCGAGGGCGTCGGCACCGTCTGGCGCATCATGGCCGAGCGCCTGACGGCGAGCTGGACCACCGCGCCCCACTTCTATCTGGTCCGCGAGGTCAACGTGAGCCGCCTGGTCTCCTGGCGCGAGCGGGCGAGCAAGCACACCGGCGCCCGGATCACCTACACGGATCTCCTGGTGAAGCTCGTCGCGGCGACCCTGTCACAGCACCCGGGCGTGAACGCCTCGTGGCAGGACGGCGCGATCGTGCGGAACGCCGACATCAATATCGGCCTGGCCGTGGCCATCGACGACGGCCTCGTCGTCCCCGTCCTGCACCGCGCCGACACGCTGCGCCTCGTGGACATCGCCGCCCGCCGCGAGGACGTGGTGAGCCGGGCCCAGGCTGGCAAGCTACGCGCCGCCGACATCCAGGGCGGCGGCTTCACGATCAGCAACCTCGGGATGTACGGCGTCGACGCCTTCACCGCCATCGTCAATCCGCCCCAGGCCGCCATCCTTGCCGTCGGCCGCATCGCCGACCGGGTCGTCGCCGTCAACGGCCAGCCGGTCGTCCAGCCCACCATGATGCTGACCCTGTCCTGCGACCACCGTGCCCTCGACGGCGCGCGCGGCGCCCAGTTTCTGGGCGCCCTCGCGGAGCTCATCGAGGAGCCCCTGGCGTTGCTCGTGTGAGGCCAGAAAGGAGCCCGTGATGCCGCGCGTCGCCCCGATCACCGGCAAGTCCGACGTGTCCGCCGAGCACCACGCTGTCGTCGACGCGGTCGTGAACGTGTTCGGAAGCGTGCGTGGGCCGTTCAGCATGCTGCTCCACAGCCCGAAGCTGGCGGAGCGGGTGCTCCCCCTGGTCACCTTCTTCCGCGACGAGAGCATCGTCGCGCCGAAGCTCCGTTCCCTCGCCATCCTGACCGCCGTGCGCGAGCGCGAGGCGGCGTACGTGTGGGCGGCCCAGGTCGCCGCGGCACGCAAGAACGGCGTGCGCGAGGAGGCCATCGACCTCCTCCGGGCGAAGGGCGACGCGGGCAAGCTTCCCACGGACGAGCGGGATATCGTGACCTACACGCGGCAGCTCATGCGCACGAACCGCGTCGACCAGGGGATCTTCGACGCGCTCAAGAGCCGCTACGGTGTGCAATGGCTGGTCGAGCTGACGGCGGCCGCGAACTACTTCGCGCTCCTGTCGGGGGTCGTCAACGCCTTCGAGGTCGCGGCCCCGCCGGACGGAGACAAGCTGCCGGTGTAGCCCCACACGGGAGGGAGTCATGGCTCCAGTCATCTTGCCGCTGCTCGTCGCCGTCGTCGTCCTCGGCGCAACGCCGAGCGCCGCCGCGCAGGCGCCGGCGGGTCAGGCCACCATGGCCTGGCACGTGACGATCGCGCCGAGCTGGTTCGACCCCTCCACCGCTCCGCCACAGATCACCCCGTTCGGCATCCTCTACGCGCTCCACGACGCGCTCGTCCGCCCGTATCCCGGCCAGAAGATGGGCCCGAGCCTCGCGGAGTCGTGGCGGGAGAGCCCCGACGGCAAGACCTACGAGTTCAGGCTGCGCGCCGGGCTCAGGTTCCACAACGGCGACCCCGTGACCGCCGAAGACGTGAGGTTCAGCTTCGAGCGGTACAAGGGTGCCGGGGCGAAGATTCTGCAAGAGCGCGTCCGGCAGGTGGAGGTCGTCAGTCCCCTGGTGGTGCGCTTCCAGCTCAAGGAGCCGTGGCCGGACTTCATGACGTTCTACGGCACCACGGCCACCGCCGCCGGAATCGTCGTGCCCAAGAAGTACCTCACCGAGGTGGGAGACGACGGCTTCAAGAGGCATCCGATCGGCG
>WNEP01001229.1_pt1 | contig 13188 bp, 12 predicted proteins | sample 5399961 | NCBI WGS metagenome assembly WNEP01 (sample SAMN13153329, study PRJNA577476) | soil metagenome | isolation source: 20 cm grassland meadow soil pre-rain plot 5 | place: USA:California | collected 2015-09-08 | reverse complement strand
TCTTCGAGCTCGGCAGGGCGTTCGACGCGGCCCGCGACGACCCCTCCGTCGGCGTCGTCATCCTGACCGGCGCCGGCACCGAGGCATTCTGCTCCGGGGGCGACCAGCGCGTTCGCGGCGACGACGGCTACGTCGACCCCAAGGGCATCGGCCGGCTCAACATCCTCGACGTCCAGATTCAGATCCGCCGTCTGCCCAAGCCGGTGATCGCGATGGTGGCCGGCTACGCGATCGGCGGCGGTCATGTGCTGCACGTGGTCTGCGACCTCACCATCGCCGCCGACAACGCGCGCTTCGGCCAGACGGGCCCGCGGGTCGGCAGCTTCGACGGCGGCTACGGCTCCGGCCTCCTGGCCCGGATCGTCGGCCAGAAGAAGGCGCGCGAGATCTGGTTCCTCTGCGAGCAGTACGACGCGCAGCAGGCGCTCGACATGGGCCTGGTCAACAAGGTCGTGCCCCTCGCCGACCTGGAGAAGGAGACCGTCGCCTGGTGCCGGCGCATCCTCGAGCTCAGCCCGCTCGCGCTGCGCATGATCAAGGCGGGGATGAACGCCGCCGACGACGGCCTCGCGGGCATCCAGCAGCTCGCCGGCGACGCGACCCTCCTCTACTACATGAGCGAGGAGGCGCAGGAGGGCCGCGACGCGTACGTGCAGAAGAGAAAACCGAACTTTTCCAAGTTTCCCAAGCGTCCGTAGGCGATGAGCGTCTACCGCGTGTGGTGGTCGGCGGTCCGGCCCGCGACTCTGGCGGCGTCGGTGGCGCCGGTGCTCGCCGGCACTGCGGTCGCCATCCACGAGGGCGGCGCGCGGTGGGGGGCGGGGATCGCGGCCCTGATCGTCGCGCTGGCGATGCAGCTCGGCGTCAACTTCGCCAACGACTACTCCGATCACGTCCGCGGCGCTGACGCCGCGCGCGTGGGACCGGTGCGCGCGGCCTCGTCAGGGATCGTGTCGCCGCGGCAGGTGAGGTGGGCGGCGATCGCGGCGTTCTCTGTGGCGGCGATCGCCGGCGTGGCGCTCAGCCTCGCCGTGGATTGGCGCCTTCTCCTCGTCGGCGCCGCCTGCCTGCTCGCGGGCTGGCTCTACACCGGCGGCCCGCGCCCATACGGCTACCTCGGGCTGGGCGAGGTGTTCGTCTTCGTCTTCTTTGGCCTGGTCGCCACGGTCGGCACCGCGTATGTCGAGACCGGCCGGGTCACGACCCTCGCGGTGCTGATGGGCTGCGGGGTGGGGTTCATGGCCACCGCCATCCTGGTCCTCAACAACCTGCGCGACATCGACACGGACACCGCCGCGGGAAAGCGGACGCTGGCAACGCGGATCGGCCGGCGGCCGACGCGGGTGCTCCTGCTCGGGCTGGTGTGCGCGGCGTTCGCGGTCCCCATCGTCATCTTCACCACCGGGCTCGCGGGCGTGACTGTGATGGCGATGCACGTCGGCATCCCCATCGCGTCCATGCCGGTGCGTACAGCCTTCGCCACCACCGCGGCGCCGCAGCTGGTGGCCGCGCTCAAGCGCATGGCCGCGGCCGAGCTCGCCTACGCGCTCCTGTTCACGCTGGGGATACTGCTGTGAGGATCACCGCCCGCCGTCCGGTCGACGTGGCGCGCGAGGTCGAGGAGCTCGTGCGGACCGGGCATCACGCGTTCGCGCTGGCCCGAATCGACCACGGCGGCATGCTCGACCAGGAGCGGTTGGGCGCGGCGCGCTACGCCGCGGGGCTTCACTCGAAGGTCGAGCTCGAAGCCGAGGCGCCGACCGCCCTCGCCATCGCGAGGTGAGCGGCGAGCACCCGCGCGAAGGCGTCAGGCCTCTCCTGGTGGACGGCGTGACCGGCGCGAGGCACGACCTCGTACCGGCTGTTCGGCGCCGTGGCGGCCAGCCTTCGCGCGGAGGCGACATAGCCGTGGTCGAGCTGCCCGGCCACGAAAGTGCAGGGCACTGGGACCTGCGCCAGCTCATCCCACACCGGCTCCATGGCCCCGGCGCCCATGCCCCGCAGCGAGCAGGCGAGCCCCGCGACGTGGTTGCGGAGCCGCTCCGCGCGGACCTCGGCCACGTAGCTCGGACCGCGCCGCTCCAACCCCGCAAACAAGGGCAGCGAGCCCCAGTATTTGACGAACGCCTCGATGCCCTCCTTCTCGATGCGGTTCGCGAGCGCGTCGTCGCCGCGTCGCCGACCCTCGCGCGCGCCCTCGTCCAGGCCGGCGTGAGCGCCGATGGTGACGAGGGACAGCAGCCGATCCGGCCTCTTGGCGGCCACGTGGAGCGCGAGCCGGCCGCCCATCGAGTAGCCCACGACATGCGATCGCTCCACCCCGAGCTCGTCCCAGAGGGCGACGAGGTCTCGCGTGCAGACCTCCATCGAGCACGACGCGTCGTGGCGGATCTGGGTCTCGCCGTGGCCGCGCAGGTCGGGGACGATCCAGCGCCACCCCGGCGGCATCTTGGCGATGAGCTCGCGCCAGCTGCGGCCGCTCTGCGTGAAGCCGTGGAGGAGCGTCACGGGGACGCCGTCGCCGGCGACAAAGTAGCTCAGCTTCACGTCCTCACGCTCCAGAATCACCGCGACTCCATCCTATGAGCGACGTAACCCAATCCTTCGCGGCGACCTTCGTCGACGAGCTCGCGGCCCAGGGCGTGGAGTTCGCGTGCGTGTCTCCGGGCTCGCGGTCCGCACCCATCGCCATGGCGCTGCAACGTCATCCGCGCATCAAGGTCCTCGTCCATATCGACGAGCGCTGCGGCTCTTTCTTTGCCGTCGGCCTGGGCAAGGCCACGGGCAAGCCCGCGGTCGTGCTCTCGACGTCCGGCACGGCCGCGGCCGAGTTCCACGCCGCGGTCGTCGAGGCGTCTTACTCGCGCACCCCCCTGATCGTCATCACCGCCGACCGCCCGCCCGAGCTGCAGGCAGTGGGCGCGAACCAGGCGGTCGACCAACAGCGCCTCTACGGCACCGCGCCGCGGTGGTTCTTCGACCCAGGCGTGCCGGTGGAGATCCCCAACGCGGCGCGTGTGTGGCGGCGGCTCGCGGCGCGGGCGGTCGCGGAGGCGGCCGGCGGTCCAGTGCACCTGAACCTTCCCTTCCGAGAGCCCCTGGTCGGGCCCCCGGGCGAGATACCGGCGGCGGTGGGCGCGCCCAGCCAGTCGGTGACCGAGGGCCGGCTCCTTCCCAACCAGGCGCAGGTCGCCTCCCTCGCGTCGGCGCTGCAGCGTGCCCAGCGGCCGCTGATCGTGGCCGGGGAGCTGCGCGAAGGAGAACGTCTGGCGCCGGCGCTCAAGCGCCTCGGCCTGCCGGTCCTCGCCGAGCCCACGTCGCAGCTGCGGCGAGCGGAGACGGGCGCCGCGGTCGAGTGCTACGAGGCCTTGCTGCGGGCGGGCTGGTCGCTGCAGCACGGGCCGGACCTGGTGCTCAGGCTGGGCGCGACGCCAACCTCGCGTGTGCTCAACCGCTGGCTGGCCGCCGCCGCGGCGCCGACGTTCCTGGTCGACCCCGACCAGGTCTGGCGCGACCAGGACCAGGTCGCCACCAACGTGCTGGCCTGCGAGCCTCAACCGCTGCTCGAGGCGCTGCCCACGATCGACCGCTCCGCGTGGCGCGACCAGTGGGTGAGCGCGGGCAAGCGCGCCGCCGCGGCGATCGCGGCCACCCTCGTCTCCACGCCCCTGCACGAGGGCCACGTGGTGCGAGCGCTGGCCGGCCGCGTGCCCGACCCGGGCAACGTCTTCATCGGGTCCAGCATGCCGATCCGGGCCGCCGACAGCTTCTGGCCCTACGCGCGACCGGCGCAGCGGTTTTTCGCCAATCGTGGCGCGAGCGGGATCGACGGCCTCGTCTCCAGCGGCCTGGGCGTCGCCACCGCGCGCAACCCGGTGCCGACGATGCTGCTGCTCGGTGACCTTTCCCTGTACCACGACATGAACGGGCTGTGGGCGCTGCAGCGCCACGGCATCCGGGCGACGCTCGTGGTCTGCGACAACAACGGGGGCGGCGTCTTCAACTTCCTGCCCCAGGCCGAGCACCAGGACGTGTTCGAGGAGATCTTCGCCACACCTCTGGGGTTGGACCTCTCGCAGGTCGCACGCCTCTACGGGCTCGTGTACAGCCCAGTGTCAGATCGATCCGGCCTCGAGCCGGCGATCGCCGACGCGATCGCGGCCCCGACGCCGACGATGGTCGTGGTGCGGATGAAGCGCGAGGACAGCGTCACCGGGCATCGACTGTGCTGGGAGGCGGCAGCCTCCGCGCTCAAGTCGTAGATCCGGGCGTTAGTCCGGAGTATCGCCGTCTGCCGCCGCAATCTATGGCCGATGGTCCGGACCATCGGCCATCGTGCCTATGGTTCGAGTAAGAACTCGAGCACGATCCGGTTGAACTCGTCGGGGTGCTCGAGGTTGGGCAGGTGCGCGGCGTCGTGGATGACCACCTTGCGCGCGTGCGGGACCTTCTCCATCAGCATGTCGACTGCGTCGAAGATCGGAGGCGCGTCCTCGTCGCCGACCACGAGCAGCGTCGGCGCCGTGATCTCATGCAGCCGCTCGGCCGCCGGAGGGTCGAGGCGCTCGATCGGGGCGGCCTCGAAGTCGCTGTCGAAGTTGCTGTCCATCGCAAAGAAAAGCTGCCGGATCGGATCCTTCACGTAGCCCGCGGGGCGCCTCGGTCCGTCGAGCCACAGCCGGGCGTCGGCCTCGACCATGGCGCGCCGGTCGCCGGCCTTCTCCGCGGCCTCAGCCTCGGCGAAGAGCGCTTTGTACTTCGCGCCGAACTGGACGCCCCCGATGCCAGGTCCCACCAGCACAAGCTTCGAGATCCGTTCGCCGTGCTCGAGAGCGAAATCGATCGCGACTCCGCCGCCGATCGAGCAGCCGACGAGGTGGATGGGCTTGAGGTGGAGGGAGTCGATGAGGCCGAGCAGGTCGGCGACCGGCGACCAACCTCCAGGTGGAAGCTCGGAACGGCCGAAGCCACGCGTGTCGGGAGCGATCACGTCGAAGTGCTTCGCGAACGCTTCGAACTGTGGCTCCCACATCCGGTGGTCCGCGACGCCCGCGTGCAGGAAGACGACGGGCATGCCCGCCCCCGCGCGCTCGTAGTGGAGGCGCGCGCCGTTGATGACCGCCTGCATCACGTGAGCGCCGTGAGCAGGGCCTTGAACTTCAGCTCGGTCTCTTCGAGCTCGCGCGCGGGGTCCGAGTCGGGCATCACGCCCACGCCGGCGTAGAGCCGCGCGCCGTCCTCCCACAGGAGCCCGCACCGCAGGGCGACCGCAAGCTCGCCGTCGCCCCGTCCGTCCATCCAACCGACCGCCCCCGCGTACCATCCGCGCTCCATCGCCTCGAGGTCGTCGATCAGCGCATCCGCTTGCGGACGTGGCCAGCCGCCGACTGCGGGTGTGGGATGGAGCGCCGCCGCAAGGGTCAGCACGTCCGGGGGCGGGTCGCTCAGCTCGGCGCTGACGCTCGTCGCCAGGTGCTGGATGTTGGTGAAGCGCGCCACCTCGGGCTCGCCGGCGGCGATCGTCGCGGCGAAAGGACGGAGCGCTTCGACCACGAACCGGGAGACGAGGCGATGCTCGGCGACGTCCTTCTCGCTCGCGCTGAGCTCCGACCCGAGACGTTCGTCCTCCGCGTCGTTGCCGCCGCGCGCGACCGAGCCCGCCATCGGCTGCGAGAACGCGTGGCGGCCCGCACGGCGGATGAGCAGCTCGGGCGAGGCGCCGGCGAAGGCCGTGCCGTCGGCGCCCGTGACGAGGTAGGTGAAGCAGGACGGGTATGCGGCCCGCAGGCCACGGACGACCATGCCCGCGGAGACGACCCCGTCGCCGCGCGCCATGACTTCGCGCGCGAGCACGGCCTTCTGCGCCTCGCCGGCGCGCAGGCGCGCCACCGCGGTCTGGACGGCCGCGGTCCAGGCGAGCGGGTTGCGCACCGGGGTCACGTCGAGCCTGCGCGCGGCGGGGGCGCGGACCGGGGACGCGGCCAGGTCGAGGAGGTCCTCGGCCTCCGGTGTCGCGGCGACGACAAACGTCCGGCCGCGCCGGCGCATGACCGCGAGCGCCGGCACGCGAAACAGCAGGGCGGGGAACCCGGACCAGGCGCCTTGCGGGTCGCGGTCGGGGTGGTAGGCGAAGCCACCGACGGCGAGCGCGTCGGCGGACGCGATGCGCGACCACAGTCGCGAGGCGGCGAGGATGCGGTCGGCGCCGGCCTCGGAATCGTGCATCTTGCCAGCCGCGTCTTCGGCGATGACTCCGTCGGGCGCGGCGACGATGTCGAGCGCCTTGCCGATGGCGGCGACGCTGACGGCGTCGGGCATGGGCCGCTCGACGAGCATCACCTCGTGGCCGGCGTCGCGTGCCGCGCTGACAAGGTCGACCAGGTCGGGGGTGCGGTCGAGCTCGCGCACCACAACCGCAGTCGAGGCAATCACTCCCGTTTCTCGATGTGCTCGCGGGCGGCGCGCAGCAGCGTGCGCTGGAAGTGGTGGCGGACAAGGATGCCGCTCGCCTCGAGCAGCTCGTTGAACGTCTGCAGCAGGCGGCGCTCCGCCGCCTCCGTCTCGCCGCCCTCGGCCTGGATGCGCTCGCGGACGTGGCGGTCGAATAGGTCGACGGCCTGGCGCGCGGTGCGGTCGACGGCCGCCGCGTAGTCCTTGCCGAGCTCCATCAGCGACCCGATGGGCACGCCGGCCGCGATCAGCTTCATCCCCGAGGCGATGGCGACGAGGTCGTCGGCTGGGTAGCGCGGCTCGTCGCCGTCATCAGTCGGGACGAGCAGGCCGGCCTGCTCGAGGCTGAGGAGCAACGGCTCGGCGACGCCGCTGCGCTCGGCCAGCTCGGCAAGCGTCAGCGTCTGGGGCGCCGACGGGTGGGTGACGGCCGCGACCAGGGCCTCGTCCGACGGCTCGAGCTCACCGGACAGGAAGCGCTGGATCACGGTCAGGGTGAAGCCCTGCTGCTGGAGCTCCCTGATCCGCTTCAGACGCTCGACGTGCGCGTCGCCGTAGAACGTGACGCGACCCTCACGCCGGGGTGCTTCCAGGAGGCCTTTGCCCTGGTAGAAGCGGATCGTGTCCACGGCGACTCCGGCCGCACGGGCCAGCTGCTCGATCCGGTATTCCACGAGTAACTACTCTAAGAGTGGACGGTCTCGTAGCGCAGGAACACCGTCCCGCGGCTGAACCTGCGCTCCTCCTCGAGCCTCAACTGGGCCGCAAAGCCGGCAGGCAGGGCTTTCGTGCCGCCGCCGACCAGCACCGGGACGACGAACAGGTGCAGCTCGTCGACCAGGCCCGCCTTCAAGGCGTGGCCGGCCAGCTCTGCGCCGCCGAGGCCGATGTCCGTGATGGCGGAGGCCTTCAGGCGCCGCACCGCTTCCGGGTCGAAGTCGCGCTCGACCCTCGTCCGCGCGCTGGAGACCTTCTCCAGCGTCCGCGAATAAACGACCTTGTCGGCTGAGCGCCAGATCTTCGCGAAGTCGCGCTCGATGTCGGACTCGTCGCCGCCGGCCTCCCAGTAGACCATGGTCTCGTACATGCGCCGGCCGTAGAGATACGTCCCCACCGGGCGCTCGAGGTCGTTGACGAAGCGGTGCACCTCCTCGTCTGGCGCCGCCCAACCGAAGTTGCCGCTCTCGTCGGCGATGAAGCCGTCGAGCGACATGATGGCCGAGTAGATCAGCTTCGCCAACGCCGACTAGCCGAATGTATCCCAGTAGTACATGCGCTCGAGCCAAGCCGGGTCGGCGCGGTACGCGCGGGCGAAGAGCTCGACCGCGTCGACGTAGTCGTAGTCGAGGTTGTAGTGCCAGATCGCGGTGCGCATGTCGTAAGGCGCGCCGTAGTGGACGAGGTAGCGCGCCGCGGCGAGGATCGACGCGTGCGGGTCCATGACGTCGCCGCCCTGACCGTAGTTGGCCCAGGTCGAGGGCAGGAACTGCATCGGTCCCAGCGCGCCCGCCGAAGACGGGCCGTTGACGCGTCCGAACTTGCTCTCGATGAAGTTGATCGACGCGAGATAGCTAGCGTCGACGCCGTAGCGGTTCTGCGCCTCGAGGTAATAGGAACGCAGCGAGCTCAGCGGTGCCGCGTTCGAGTAGGGCAGCGTGTTGTGCGCGTGGACGAGGTAGTACTGGTCGATGCCGCCCAGGATGTACAGCGAGTGCAGGCCCGCGATCATGTCCGAGAACGGGCTCCGGATGGCCTGCGGCAGCAGGGCGACGACGGACTTCTCGACGCTGCTGTAGCCGGCCAGCTCGTAGATCCACGTCTGCTCCTGGCGCGCCGCCTGGCGGAAGGCGAACGTCGCGCTCGCCACCGCCAGCTCGTGACGCATCGTCTCGGCGAGACCGGAAGGACGTTCCGCGGCCAGCGCCTGCAACCGCGCGGATGCGTCCTGCATCGTCAGCTCGGCGGCGATGATCCTTGCCGCGGCGTGGTGCGCGTTGGGCGCGAGGTCGGGGTCGTGGGCCGCGGCGGTGTGCGGCAGCGCCGCCATCACCACCGCGACCAGGACTGCCAGCTGGAATCGGATCAGGCAGTCTGCTCCGAGCTGGCCGCGATGTACGGCCGTTGGTCGGGTATCACCGGCGCATCTTCCGGATAAGGGTCTTCGGCGTCCGGCTCGCGGAGGCCGACCGAGTCGAGAAGCCCGCTGATCTCGTTGCCGACCAGCTCGCCCTGCGTGATCAGAGCCTCGGCCGCCAGATCGATCGGTTCCTTGTTGATCGCCATAAGCCGCCAGTCGTCCATGTACGCGTGGCCAAGCAGTTGGGCCACGACCTTGCGGCTGATCGGGTTGTTGATCACCGCTCCGACGCCCGTGCCCTGCTCGTGGAGGCCAAGCGTCACTTCAGCGACGGAGATCAGCTGCTGTCCGATGGAAACGGCCTTGGCCGACATCTCGGGGTCGAGATTGTCGGCTCCCATTCCGACGATGCCGACCATGCGGCACGCCGTGCCGGTCGCCTGAATGAGGTCTCCTGTCACGCCGGTCGTGTTCTCGCCGTAAAAGACCCGCTCGCAAGCCACCGAGCCGAGCTGCGCCCGGATCCGCCCTGCCAGCTGCGAGCGGAACGTCAGCCATTCCTCTTCTTGTGGCAGCGACTTGTGGTGACCACCGATCTCCCCACCTCGTGGGTCGGCGCGTCGACGTATGGACAGACGAACGTGGGAGCGATCTCTCTCGAAGAAATGCGAGGCGACCGCGTGGCCCAATTCGTGACGGGCAACGGCCAGCTTGTCGCGGTCGGTGTAGGCGACGGGAATGGCGAGTCCGGCCTCTACATTCCCCATAGCCTCGCGAATGTCGCGCCATTCGAAAGCCTCGCGGCCATCTTCGAAGGCGTAGAGAAGAGCGAGTGAAAGCACCTGCTCGATGTCCGCCGGCGAGTAGCCCTCGGTGACGCGCGCAAACTCGTCGCGCCGCGCCGGAGTGTCCAGCTCGGGATCGTGCATCTTCTTGTCGAAGTAGAGCGCGGCGATGTCCTTACGAGCTTCGCGATTCGGGATCAGGAAAGTGATCTGGCGGCCGAAGCGGCCGGGCCGGGTCAGCGCCTCGTCCAGCACCTGCGCCCTGTTGGTAGCGCCGATGAAGAGGATGTTGTAGTTGGGGGCCTTCAGCGGAGCGATGCGCAGGCTTAGCTTCGAGCCGTTGGCGCCTATCACCCGCGGCAAGAAGAGGCCGTCGAGCGTGAGGTTCACCAGGCCGCGCAGCTGACGCACGATAAAGCCGGGGTTGTCGATGCCGTCCATGAGGACCAGGAGCATGTTCAGGCCGAGCATGCCGCCGCCGAACATCCCCATCCCGCCCATCATTCCGCCGCCGCCCTGCATGCCCGACCGCCGCTGGCCGAGCGCGTCGATCTCGTCGATGAAGACGATGCAGCCTCCCCAGACCTTCGCCCGCTTGCGCGCCGCTCGCACCATCAGGTAGACGCTCAGGGCGTCGATGCCGAGGAACATGCCGGCGAACGAACCGCCGTTGGCGATGAAGATCGGCACGTGCAGCGACGAGGCGATCGCCTTGGCGAGCATCGTCTTGCCGGTGCCGGGAGGACCGACCATCAGCACGCCGCGCTCGCGCTTGCCGCCGGCCTTGGTGAACAGCCGGCCGTGCTCGATCAGCCTGAGGATCCGGTCCATCTCTCCGACAGCGGCCTTCTGGCCGCGGACGTCGCCCATGTCGACCCCAAAGTTGGCGTCGTCGGGGTTGATCATCGTCTTGCCGATGCGCGTGTAGAGGTAGAACGGGCCGAAGAAGAGCATGAAGTTGGCGCCCAGCAGGAACAGCAGGTAGACGAGCTGGGTCAACGCCAGGGCCAGGAAGTCGGGGAGGGCCGCGAGGGCGTCCTCCGGGGCCAGGCCGAAGAACGCGTAGGACACGCCGAAGTACAGGAGGGGGACAAGCGCGATGAAGAACATGCGCCGCCAGAAGACCGCGCGGTTGGTCTCGACCGTTCGCTCGAGAACGTCGGTCTCGGGCGCCAGGCGCTCGCGCACGATCAGCCACCGGCGGACGATGCTGAGGATCCCGCGCGCGATAAGCATCGCGACGACCGCGTAGACGATCGACCACAAGAGTCCTAGCTGCAGGGCGATGAACGCGAAGGAAAAGGCGGTCGCGCCGACGAAAAGCGTGAAGATCCAGAAGATGATCACGGCGGGTTCACTCCTTCTTACGCGCCGGGGTTTCTGACGGCGAGAAACACCACGATAGCGAGGCCGACTGCGATCAGCACATCTCCAGGGCTGTAGGCCTCCCGGCTCGGCCAGAGCCGGATGAAGTCGCCGAGCAGGTTCAAGTTCGTCCCGGGGCCCATGACCGTGTACTGGCCGATCGTGCCCCGCCCCAGCAGGGACGAGCCCGCGAGCTCCGGGGCCACCGGCATGCGCGCACCGTTGGCGGCGATCACGAGCACGTTCAGCGAGGCGCCGAGGCTGATCACCCAGATCCCGGGGATGCGGCGCCAGTGCCAGTTGGTCCAGGCCACGATCACCACCAGGGCGACGAGATAGGCGTACTGCGATCCCTCGACCCGGTTCAGGGGCGTGAGCAGGATCACCTCGCGGACCACGATGGCGCCGACGATGAGCCACGGCCAGCGGAAACGCAGCAGGGCGAGGTTCTGGAGCCGGCCGCCCATGAGCAGGCCGACGCCCAGGCCGGCGACGATCGCGAGGAGAAAGAGCAAGCTCTACCCGGCTACTCGGCGGCGAGTCGAGAGGCCGCCCCCGCCAGGACTTTCACCCCCACCGGCAGCGCCCCCTCGTCGATCCGGAACCCCGGCGAGTGGTGCGCCGGCGGCGTGTCGCCCTCGGGGCGCGCCCCGAGCATGAAGTAGCACCCGGGGATACGGGTCAGGAACTCGGCGAAGTCGTCGCTGACGGTGAGCGGCCGGCCGAGCACGCTCGCGCGCTCACCGATCAGCTCCTCTCCGACCTCGAGCACCTTACGCGTCACGTTCGGCTCGTTCATCAGCGGCACCGTGCCGTGGACGAGGTCGACGTTGGACTTGACCTCGAACTCGCTTTCGGTCTCGCGCAGCAGGTCGTGCAGGCGGTCCAGCGCCTGCTCGCGGAGCGTGTCGTTGAACGTGCGCAGGCTGCCCTGCACGAGCACGCCGCGGGGGACGATGTTCCATGCGCCGTCGCTCGCGATGTTGCCGACGGTCGTGTGGCACTGGACGCCCTCGTGCTCCAGGCCTTCGACCACGGTGTGCAAGCGCTCGACGAAGAACGCCTGGGCGGCGAGGACGTTGCCGCGCCTGCCCATCATTCCTCCGTGGCCGCCGGGACCCGAGAACTTGACGTCGAAGGCGTCTGACCCCGCCCACAGGAGCCCCGGTCGCGTGATCACCGTGCCCGACGGCATGAAGCTGGCGATGTGCAGCCCGATGACGGAGTCGGGCCGGTGGTCGTCGAGCAGGCCGCGCGCGATCATCGCCTTGGCGCCCTCGACGATCTCCTCCGCGGGCTGGAAGACGAAGAGGTACTTGCCGTTGACGTCCCAGATCCGGTCGATCAGGGTGCGCGCGACGCCGATCATGATCGCCATGTGCGCGTCGTGCCCGCACGCGTGCATGCGGCCGTCGATGCGGGATTGAAAGTCGACGCCTGACTCCTCGTGGATGGGCAGCGCGTCGATGTCGGCGCGCAGCATCACGGTCTTGCCGGGCCGGCCGGTGTCGAGCAGCGCCACCGCCCCGGTCTCGGTCGGGCACTGCAGGAGGTCGAGCCCCAGCTCGCGCAGCCTGTCCTTCAGGTAGCGCGACGTCTCCTGCTCGCTGAAGCTGACCTCAGGGTGCTTGTGGAAGTGGCGGCGCAGGTCGACGACGTCGTCAAGCACCGACTTGCTCGGCAGCGGCGTGGTGGCGTGGTCGTCACTCATGTACGGCGACGAGCGAGTAGCCGCGGGCGGACGCGTGCACGAAGGTCGCCCCCAGACCCGGTTGGAGGTCGTCCAGGCGGCGACGCAGGGTCAGGAGCGCCGAGTGCACGGTCGAGTGGGCGGCGTTGTTGCGGAAGAGCCCGGCCTGGATCAGGTCGCGGGCGGTCGCCGGCTTGGAGCCCTGGGCGAGGAACAGGACCAGCGCCGTCTGCTGCTGGGTCAGCCGCGCCTCGCTGTCGCCGAGCCGGATGATGCGGTGCGTGGGGTCGAACTCGAGCCGGCCGAAACGGTAGTTGCCCGGCCGCCCCGTGCCACGCTCCACCAGCCTCGCCGCCAGGTCGGAGTAGATGTGCGCCATCGGCACGTTGCCCTTGACGAAGTACGAGCTGGCGCCCAGCTCGTAGGCCCGGCGGATGGCGGCCGAGTTCACCTGCGCCGCCGAGAGGACGATCACGGGCAGCCCGGGATGGTGTTGACGGATCCAGGTCAACAGCTCGAACCCCGAGTCCTCGTGCTCGTCCAGCACGAGATCGAGGAGCACAGCCGCGACCCGCTCATGCTCGAGGACGTTGCGCGCTTCCGGCACATTCGCGGCTACCGAAGGTCGGTAACCGAGATCGTGCAGGTCGATCCGGAGCTGCTGCAGCATCGCGGCCTCGTCCTCCACCACGAGGACGGAGGAGCCGAGAACATCGACAGGACGGTAGACCTCGAGCCCCGGCGGCAGCGGCGGCAGCCGGACCTCGCGCCTTGCGCCGTTGCCCGATCCATGTCGAATGCTTCGGTTTTCCGAGACCCGT
>WNEP01001226.1_pt1 | contig 13198 bp, 10 predicted proteins | sample 5399961 | NCBI WGS metagenome assembly WNEP01 (sample SAMN13153329, study PRJNA577476) | soil metagenome | isolation source: 20 cm grassland meadow soil pre-rain plot 5 | place: USA:California | collected 2015-09-08 | reverse complement strand
TGCGAGTAAAAAGCCGCGCTGGTTGGATCAGTGAGTTTTGTGTCCGTCACCAGTCCTGTGGCTCGTCCATGCTCGCGAGCTAGTTCAACGATGCTCTTAATAGGCTTCCCGTCGCTATTCACCGCAAGCGCGCGATTGGTGACTCTCTCACCTGTTGCGATTGCGGTTGCGGCAGCCGGCTGGTCGGGAGCGGCAAAATCCTTCGAGTAATTCATTACCAAAGCCGCATGCGCCATCGAATCCACGTTCAAGCGGGTGCCGGCTCCGGCAGCATAGACACGCGTAGGCGCCAGCCGAGCGGGAGAAAGCCCTTCCCCGACAAATAAGATAATTCCAAATGGTTTCCGGATGACCCAGTGTTGAAAATAAAGAACACCGACGCCCGCAAACACGAGAAGACAAAAGAGCGCGAGCAACTGATTGCGCCATTTCACGAGGCCGATGTAGGCGCGCGTCTGTTCGGTTGTCAACGAAAGAACCGCTTGTCGACTTTCTCGTTCATCGCCAAAGTGCGGGCAACGTATGGCTGGCCCAGTGATGCTCATCATTCGCGATGGCTGGGGCATCAATCCAGCCGGCCGCGACAAGTGCAAAGAGAACGGAGATGCAACGCTGCTCGCGTCGACGCCCTTTCACGACAAGCTCTGCCAGGATTATCCTTGGTCTAAATTGAGCGCCAGCGGCGCCGACGTCGGTTTGCCGGAGGGACAGATGGGGAACTCGGAAGTTGGCCACCTTAACCTGGGAGCAGGTAGGATCGTTTATCAAGATCTGACCCGAATTAACGAAGCAATCGAAAAGGGCGAACTAACGCGTAACCCAGTTTTGCAACAAACATTCGCGGGCGCGCGCGGTCATCGGCTTCACTTGCTAGGCCTGGTTTCTGACGGCGGCGTGCACAGCCATTATTTGCACATGATTGCGCTGGCTAACGCCGCGCGTGAAACAGGCGTAATGGACATCTTCGTCCATGCTTTTACCGACGGCCGAGATACTTCTCCTACCGGCGGAGCCGCGTTTTTGAGGACGTGTGAAAAGGAACTGGAGAAACGCGGAGCTAAGATAGTTACCGTCATTGGTCGCTATTTCGCGATGGATCGTGATCGGCGCTGGGACCGCACGAAAAAGGCATGGGACGCAATCGTTCTTGGCCGCGGCGAGATCTGCAAATCATCGCCGTCCGCGGCGGTTGAGCGGCAATACTCACTTGGCAAAACGGATGAGTTCATGCCGCCGCTGATTTTCGCCGACGCAGACGAGCAGCGGGTGCGAGATGACGACTCAGTTTTGTTTTTCAACTTTCGCGCCGATCGGGCCAGGCAATTGTCGCAAGCCTTTTTGCTAAAGGATTTCGACGGCTTCTATCGTGAGGTATGGCCGCAAGTCCATTTTGTCAGCCTCACGCAATACGACGTCCGCTTTCCTTCGCCGTTCATTTTTCCGCAGCAAGAGCTTCACAAAATCCTCGCGGAGGTCGTGAGCGCCGCGGGGAAAAAGCAATTGCGCATCGCCGAGACGGAGAAATACGCGCATGTAACTTACTTTTTTAATGGAGGAATTGAGAAACCGTTTCCGGGTGAACACCGCAAACTGATTCCCTCACCAAAAGTTGCTACCTACGATTTGAAACCGGAAATGAGCGCGTTTGAGGTCACCGATGAAGTGCTGGCACGAATGGCAAATTACGATCTCATCATCCTGAATTTCGCCAATCCCGACATGGTCGGTCACACCGGTGTCGTCGAAGCTGGAATCAAAGCCGTAGAGACTGTGGATGAATGTACCGCACGAATTATTTCAAAACTTCTCGAGATTGACGGCAAAGCCCTCGTCACCGCCGACCATGGAAATTGCGAGCAGATGCGCAATCCCGATGGCTCACCTAACACCGCTCATACCAGCAATCTTGTGCATTTCATTTACGTTGCCAGCGATGCAGCAAAGTTCCGCTGCGAAGATGGAATTCTTGCCGATGTGGCGCCGACTCTTTTATTTTTGCTCGGATTGCCTCAGCCAAAAGAGATGACCGGGCACAATTTGCTCGTGCCCATTCAGGCGCCGGAATAGCAATCGCTGCTACGGACCGATCGGCGATGTTCGGGGTCGACCCCATCGCATCCGATTTCCAGCTTTTGATTCAGCACTCGCGTTCCGGCAATGGCGATTCGCTGCAGAAGGCGAACGCGATCCTCGGTTGTTGTCTCGTGCCAGATTGGTTTGCGCACAAGTGTGAGGACGCCATCTGATTCCACGAGCGCGCCCCAGCCCGCCGGGATCTCCGGTTCGCGAAACAATTGCTCGGGCAAGACAAGAAAGAACAAGTTCGCGCAGCGGTAGCGAACTAATTTGTCGAACTTGGTGCAATCGTAGAGACGATTTTGTAGCGCGCGCAGATCATGTAACAGGCGCGCATGACCGCGGTGCCCGATCGCGGTGAAGGCCTGCGGATCGAACTCGGGGAAAAGCGAATCGCCATTTCGCAGGTTCGGATAGTGCTCACGAAGGCATGTTTCAAGAACCTGGCGGCGCTTGCAGATCGCGTCGAGCCGGCGGCTCGCGGCCTCGCGGTGGCAATTATCGCGCCGCAGATCGCAAAGCGCTTGTTTGCATTCAAAGACTGCTGTCCATACAATCTGTTTTCGCCGCCATCGACACGCGGCCAGATCAGCACGGTAGCGACACTTCGGCAAACTCACTTCCATTGCGCACGCGGAAAACCCCTGTGCCTGTGCCCATACGAACGCGAGTCGTTTTAGCCGCGTATGCGCCTCCGTTTCACCTTTGGTGCTTATTACTCCGGCACCCATTGCGCGAGATCGCGCGCCCAATAAGTGATGATAATGTCCGCGCCGGCGCGTTTGAGGGCGGTCATAATTTCAAAAATAGCAGCACGTTCGTCCAAGAGCCCTTTTTCGGCGGCGCTTTTGACCATCGCATATTCCCCGCTGACATGGTAAACGGCAGTCGGTTTTCCGAAGCGCTCACGGACACGCCATAAGATGTCGAGATATGGCAAGGCGGGTTTTACCATCAGGATGTCCGCTCCTTCGTCGATATCCAGAGCGACCTCGCGCAGAGCTTCGTTTGCGTTGGCGAAATCCATCTGGTAAGAACGGCGATCGCCAAACTGCGGCGGGCTTTCGGCTGCCTCGCGGAATGGCCCGTAAAACGCCGACGCAAATTTGGCAGCGTAGCTGATTATCCCAGTTTGATCGAAGCCTCCGAGATCGAGCGCCTCGCGAATTGCGCGGATGCGGCCATCCATCATGTCACTTGGCGCCACCATGTCTGCACCCGCTGCTGCGTGAGAGAGCGCCGTCTTGACCAAAAGCTCAACGCTCTCGTCGTTGAGGACATGGAAATGATCTCCATCCATGCGTGTGACGCCGCAATGCCCGTGGCTCATGTATTCGCACAGGCAAACGTCGGTGATGGCGACCAGATCTGGACACTTTGCTTTAATAGCTCGCAACGCTTTCTGAATGATTCCATTTTCTGAGTAAGCGCCGGACGCCTGTTCGTCTTTGTGTTCTGGAATTCCGAAAAGCAAGACCGCTTGGAGCCCAAGGTCATGAGCGCGGCATGCTTCATCTGCAATTTGTTTTAGGGGCAGCTGAGAAACTCCCTGCATGCTGGCGATAGGCCGGGGTTCATCCAGTTTTTCGTTTACAAACAGCGGCAAAACGAAATCGTGGACGCTCAATTGCGTCTCCCGGACGAGATTTCGCAAAGCAGGGGAGCGCCGCAAGCGACGGGGGCGATGGATCAATCTTCTCATTCAACCGCACGGTACGCTCGACAAACTAGGTCGCAAGCAAAGCAGCAGCGGCTCGCGAGAACAGCGGCCCACGATCAATCGGACGCATCGGACACAAGCTTGACGACACCCGGGGTTCAGTGTCTGCATCTTGTTCGTTGTGCCCAGGTCAGACTATTTGTTGATCGATATTAGTAACTCGTATGCAAAGTTTGCGTTTGCATCGAGAAGGCGACTCTCGGCCCCCGCGCGAATCGCCACGAAGAAGCTTTCACACAGTGTGGTCGGTGGATTGCTCCGTCAACGAAACGTGCGGAAAGTTGTCGTTTCGTCGGTGGTGCCGACAAAAAATTCCGCGATAGCAAAGGCGGCAAGAAAAAGGGCCAGAGTGCTCTGGCTGGATTGGAAGCTAAATCTGGGCGTGGGAATTGATTACCCCAAGCCGCAGTCGATTGGTGCGGACCGACTGGCAAACGCTGCAGCAGTTGCGGAGCTCTATGGATTTCCCGCGGTCGTGATCGATTTTGGCACAGCGGTGACTTTCGACATCGTTTCCGAGCGTCGCACGTACATCGGCGGCTTGATTGCGCCGGGACTCGAAGCAATGACGAACTTTCTTTACAAACGAACGGCTCTTTTGCCCAGGATTTCGTTGAAAGAGCCGCGGCACGCGGTCGGTAAGTCGACAATCGAGGCGATGCGATCTGGTGCGGTAATCGGATATCGCGGATTAGTCAGAGAAATCCTTGCACGAATCAAAGCAGAGCAGTTTCCGCACAAGAAGGTTTACGTCATAGCGACAGGCGGCTACGCGCGCCTGATCGCCGGACGGTTGCAGGAGATCGGTGTGATTCGGCCGCACCTCACCTTGGAAGGTTTACGGATCGTGGCCAATCTCAATGACTAAGGACAGCAGGGACGTGATCACGATCGGCTCGCTGTTTTTCCGAAGGGCGCTGAAAAATCGACTCGCATGAGCAACTTTCCACTTGTCACGGACAGCGAACGGGGCTTGAATCGTTACTTCATGAGAATTTGGACAATGACTGCGGTTGTAGCGTTGGGGTTTAGTTCATTTGCGGCCGACAATGTCGCACCGACGAGAGCGGAATTGGAGGAAATGTACAACGGCGCTTATAAGGCGTTCGATGCAAAGAAATTTTCGGAGGCACTAAAGCAACTCGACGCGATCGATGCGCGCCAGCCTGATCTGGCCGCCTCGCGAAATTTGCGCGGGGTCATCCTGATGCGACAAGGCAACTACGATCAAGCGGAAACCACGTTTCAGGAAGCCGCCAAGATCGATCCAAAGTTTTGGAATGCGCGCTTTAACCTGGCGCAAATCCCGTTTCTCAAAAAAGACTGGGGGGAGGCGCGGAAGCGCTTCGAACAGCTGCTCTCCAGTGGCGAATCCGATCTGGCAAAAGAAGCTTCGCAGCTGATCCAATACAAAATTCTTCTGACGTACCTGATGGAAGGCAAAGGGAACATGGTGGATTCCATTTTGGCCAAGCTGGAACTTTCGCCCGATACCCCGGCTGTTGACTATGTGAAGGCAGCCGTCGCACTTCAACAGAAGAATCAAAAGGAAGCGAACGACTGGATTAGCGCGGCACAGAAGAACTTCACGCCGCAGCTGAACAAACTGTTTGCAGAATCACTTTACGAAATCGGATGGCTGGAAAAGCCAGCCGGCGAAGCGCGACCGTCATTGCCGCTGATGACAGCCGCCGAGCGCTCGGAAAAAACGAAGGCCGTCGCACGTTCCAAATTCGAGCAATCGCAGCAGGCGCTCCGGCAGCGCGATTTCGCGACAGCGCTTAAATTAGTTGATGAAGCGGACCAGGCCGATCCGAATCAGCCAGCGACCCTCAATTTGCGTGGCGAGATTCTGATGCAGCAACAGCAATTTGACCAGGCCGAAGCTGCATTTAAGACAGCAGCCAAGCTTGATCCAAAGTTCCGCGAAGCGCAATATAATCTCGCGCAAATTCCGTTCAAAAAGAAGGACTACGCAAAAGCGCGGGAGCGTTTCGAGGCGCTGTACAAGCGAACTCCAGGTGGCGATAAGAATCAGGCGGCAGAGCTTATTAAATTCAAGATTTACATGACGCTTTTGCTCGAAGGCAAAGAGAGCCGCGCGCACGCCATGATGGAGGAGTTCCAATTTACAGGCGATACGCCGGCTCTCTATTACGCTCAGGCTGCGTGGGAGTACAAACACAACAATGCGGAGAAGGCCGCTGATTGGGCCGGTTCAGCTAACAAGATTTATTCGCCAGCGCTTAACAGTGTTTTTGCTGACGCTTTTTACGATGTTGGGTGGATACAGCGGCCGGAAGGTTCGACTGCACCGGCGCTCGCGTTCGACACAACAAACGTCGGCGCGTCCCAGGCGGAGGGCGGTCCGGCGATTGAGCCAAGTCCTATTCCTGAGAGGGTTGCTGTTGCCAACAAACAGGGAGAAACAGCGAAAACCGAATCGCTTGCTTTTTCGGACCTGGCAGCGAACAACCCGAGCAGCGGGGCGGAAGGCACAACTCTGGGGACATCATCGGAACAGAGTGCCGTCTCCGCCCCCAGCGAACCGCTTGCGGGTCAAACGAGCGCTCAACCAGCCAAAATGCTTTCTCCGGGAGGATTGCCGGGCGCAGCCGCTTCGCCCTCTGAGGATGCTGCTGCTGTTGCCACTGGGAAGGCTGAGCAGTCGCCTACTGCTGCAATAAGGCCGTCACCGTCGGCAGTCGGCAAAACGCCGACCAAGATACTCGCATCGGACTCGTGGACTTCTGTCACCGGGTTTGTGACGAGCCATCGGACGTGGTTGGTGGGCGGACTGCTGTTAGCCGGCATCTTGTTTTTAGGTGGGGCGGTTGTTTCCCAGGGTCGACGCTACACGTTCACGACACCGAGTTACTTCTCGAACGGCTCTTCCGGGTCGCCCGTATCTAACCCCAGTGAACCGAGCATATTGTCCTTTCACAAGGGCATTTCGTCGGACAATGGTTTTTTGGGCGGGCCGCGCCAGGTCTCACTGCGATTAACAGCGTCAAAGCCGTTAATGCAGCGCACGGCTTTGCGTTTAATAGAATCGGGCGGTGCTTTTGATGGTTTGACGGATTTGAGAGGCACAGTTCCACAAACGCCGGTTTCTCAAAACGCAGAAGCGGATCACAAGATACACCGGGTGGCTGCACCGATCCTAGGGGCCGCAGCCGCTTCAGTTGTCGCAGAAGCTTCCGGGCTTTCATCGTTTAGTAGCACGCGGGCGTCGGAGTCCGGTCAAACGCGTGCAGTGGCTGAGACAGTTGTGGCACCGGTCGTTGAGCCGGTCAAGGGGCCTCAGTTCGGAGCGATCGACCAAGTCCAACCGGATGCGCACATGCCGCCACCAACGGGAAAGCCGAGCAAAATCCCCGCGGTTGCTGATGTAGCAGCAACGCCAGCTATGGAGCCTGTAGCAGCTGCTATGGCGGAACCGCCCGCGCAAGAGCAAGCAATACCGCAAGTGCCACCACCGACGGAGGAGCCCAGTGCGTTACCGGTGGTTGCTGAGGTAGCCGCAACGCCAGCTATGGAGCCAGTAGCAGCCGCTATGGCGGAACCGCTCCCGCAAGAGCAAGCAATTCCGCAAGTGAGCGCTAACGGGATGGAACCCTCCACAGCTGAAGCAGTCCACGAGGTCCCCTCGTACGTTCCGGAACCCGTATCATCGCCATCGAAAATAGCCACACCCGCAACTATGTCTGAAACAACCGAAACTCCGCTCGTGGCGAAGCCACAACCACCTCCCGGCACCACGCATACTACCGTCGAACTGACTTTCTCCTTCGAGGTTGCTTCTGTGCAACTAACGCCGGCCTTCAAAGTCGGTGCCCTGCAAGTCCGGCCGGCGTCCAAGGTGGTGACTATGCGTCTGGGTCCTTTCCAAGACTCGCAGCCGATGACCGATTCGGAAGTCGCTTTCGAGATTGCAAAGGTTGCACTCGCAGGGGACGGACTTGGCAAAATACAAGTGGTTCGTTCTCAACAGCAAAAACCTTTGGCTGACGGTTCGCCTTCATTTGCGATCGCAGGTTTGCAATTCGTACCTAACCTCAAGGCCGCGCCTATCTGGCTTACTCCTTCGCAAGAGGGACGGGCATGTGTCAAGGTCAGAGCCCGCTTCCAAATCGGCGCGATCCAATTTTCGCCGTCGTTTGAGGTTGCCTCTGTTACACTGAATTCAAGTTCCAAGCGAGTTCACGTACAGCTGCCGGGCTTGAGTTCAAGCTCAGGCGAAGGAGCCCCAGTGTTCGAGATAACGAACCTGCAGCTCGATGAACGCGGCGACATCAGCATGATGCAGCTGAATCTGCTCGGCCAGGGCTCGAAGCAGACGTGACGAGAAGACAAATTGACGCCTAAATGCATGTTGAGATGGAAGTATTACGTGGTTTACGAGAAGCGTCTGGAACGCCTTGGACCACTAAACGAGAAAGGTCGAGAGTACCCGCGATAAATAACCTGGCGTTTAGAAAGGCACGAAAAAAGTTGGAGTTTGTCTTGCCCATTGATGGCCACGGTCACAATAATTTTCGCGTAGCAAAGGCGTTGCTGCGGAGAAGGCGAGGCTACGGCAGAAGGTTAGGGGCGGTTATCCGTTAAGGATGGCCTTGTTGCGGCGTGACCTTCAGTTGTTGCGACAGCCTTCTGCTTCGCAGCCGAGATCTGATAGAGCTTGGGACGTGAATGAGACACACGAGCACGCGGACGAGTTCGGAGAGTGGTAGGGTGGATAACAGCTTTGGATTTGAGGAAAAACAAAAAGCCGCCGCGCGGTGAAGCGCGACGGCTTTTTGTCAAATGCCGGATGCTGTTTTTTGGGCTACGCAGCTTACTATTTGTTAACGACCATTTGCGGTGCGGTTTGTTCAAGCTGCCACCCCCTTTCTGGAGCCCCGCAGCGAGAACCTCGATTTGCCTCTCAATCGGCCAGCTGTTGCTTGAGCAATTACGATCGTGCCCGGCCGCGTCTTTTTGTCTAACTCGTAAAATCAAAATAATCGAATCGCGCGGCATACACAAATAATACACGCCATTCAACGTGTGCATCAGACAGCACCGGGACAGGTACTGGAAATGACGGACAATCGATTTCGACTATGTTGCCAGCGTCATCGTAAACGCGGATCACAGCATCATGTGACTGCATTCGTAATCGCACTCTCGGGAGGGAATCCACCTACGGAGTTAGAACCTTTCAAGGCTGACTCAAAGCGATCGGGGAAAGGACTAGGTGGATTAAAAAAGAGCGGAATTATCACAAGGCCGACCCCGCAGGCGTGCTGGCATCATCGCAACCGCTACATCACCGGGCAGATGATTGAGAATCTGTTCGAATTGCCGCCTGCCATTGAACAGGAGCGGCGAGTGAGAGCGATCGCAAAACCGCATCGCGGCGATGGAAAGCGCTTCGTTGTGGGGATGAAAAGTTGAGTGCGTTTGTGATCAGCTTCCTTACCTCGTGATCACGCGATAAACGCGGAATCATGGGCATTCGGTTTAGCGGAACTGCGATGTGAAGAGAGTAAAAGCTCACCGCTCTTGAAGTCGCCCGCATGTTGATGCGTTTCGATCTCGTTGCCCGCCGCATCGTAAACCCGGATCACAGCATCATGTGAGCGGCTGTAAAACTTTGCATAGCCGATTGCATCCCTGATTGCCTTTGGGCCGCGATACCACAGGGGGCTGCATGGGAGCGCATCGCTGATTAGATCAAAACCGCGCTTATCGGCTCGCGGCCGAATCTCGTAAACGTGTATGGAGATCGTCGAATGTTTAAGCCTATTTGGTTTAGCCCAGCATTGCTGAACCAAGTTGATGGAAGCCTTTAGAACGCGCCGGCCTCGTTTCGTCAAATCAACGACGTCTCGTCGTCGCTGCGCCAGTGTTTTCATGAGCCGTGCGAACTTTTGAGGCAGATGATTTTGCTCACGGCGCACGATTTTTGTCAAGCTGATTTCGCCCTGGAGTTGCGCGTTGCTGACCGCATTCGGCTCGCCCTGCCACAGCCGACCGAATGGCAGCGCATCGCTGATTAGATCGACGCCGCGCGCGTGCGCGTAGAGCGGCGGACGAGCGTTCGGCTAAACCAGAGCCGCCTTCGTCGCTCGATCGTTAACGAGTCAAACCCCATCGTCCACGCCCGTAACTCTGGAAACGTTTGTCCCGACTCAAATATGATTGCAGCGTATTGTCCCCAATTGCCTTGCCACGGTCTCGCAATTGTTGCGACAAAGTTGTCTTTTTCAGGGGGGTACCGGCTTCTGTCAAAACGCGGAAGATCGCGTTTACCCCTGACACTCTGGCCAAATCGCCTAATTCTGATGTCGCGTTCGCTAATGAAAGCGGCCAAGCCTCCTCATGTCCAGCTAGCCCAGCTAAAGCATTTGCCGCCTCATCAAGTTTATCGGCGATCTTACGAAGTTCAGCAGCTTTCGATTTTAGTTCAGAGATTGTCTCCACAGTCTAACATAAGTATGGAAAACAAGCTTATCAAGGATAGCAATTAAGGTTTTGATTTCTATGTTTATAGTGTGAATTTTCGCTCGGCTTTAATCCGCGCATCTTGCAGCCGATGCGGGACATCTTGCCTGATCGGAAAATCACTGGCTCGTTTCAACTCACTCCGACCCAAGCTTACGAGGAAGCGAATAACGGCAACCGGAGCCGGGTTCATTGGGACATGGTAAGCATCCAACGCCGGGAATACGGCGGTGGAGAAGTTTGTTTTGACTGTAAATTGATCCACCGGAACCGTTTCTGCGACTCAGCTGCGTTCGCGCTAAACCGTCATACACATTTCACGTTACGCTCGCCTCGGCCGGACCCAGCAAATTTAGCTGCATCGTGGAAATGTCGCCGCTTTCGGTGAGCTCCAAATTTGCAATTTCGAACACGCGAGCTGTCTCTTCTCCGCCGGGACTGGTGCCAGGCAATTGCACAAACACCCGTTTGCAGGTCGAGTTCAAAATAACGGAAGCAATCTCAAACAACGGGGAAAACTCTACGATGCTGATTTCGCACGGGACTGTCACAAAGACAGTCGCTTGGGCCGGTTCGGATGGCGTGAGTTGGACTGGTGCAGCCTCGAAATTAGGGACGACCTGCAATCCCGCGGGTGCAGATGAATGCGAACCATTCGCAACAGGCCTCTGCTGTTTAAAAGGAAGCATCCGAAGAGTGCCTAATGTGCCCCCGACAGGCTGAATTTTTGCCGCTTCAAAACTGACTTGTAAATTCTTGGTTGGCTGAGACTGCAGGTGCAGAGCCAAGCGCATCATGACCAACCTGGATGCGGGGCGCACTGTCAAAGCATCCATTTCGAAGGTTGGCGTCAGCTGGACAGCTGTGATCTCGAATGAGAACGTGACGTCCACGGACGTTCCAGCTGGGCCAGTGCGGGGCGTTTTGGCCATGACAGCGGATGGTGACTTGTCAACTGGAGCAGTTTGGATTTGCGTGGTGTTGGGCTTGGTTGGAAGTGTCGTTGTTTGTGGAAATATTGGCTCAGCGGAAACAGCATTTGGGTAATTAGATGTGGGTTCAGGGATCGCCTCGGCTGCGGACGATTGAATCTCAGTGGAAGTTGTTTCGTACGGCATACCTTTTTCTTGTTCAATCGATTCAACTCGAGGCTTTGCTGACGCTACCGTGACGGACAGCGCGACGTCCTCTATTGCTCGGAGAATTCTGCCCGACTCTCCCGCTGTTATCGTAGAAAGCCCACCTAGTTCATCTGATTCGCAAAGGAGCTGGCGCTTGGCTTCGTGCCAATCCGAATCTGCGTCACCCGGCAGCGCAAAGCTACGGCGGCGTTCGGAAAGGAAGTAGGCCCGAAGGCGAATCTCCTGGTCCGATGGCTCGGTGCGTCGCTCCATCTGGCGAGGCATTGGGAGGACTGCCGAAGGCGAAGCTCCATTGGGCGTCTGTCGGATATCTGGCAGCGAGCTCTCCACCGTTTGTTCGACAACTAGCCCCGCTGAGGATTTAGAAATTGGCTCAGCCAGCGGCGCCAACTGACCATTTGGCCCGTCCTTACGGTAAGCCGCCTCCGGCACAAGTTGCTCCTCTTCGATAAATTCAACTTCAGGCTCGGATAATGTTACCACTGAGGGACGTACGACTTCCTCCGCAGCTTCCTCAAGCGACCAAGCCTCCTCATGTCCAGCTAGCCCAGCTAAAGCATTTGCTGCCTCATCAAGTCTGTTGGCGATCTTACGAAGTTCAGCAAGTATCTCAACGATCTTAGGAAGTTCAGCAAGTTTCGGTTTTGGTTCAGAGTTTGTTTCCACACTTTAACATTAGTACGGAAAACAAGTTTGTCAAGGATAGCAATTAAGATTTTGATTTTTATGCTTTCTGCTTATTCCAGCGTGATGTTTGGCCCACCCATCCGTTCGGGAATTGAGCCTTTACGTTTAAGAAGCCGCAGCTCTGGCCGCCGACCATTTTACGCGCATTTTACGCGCGCGTGCGAGAGAGACCCGGCGAAGTTCTAAAAGCGGGCCGGAGGCGAGCCGAGCAGAGCCGATACAATAGGGAGGCCAAAACGTTCACGGTCGTTTTCTTCGGTGTGAAATGTTTTGTGTGTTAAACGGCGCAATTTTGCGCAATGCGGCGCGAATGCTGAATCGCTGAAATACCTAGCGTCCGCGATGGAGCACAACGCAGTGAAAACATGCGCAAAAACTCTTTTTTGAATTAGAAATCCGAATCCCCGTTGGAGAGGAAGGAACGCGTTGCGGAAACGTTGCCCTTTCGGGAGCGGTCTGATCGTCACGATGGCAGATAGGTTTAGGGCGCGGCCAATTGTGGCGCGCGCCCGGGGAACGGTTTCACTGGCAGCCGTGTCTGAGACGAGGAGATCCCGCCCCTCAGCTAATGCGAGGCACCGGGCATGCTAAATTCGATAGGGATTCTAACCTTCGAGACCGTCCCAGGTTTAAATCGCCACTTTCGGAACGCATTGACCGCGGATTTATCCAAGGTTGAGTCTCCGGTACTTTGCTCCATTGAAGCTGCGCTTACGCGACCGCTCGCTGGATCGACCGACAGAATGCAAACTCCAATTCCCGTAACGCTGTCCGAACGTTCCCTCGCCGGATACCTGGGGAGAGGCGTGAAGGTCGCAAGGGCTTTCGCCGAAGAATACGAAGTGATTTCTGGGGTGCTCGCGGCCTCCGGCGCCTTCCTTGGCGCAGTTTTCCGGCGCTTGGGTTGTGGCGGCGGAGGAGGAGTTGCTTCTTCGGCAGGTCCTTGTGCAATTTCTACTGACGGTCCGGAAGTTATCGGTTGCTGCTTCGGCTTTGATACGGCGTCCGGATTTTGCGAAGGGCTGGCTGCTGGGCCTGCTTCTCCAACACGCTTTTGCAGGGCGGCAATCTCGTTTCGGCTGGC
>WNEP01001218.1_pt1 | contig 13245 bp, 15 predicted proteins | sample 5399961 | NCBI WGS metagenome assembly WNEP01 (sample SAMN13153329, study PRJNA577476) | soil metagenome | isolation source: 20 cm grassland meadow soil pre-rain plot 5 | place: USA:California | collected 2015-09-08 | reverse complement strand
GAAGGGCGATCAGAGCCGCTCCCGCGCCGATCACGACCAGATCGATGACCACGGCCTCAGCTCCGAACCAGGCGCTCGACGGCGTCGTTGAGCTCGCGAACCTTTGCCCGGCCGCCGCCGCTCCGGATCGCCTCGGTCACGCAGTGCTCTGTGTGATCGGAGAGCAGCTGCAGCGCGACGCTCTCAAGCGCCGCCCGGGCGGCATTGACCTGAGTCAGGACGTCGATGCAGTAGCGGTCCTCGTCGACCATCTTCTCGATGCCCCGTACCTGGCCTTCGATCCGGCGCAGCCGGGACAGGACGGTGCTCTTGTTCTTCGAATAGCCGCGCATGGTTTCATTATACCCCCTGGGGGTATCGCCCTGCCTGCAACCAGCTGAGAAGAAGCGCTATGACAGGTTGGTCCACGAGAAGCTCCGTTAGTCCGCACGGCAGCGCCGGTCACCGTGATCGGCGCTGCCTCCCCCGTCTGGCAGCTCACCGCGCCACCGCGAGCTGGGTTTCGTATAGAACATGCGTGCTGACACGCCTTGGCCCCGGCGCTGGAGACACCGAGCTCGGCCGCGCGCTCGCGACGGCCGACATCGACGCGCTCGCGCTGCTCTACGACCGCTACGGCGCTCTGGCCTATGGCATCGCGCTCCGCATCCTGGGCGACCCGCGACTGGCGGAGGACATCGTCCAGGAGGCGTTCATCAAGCTCTGGAACAACGCCTCTACCTTTGACGCGAGCAGGGGTTCTCTGCGCACCTGGCTCATGGCCTCGGTGCGCAACCGCGCGATCGACCAGCTGCGGGGGCGCGGCGCGCACGAGAGAAGGGAGGTCGGGCTGGATGTCGTCGAGGCGCTCCCCTCCACCGTTCCGGAGAGCGATCCCTGGGTTGCGGTCTCTGCCGCGATGGAGCGGGACGCCGTGCGCGAAGCCGTCGCGCGCCTGCCGGTCGACCAGAAGCAGGCGATCGAGCTCGCCTTCTACGGCGGCTACACGTACCGCGAGATCGCCGAGATCTCGCGCGTGCCCCTGAGCACGGTCAAAGGAAGGATCCGACTCGCCCTGGAGAAGCTGCATTCGTATCTCGAGGGGAAAGGACTTTGGAATGAGCCCTGAGCGCGAACACGAGGAGATCGAGAGCCTGCTGGGTGCGTTCGTGCTCGGAGCCACCGAGGCAGAGGAGGAGGAGATGGTGCGCGCCCACCTTCCTGGTTGCGCCAGCTGCACCGCCACGGTGCGTCGCCTCGAGCGCGCCGTCGGCGCGATCCCATTCGCCGTCGAGGCGGTGACACCGCCGACCAGGTTGCGCGAGCAGATCCTGGCGGCCGCCGCGGCTTCGCGGCCGCCGGCACGCGCGATGCCACAGCGGACCAGGGTCCTGCGCCTGCCCACGCCACGCCTCGCTCGCATCTGGACCGGCGCCGGCGTGCGCTCGGCGGTGGCGGCGGCCGCGATCATCGCCTTCGCCCTGGGACTCGGGCTCGGGGCCGGCATCGGCCGGTCCGTTTCCCCGCCGCCACCTTCATCGGCGGCCGTCGCAGAATACGCACTCCACGGGTCAGGCACGATGGCGGTCGCCCAGGGACATGCCTTCGAGCTGAAGCAGCAGGGATTGACGCTGGTCGAGTTCAGCGGCATGCCCGCGCTGGAAGCCGGAAAGGTATACGAGCTATGGCTGATCCCCCAGCAGGGAGACCCGGTGCCGGCGGCGGTCTTCAAGCCCGACGCAGAGGGCAGCCACGTGGTCGTGCTCGCCAGGAACCTGCGTGGCGTGAAGGCGCTCGCCGTCACGGCCGAGGCCGGACCCAATGGCGCCACGGCGCCGACCGAGCAGCCGCAGCTGGTCGGGACGGTCGGATGATCTAACCCCTCTCCCCCTTCGTATCCGAACCGAGGAGGTTCATCTGAAATGGGAGAGAAGAACGTGAACGTATCTCGCCGCGCATTCCTTTCGCGCGCATCGCTCGGCGTCGTGATCGCGGGCGCCGCCGCCGCGGTGCCTGGTCTGGGTGCGGTTGTGAGGCTTCCGGCCGCTCCTACGACCACACCCGACCTGCCGCTCGTCGCGGAGCCGCTGGTGGCTCACGTGCGCGACCTGGCCAGCGGCGAAGTCTCGCTGATGGTCGGCACCGACCATGTCGTGCTTCGCGACGCCAACCTGGCGGCGCGCCTCTACGGCGCCGCGCTGGCGCGGCGCAGGGAGAGGTAGAGATGTCATCCCACCGCGAAGCGCCCGCGATCGCCAAGGACCCCGTCGCCGACAGCACCGACCTTTACGCATTCGTCAGTCCCGACGCTCCCGGCAGCGTGACCCTGATCGCCAACTACATCCCGCTCGAAGGACCCGACGGCGGTCCGAACTTCTTCGAGTTCGGCGACGACGTCCTGTACGCGATCTACGTGGACAACGACGGCGACGCCAAACCCGACGTGACGTATCGCTTTCGATTTACGACCAAGGTGAGCAACCCGAACACCTTCCTCTACAACACCGGCCCCATCTCCTCACTCGACAGCCCGAACTGGAACCGGCCGCAGTTCTACACGGTGACCCGGTCCACCAGCCGCGCGGAGACCGTCATCGGCGACAACCTCGCCTGCCCGCCGTGCAACGTCGGCCCTCGCTCGACACCTCAGTACGCGTCACTCGCGCAGAGCGCGGTCCAGAAGCTCAGCGACTCGCATGGCAAGGTCTTCGCGGGCCAGCGCCAGGAAGGCTTCTACGTCGATCTGGGCTCGATCTTCGACCTGGGCGCTCTGCGACCATTCCAGAACCTGCACCTGATCCCGATGGCGGCCGTGGCCGGCGTCAACGGCACCAAGCACCTGAGCGTGCACTCGATCGCGCTGCAGGTTCCGATCTCCGACCTGACCCGAGACGGGACGAGCACCTTCAGCGGTGCCGGCGACCCGAGGGCGGCCATCGGCGTGTGGACGGCGGCCTACCGCCGCAAGGCGCTGATCCGCGACGAGGGCGACGACGTCCAGAGCGGCCCCTGGGTCCAGGTCTCACGCCTGGGGAACCCGCTATTCAACGAGGTCATCGTGCCGATGAGCAAGAAGGACCAGTGGAACTCGGTCCCACCGAGCGCTGACGGCGACTTCTTGCAGTACGTGCAGCATCCCGAGCTGGCCAGATTGCTGCCGGTTCTGTATCCAGGCGTCTTCCCCAACCTGGCGGCCGCGAGCGGGTCGCGCGATGACCTCGTCGCCATCCTCTTGACCGGGATTCCATCGGGGATCATCGCCGGCTTTCAGAACTTCACCGGGGCAACGACCGCGGACATGCTGCGCTTGAACATGGCCATCGCCCCGTCCAGCCACCCCAGCATCCTCGGCCTGGTGGGCGGGGACGCGGCCGGTTTTCCGAACGGAAGGCGCGTTGCCGACGACGTGGTGGCGATCGAGCTGCGCGCGATCGCCGGCGTCACCTACCCGCTGGTCAATCCGGCCTTCACACCCGACGGAGCCGCCGGCGTGATCTACGACGTCGAGAACCCGGCGACCAACACGCCGCCGGTTTCCTACCTCGGCAGCTTCCCTTACCTCAACCACCCCGAGAGCGGATACGAGGTTCCCGCCTAAGTTTCCGGCTGGCGCTGGGCTGCCCCCCGGCTCAGCGCCAGTCGAGCTCCGTGACCTGGCCGCCGACTATGCGTACCGGTGTCGGCCCTGGCGCGTCGTCGTGCCACAGGCTGTACTCGCCCTCCGCTAGCGACCCGAACACGGCCGCGTCGACGAAGCCGCCCGCGACCCTGCGGCGCAGGACCTCGGTGTGCGTTCGCTTGCGGTCGTCGCCTCGAGGGCTGATCTCGATCTCGCGGCCTCGCCACGTCTCGTCGGTGTAGACCACGAGCGCGCCGGCGCCTGGACCGACGTCCACCATCACGCCTTGCTCGAAGTCCCGCGCCCGACCATGCTCGGTCACTGGGCAGGCAGCTTAGAGCAGGTCGAGGTCCTGGCCTTCGTCGGCGAGGGCCGATGGCGCGGGCTGGGCGCGTCGCGCGATCAACCGGGCGGCGCTCGCCATCTCGCCCTCGGCCTCGAGCTCCGGATCGCCGCCCCGATCGAGGCCGACCGCCGCTCGCAGGACTCCGCCCTCGACGTAGAAGCCGATCAGCTTTCGCTGCTGGAGCGAGCCGCGAACGACGAACTGGTCCCAGGTGCGCGCGTGCCCCGCGTACTCGAGCTTATCCTCGTACTGGTCCGACCAGAACGTGTGCAGATAGCCATACGCGGTGTCCGAACCGAGCATCGACCTGGCGGCCGCGGCACCCTGCTTCTCGGCGTTGTTGTAGTGCTCCACCCGAATCCGCCCGAACAGCGGGTGCAGGTGGTTCGCAACGTCTCCGGCGGCAAAAACGTCGGGGACACTGGTCCGGCACGCTGCATCGACGAGGATCCCATTGTCGATCGCGATCCCCGCGCCTTGCGCGACCTCGACGTTCGGCTGGATGCCGACGGCGACGATCACCAGATCGCAGTCGACCTTGCGGCCGCTCTTCGTGACCGCGCGCTCGACCCGGCCGGCGCCGTCGAAGCGATCGACCGTCTCGTGGCTGAGCAGCTGGACTCCCGCGTCGCCGTGGATGCCCGCCATCGCCTCACCGATCTCCGGTCCCAGGACTGAATCGAGGGGGAGGCTCCCTGGGAAGACGGCAGTGACATCGAGCTTCAGCTGGCGCAGCGAGGCCGCCACCTCGGAACCGATGAAACCCATGCCGACGATGAGGGCCCTGACGCCCGGACGGGCGGCCTGCTTGATGGCGTCGCAGTCGGCCACGGTCCGCAGCTGGAAGATGTTGGCGAGTTCGGAACCGGGCACGACCAGGCGCCGGTTCCGCCCGCCCGTGGCGAGCAGCAGCTTCGAGTACTCGACCGTGCGACCGGAGTCCAGGGTGACCGTCCGCGTCTCGGTGTCGATCGCGGTGGCCGTGGCCCTGATCCGCTCGACCTCGTTCCCGGCGTACCACTCCGCGGGCTCGACCAGCCAGCCCGACAGGTCTCCCTCGCCGCGGAGGTAGGTCTTCGACAGCGGCGGCCGGCCGAAAGGGACGCCGGGATCGTCGCCGATCATGACGATGCGCCCGTCGAAGCCTGCGTCGCGAAGCGTCTTCGCGGCCACACCGCCCGTCATGCCGTCGCCGACGATCACCATGGATCGCGGGCTTCGCACGCGATCAGACTGACGATGTCGCCGCCAGCGCCTGCAGCGTCACCGCGGCCAGGGCCTGGACGAACTGGGGGCGCGCGTTGAACGACGAGGTGCGGCGCAGCCGGATCCCCCTTCCGCGCGCGAACTCCTGCGCCTCGACGTCCAGGTCGTAGAGGATCTCGAGGTGGTCGGCCACAAAGCCGATCGGGCAGACCAGCACATCGCGGGCGCCTGACCGCTCGATGGACTCGAGCAGGTCGGGGCCGAGCCACGGCTCGCCGGTGTGGCTGGCGGACTGAAACGCAAGCTCCCATCGCGGCAACCGCATGCCGGCCGCGACCAGACGACAGCTCGCCAGGAGCTGGTCGCGATAAGGATCGCCCTCGGCGAGGATCCGGGCCGGCAGGCTGTGCGCGGTGAAGATCAAGAGCTCCGGCGCCGAATCCGCCAGCGCCTCGCGCAGCAGGACTCGCACGGCGTCGACGAACGCCGGGTGGTCGTGAAATCCGGGGACGAAGACGAGCTCGCCCGGCCACGCCTGGCGGAGGGAATGTTCGTAGGCGCCAATGCTCATGCGTGCGAAATGAGGCGCCAGCGGCAGGCCGACGAGCCGCTCGACGCCGTGACGCTGCGCTGCGGCGGCGCCGTCGGCGATGAAGGGCGGCGCGTGCTTCATGCCCACGAACGTGGGCAGTCCGGTCACATCCGAAAGCGCGGTCGCCTGCGCGCGCGTGATCTCGCTCAAGGGAGACCGGCCGATCGCGCGGTAGCGCCGGGTCAAGTCCTCCAGGGACTCCGAGGATGGCGCGTGTCCGCCGCGGATGTGTGTGTAGTAGGGTGCGATGTCCGCCTCGGTGGCCGGGCTGCCGTAGGCCATGCACAGGAGTCCAGTGGTCGGTTCACGCGACATGAGCCGGCACCCACGAATGCACGGTTTCGACGAGAAGCTGAAGATTCTGGACGCTGGTCTCGGGCAGGACGCCGTGGCCGAGATTGAAGATGTGACCCGGTCGCCCAGCGGCGCGGCGCAGGACGTCGCGCGCACGCGCGACCACGAGCGCGGACGGTCCGAGCAGCACGGCGGGCTCGAGATTGCCCTGCACACCGCGCTCGAATCCAAGGCGGCGCCAACCCTCGTCGAGCGGAACCCGCCAGTCGAGGGAGACGATGTCCGGGCCAGTCTTGACGATCGATTCCAGCAGGGCCGCGGTACCGGTGCCGAAGTGGATGCGCGGCACGGACCTGCCCAGGGCGTCGAAGACGGCTCTGGTGTGCGTCGCGACCTTTCCCTCGTAGTCCTCGACCGCGAGCGCGCCCACCCAGGAGTCGAAAAGCTGCACCACCTGCGCCCCGGCGGCCACCTGCGCCCGCAGGTACGAAGCCATAGTCCTGGCGAGCTTCCCGAGCAGCAGATCGAAGGCTTGCGGCTGGTTGTACATGAAGGATTTGACCTTCGCGAAGTCGCGCGAGGGACGTCCCTCGATCAGGTAGCTCGCAAGCGTGAAGGGAGCGCCCGCAAAGCCGATCACCGGGACGGGGGACTCGCCGACGACCTGCCGCACCGCTGCGATCACCTGCGGCGCGGCCTCCTCGCCGTCCGGCACGCCTAGCTGCTCGACGTCGGCCGCAGAGGAGATGGGATGCGTGATCACGGGGCCGACATCCTCCACGAGCTCGAAGTCGACTCCCATCCCGCGGAGAGGCAGCATGATGTCGGCGAACATCACCGCTGCGTCGACACCCAGGCGGCGGACCGGCTGCAGCGTGACCTCGGCGCATAGCTCGGGTTGGGCGACGATCTCGGCCAGCGTCCAGCGCTCACGCAGCTTGCGGTACTCGGGCAGGGAACGCCCGGCCTGCCGCATCAGCCAGATGGGCGTGGCGTCGACCGGCTTGCCGCGCGCGGCGAGGAGAAACCTGCTCACCTCGACGCCGCCTCGAGGGTGGCGTCGATGACCGAGGCGTCATGCGCGGCGGAGACGAACCAGGCCTCGAACTGCGAGGGCGGAAGGACCACGCCCGAGTCGAGCATCTTGTGGAAGAAGCGGGCGAAGGCGTCAGTGTCCGAGCTCTTCGCCTCGCGGAAATTCCGCGGCGCCTGTCCGCGAAAGAACAGGGTGAGCAGCGATCCGACCCGAGCCACGCTCGCGCCCTCAACGCGAAGACCCGATTCCAGGCGGGCCGCCTGGCGGTCCACACCGGCGTAGAGCTCGGGAGTCAGCGCGCGCAGCGTGGCCACGCCGGCGGCCATCACCAGCGGGTGGCCGGAAAGCGTTCCCGCCTGATAGACCGGGCCCGCGGGCGCGACCAGGTCCATGAGCTCGGCGCGTCCGCCGTAGGCGCCGACCGGCAGGCCTCCACCGATGATCTTGCCCAGCACGGTCAGGTCCGGACGCACGCCGAACAGCTCCTGGGCTCCGCCGGGACCGACGCGGAAGCCGGTGATCACCTCGTCGAAGATCAGCAGCGCGCCGGCGCTCGCGGTCAGGTCGCGCAGGCCTTCGAGAAATCCTCGCACCGGCGGGACGACGCCCATGTTGGCCGCGATCGGCTCGACGATGACCGCGGCGATCTTCCCGCTGTGGGCTCTCAGCACAGCCTCGACCGAGTCCAGGTCGTTGTAGGTGGCGACGAGCGTCTGCTCCGCGACCGAGCGCGCGACGCCGGCGCTGCCGGGGATGGACAGCGTCATCGCCCCCGAGCCCGCCTCGACGAGCAGCGAGTCGGCGTGACCGTGGTAGCCGCCCTCGAACTTGACGATGAGGTCCCGCCCGGTCGCGGCGCGGGCCACCCGGAGCGCGCTCATCGCCGCCTCGGTCCCGCTGTTGACGAAGCGGATGCGCTCGATCGAAGGCATCCGGCTCGCGATTATCTCGGCGAGACGGACCTCGCCCGGGCCTGTCACCCCAAACGGTCCGCCGGCTTCGGCTGCTTCCGTGATCGCCGCCACAACCTCGGCAGGGGCATGACCCAGGACCAGCGGGCCGAAGGCCCCGACGTAGTCGATGTAGCGGTGACCGGCGTCGTCCCAGACATGCGGGCCCTCACCGCGCACGAGCACCGGCGGCTCGCCTCCGACCGCGCGATAGGCGCGCACCGGACTGTTGACCCCGCCGGGAAAGAGGGTCCTGGCGGCGATCATTCGGCGCCGAGCAGCCGCGTGATCTCCTCGATCGGCCTGTGGATGCCGGTGAGGATGGGCGTATCTCGGACGGTCGAGCGCCGGCTCTCGGTGCCGCGCAGCTCGCGCACGAGCTCACCAAACACGGCCAGGTCATCGGTCTCGTAGGCGACCAGGAAATCCATGTCGTCGACCCCGAACGAGTAGGCGAGCAGCTGGCGGACCTCCCTGTATCGATGTCCGACCTTCATGTGCTCGTTCATGACCGCCTGCCGCGCCTGTTGGTCGAGGAGGTACCAGTCGGCGCTCTTCGTGAACGGGTAGACGACGAGGTAGGCGGACCGCCGGCCCGCGAACAGCGATTGCTCCTGGGGCGTTGGCTTCTTCACGTACTGGGACGCTCGGATGATGCCCAGGAAGCTGTGGCGCGCCGTCATCCACGCGCCCATGCCCGAGCGGAGCACCCGCGCGCTTCTCTCCTCCAGGGCGTCGAGCGACGGCGCCATGCTCCACAGGAGCACGTCGACGCCGGCCTCGAGGCCGATCATCGAATAGGTGAAGGTCGTCACCTCCGAGTGAGCGCTCACGGCCGCGCAGAGCTCTTCCGCCGTGCGGCAGCGCTCGTCCCGGCTCAGCCTCCGCCACCCGGCATCCAGGCCCAGGGCGAGGGCGTGCACGTACCGGCTGTCAGTCACCGTGACGGTTGCAGCCAGGCCGCGGCGTCCGCCGCGAAGTACGTGATCAGAATCCCGGCGCCCGCGCGTGCGATGGCGGTGAGCGACTCGAGAATCGCGCCCTGGCGATCGATCCAGTCGCGCTCCGCCGCGGCTTCGATCATGGCCGCCTCGCCGCTCACCTGATAGGCGGCGAGCGGAAGGTCGAATCTCTGCCGCGCCCGGGCCAGCAGGTCGAGCGATGTGATCGCGGGCTTGACCATCAGGATGTCAGCGCCCTCGTCCGCGTCGAGCTGCATCTCTCGCAGCGCGTCGTGCGCGTTGGCCGGGTCCATCTGATAAGACTTGCGGTCGCCGAAGCTCGGCGCCGACCCGGCCGCCTCGCGGAACGGCCCGTAGAAGCTCGAAGCGTGCTTGGACGCGTAGGCCATGATCGCGGCGTCCCGGAATCCGGCCCCGTCGAGTCCGGCACGCAGCGCCCCGACCTGTCCGTCCATCATCGCGCTCGGGGCGACGATGTCCGCCCGCGCTTGGGCGTACGCGACCGCCGCCGACGCGAGGCGCGGAAGCGAGGCATCGTTGTCCACCTTCTCGCCGTCGAGCACACCGCAGTGACCGTGCGACGTGTACTCGCACAGGCACACGTCGGCGATCAGCGCGAGCGGCAGGCCTTCGTCGCGCAGCATGCGCAGCGTCTCCGGCACGGGACCGGCCGGATCGTCGGCGCCGGATCCGTTCGCATCCTTCGCATCCGGGATGCCGAAGAGCAGAACTCCGCCGATGCCCAGCCCGGCGAAACGGTGCGCTTCGCGCAGGGCAAGGTCGGGAGAGAGCCGGGCGTGGCCCGGGAGCGAAGGGATCTCGAAGCGGCGTCCGCGCCCACTGACCACGAACAGAGGAGCGATGAGCTGGCCGGGATGGACGCGCGTCTCGCGGACGAGCGCACGCACCGCGGCGCGGGTGCGCAGGCGCCGAGGGCGGTGAGGTCCAGCCGGTTTGACGGCTGGGATCACGCCGGCCACGGTCGCCGCGAGCTCGGCGACGCCGGGAGCGGCGGCCTCGGCGATAACCTGGAACCCCTGGTTGCGCGCGACCAGGCTCGTCCGAGGCCCGATGGTGATCGCCGGCAGCGCGGTGCCGCCGCCGAGCTTGACGAAACCGCGCACCGCCGAGCCGGACGCGAACACAACCGCCGCCACATCGCGGTCGCCCAGCGCGTCGCGGAGCATTCCGGTCGATTCCGCCGGACCTTCGACGGTCTCGTAGGCGGTGACCTCCTCGACCACGGCGCCGCGCGCCCGCAAGCCCGCCGGCAGGTCTGGGTCCGCCCCCGACGCGCGGACCAGGAGGACGCGCTTGCCGGCAGGGTCGGGCAGCGAGTCGGCGAGGGCCGCACCGTTCGCCTCTGACGGGACCAGATCGACCGTCGCGCCCCGCGCCCGCAGCGCGCCGGCGGTCGACTCGCCGACTGCGGCCCACCGCGGCCCCCCCGGAATGGCCGGCAGCGCCTGGACGCCGGCGGCGCTGGTCACCACCACCCAGTCGAAGGCGGCAAGGTCCGGCCAGCTCACAGCGAGCGGCCGGGTGACCACGGTCGGCACAGCGCTCACCCGGTAGCCGCGCGCCTCGAGCTCGACGACCAGAGGATCCGCGGCGCCCGCAGGCCTCGTGACCAGGACCGTGGTCATCGCAGCATCACCTCCCGGGCGAGGTTGCGGCCGGCGGCCTCCGCGACCGCCATCGCATCGGCCCGGCGACCACCGAAGGTCTCGACCCTCATGTCGGTCCCATCGCTGTTGACGCCGCCGACGATCATGGTGAAGCGGTCGTCGGCGATCGTCGCCAGCGCGCCAACCGGGGCGCGACAGGTGCCGCCGGTGGCGGTAAGGACTCGCCGCTCCGCGTCGACCGCGAGCCTGACGTCGGGGTGGTCGTGCCATGCGAGCACAGCGAGCAGCTCGGCGTCCACCCGGCGAGCCTGGATCGCGAGCGCGCCCTGGGCCGGCGCGGGCGGCATCACGTTGGGGTCGAGCCTCTCGTCGATCCGCTGCCCGTCTCCGATGCGGTCGACGCCCGCGGCGGCGATGACGATGGCGTCGACCTCGCCCGCGTCGAGGCGGCGCAGGCGCGTGTCTACGTTGCCGTGCAGCGGAACGATCCGCAGGTCCTTGCGCGCAGCGCGCACGAAGCCGGCACGGCGTGGACTGTCGGTGCCCACCGTGCTTCCCGGCGCCAGCGAGGTGAGCGACCCGCCCCCGCCCCGGGTGATGAGCGCGTCGCGTGGATCGGCCCGCTCCGGATAGGCTGCGACCACCAGGCCCGGTTCTTCTTCGAGTGGGATGTCCTTGGCGCTGTGGACCGCGACGTCGACCTCGCCCCGCAGCAGCGCCTGCGCGATCGCCGCGACGAACATGCCCTCGCCGGGCACCGAGTCGACCGGGCGCGTGTCGCCCGCGGTGACGATGCGCACTATCTCGACGTCATGGCCGCCGGCGCGCAGGCGGCGGGCCACCGATTCGCTCTGCGCGAGAGCCAGCCGCGAGCCGCGCGTGCCGAGCCGGATCCTCACGCCGTCCGCTCCAGCCACATCATGTACTCGGCTGTCCGGAGCACGACGACGCGCTCTGCTTCCCTTATATATGCGCCGGGCAGCGGGCCTCGGCGGCGGTACAGGTCGTCGATGCCCAGAAAGCTTCCGTTCAGCCGCCGGCGGACCGTGTCGGGAACGGCCTGGGGCGCGGAGATGTCCGCGATCGGAGGCAGCTCATGGCCCTCGGCTCGCTCGAGGTCGGACCATGGTCCCGCGAGCGCCACGGCGACTGCGGCCACGCTGGGGGCAAGACGCGCCCCATCGCTGAGGTCGATGCCCGACCCGCGGTAGACGCGCGCGAGACGAGAGGCCTTCCTGGCGTCACGGCTGGCGATCACGATGTCGGCGCCGGCCAGCTCGGCGGAGTGCGCGAGCGCCGACCCCATGCGGCCCGCCCCGGCGACCAACACGGTGCGGCCCGCGATCTCCGACTTGCCCCGCAGCCAATGAACGGCCTTCTGGGCCAGATTGCCGCTCGACTCCGTCCGGCGCGAGCGGGCCTGACGTCCAGCGGCGATCGCAACCTGGAACAGGCGGTGCAGCCGCCGGTCCAGACGCGTGTCGCGGCTGGCGTTCCCCAGCACCTGGCGCACCTGGTGTAGAACCTCGTCCTCGCCGACGATCACGCTCTCGAGACCGCACGCCACGCGCAACAGGTGCGCCACGGCCGCCTCCCCTGACGCCGTGCGCGCCTCCGCGAGCTCGGGCGGCGCGCCGAATCCGTAGAGCTCGGCGCGATGGCACGTGACCAGGGCGACGCCGGCACCGATCTGGCGTGCGATCCATTCGGTCATCACCTCCGCGAGCGCCTGTCGCGACGCCGAATCGGCGCGATCGGCCGAGGCGGTGAGCGCCCACAGCTCGCTCACGATTGTGTGTGTCCTGTCATCAAGGCGACCAGCAGGCGATCGAGGGCCGCCTCGGCGTCGACCAGCAGCGCGGTTGCTTCCCTGGTGTCGAGCCGCCGCAGCCGAGCGAGCGCCACGAGCTCGTCGACGAAGGGCTTGCGAAAGCGAAGAAACCCGTCGACCGTGTCGCTCAGCGACGCGCCCAGCCTCGCGGCCTCACGACCGTAGTCGGCGGCGCGGCGCTCGGCGACGCTCAGGTCACCGCGATCGGCGTCCAGGTACCCGAGCAGGTCGCCCACGAGCTGCATGCCGCGCCGGCGGAACTCGAGACGCTCTGCCTCGGACAGCTTCTCCATCCAGTGCGGCCGGTCGTGGGCGAGGGCCAGCGGGCGAGCCCGGCGGTAGGCACGCACCATGCGCTCGGCTGAGGTGGCCAGGGCGGGACGGCGGGCGCGCGAAGCCGGAACGAGCGCCTGGACCGCGTTGGCAAGGAACCGGCGATGCCCGCCCGGGGTGGTGAAGGTGGAGATCTCCCCTCTGTCGGCCCAGCGCCGCAGGGTGTTTGGCGTCACTCCGAGGGTGCGGCTGGCCTCGCCGAGGGTCAGCCAGCGATTTCCGTCATTCCTAGCCAAACCTAGCCAAATCTACCATCGGCCGGTGCCTCGACGCGACCTGGGCGACGACGTCGCCGACGATCAGCGTCGCGGGAGACCCTAGTTCCGCGTCCGCCGACCTCGCCGCGAGGTCGCCCAGCGTGCCGGTGACGACCTTCTGCTCCGGCATGGAGGCGCTGCTCACGACCGCGGCCGGCCGGCCGGGACCCAGCACGGCGGCAATCTCCGACGTCAGTTGGGGCAACCTGGCG
>WNEP01001212.1_pt1 | contig 13267 bp, 10 predicted proteins | sample 5399961 | NCBI WGS metagenome assembly WNEP01 (sample SAMN13153329, study PRJNA577476) | soil metagenome | isolation source: 20 cm grassland meadow soil pre-rain plot 5 | place: USA:California | collected 2015-09-08 | reverse complement strand
CCTCGCGTCGCACGTCGAGCGAATTTCAGGTGCTGGTCCGCAAGGGTCAAGAATCCGCGTCGATTGTACAGGCCCGTCAGCTCGTCGGTGAGCGCCAGACTCCGTAGTGTCAGCTGCGCCTGGTGTCGGTGCAGCGCCATCTCGATCGCGGCGTGAAGATCCTTTTTGTCGAACGGCTTCACGATGTACCCGAACGGCTCGGTCATTTTGGCGCGGCGCAACGTCTCGTCATCGGCGTAGGACGTGAGATACACGACCGGAATAGCGAGCCGGCCGCCGATTTCTTGGGCGGCGTTCACACCGTCGACGCGCCCTCGCAACCGGATATCCATCAGCACGAGATCGGGGTGGATGGCGACCGCCTTGTCGATCGCGTCTTCCCCCGACGCGGCGATCGCGGGCACCTCGTACCCGAGGACGTGGAGGTTCCGTGCGATGTCCCTCGCGACGATGCTTTCGTCCTCCACAACGAGGATCTGTGCCGGCGCCATGGATGGTGCCCCCGTATCCGCCTAACGCGGGAACTCTATTCGAAACCGAGCGCCCTCGCTCGTCTGGGACTCGAGCGTGCCTCCCAGCTGATCGGTCAGGGTCGCCACCAATTGCAGACCCGACGCGGGTCGCGTGTCGAGGTTGCTCGCGGGCGGGAGTCCGATCCCGGTGTCGCTCACGACGAGCTCGCACGTGTTATCGGGGCGGGAGCGGAGGTCGACGCGGATTTCGCCTTCCCTTCCGGGCGGGAAGGCGTGCTTGAGGGAGTTCGAGATCAGTTCGTTGATGATCAAGCCGCAGGGGACAGCGGTGTCGATTCCCATCACCACCTCCTCGAGATTCAGAGCCATGGAGACGGTGTCGGCGTCGGCGCCGTACGATCGGAACAAGTTGAGCGCCAACCGGCGGATGTATTCCGCGAAATCGATCGTCGCCAGGTTCGGGGACTGATAGAGCTGCTCGTGGATGAGCGCCATCGATCTGACACGGTTTTGACTCGCCGCGAGCAGTTCCAGGACCCGCCGATCGTGAATGGACTCGGACTGGAGATTGAGCAGGCTGCAAATGACTTGCAGGTTATTTTTCACGCGGTGGTGAAGCTCCTTGAGAAGGACCTCTTTCTCCTTGAGGGACGTCGCGATCTGCTCCTCTGCGCGCTTGCGCTCGGTGATGTCGCGCGTCACGTTCGAGAATCCCCAGAGGAGTCCGAGATCGTCGCGGAGCGGCGTCAGGATTGCGTTCGCCCAGAAGCGTGACCCGTCCTTCCGCACCCGCCAGCCCTCGGCTTCGAACCGCCCCTCCGCCGCGGCTCGGCTCAACTCCTGCGCCGGGGTCTCGCGCTGAATGTCTTCCCCGGGGTAAAGGCGAGAGACATGCTGGCGGACGATCTCGGGCGCGGTATAGCCCGTCATGCGTTCGGCACCGACGTTCCAATTGACCACGTGCCCGTCCCGGTCGAGCATCAAGATCGCGTAGTCCTTGACGCTCTCCACGAGCGAGCGGGAGCGCTCTTCGCTCACCCTCAACGTCGCGAGCGTCGTCTGCAGCTGGCGCTGACGGTCGGTGACCTCGCGGGCCAACGCGCCGACGTCGTGGGTCCGGCTCGCCAGCTCTTGCTGGAGCACGTCGCGCGCTCGCTTCAGCGTGACTTGATTTGCCACCCGTGCCCTCAGCTCCTCGGCCGAAAATGGCTTCGTGAGGAAGTCCTGTGCGCCCGCGCGCAGCAGCTTCACCCGGAGGTCGTTGTCGGCTTTGGCGGTCAGGACGACCACGGGCACGGTAGCGAGCTCTGTATGAGCGCGTAGCTCACTCAGCAGCTCGTCGCCGCGCATCCGAGGCATCATCACGTCGGTGAGGATCAGGTCGGGCGGGAGTGCCTGCGCCTTCTCCAGACCTTCTCGCCCATCGAAAGCGGTCGCAACGCGGTATTCGCTCGCTAACGTCTCGGCGATGAATCGGTTCATGTCCGGGTTGTCTTCGACGACGAGCACGAGGGCCTCTGGCAGCGGAAGAGCCTTCTGCACTTCGCGAGGGAGCCCCGCATGCTCGCGCGTCGGATCGATCCCTGTGGCGCGGTTCTGGCGGAGTTCCTCCAGCGTTTCGCGCGCGATGGCATCGACGTCTCGCCCCGTCGCCGTGGTTGGCGCGACGCTCGCCGGCGGCGCGACGAGCGGGAGTACGACGCTGAAGAGCGCGCCGCCCTCCGGGGCATCGGTGACTGCGATCGTCCCCCCGTGCAGCGCGACAAATTCCTTGGTGATGGCCAGGCCCAGGCCCGTGCCTCCCAAGCGCCCGGCCGACCCGCTCTCACCCTGATGGAAGCGCTCGAAGACAGCCTCGCGCAGGTCGACCGGCACGCCCGGGCCGTTGTCCTCGAAGGCGACGATCGCGCGGTCGCCCTCGACACGCAGCACGCACCGCACGCGGCCTCGATCGGGAGCGAACTTGAGGGCGTTGGACAGGAGGTTCAAGAACACGCGCTGCAGCTTCTCGGAGTCGGCCTGAGCGGGGACGGACGGCGGTGCCTCCACCGAGAACGAGATCTGGCGTTCCTGCGCGAACGCCTCGAAGTGAGCCGCCGTGAGGCGCAGCAGCTGCGCCAGGTCGACCTCGGCGCGGTTCACGCCCACCTTCCCCGCCTCCAGCTTGGCGATGTCGAGCAGGTCGTTGACGCGCTTGAGCAGGGTCCGGGCGTTGCGGTCGATCACCTCGATGTCGTGGCGTTGCTCGACGGTGAGCTCGCCGTTTGCCAGCAGCTTCCGGGTCGGCCCGAGCACCAGTGCGAGCGGAGCGCGCAGCTCGTGGCTCACGTCGGTGAAGAATTGCGCCTTGAGCTGGTCGAGCTCCTTGACCTGGCGAGTCAGCTGGCGCATCTGAACCGCTCGACTCAACGACGCCACGAAATACTCCCGGTCGATGGGCTTCTGGATGAAGTCGTACGCACCCCCGCGCAACGCCTGAACCGCCAGGTCGTGCTCGCCGTGCCCAGTGATGAGCAGCGTGGGCGTGTCCGGACGGAGCGCGCGAATCTCGCCCAGTAGCGCGAGGCCGTCGATCCCCGGCATCTTGATGTCGCTGATGATCGCGTCGTAGTCCGTGGCCGCGATCCGGTCCAACGCCGCCGATCCAGAGTCGCAGGTGTCCACGATGACACCGTCCATTCGGAGCCGTAGCGCTTCGGGAAGCGCCTCCAACAACGCGACGTCGTCGTCGACGATCAGGACTCGAGGGGCGCTCATCCGGGTGACGGCTCCGGTGCGTCGTCGGACGCGAGGGGGAGCCGGATGAGGAATGCCGCGCCCTCGCCCGGACGGTTTGCGACCGCGATGGTGCCCCCGTGCTCCTTGATGATCCCGTAGGTGATGGACAGGCCGAGGCCGGTGCCTCGGCCGACCTCCTTGGTTGTGAAGAAGGGGTCGAAGATGCGTCGCTCGAGCCCCTCCGGGATGCCGGGACCCGTATCGGAGAACGCCAGATCGACGACCCGGTCTCGCACCTCACACGCGATGTGGATGACCTTCCGCGGCGACTCTACGAGCGCGTCCCGCGCGTTCGTCAGCAAGTTGATGAGGACTTGCTCGAGCTGAATGGGGTTCCCCATCACGACCGCATGCCGCGCGCTCACGTCCAGCTCGACCTCGATCTCGCGGAGCCGGAGCTGCTCCTGCATGAGCGACAACGCGCGCCCGATCACCTGATTCATGGAGACCAGCTCACGGCTGACCGGCGCCACGCGCCCGAAGGTGCGAAGGTGCGAGATGATTTCGGTGGCCTTGCGGACCTGTCGCATGGCGTTCTGCAGCTCGCGCGCGATATGCTCCTTGTCCGTCACGCCGAGCCCGATGAGGTCGAGCGCGTTGCCCATGAACAGTCCGATGTTGTTCAGCGGATTGTTGAGCTCGTGGGCGACGCCGGTGGTGAGCTCGCCGAGCGTGGCAAGCTTGCCCGCCTGGACGAGCTGCTCTTGCTTGTCGCGTAGCTCCTGTTCGCGGCGCTGCATCTCGGCGGTGGTCTCTCGCAGGTCGCCCATGATGTGGATCATGGCCTTGCGGCTGCTTTCCAGACGGAGATTGGACTGGTGCGAGTCCTGAAGAATGTGCAGGAGGGCACGCCGCGAATTGTCGAGCCCGTCGGTCTGGCGGGCGAGCCGGCTGCGGTCCCGCTCGTAGTCGCCGAGGATGTGGAGCATGGCCTTGCGTTGGTTGCCGAGGCGCTTGTTGAACTCGTTGAGGTCGGTCATGATGTGGAGCATCGCGCGGCGCTGCTCGTCGCGCTTGCGTAGGTGCCGCTCGAGCGTTCTCACGCGCTCCCGCAAGGCCGCCTCGGACTCGAGCAGGTCGGCCGACGCGGTCGCCTCAGGCCTATGCTGGTCCGTCATGGGTCACGATTCGGGCCGGTCAGGCCAGGCGTCGTTCCGCCTTCAGCCGCTCCAGTTCCTTCCGTTGACTCTCCAGCTCCCTTTCCAGGGCGATCATCTTGAGCTCGCGGCCGACGACGACCTCCTCGAATTTCTCGAGGTCCAGGATCTTCTCCTGCAATTCCGTCTTGGACTTCTCGAGGTCGCGGACGACCTGCTCGTAGGCACGCATGTCGCGCAGGATGCCGATGGCCCCGATCACCCTTCCGTCGGGGTCGCGCAGAGCCGAGGCGTTGAGCGTCGTGGGGATGATTTCCCCGCTGGCGCTGCGGGGGTTGAGACGCGCGTTGCGCGTCACACCCCGTGCCACCACCTCGCGCAGTGCGGCGGTGAACTCCCGTGTCTCCTCCGGGCTGATGAAGCGTGAGAGCGACTGCTCGAGGACCTCGTCCGTCCGGAAGCCCAGCAGCGTGGACACCGCGTCGTTGGCTTGGAGGATTTTGCCCTCGAGATCCGAGACGAACACCGGGTCCGGAGCGTTCTTGATCAGGCTCTCCGCGTACGCGCGGGCCTTGTCCAGCTCGCGCATGTCGCGCAGGATGCCGATGGCCCCGATCACTTTTCCGTCGGGGTCGCGCAGGGCGGAGGCGTTCAGGCTCGTCGGGATGACCTCCCCGCTGGCGCTGCGGGGGTTGAGGACGACGTTGCGCGTGATCCCGCGATGATCGGCGCGCAACGCGGCCGCGGGTTGGCTCGCCTGGTCCGCGCCCGCCCGTGTGTCCTCGCGTTCGACGACCTCGCGCAGCGCGGCCAGGAACTCGCGGGTTTCTTCGGGCGAGATGATGCGCGAGAGCGACTGCTCGATCAGCTCGTCCGGGCGGAAGCCCAGCAAGGCGAAGACCGCGTCGTTGGCTTGGAGGATTTTGCCCTCGAGGTCCGAGACGAACACCGGGTCCGGGGCGTTCTTGATCAGGCTCTCCGCGTACGCGCGGGCCTTGTCGAGCTCGCGCATGTCGCGGAGCACGCCGATGGCGCCGATCACCTTGCGTTCGGGGTCGCGGAGGGCCGAGGCGTTGAGCGTTGTGGGGATGACTTGCCCGCTGGCGCTGCGGGGGTTGAGGCGCGCGTTGCGCGTCACGCCGCGCTCCACCACCTCGCGCAGCGCGGCGGTGAACTCCCGCGTCTCCTCCGGGCTGATGAAACGCGAGAGCGACTGCTCGAGCACCTCGTCCTGGCGGAAGCCGAGGAGCTGCGAGACCGCATCGTTGGCTTGTAAGATTTTCCCTTCGAGATCCGAGACGAACACCGGGTCCGGGGCGTTCTTGATCAGGCTCTCCGCGTACGCGCGAGCCTTGTCCAGCTCGCGCATGTCGCGCAGGATCCCGATCGCGCCGATCACCTTTCCGTCGGCGTCGCGCAGGGCGGAGGCGTTCAGGCTCGTCGGGATAACCTCCCCGCTGGCGCTTCGGGGGTTGAGGCGCGCGTTGCGCGTCACACCACGCTCCACCACCTCGCGCAGCGCGGCGGTGAACTCCCGTGTCTCTTGCGGGCTGATGAAGCGCGCGAGCGACTGCTCGAGCACCTCGTCCTGGCGGAAGCCGAGGAGCTGCGAGACCGCGTCGTTGGCTTGTAAGATTTTGCCCTCGAGGTCGGACACGAACACCGGGTCCGGGGCGTTGGCGATGATGATGTCGGCGACGAGCGCGCTGTGCGACTTGGTGCCGCTGTCGTACGCGTCAACCACCGGCGACGGGTCTTGGAAGCTCGTGCGTTTTGTCACTTTCTGACCACCTCCTTGCGGCGGATTAACAGGCTTCCGGCAATAGTCGTGCCATGGATTTTTCCTTACCAGGGATCGTTATCGCAGAGAGTTCTCGCTGGTGTAGGTCGGAAGAACCTAATGTTCTCTCGAAGAGGTGACAGTTTGCCACGATCCTGCCGCGCGCTCTGTCACTTGGATCTCGTCGCGACTGTGCGCGGGCCGCTAGTGGAAACACCTGAAGGCCAGTGACGTGTGTCAGCGCCGAGACGCTGGGCGGCTCTACCGTGCCGGGGGCTGCCACACGTTCCTGCAGCGGGTCTCGGTGACGAGGAGCGCGGCGACGAGCGCGCACGCGGCGAGGGCGAGGCAGACGACGAAGGCGGCCTGGTAGGCGGCCGGCGGATAGTGGCGGGCGCCGCCGGACATGAGGCCCGTCCACTTCGCGTCGAGGATCACGCCGGTCAGCCACTGGAGAAGCCCGAACGCGAGGAAGATGGGCACGTTGCAGAAGCCGATCGCGATCCCGACGCGTGCGGGGTCGTTGACCTCTCGGACGCAGCTCCACACGAGCACGAGCCCCGATGACGCCAGGCCCATGACGAGGAAGAAGGGGATGAGCCAGGGGACCGGCAGGCGCGCGTCGGCCGGCAGCACCAGCGGGATCCAGCACGTGACGTAGATCGCTGCGAACACCGCCATCGGCAGGCGGCGCCGGCGGAGCCAGCGATCGGACAGCCAGCCGACGACTGGCGCGCCGATGGCGGTGCCGACCGCGAGCATCGAGACGACGGTCGCCGCGTCGAGCCGGGCGAGGCCGTACACCTGCGTCAGGTACGGCACGCCCCAGAGCCCGAGGAACGTGATGACGGTCGTGTACATGCCGCCTGCGGTGATGATGGGCGGCCACGTGCGCGGATTCCGCATCACCTCGGGCACGCCCCGCAGCACCTCGCCGAGCGCCGGCGCGCGCTGCGCTGTGTGGTCCGGATTGACCGGGGCGAGCCCCATCGCCTCAGGGTGGTCGCGGATGCAGCCGGCGGCGACGGCGGCCAACACGAGGGTGACACCACCGATCACGACGAACGTCTCCCGCCACCCGACGGCCTCCACGAGGAGCGCCAGCGGGGAGGCGGCCAGGAGGGCTCCCACGTTGCCCACGGTCTGGGTCCAGCCGGAGATGGTCGCGAACTCGTCAGAACGGAACCACGCGGCGGCCAGGCTGAGCCACGCGATCAGCATGACCGACGCGCCGAGCCCGACGAGGAGCCGTCCCGCGTACGCCACGCCGAACGTCGGCGCGAGCCCGAAGAGCGCCGCGCCGAGCCCCATCGTGACGCCGCCGAGCGCGATCGTCCAGCGCGGGCCGAGCGTGTCGGCGAGGCTGCCGGCGACGAGCGCCATCGCGGCGAACACGTACGGGTAGATCGCCGCGAGGTTGCCGAGCGCTGCGGCGGTGATCGAGAAGGCGCGCATCAGGTCGGCGGCCACGACCGCGGGGGCGACGCGGTGGACCCACGAGAAGAGGTAGAGCGACGCCGGCACGAGCAGAATCACCCAGCGGGCGGCGCGGGTGTTCACGCGGAGGCCCTGCGCCGCTAGCGCGCGTACGCGGGGAAGACCCGGGCGACGACCGCCGGATCGTTCATGGCGAGCATGCCCAGGACGAGCCGGCGCGCGGCGCCGCGCACGACGACGAATGTGATGCGCGCGGATGCCACAAGAGTGCGATCCTCGGTCAGCGCGACGACCTCCGTGTCCCAGTAGCGATGGTCGGCCTGCGGTAGCGCGGCGGCGCGGGAGCCAGTCACCGTGAGCGGCGGGTCGAAGGGGACCGCCCGGTGGAGCGTGACCGCGAGATCGGTCGTCATGCCAGACTCGCCCGTCGCGAGCGCGCCGATCCAGAACGCCGTCTCGTCACAGAGCGTCGTGAGCGCGGCCGTCGTCAGCGTGCCGCCGGCCGTCCGGAACGGCGCTCGCGGCTTCCACGTTCCCCGGACCTCCGCGTCGTCGAACTCGAGCTGCGCGTGCAGCCCGAGCTCATTGGCGACGCCGCACGCGAAGCACGTGCGCGACACCGGCAGCGGATGCGCGGGCGCCGTGGCGTGCCGGGGCCCCTCGGAGACCACGCTAGCAACCGATCCCGTCGCGGACGTTTCGCGAGCGCTGCGTTCGCCGCCGCGTAGAAGCCACGGGTCTCCGAGGGGCCCCGGCACGCCACTGTCGCGCGCATCCGGTGCCAGCGGCGCGACACGACCATGGGCCAGGACGTCGGCGCTGTCGCGGAGGACGAAGGTGTGGGCGCCGTTGTCGCGCCCGACCGCGAGCCTAAGCGGAGTGGCGAGCGGGACGCGCTTCCGGTAGACGCCGGAGACAGCGCGAGGCATCGAGAGGCCTGCCAGCGCATCGAAGGCCGCGAGGACCGAGCCGCCGTGCGCGGTGTCGGGCAGGCCCTGGAACGCGGGATCGAGCGTGAGGATCAGGTCGCCGGATCGGTCGTCGAGCGACCGCCGCAGCACGGAGTCGATCGTCGTCATGCGATACTGGTTTGTGTGTCGCCCATTCTAGCCGACAATCCCCTCCTTCGGGCGACAGTCAGCAACTTCTTCTTCTTCCTGAGCCTGAACGGCTTCATCCTGCTGCCACTGTATATCGCGGCCCTCGGCGGGACTGAGGTCGAGATCGGCGCCGTCATGGGTCTCTACAACGCGGTCGGCATCGTCTGCCAGCCGCTGATCGGCCCGTGGACGGACGCTGTCGGCCGGAGGCCCTTCATGCTCGTGGGCGTCGCCCTCGTCATCATCGCCGCGCTCCTGGCCACCGCGGCGCCCTCGATTCCGCTGCTCGCCGTCGTCCGCGTGCTTCAAGGGCTCGGCTTCTCGTGCTTCTTCGTGTCGAACTACTCACTCGTGATCGACCTGGTGCCCCCCGCGCGCCGGGGGTGGGCGCTCGGCATCTACGGGGTCGCGGGGCTCACGGCAACGGCGCTCGCGCCCCTCCTCAGCGAGTGGGTGATCCGCCGTCTCGGCTTCCGGGCGCTCTTTGCGATGGCCGCCGCGGTGGCGACCGTCGCCGGCTCGATCGTGCTGCGACTCCGCGAGCCGGGGAGTGAGACGGCGCGCCCGGCCCCGGGATACCTCTGGGAGCGCGGCACACTCGGGGAGGTCGTTCGCCTCAGCATGGGCGTGACGGGTTTTTTCGGACTCGGCGCCGGCACGATCTTCGTGTTTCTGCCGACGTTCGCGGAGAGCCTGGGCGTGCGAACGCTCGCCCTCTTTTACACGGCGTACGCGCTGGCGGCGATCGGTGTGCGCGTCCTCGGCGGGCGGTTCATCGACACCCACGGGCGGCGGGCCGTGATCGTCCCGTCCATGCTCGTGCAGACCATCGCCACGGGGCTCCTGGCTGTCATGGGGTTTCTCGTCACCCGGACGAGCCAGACGCCCGTGGTGCCCGTGCTGTTCCTGGCGGGCCTCCTGTCGGGTGGCGCGCACGGGTTCCTCTATCCGGGGCTCGCCGCGCTCGTCACCGACCAGACGCCCGCCGAGCGCCGCGGCGTCGTCGTCGGGATCTTCAGCTCCGTTTTCCTCACGGGGCAGACGACCGGTGCGTTCGTGTTCGGCTACATCACGCACGGCATCGGCTACGCGTTCATGTGGACGTTGCTGACGTCGCTGCTGTTCGCGGGGTTCGCGCTGAGCCTCAAGCTCGACCACGCCTGAGATAGTCGGAGGGGGCCTCGACGGCCCCTGCTCCTCGGCGCCCTCGCGCAGCACGCGCCGACGACGGTATACTCTGTAGAGTCGCAGCGGAAACGGGGTGGCGGGCATGATCAACTGCCGGGTCGGACTGATCGCGCTGTTGAGTCTCGCGCTGCTGGGGGCTCCCGAGCGGGCGTCCCTCGCACCCGAGCCTCCGGACGTGGGCCCGCCGAAGGTGACGGGCCCGCAGGAGGTGGAGGTCGTCGCCGTGCTGATCGACCAGCGGACGCAGCAGCCCACGGTGCTGCTGCAGGGCAAGCGGGACAAGCGGTCGCTGTCGATGGCGATCGGTCTGGCGGAGGCGACCGGGATCGCGGTGCCGCTCCAGGGCGCGACGCCGCCGCGCCCGCTGACGCACGACCTGTTTCTGACGCTCTTCGGCCGCCTCAAGGTGGCGCTCTCGCGCGTCGTCATCACCGACCTCCGGGAGGACATCTACTACGCGACGATCTACCTCGCGGCGAACGGCGGCGAGATGCAGCTCGACGCCCGCCCCTCCGATGCGATCGCGCTCGCGATCCGCGCGAAGGTTCCGGTGCTCGTCGAGGATCGAGTCTTCGAGAAGACCAGCACCCGGCCGCCGCGCGGCGGGCCGTCCATCTGACCATGGCCGACCCCGAGAAGAGCAACGACCACGAGTGGGCGCTCCAGCGGCGTCTCGAGGACGTCTTCGCAAAGCTCGGCGAGAAGTTCGGCGACCTTACCGGGCGGGTCGAAACGCACCTCCGGCCCACGGTCACCTTCGAGGACGTCGGCGGCGTCCGGCAGGCGAAGGCCCAGCTCCGGGGGTTCGCGGTCGCGCTGACCGATCCCGATCTCTACGCGCGATGGGGGATCACGCCGCCGAAGGGCGTGCTCCTGTACGGTCCGCCGGGAACGGGGAAGACGACGCTCGCCCAGGCGCTGGCGACGGCGTCGGGCGCGATCTTCTATCACCTGAGGCTGACGAACCTGACCTCCAAGTTCGGCACGAACACGGCCGAGCTGCTCCAGGAAGTTCTCAAGATCGCGACGGGCGAGGGGAAGGCGGTGCTCTTCCTTGACGAGGCGGAGGCGCTGTCGCTCGAGCACCTCTTGCCGCCTCCGCAGGCGCTCGAGGCGAGCGCCCGCCTGGTCGCCACGCTCTGCGAGAAGCTCGACGCGATGGAGCCCGCGGCGCGCGTCCTCGTCGTGGCCGCGACGACGCGGACCGACGCGCTCGACCCGGCGCTCGTCGCGCCCGGGCGCCTGGACCACCTGATCGAGGTCGCGCCCCCCGACGCCGACGACCAGCGGGAGATCCTGGAGCTCATGCGCGTCCGGACGGAGAAGAACGCCGGCCGGCAGGTCTTCGCGCCGATCGACTACGACATCGTGCTTCCGGTGATGGGCGGCATGAGCGGCGCCGACATCGCGGTGATCGTCAGGCGCGCCCTCGAAGCCAAAGTGCACGCGGTCGGCGCGGGCGCCCCGCCCTCGCTCCTGACCACCGAAAACCTGCTCGAAGCGATCGACGGCTACAAGGGTGTGCGCGGGGTGGTCGAGAAGATCCGCTACGGCCAATACCTCTGATGACCCCCGGCCAGTGATCGCGTCGACCAGGGTCCGGGTCCGCTACAAGGACACGGACTGCATGCAGGTCGTCTACTACGGCAACTTCCTCACCTACTTCGAGGTGGGCCGCGTCGAGTTCCTCCGCCAACAAGGGCTCCCGATATCCGACGTGGACCAGAAGGTCCACCTCCCCGTGGTCGAGGCGGTCGTGCGCTACGTCCGTCCGGCGCGCCTCGACGACCTGCTCGAGGTCCGCTGCTGGGTGAGCGAGCGCAAGCGCGCGAGCTTCCGCTTCGCCTACGAGATCGTGACCGAGGACGGCGAGACGGTCGCCACGGGCGCGACGCTCCACGCCTGCCTGGACCCGGCCACGAGCAAGATGATCGCGATGCCTTCCTGGCTGCGGGAGATCATGCCCGTAGTTCAGTCGTAGCCGAAGCCCGGTGTATAATCCGGCGGTTGGTCTCACATGATCGAAGTCGAGCGCCTCACCAAGTCCTACGGCCCGCTCACCGCGATTCGCGACGTATCGTTCAGCGTCGCGCCGGGAGAGATCGTGGGCTTCCTCGGCCCGAATGGGGCGGGAAAGTCGACGACGATGCGCATCCTCGCCTGCTTCATGCCCGCCTCGAGCGGCACGGTGCGGATCGCGGGGTACGACGTGTTCCGCGAGTCGCTGAAGGTTCGCAAGCGGATCGGCTACCTCCCGGAGAACGTCCCGCTCTACGTGGACCTCCGCGTGGCGCCGTACCTGGACTTCGTCGCCGAGGTCAAGGGCGTGGGGCGCGCCGAGCGCCGGCGCCGTGTGGCCGAGGCGATGGAGCGCTGCCTCATCACCGACGTCCAGCACCGGCTCATCGGCAGGCTGTCGAAGGGTTATCGGCAGCGCGTCGGGCTCGCGCAGGCCATCATCGGCGACCCCGAGGTCCTGATCCTCGACGAGCCCACCCTCGGCCTCGACCCGAAGCAGATCACCGAGATCCGCTCGCTCATCAAGTCGCTCGCCGGTCGGCATACCGTGATCCTCTCGACGCACATCCTGCCCGAGGTCTCCATGGTGTGCAGCGGCGTGGTGATCATCAACCAGGGGTCGATCGTCGCGCAGGGCCCCATCGACACGCTCGTCGACCAGTTCTTTCCCACGGCGCGCCTGGAGGTGGAGATCGCCGGGCCACCGGCGGCGGTGCACGACGGGATGCGCGCGATCCCGGGCGTGGTGGCGGTCGAAGGCCTGGGGGTGACGGACGGCGTCGGCAGGTTCGTGGTGGAGTCGGCGCGGGGACGCGACGTGCGCGGCGAGATTTTCGCGCTCGCCGCCCAGCAGCGGTGGAGCCTGCTCGAGCTCAAGCGGGTGGGGACGACGCTCGAGGAGGTCTTCATCCGCGTCGTGGCCGGCGAGCAGGCCGCCGATGAGGCCCGCCCATGAGGGTGTGGCCGATCTTCAAGAAAGAGATGCGGCTGTACTTCACGTCGCCGATCGCCTATGTGGTCGTGGCGATCTTTGCGCTCATCGCCGGCTACTTCTTCTACAGCATCTTCGCCTTCTTCACGCTCGCGTCCATGCAGTCGATGATGAATCCGGCGATGGCCCGCGAGCTGAACGTGACCGACAGCGTCGTGCGCCCGCTGTTCTCGAACATCAGCGTGATCCTTCTCCTGCTGATGCCACTCGTGACGATGCGGCTCTTCGCCGAGGAGCGGCGCTCGGGCACGATCGAGCTCCTGCTCACGTACCCGGTGCGTGACGGCGCCGTGCTGGCCGGGAAGTACCTCGCCGCGCTCGTGCTCTACGCGCTCATGCTCGCGCTCACGCTCCTCTACCCTGGGATCGTCGTCGCCTTCGCACGGCTCGAGTGGGGACCGGTG
>WNEP01002273.1_pt1 | contig 13268 bp, 13 predicted proteins | sample 5399961 | NCBI WGS metagenome assembly WNEP01 (sample SAMN13153329, study PRJNA577476) | soil metagenome | isolation source: 20 cm grassland meadow soil pre-rain plot 5 | place: USA:California | collected 2015-09-08 | reverse complement strand
GAACGCGTCACCGGTACCGTCGGATTCAGCGTCGGGCGCGGAATCGGGTTTTTCGTTGTATGCGAGACCGATTCGCATGTGGTCTCGGGTAACCTCCTACAAAAAAGGCCGCTCGGGCGGTCTGTGAATCGAAACGCGTTGTCGAGTAGACAATAAGGAACACCGAAGCGATGCGCAATAGCGAAAAACGGTGACCGGTAAGAGGTGAGAGGTCGACGCGCGACACATCTCACGTCTCACCTCTCACGCTTTCAGACTTTGTGGTACGCGACGCGCGCGGCGTCGTGGTTGTCGTCGGCGCGATAAATCTCGAAATCGGCGAACAGCGCGGGCGCCTCGCGCTCGAGGACGCGAAGGCACGCGATCGCCATCCGCCGGATCTCGAGCTCCGCGCCCTCGCTGGTCCGCAGCTCGAGCATCGTGCGCCACGCGCGCGCGTTCGCCGACACGACGATCTTCACCTCGGTGGCGTTGGGAAGGACGCTGCGTGCCGCCTCGCGCGCCACCTTGCGCCGGTGCACCTTGTCCGCGATCCACGCATAGCGTTGCATCAGCGCCTCGACCGCGCGCACGTACGCCGCCTGGGCATCCGCCATCTCTCGTTCCCACTCCGACTCGAGCGCCGGATCGCCCAGCATCGCCGGCGGGACGACAAACGCGGCGTGCGACTCGTCGACGTAGCGCTGCGACAACTGGGAATAGCCGAAGCCCGCGCGATGTCGCACCAGCTCGTGCGAGCAGGAGCGCGAGATCCCCTCGATCAGCAGCACGTAGACCGCGTGCTCCAGCACCGAGCCGTGGCCCTGCTTCTTGATGTTCTCGAGGTAATCGGCCGTCGACCGGTTCGCCGGGTTGTGCTGGCTCATGTAGCAGATCCGGCCGGCGAACTCGGCGAGGCGCTCTCCGGCGGAGGCGCTGCCCTGCCATTGCACCCGGAGGTGCTCCGGCTCGAGGAACTCGGGCCGGGCGATCAGGGTGACGCGAGGGGCGCGGAAGACTTCCATGGGTGCGAGGGGCTAGGGTTAGGAGCTCGGGGTTGTCAGATCGAGCTTTGGTGTCGCCCAGCCGGCGGTCCGCTCCACCTCGCGCAGCCGGGCGGCAATGTCGTCGGGAATCGGCGTCGCCTCCGGCCCGACCTTGAGATCAGTGAGGGGCGCCCAATCAGCCGAGGGGATTATAACACCAGGGTTGAGCGTGCAGTGCGGGTCGTACGCTTGCTTCAGCTCCCGGAACAGCGCGGTCACTTCGGAGCCGTAGAAGCGCTCCAACAGCCCGGCGCGCAGCCGGCCGACCCCGTGCTCGCCGCTCGGCGTCCCGCCCAATCGGAGCAGCAGCTCGGCCGCGTCGGCGTAGAGCGCCGCCAGCGCACCCCGCCAGCCGGAGACCGTCAGGTCGGGGAGCGCATTCACGTGGACGTGGCCGTCGCCCGCGTGGCCGAAGATCGCCACCGGAATGCCGCGCCCCGCCGCCGCCGCACGGATCCCCGCGACATAGTCGGCCAGGCGCTCGAGCGGCACGCACCCGTCCTCGACCACCTGGAGGGAGCGACGGCTCTCCGGGAGGCGGGCCAGAGCGGGGCTCGCCAGGCGGCGCACCGCCCACAGCTCCTCGAGGCTCACCCGGTCGACCGCCGTCGCGACGTGCACCGTGCCGGCGCGCAGGCCGCGCACCGCGTCCGCGACCACACCCCGAGCCGCCGCCTGAGTCTCCCGCTCGAACTCGATCAGCAGGAGTCCCTCGAGCCCCTCGGGCAGGCCGGAGGGGGCGCCTGCATCCCGCACGACGTCGAGCAGGGTCCGGTCCAGGAGCTCCACGGCCGATGGGTTCAGGGCCACGAGGTAGGGGACGGCCTCGGCCAGGTGCCGCAGGTCCCCGAACCCCAGGGCAGCGCCCGCCACATCGGCGGGGACCGGCTCGACCCGCCACTCGACCGCGGTGACGAACGCGAGCGTCCCCTCCGACCCGACGAGGAGATCGAGCTCGTCGCGTGATTCGGCATAGCGGTCGAGCGCATAACCGGCGGCATTCTTACGCGTCTTGGGAAATCGAGCCGCGATCAACCGCTGCTGGTCGGGAGACAGAGGGAACCGCTCCCCGCTCCCCGCTCCCCTGGTGATGCGGCGAGCTTGCCCTTCGGCGTCGACGATCTCGATCGCTTCGACCCAGCTCCGCACGCTGCCGCATCGCACCGACCGCGGCCCCGCTGCGTTGGTGGCCACCATGCCGCCCGAGGTCGCGAACGCGCCGGAGGACGGGTCGGGAGGGAGGCGCAGGCCGAAGGGTCGCGCGGCGGCCGTCAGCTCGGTCCACGTGACGGAGGCACCGGCCCACAGCCTCCGGCGCGGCCAGTCGGGCGCGACCCAGTGGAATCCCTGGCTCAGGTCCACGACGACGCCCTGCCCGACGCTCCCGCCCGCCATCCCGCTCCCCGCACCCCGCGGCACGAGCCGGGTGCCCGTCGCTGCCGCCCACCTCACGAGCTCCTGCAGCTCCTCCACGCCCCGCGGCACGGCGACCGCTGCCGGGACGATCCGATAGATCCCGGCGCCTTCCGAGTATGCGGCTCGGCTGCGAATATCGGTCAGGAGAGCAGGCTGAGGCTGCGTCAACCCGGGTGCGTGGTGCGTGGTACGTGGTTTGTCACGTGCACGGAAGGTACCACGCACCACCCACCACGCACCATTCACGCTTGACACCACCAGCGGCGTGGGTGATGCTTGACCCGCATATGACCGCTGACGCTCCACGCGCCCAACTCATCCATATCGAGACCGACCGCCGTCTCGGTCACGAGTGGGACGAGTGGGACGGGCGGCCGCTTCCTGAGAACGGCGACTTCTCGGCGCCCCCGGGACTCTTCTTCCGTTTCGCCGCCCTGACCATCGGCATCGGCATGGCGCTGGGGGCGGCCCTCATCTTCCTGCTTGGCCCGCGACTCGGCACCCTGTGGCCGCTGCTGCCCCGCACGCTGTGGCTCGCGCTGGGGGCGGCGGCCACGGCAACGTGGTTGTGGTTCGGGACACTGGTCTTTTCCTTCTATGCTGGCGTGCTCGCCCTCCCCGAGGGCTGGCTCGAGCGGGGGCCCTATCTCCGCCTGATGAGCCTCACCTCCCACGTCTCCCGGGCGTTCGGGAAGCGGGACTGGGTGGAGCATGCGGCCATCGACGTATACAACACGCTCGCGGAGCGGCGCGGGCGGACGGTCGGCCCGGGCGAGCTGCTGGTCCTCATCCCCCGCTGCCTGTCCAAGCAGGCGCTCGACGGCGTGCTGGCGATCGCCGGGCGCTACGAGGTGCCCGTGTTCGTCGCGACCCGAGGGCAGCTGGCGCGGCGGGTCATCCGCGAGCGCCGGCCCCGCGCCGTCGTCGCGGTGGCGTGCGAGCGGGATATGATGACCGGGCTCCGCGACGTGGCCGGACGTCTGCCGGTGCTCGGGCTCACCATGCGGCTCCCGAACGGGCCGTGCCGCGACGCGATGCTCGATCTCGACGTGATGGAGCAGTGGGTGAAGAGCTTGGTGGGGGCGTAGCCCGCCGCCGCTACTGGGCGGCCTTGGGGACGCCGAATCTCTCCTTCAGCTTGTCCACGAACCGCTGCGCGATCTTGTAGCCCTCGCGCTCCTTCGACACGATCGCCTCGAGGGAGCGCTCAGGGCGTGACGGATCGTAGCGGGGCCGGTACACCGGCTCGGCGGTGAGCCGGGTCTGGCCCGGCACCCACGGATCGGCCCAGAACCGGATCTTCACCGTGGCGGCCAGACTCGTGATGTCCCGCTCGTGGCGGCGCGTGCGATGGGCCTGCGTGTCGTACCACGCGGTCTCGACGTAGCCGTCCCGCACGTTGGCATGCGCGGAGGCTCTCCGCCGGCACCAGGCTGTCGAGGGCGGCGGTGATCCGCTCCGGTCGTGCATCGAGGGTCACCACGAGCGCCCCCGGGTCGGGCCGGAAGTCCGGCCGGGTCGTAACCGGCGTGCAGGCGGCGACGAGAAGGCAAACGCGGAACGCGGAAGTCGGAACGCGGAACGGTAGAGTAAGGTCACGCGCATCGACTCCTACCCTTATGTTCCGCGTTCCGCGTTCCGCGTTCCGCATCAGTGTTTATGCGCTGGTGTGCCGGGGGGATGCGTGTGCCCGGCGCGCTTGGCCGTGTCGGCGGGCTCCGCGTGCTCATGTTCCTCGACCTCGCCCGCCTCGTGGTGATGCCCCGCCTCTCGGTTCTCCATTTCCCGCTGCATGATGGCGTTGGGGATCCCGGCTGCGTGCTCGAACATCAACTTTCCTCCGAGCACAGCGGTCCAGACGATGGTCACGAGCCCCGCGAGGCTCAGCACCCGTAGGCCGGCCTCCTCGGCGCCCGTGAGCTTGGAACGGCGGAATAGCTTCCACGCGAGCACCGCCGTGAAGATGCCCATGGTGGTGAGCGCGAGGGTCTCGTGCGTCTCCATCAACTCGTGAATCGCCTCGCCATGCTCGATTGCCTCTTCGGCCTGGAGGCCGGCGAGCACCGCTACCCAGCCGCCGATCACCCCAGCCCAGAGCGTCCATAACGCCGCCGATTTGAGCGAATCGCGCTTCGTGAGCCAGGCGCCGAGGTCGAACAGCACCGTCACGAGGAGCAACGCAGTGGGGAGATCGTTCACCGCCGCGTGAAAACGAGGCCAGTCGTAGCCGAACATGCCGATCCTTGGGGGTGAGGGTGAAGGGGCGGGCGTCAGACGCCGAGGGCGACCACTTTGGGCGGATCGACGGAATAGTCGTAGAAGCCCTTGCCGCTCTTCCGGCCAGTCATCCCGGCCAGGACCATTCGTTTGAGGAGCGGCGGCGGGGCGTAGCGCTGCTCGCGGTACTCGGTGAACATGATCTCGGCGATCTTGTAGGTCGTATCCAGCCCGACGAAGTCGAGCAGGGTGAGCGGCCCCATTGGATAGCCGCACCCGAGCTGCATCGCCTTGTCGATATCCGGCACGCTCCCCACGCCGCGCTCGACCGCCCGGATCGCGTCGAGCAGATACGGGACGAGCAGCAAATTGACGATGAAGCCGGAGGTGTCCTTCGCGGCCACGGGCTCCTTGCCGAGCGACCGGGCGAACGCGAAGGTGCGTTCAAAGGTCTCTGCCGAGGTGGTTACGGTCCGAACGACCTCCACGAGCGGCATGAGCGGCACGGGATTGAAGAAATGCAGGCCGACGAAGCGGTCTCCTCGCTTCGTGGCCGCCGCCATCGCCGCGATCGTGAGGCTCGAGGTGTTCGAGGCGAAGATGGCGGCGGGGCCGCATAGGCCGTCGAGCTCCCTCCACAGGGCGTTCTTGAGCTCCAGGTCCTCCGTCACGGCTTCGACCACGACGTCGCACGCCTTCAGGTCGGGTGTGGCGGTCGTGAAATGCAGGCGCTTGAGGGCCGCGTCGCGGTCCGCAGCCGGGAGCTTCCCCTTTTCCACGAACTTGGCGAGGGATTTCTCGATTCCGGCGCGCGCCTTGTCCCAGATCTGCTGGGACACGTCCCGCACGGTCGTGTCGTATCCCGCCGCGGCCGCCACCTGGGCGATGCCACTTCCCATGAGCCCGCAACCCAGCACCCCAACCCGTTTGATGTCGGTCATGTCTCGCTCAGTTGATTTCGAACGTCTTGCGGATTTCGTCCGCGATGCGGACGAACGGGCTCATTTTCTGGCCTGGCAGGGCATGCTCGGCCTTGATCTCTCCGCGCTCGAGCCGGTCCAACACCTGCTCCAGCCCGATCTGGACGTGCTCGTGCTGTAGGCGGTGGCTGCGAAGAATCGCAGCGGCGGCTGGACTGAGGATCAGGAGCGGCAGGAACGGGAAAGGCGCGAGCAGCCCCATCGCCCAAAGGGCGCCGGTCGCCGCGGTGCCCAAGCCCAGCAGCGTTCCCGCGCCGCCGAGCCGCTGGCGGCGGCCATTACGCACGTCCGCGACCAGCTGGACGTGGCAGAAGCCACTCTCGAGCGGCGTCACCTGGCCGGCGACCTCGGCCGCCCGCGCGAGGGCGAAGCGGCGGCCCCCCGCGCCGAGCGCCCGTTGAATCGACGCGAAGGCGCCGACCTTCGGCTCCCAGGTGGTGCGGTCGGGGTAGTGTCGCTTCACCTGGAGCAGCTCCTCCTGTTGCATCCAGGCGCCGAGCGCGCGATCGACCGCGGCGGGCTCGCCAGCGACCACGCGCTGGGCGGAGAGCCGTCCGGGGCCCACCAGCCACGCCAGCAGGCCGCCGCGCGCCTCGACCGGAGGACGCGTCCGCTCTTCGAGCAACGCCTGGCGCAGGTAGCGCGACGGGATCCCGACGTCCTGGCCCAGCGCGAGCAATTCGGGCTCGGTGAGCCCCTCGCCGATGTCCTGCTCACCGGCTTGCAGCTCCGCCGCACGCTGGATGATGCGCTCGAGCGCCTCTCGGCGGATGAGGTCGCCCGCCATCGTTACGCCTTGGCCTTTGCCTTCGTCGGCTCGGCCGGTACCGTGTCCCCTGACGTTTTTTCGGGTAGCGCGGGCGTCGCCGGCTTCCGGGCCACCGCCTCGAGGAATCCCTTGAACAGATCGATCGGGATCGGGAAGAACGTCGTCGAGTTGTTCTCGGAGGAAATCTCCGTCACCGTCTGCAAGTAGCGCAGCTGGATCGCGGCGGGCTCCGAGCCGATGATGTGAGCGGCCTGGGCGAGCTTCTCCGAGGCCTGGAGCTCGCCCTCGGCGTTGATGACCTTGGCCCGTCGCTCGCGCTCCGCCTCCGCCTGCCGCGCCATCGCGCGCTTCATCTCGGGTGGGAGGTCCACGTCCTTCACTTCCACCGCGGAGACTTCGATCCCCCAGTCCTCGGCGCGCTTGTCGATGATGTTCTTCAGGATGTTGTTGATCTTCTCGCGGTTCATCAGCAGCTCGTCGAGCTCGGTCTCGCCGAGCACGGAGCGCAGCGTGGTCTGCGCCAGCTGGCTCGTGGCGTAGAGAAAGTTCTCGACGCCGATGACCGCCTTCACCGGATCGGCGACGCGCATGTAGAGGACGGCGTTCACCTTGATCGAGATGTTGTCGCGCGTGATCACGTCTTGCGGTGGGACGTCCAACGCGACGACGCGGAGCGAGACCGTCTGGATCTTGGTGAGCAGTGGTGGCAGGAACCTCAGCCCGGGTCCCTTCGCGCCCCACGAGCGGCCGAGCACGAACAGCACCCCGCGCTCATACTCCTTGAACACGCGAAGCCCGGAGAGGACATAGAGCACGACGACGCCAAGGATCGCGGTGAGCACGACGTCCATGAGGGTCTCCTCAACCCGGGAATGCTTCCACGATCACCGCCGCGCCCTGGCCGCCACCGATGCAGGCGGAGCCGAGCCCGAAGCGCTGCTTCGCGCGGCGCAGGGCGTGGAGCAGATGGATCGTGAGGCGGGTCCCGGTCGCGGCGAGCGGGTGGCCGATGGCAATCGCGCCGCCGTGCACGTTGGTCTTGGCGCGGTCGAGGCCCAGCTCCCGCTCGACCGCGAGATACTGGGGCGCGAACGCCTCGTTCACTTCCACCAGATCCATCTGCTCCAGCTTCATCCCCGCCTTCTCGAGCGCCTTGCGTGCCGCGGGCGCCGGACCGATCCCCATGTACTTGGGCTCGACCCCGACCACCGCCCAGGCGATGAGGCGGCCGAGTGGCTTCAAGCCGTGGGCCTTGGCGTAGTCCGCGCTCGCGATCACGGTCGCGGCGGCGCCGTCCACGATCCCGGAGGCGTTTCCCGCGGTGACCAGCCCGTCCTTCTTGAAATAGGGCTTGAGGGAGAGCAGCACCTCGAGCGTCGTGCCTGGTCGCATGTGCTCGTCGGCGCGATATTCGGTCGGCTCCCCTTTCTTTCCCTTCACCGCCACCGGCACCACCTCGTCCTGGAACACACACGCGTCCCAGGCCTGCTTGGCGCGTTGCTGCGACGCCAGCGCCACCTCGTCGACTTCCTTTCGGGTCAGCTTGTATTTCTCGGCGAGACCTTCGGCGGTCTCGGCCATCGACAGGCCGCATTGCGGGTCTTTGAGCGCCTCCCAGAGCAGGTCTTCGAGGGGGGCCGAAGGCCCGAGCCGCAGCCCCCAGCGTGCGCCGCGCACCACATGGGGGGCTTGGCTCATCGACTCCGTGCCGCCGGCGAGCACTGCTCGCGCCTCACCCAGCAGGATGAGCTGAGCGCCCTGGGTGATCGCCTCGAATCCCGAGCCGCACAGCCGGTTCACCGTCACCGCGGGGACCTCGATCGGCAGTCCCGCCTTGAGCCCGATGTGGCGGGCGCAGTAAATCGCGTCGGGGGACGTCTGCAGGGCGTTGCCGAAGACGCTGTGGCCCACCTCGGCGGGCGGAACGCCCGAGCGCTCGAGCGCGTGCTTCGCGGCGACGGCGCCGAGCGCGATCGCCGAGAGGTCTTTCAGCGTGCCCCCGAAGGTGCCGAAGCCGGTCCGGACACCCGAGAGGAACACCACATCTGTATTGGAACCCTGGGTCTTCATTGGGGGGAAGCTCCACGTGAGACGAGGGGAATATCGGGGAGATCGGGGGAGGGCGGTAGGGCGCGGGGTCCGGATGTCGTTGAGATGGACGTTGTTCCCGTCGGGGACTCACGGCTGAAGCCGCGGCTCGGCCCTGCCGCTCAAGCGGCCACGTCAGGCCCATTTAGGGGCAGACGCCGAGCCGCCCTAAAGGACTCCCTGCGGTCGCGAGTTCACTCGCGCCTACGACGACGACGCCACGTCCACGTGAAATACGCCGGCACGCCCGTGGCTACGATGCCGAGGCCGATCAGCGCCTGCGCCGGCCGCGCCACGATCGTATTCCCCACGATCGCCGCCGCGGCGGCGATGAACAGAGCAGGCGTCACGGGATAGCCGGGGACGCGAAACGGCCGCGGTGCGTCGGGACGGCGCCGCCGCAGCACGAAGACGCTCGCCGCGGCGAGAGCGGCGAATATCCAGCTCGCGAACACGACGTACGTGAAGAGCTGTTCGAACGTGCCGCTCACGGCGAGCAGCATCGCCCACAGGGCGCTCACAGCGACCGCGAGGGCCGGCGTACCGAACCGGGGATGCACGTCGGCGAGCGACCGGAAGAACACCCCATCGCGCGCCATCGCGAAGTACATGCGCGGACCTGTGAGCGCGAGCCCGTTCGCGGCGCTGAAAATCGAGACGAGAATGACGAGCGTGACGACCCTCGCGGCATCGGAGCCGAACAGGGTGCGCACCACGTCGGCCGCGACCCGGTCTGTCGCAGCCACTCCGGCAGCTCCGAGCGCCGCGACGTAGCCCGCGTTCGCTGTCAGGTAGATCGCCACGAGCGCCGCCGTGCCCAGCCCAATCCCGCGCGCGAACGTGCGCTGCGGGTCTCGAGCCTCCCCCGCGGAATTGGTCACGTTTTGCCACCCTTCGTACGCCCACAGCACGCCGAGCAGCGCCACGCCGGCGGCCGAGAGCGACGCGAGCGAGAGGGGCGTTATGAAGGCGCGCGTGCCCGTGCCGTGAAAGCCGTCGCCGAGCGCGAAACCGGCCGCGGCGAGCGCGAGGATCGCTGCCACCTTCAGCCCCGTGCTCCAGTTCTGAACAGAAGCCGCGTGGCGGACGCCCCGAATGTTCACGGCGGCCACGGCGGCGATCATGGCGACCGCGGCGAAGTCGTGCGCCGCCGGCGGGAGCGGGACGAGCTCGCCCAGATAGTTCGCGAACGCGACGGCGAGGGTTGCGGTCGAGCCGGTGTTGATCGCGAGGAAGAGCGCCCAGCCGAGGAGGAAAGCGGGGAGGGAGCCGAACGCCTCGCGCACGTAGACGTAGCTGCCGCCGGCGTCGGGCAGCATGGCGCCGAGCTCGCCGAACGTAAGGGCCCCGAGCAGCGCGAGCACACTGCCCACCACCCACACCACAAGCGCGACTCCCAGGTCGCCCCCCGACTGCCGCAGCACCGCGCCCGGCACCGTGAAGATCCCCGACCCGATCGTGGTCCCGACCACGATCAGCACGAGGTCGCGCAGCGTGAGGACGCGGGCGAGCTCCCGCGGGACGGTCACCGCGGGAGCCGGATCAGAACAGCCGCCCCAGGTTGGTCGTGATGCCCAGGAACAGCTGGTCCGGCGTCCCGCCGGTCGCCCCCACCGCCCCGCCCGCATCGACCACGGCCCACTCCGCCAGGCGGATCGTCGCCGCGCCCAGGACTCCCGCGAGCCGCGGGCCCGCCCCTCCGGGCGTAAATTCGAACAGCTCGACGGCGAGGCCGGCTCGACCGAACGTCCGCGAACCGCCCAGGGACACGAACCACTGGGGCGTACCTGCGCCGATTCCCTGCGGTCCGGCGTTCATGTCGACGTGCACGCCCGGCAGATCGGCGCTGACCACCCCCACGAGTCCGCCGAGCGCGCGGCCCGCTCCCAGCCCGCGGGCCTCGCTGCCCGTGGGCGCCGTCACCGACGGCACCAGCGCCACCGCCGCGCGGGATGACAGGTCCGTCCGCACCTTGAGCGCCGCGCCCAGATCTCCCACCCCCGAGCCGGCGGACGTGCGGGCATACAGGGGCCCGAACAGCCCGAGCTGCACGTGGCGCGAGAGGCCGACCTTGAGATTGACGTCCCAGCTCGTCGCCTCGCGCAGCGAGCCGGTGCCGCGCGCCGCGAGTCCCTGCTCGACCTCCGCGTAGCCCGGGGCCACCGCGTAGGCGTGCGTGGCGAAGGTGGGGCGTTCGGGGTTCGCGGCGTGGGGGGACTGGCTCGCGGCCGGTGCCGCACTACCGGTCGCGAGCGCGGCCGCCGCGCCCAGCCATGCCCGGTGCCCCCTCACGCTAGAGCGCGCGCCCAATCGCTCGGGCCACATCCCCGGTGGTGGCCTTCCCGCCGATATCCGGCGTGCGCACGCCCGCCGCGAGCGTCTCCTTCACCGCCCGCTCGAGGTCGCGGGCCGCCTCGGGAGCGCCGAGCTGCTCGAGCATCAGCGCGCCGGCGAGCACGGCCGCCATGGGGTTGGCGATCGCTTTGCCGGCGAGCGGCGGAGCCGAGCCGTGCACCGGCTCGAACAGCCCGGCTCCCCCCCGGCCGGGGTGGATATTTGCGCTCGCGGCGAGCCCCAGCCCGCCGACGAGCGCGGCGCCCAAGTCGGACAGGATGTCGCCGTACAGATTGTTGGTCACGATGACCTGGAAGCGCTCCGGCTCGCGCACCAGCTCCATCGCCAATGCGTCCACGTAGCGGTGCTCGGCGTCGATCCTGCCGAACTCGGCGGCGACGCGCCTGAACGTCTCCTGCCAGATCTTGTGAGCTGGGACGGCGTTCGCCTTGTCGCTCATCGTAACGCGGGTCTTGCCGTGATCCTGCGCCCACTCGAAGGCGGCGCGGATGATGCGGTCCACGCCCTTCGCGGTGTTGATTTCTTCGGCGACGTACTCATCGTCGCCGATGCGCCCCCGGCCGAGATACACCCCTTCGGTGTTCTCGCGGAAGATCACGAAGTCGATACGCCGGGCGTTCCCCCGCAGCGGGGTGAGGTCGGGATGGAGCAGCGTCACGGGACGAAAGTTGACGTACAGATCGAGCCGGAACCGGAGCCCCAGGAGGATGTCTCGCGCGTGCTCGTTGCCCGGTACCCGCGGGTCCCCGATCGCACCGAGCAAGATGGCGTCCGCGTCGTCGCGCAGGTGGTCGAACGCCCGGTCCGGGAGCGTTTCTCTGGTCTTGAGGTAGTGATCGGCGCCGTACGGTAGACGCTCGAGCTCGAGGGTGACGCCGTGCTTCGCGGCGGCCTGCTCGATGGGATCGAGGGCTGCACTGATAACTTCAGGCCCGATCCCGTCCCCGGGGATCACGGCGACTCTGCAACGTCTCACTCGAACCCCGTCGCGCGGCCGCAGCTCACACAGTAGCGCCAGCCCACGTCCACTTCACCGCCGCACGCCGGACAGCGCAGCTCTCCCGACGGCGGCTGCCCGCACTGGGGGCAGAAGTTCACCTTGCGGCTGTCGGGGAGTGTCTCGCCGCAGTAGGGACACTGGCGTGGCGTCTCGCTCTGCTCGGCGAGCTCGAACGCCGCGCCGGCGAGCGGCGGCTTCTCCGGCCGATCGTCCTCCCGATCGGCGACCTCGCCCGATTCGGGCGGTGGCACCAGCGGGGGGGCCGCCGGCGGCGCGTACGCCCGGTCGCCCCGCAAGGAGCGTTCGGCGGCGAGCCGGTTGAGGCTCAGGAGCGCGTCGGGGAACTGACGGAACAGCGCGGCGTCGGGATTCGATTCCCCCGCTTCGCGCCGCAGCGCGTCCCGCACCTCGGCCGGCTCGAGCGACGCGTAGCCCCGCTCGCCCGCCAGCAGCCGCAGCACCGCCATCTCGTAGTCCTGATGCGTCGCGACCTTCAAGATCGAGCGGTTCGAGCGGTAGGGCACGAGCCGCTCGTACACTTCCGCGGCGGGGAACGGCACCGCGAGCCGCCCCGGCGCGTCGCTGGCCAGGACACTCACCAAACGCTCGAACAACCGATCGAGATCGTCCACCAGCGTCCCGTTCCCCTTTCCCGTTTCCAGCTACTTCACGATCACGACCCCCTTCATGAACGGATGCGGCGTGCAATGGTAGGTGTACGTCCCCGCTTTTTCGAAGCGGTGGACGTAGCTGCCGTTCGGGGGGATGACCGGGGAGCCCGGCTCGGCGGCGCCGTCGAACGTGACCGTGTGCTCGACCGGGTCGGCGTTGGTCCAGCGCACGGCCTGACCGGCGGCGATCGTGATCGTATCACCGATGAACTTGACGCTCGACATCCGCACTTCGGATGCAATCGCCGCGCCGGCTGGGCCGCCGATGGTGACCGGTTTCGGCGCCTTGTGGAACCAGGGGCTGAACCGCTTCAAGTGCAGCGGGATCGTGAACTCGAAGCCGTAGAGCACGTTGGTGAGGCCGAACAAGGATCCGCGGCGCGAGCTCCCCTCGATGGTGTTGACCCCGACGTTGCTGGCGTGCAGGGAGAACATATGGGGCGATCCCGGGATCACGAACAACAGCCCCGCGCTCCAGGCGGCTGCCTCGCCCGACTCTGGGTTCACGAAGGAAGCGAGGTCGGCGCCGACGGCGACGTAGTCGTTGAATCGCAGCACCGCCCCGCCTGCCAGGGCGGCGCGTGCCGTGCTCGTCCGGAATGGCTTCGACATGCCGCGGAGCGCGCCGACCAGCGTCACGTGCCGATACGTCCACTCGGCGCTCACTTCGCCGTCCGCGCTCTTCGATGCGCCGTTCCACGCGGGGGTCACCGCCAACGAGAACGGCCCCGAGCTGCGTCGCCAGCG
>WNEP01001202.1_pt1 | contig 13327 bp, 7 predicted proteins | sample 5399961 | NCBI WGS metagenome assembly WNEP01 (sample SAMN13153329, study PRJNA577476) | soil metagenome | isolation source: 20 cm grassland meadow soil pre-rain plot 5 | place: USA:California | collected 2015-09-08 | reverse complement strand
TCCAGTCATCGGTTACATCGCTAACGAGCGTTTCAAGCTCGATCTGCGCACGATTTTTGCCCAGCAGGACGATCTGGTGGTTGACGCGATTCGCGCGACCTGCGCCAAAACTCGCTGAATGCATTCAACAACGCCGTCATCCCGAGCGTAGCGAAGGACCTCACAGTCGAAGGGGGAAAAACGCTGTCTGGATTGTGTGATCAATCATCCTGTGAGAGGTCCTTCACTTCGTTCAGGATGACCGCGCGAGGAATGTTAACTGTCCAAATCCAATTCCACGACCGATGACAGAGAAACATTTCATTCTCGCGACTGCCGGTCACGTCGATCACGGCAAGAGCGCGTTAGTCAAAGCGCTCACCGGAACTGATCCCGATCGCCTGCCCGAAGAAAAAGCGCGACAAATCACCATCGAGCTCGGCTTCGCACAATTGATTCTGCAAGGGGCCAACGAGCAGCGGCTCCATATCGGCATCGTCGATGTGCCCGGCCACGAAGATTTCGTCCGGAACATGATCGCTGGTGTGGGGTCGATAGATCTTGCGCTTTTCGTTGTCGCCGCGGGCGACGGCTGGATGCCGCAGACCGAAGAGCATCTGTAAATCCTGACTTATCTCGGCGTGGACCGAGCCGTGATCGCACTCACAAAAAGCGATTTGGGAAAAATCGACGGTGTCGCCGAGCAAATTCGCAATCAATTGCGCACGACCACCTTTGCGCGATCCCCGATTATTCCAACGTCGGTTCGTACCGCCGAAGGAATCGAAAATCTAAAGAGCGCACTCGCCTCAGAGTTCTCGACCATGCAACCACAACGCGATGTCGGAAAGCCGCGCCTGTTTATTGATCGCGCTTTTGTACTACGCGGAATCGGCACAGTCGTGACCGGCACACTCACTGGCGGGCGTCTCCATCGCGGCGAGGGCGTGGTTATTCAGCCGCAAAATTTCGACGCGCGCATCCGCTCGATCCAGAGTCATGGTTGCGAGCTGGAGAACGCACAGCCGGGAATGCGCACTGCCATCAGCCTCCCGGATGTCGGGATCGGCGACGGTCCGGCCCGGATCAAGCGTGGCGATGTGATCACTGTTGCCGATCCTTCGGCTTCGCTCCGGACAAACCTTGGTAGCGGAGCGAGTCCGATTCTGGCTGTTCTTCTCGAAAAATCGCATCGACTTAAACCAAAAGATCCGGCGGCTCGCCCGCTTAAGAATGGCACTTCGGTCAATTTGCATCACGGCACGTCGCGATTCCCGGCGAAGATTTATCTGCTTGATGGTGATGCGCTCGAGCCTGGCAGACAAATGATCGCGCAACTACAACCGGAATCACCGATCTTTGCATTTCTCGGCGATCGCTTTGTCCTTCGCGACGCATCGGAGCAATACACAATCGCGGGCGGAGTAGTTCTTGATCCAGATGGCGACCGCAAAGAATTTCGTCACGAGGAGAAACGCAAATTACTGATGGCTCGCGCTACGGCCCCAGATGATGTCGATCTTTGTGTTCGCTCCGAAATTGGACTGCGCGGATTCGTGGCGATACAAACTGTTCTTGGCAAATCTCCCTTCAGCCGCGTCGAGATCACTGAAGCCTTACTGCGCCTGCAACGCCTTAGGGAAATTGTCGTTCATGGCAAAATCGCGGCGAACACCGGGAGCTGGCAGGCATTACGAAACCGCGCCACTCTCCTGATCGACAATGCGCTCAGTAAGAATCCCGAACGCATTGGTTTCGACTTGAGTCAGCTGCGCGCCGCGCTGCGCGATCAAGCCGGACATGTTTTCGAGGCGCTCATTGAGGACATGTGCTCGGATGATTTTGTTCGGAAAGAATCAATGATCGCACGCCGTTCGCATCAGCCAGCGTTGCCGGCTAACTTGCGACCTGCCGCAGCGAAAATTCGCGAAGCCCTGTCGAAGAAACCCTTCGATCCGCCCGCGCGCAGAGAGATCGAGTCAGACCCAAATGGGCAGCGAGTTCTCAGATTTTTGATCGAGAGTGGCGAAGTCATCGAAATCGCCTCGGACGTGGTGTTGTCACGTGAGAATTTCGAACGCATGAAAAACGCGGTCGCTGATTTCATTTTCAAAAACGGACCGGCGACTGTGAGCGAGCTGCGGCAGGCGCTCGAGACTTCGCGCCGAATCATGGTGCCGTTTCTCGAGCACCTGGATCGACAAGGTGTGACGCGCCGCATCGGCGACAAGCGCGTGCTCGCGTAGCGTAGCGGCGAAGCTAAATTGAGCGATGGAGCAATCGCGACCAGTCCTGCTCGTTGTGCCGTCGCTACGGGAAGCGTGGGACGATGTGATTGCTCCCTGGTTCGACCAAGTTTTGCCCGAGACGTGGAAACGCGCGTTGCCTTCACTGGTCGTCGTCCCAACGCGAGGACAGGCTAACGATCTGAAGGCGCGCTTAATTGCAAAGGGGTCTTCACATCTCGGTTTGCACTTTGTGACGCCGGCGAGTTTAGGTGCGTTGCTCGCGCGAGATGATGCGACGCTGCGGGCCAAGCCGGAACATCTGCGTTTGCTCCTAGCAATCGCCGCGAGCAAAATGGAGGATCGGCCTAACGAACCCGAAGCGCTTGCCGCCAAAGCCGTTGCTCGTGCGCCGGCGCCGCTGCTGCGCGCCTTGGATCGCCTGGAAACTGCCGGATGGAAATTCGAAGAACTCGCGCTGCCGTCGTTTGCACCGATCGTTCAGCATTTCAACGAGCTGCTGAAAAAATGCCATTTTGTCCTGCCGGGCGAAACCGATCGACGGCGTTTGCAACAAGCGATGCGGGGCGAACGAAAATTTTCGCACGTGCTCGTCATCGGATTCGACGGAGCGCATTGGCCACAGTGGTTTCTCCTGCGCACTGCTGTCGAGCTGGCAGAACGCGCGACAGTCGTGCTTGAAGAGCCGGGCGGCAACTTTTCCGATGTCGATCTTTGCTGGATCGGCTCATGGGAGGAAGTCTGTGGCGAAGCGCAGCGCACGCCGAAATCCGTTCAGGCGCTTGGCGATTCGTTTTTTAGCGAAACGGAAATGCGCGGTGGCACGGAAGCGGCAAAACATTTCGATTTTCTCGTCGGCACGAATCTCTCCGAACAATCGGAAGCAATCGCGCAGCAATGCGTTCGTTATTTGATGGATGAAAAATGCACGCGACTCGGCGTGATTTTCCCCAGCTGTGGTGCGTTGTCGCGTCTGGTCGCGGACTCGCTGGCGCGACTCGACATCCCGCACAATGACGGGCTTGGGCATATTGTTCCTGGCATTTTTGAATCGGTGGAATGGCAGGCGTGGCTCGAATTGCAACGCGCGCCGCGACTCAATTCTTTCCTGCGTTTTCTAAACGCGCTCTCCAATCCCGCAGTTTTGTCGCCGACTCTTAGCCGGTCCGCCTTCGAAAAAATTCTGCGCGAAAGTTACAGCGAAGTGTTGCTGGACGATCTCGAAATTCTGCGCGAATTCTGTGCCGCACGCACCGATAAGAAATTTCAATCGGCCGCCGAGGCGTTGCGCGCGCTGCCGTTTCTTCCCCCGCTCGGCACGCTCGCACAGTTTCTCGAACAAACTCACGCCGCACTCGCGTATCTCGGTTGGAAGCAACATGCGCTCGAAATTGCCAGCGTTACGCGCGATTGGCCGCAGCGCTTCGATACGGAATTTCCGCGCGCCTTCTTCCTGCGTTGGCTTGAAGAAACGGCTGCGACGTTTGGCGCCGCGCGTTCGGCCGCGGGCGATCATGCGTACGCGCGCGTGCAATTGCTCACCGTGACGCAGACGCAAAATCAGGACTGTTCCCACCTGATTTTTGCCGGTTGGAACGAAAGCGCGTGGCCGCCGCCGACCGGCGCGGAGTTCGCGCGCGCGGAAGAAATTCGCGTCTTCAATCGAAACGTGCAGCAGCTCAACAAGCGCGCCGCGCGTCAGGGAAGCCAGGGCGAAGGCCACACCAGCGTGCGCGAAAATCATTCACTTTATCTCGGCCCGAGCGAGCAACGCGCGATCGCGTTGCGGCAATTCGATGCGCTGCTCGAATCGGCCAGCGAAGGCGTGACGCTCGCGGCCAGTCTGGTGCAGGAAGATGCGCCGGAGCGTTTGTGGAATCCGAGCGAATGTTTCACTCAGCTCTATCTCACGACGAGGCGCGAACCGCTTACGCAAGCGACGCTGAAACATTTGCAACGCGCGACTGCGCAATTTATCAATGATCCGCGCCTGTTGACTCGCGAATCCGAGCCGCCGCGCACGGATGTGCAGCAAACTTTGATCGCATTCAACGCGCGCCGCGATGCTTCGAAACCTGCAAGCGAATACGATTTCGCGTTGCGGACTAACCAGTCGTATCGGCCGATGCCGACGCTGAGTGTCAGCGATCTCGAACGCATGGTCTCGTCGCCGGCGATTGTTTGGATGAAACGCTATCTCGGCGTCGAAGCGCCCGACGATACCGCGAATCCATGGGCAACAACAAGCGGCAAATGGGTGCATCGCTGGCTGGCGAGCATCAGCGAAACGAAAGATGGAAAATTATTCGCGGCGTTTCCTTCATCGACAATAATCGATGAGCGTGTCCGCGTTTCTGCCGACGAACGCCGCGCGGCGCTTCAGCAACTTTGCGACTCGTTAGGCCGAGTTGTGCCCGACTGGTGGAATTCGGGCTGGCTGAACGCGCGTTTTCTCGCGCGGCATCTCGGCGGAAAAATCGCCAGCGCGAAGGGCTGGACTAGGATGGCGACCGAGTTGCCCATCGGTCGCGACGGCGCGGTGAAAATAGCTGACGGAGTGGAACTTCAACTGCGCGGCCAGATCGATTTGGTGCTCGCGCAAAACGACTCATCCGATTTCACCGGGCGAAAGATTTGGATCGTCGATTACAAAACAGGTTCGACCAAGGAACTGAAATCTTCCGATTTGCACGACAGTCTTGTTAAAGGGACAGCATTGCAGCTCGGACTCTATTCGCTGGCGACGCGTGAGCTTGGCGCAGCGGAAGTGAGCGCGAGCATTCTTTCGCTGGCGGTTAAACACGTCGGACCGCAATTGTCGATTGTCGATCTTGCGCCGCACACCGACGTCTTTGCTGATCTCGCGGAAATGCAGCGCACTGGCATTTTCGGAATGAAAGGGGAAGTCCGTCCCGCGTTTGGTTACAGCGCGCCATATCCGCTCGCGACATTGCAAATCGATAACGACATTTTGGAGGATAAATGGGCGCTGACCCATCCCGCGCTCGTGCTCGAAAAAGAGGAGTGGGAAATATGGTGAGGCTGAGCGACGAATCCGCTCGCGCGCGATTTGCCGGCGAGCTGGATCGAAATTTTTCGGTCGTCGCATCGGCCGGTTCGGGCAAGACTACTGCGATCACGCAACGCGTTTTGTCGATCGCGCACTCGGCAAGCGCGGTTGAAATTCTGCCGCGCCTGGTTGTCGTCACCTTCACGAATCGCGCGGCCGACGAAATGCAGCAGCGTGCGCGACAGATTCTTCTCCAGGAAAATTTGAAGCCTGAAGTGCAGACGGCGTTCAATCGCGCCTTCTTCGGCACGATCCACTCCTTCTGCATGAAACTCCTGACCGACTTTGGTCATTATCTTGGCTTGCCTGCACCGCTCGAATTGGTGAGCAATGACAACGACCTTTGGCAGGAATTTGTGCAAAGCCAGACCCGCATCGGCCATTCGTTAGGCGAAAAAAATCGCGCTGCGCTTCTGCGTTTGGTGCAGGCGCGCGATTTGCTGGAGCTGGGACGGCGCGCTGGCTCGGCGGTCTTGTGCGTTCCGGAATTACCGCCATGCCCGACGCTCGATTTCACGGAAGTTTACGCGCGAGTTGATCAGCGCGGTCGCGACAACATCAGCAAGTCACAAGCGGAATTGCGCGAGTGGGAAAAACGTTACGCTGGCGATTGGGAATATTTGCGCTGGCCGGTTTGTTTCGCCGCAGGGAACTCGAATTTTACGGATTTTTGGTCGCAGACGTTCTCGCCATTGCGCAAATGGATCAGCGCCGCTGCGACGTGCGTGGCGGCGGAAGTACAGCGCGATTTTCTCGATTTTCGACTCGAGCGCGGATTCGTCACGTACGGAGATCAAATCGCGCTGGCGAAAGAATTGCTGCGACATCCGGTCGCAGCACCGCGCATTCGCGAAGAAAAGATGCGCGTCATTCTCGATGAGGCGCAGGACACCGAACCGGCGCAATTTTCCGTGCTGCTCGAAGCGACGCGACCGGTGGCCGCGACCGGTGATTGGATGGAAACGCGCGTCGATCCGCCGCCGCCCGGACACTTCTGCATGGTCGGCGATTTTCAGCAATCGATTTATTGGGAGCGCGCGGACTTAAATTATTATCGAGCTGTCCATGAAGCGCTGATCGCCGACAAGAACGGAGAGAGCTTGGAATTTTCCGTTACGTTTCGACTCGACCAGAAGCAACTCGATTTCGTGAACGCAACGTTTCGTGAAATCTTGAACGACAAGGATGGACAGGTGCCCTTCGTCGAATTGCAGCCGCGTCCGGCAATTCTTCCCGGAAGAGTCATTCGTGTGCCGCTTGTCGCGAAGGAGATGTTGCCGGAAGGAAGAAAACTGAAGGATTATCAGAAGGCGCGTATCGAAGCGGAGTATCTCGCGCGCTGGATCAAAGACGCGGAGCTGAAAAAACTTTCGGCCGACTCGTGGCGCGAGGTGGCGATTCTTTGTCCGCGCAAAGCATGGCTGCAAACGATGGCGGCAGCGCTGCGGCGCGTTGATCTGCCGGTGGCGATCCAATCCGAGCGCGATGTGAAAGGCGACAGCCCGGCCTATGCCTGGCTGACGGCGCTCCTCACGATCATGACCGATCCGCTCAACGTCTACCAAATCGTCGGCGTGCTCCGTGAAATTTTCGGGGTGTCCGATCACGACCTTGCCGTTTTTTCCGAAGCGCAAGCGAGATTTCGCATTGACGAAGTCTTGCCGAGTGCTGGAAAAATTTCCTCCCACCTGCGTACGCTCGCGGAGATTCGTCAACGCGCGGAAGGCCTGGCGTTATTCGACGCAGTTGCGTTGATTGTCGAGCAAACGCACTTGCGCGCACGTTTGCTCCTGTTGCCCGCGACTGAGTTCGGTGATCTCGCACGCGAACTCGACGCCTTGCTTGCGCAAGCCGCGCAAGCGGAGGCGGACGGAATGATTCTGGCGGAATTCGCCGAACGCTTGCGCGACGATTTCACGACGCCGCGCGCCGTTCGTTTTTCTGCCGACGACAACGCGATCCAGCTCATCACTTCGCACAAGGCGAAAGGCTCGGAATGGCAGGCGGTGATTGTGCCGTTTCTCGCGCGCGACCTGCGGCCACCTAGTCCGCGCTATCCACATTTCGTGAAACCGCCCGCGACCGGCGAGCTCTTGATTGCCTTCGGCAAAGAAGACAAATCGAAGGATTTGAAAGACGCGATCGAGCGCGCACGACAGCAGGAACTCGAACGCCTTCTCTACGTCGCCACGACGCGCGCGCGCCACACGCTCGTGCTCGTGCTTGATCAGGAAATTTTTTCCAACACCGACGGTGAACTTCCCAAGACGGCACAGCTTCGCCGGTTGCTTTGCGGGAAGGACGGTTATTCCGGCGAATTCGATGAGCGGGCGAGCACGACCGAAACCATCGAAGATTCCGAAATGCCTTCCTCCGTGCCGGAAACATCCGAAGTGAAGATCGAACCGTTAACAGCTCGCAAACTCAAGTGCGCTGTAAAGCGCGCCTCGGAATTCGTGCGCAAGTTCACACCGAGCGCGCTCGATGCGGAAGTTCCAGCGGAAGTGCGGACGCGTTCGAGACTCGATAATCTCGCCACGCTGTACGGCCGCTGGTGGCACAAATTTCTCGAACGCCTGGATTGGAACGGCGGAATCGATTCCGCTCAGAAGTTATTCGAAAAGCAATTGCCGAGTTGTCCCGAGGCAAAGTCCGCAACGAAAGACTGGGATGTCACACGGCAGAATTTGTTCAGCGACGCCTGCATCGCTCGGTTTCTCGCGAGCGATGAAACGCAATTTCATCGCGAGTTTCCATTCTCTTGGCGCAGAAACGATCGCAGCGTACTGGAAGGCTTGATCGATTCGCTCATGATTGATCGCAAAGCGGGCCGGTGTCTCCTGCTTGATTGGAAAACGAACAGCGTTTCGTTAGGCGAGACGGAAAATTTTCGCTCACGTTACCGTCCGCAGTTAGCGGCTTATTGGAAAGCAGTGAGCGAGATCACGCATTTCGACGTGGAAGCCGGTTTGTTTTCGACCGCGCTTGGATGTTTGTTGCTCTACACGGCAGACGAATTGCAGGAGGAATGGAACCGGCTGGAACAACTCCCGCCCGCGAAGCTCGACGAAGAAATGCAGCGGGATGCGCCCGACGATTTTTAGTGCAAGATGAAAGCCGCGAAGAAAAAAAGGCGGAATCCGTCTCGCCCCGATTAGACTGCTCAGCGATCGCGTTCGCCTCGGATAAATTGCTCGACGCAGCGATAAGCTTCGTCGTCCGTCATTTGCACGGGAGGATGTTTGGAGAAAAAGGCGGACGCGGAATGAAGGACGCCGCCGATCCCACGATCGAGCGCCAGTTTGCAACAACGGATCGCGTCAATCGCTACGCCAGCCGAGTTGGGCGAATCTTCGACGGAAAGCTTGATATCCAGCTCCATGGGCACATCGCCGAAGAGTCTGCCTTCGGCACGGATAAAGGCAATCTTGTTATCGAGCTGCCACGGCACGTAATCGCTGGGGCCGATGTGGATATTTTCGTCGGCCAGACGTTCGCCGATCACCGATTGGACAGCTTCGGTCTTCGAAACTTTTTTCGAGGCAAGCCGGCTGCGATTCAGCATGTTTAAAAAATCAGTGTTGCCGCCGGTGTTCAACTGATAGGTGCGTTCGAGCTTTACGCCGCGTTTGCGGAAAAGATCGACAATCATCCGATGCAGAATCGTTGCGCCCAATTGCGCTTTGATGTCGTCGCCAATCACAGGCAGATTTTTATCGGCGAAGCGTTTGGCCCAGACCGGATCGCTGGCGATGAAGACCGGGATGTTGTTGACGAAACCAAGTCCGGCCTCGAGCGCGCAACTGGCGTAGAAGCGGGTCGCCTCTTCGGAGCCGACCGGAAGATAATTGACCATGAGTTCCGCGCTGGAGTTTTTCAATTCGTCGATGATTTGTTCGCGAGTGGATTCTTTTTCCAATGGCAAGAATGTGCGCAGCGGATCCTGATCGCGCATGTGAGGGGCAAACCCGTCGAACACGCAGCCCATGTTCACGATTGTGCCAGTGAGTTTGATTTTCTCGCAGAAGACCTTTGTGCAATTGGGCGGCGAGAATATGGCTTTGCTGACATCAAGACCGACTTTGCGCCGATCGATATCGAACGCGGCAACGACTTCAATGTCATCCGGCCGATACGAGCCGATCTGGCGATGCATCAGCCCAGCCCCCGAGCCGTCGGGCGAAGAGCCGTGATAAAAATTGATTCCCTGGACGAGCGAGCTGGCGCAATTACCAACTCCAACAATGGCGATTCTTATTTTTCTCATGCAAATGACAAAAACTTGGCCGCGTTGATCAAATGACCGTCCTAACCCTTTCGCAGCGGCTCCTGTTATAAAGCACCGAATGTGTCCGAGGTCGCGCGGACTTGCAAGAACTGATATAAGAACAAAAGCCAGAGGGATTTTTGTTGAAAAGAATGCCCTGGGGAGGAGAAAGAGAAAATGCGTTTGGAGTTTGCGGCCGCTGCGCTGTTCATCACTTTTGGCTTACCCGCTCCGTTGCAGGCTGCGATACCCACTTACACTGTTGAAGAAGCCGTCGCGCTTGCCCAGGCGCAGAATCCAGAAATTGCGATAGCGCGGAAACAAGTCCAGGCAGCACGTGGGGGATTGATTGAAGCGCGCTCCGGTTATCTTCCGTCCGTCGCCTCGACGGGACTATTCGATAAACGACAGCATCAGGGTCAATCGAATCTCCGGAACGAAGATTACAACGCCTCTTTGCGGGTGCTTGAGAACATTTACACTGGCGGGGCGGTGACCAGCCAGGTGGTAATCGCGCGGCAGAACATCGAGAAGCAGGATTACGAACTCCAGGAAATTGCCAATCGCGTGGCCATGGATGTAAGGGTTGCGTTTAACGAACTCCTTCTGAATCGGGCGAAAATTCGCGTGCGCGAGGATTCCGTTCGCGTTTTAGAAGAGGAGCTCAAATCGCAGCAGGAAAGGCTAAGCGCTGGTATTGTAGGCACTTTAAACGTTCGGCGGGCCGAAGTGGCGTTGGCCAACGAGCGACCAGAGTTGATCAATGCACAGACCCAACTAAAAAACTCCTACCTGCGACTCGCAGAACTTTTCGGGATCGACGTGCGGCCCGCGGCCGGGGCAGCACCCTTTGAAGTGGTGGGGGAATTGCAATATCATCCCAATCATCCCGATCTAAACGATTGTCTGGCGCGAGCGGAGACGAACCGCCCGGTGATCAAAGCGCGGCAGAAAGACATCCAGATCGAAGATCGACAATACACGCTCGACCAGAGCGAGCTGCGCCCTCACGTCCAAGCTTTTTCCGGCTATGAAGTCTATAGCGAGCGCGACCCCGATGCGGGTCCCGAATTTAATTACGGCTATTTGGTAGGGATCAACGCGACGTGGAATGTGTTCGACGGATTTGCCACGAAGGGCCGAATGCAGGCAACGCGGGCCCGGCGTGAAGCAGCTGCCCAAGCGCTCGCAGCAGTCCGGCGGACCGTTGCCTCAGATGTTCGCAGCGCATTTTTCGATTTGGACCAGGCTGAACGCGTGCTTCAAGCGGAAACAAAAAATGTGCAGACGGCAGACGAAGCTCTAGAGATTGCCAAGACTAACCTCGCCGCCGGATTGGGAACACAACTCGACATCCTCCAAGCAGCATCCGATGTCACGCGGACGCGCACCACGCGGCTAAGCGCAATTTATTTGCACAACGTTGCCCTAGCCCGGCTGGCGCGCGCGTGCGCCAGCCGTCCAGAAGCACTCGATTTCGGGTCAAGAGTCAGCAGCGAGCGGAATCAAAACCGCAAAGAAGCGCAGGCGTTTGATGTGGCACGACCTCCTGCAAAACTAAGCGAGCGATGAAATCAAAACGCTTTGCGATAGCGCTCATCGGCACTTCTTGCGTGTCGACCTGGCCCACTGCACAGGGGGTGACGCTTGAAACCGTTCTCCAAACAACGCTGGAGAAGAATCCCGCAATCCAGGAAGCAAAATCGAATCTCGAACAAGCGGCCGGGCAACGGCTTGTTCTTCGTTCCATCATCTGGCCCGACTTAAAAGCCAGAGTCCCGGCCGGCCTTCAGGGCGGACACCGAGGCGGTGAAGATTCAATCAAAGGATTTGGCTTCGCCCGCGGATCGTTCACGCAGACCTTGTTTAACGCCGCCGTGCCGGCATCGCTCCGGCGCGGAGATGTCGGTCTTTTAATCGCACAGCAACAACTCAATGTCACTGTTGTGGAACAGTTGCACGCCGCCCGGCTGGCATTTTATGGCGCGCTTTACAATCGTGGTCTGCAATCGATCCGAGAAGACCAGCGGCAACGATTGGATGAGAACGTTGCGAGTCAGAAAGACCGTTACGAAGCCGGCTTGACCGATCGGAGCGCTGTCACGAGCGCGACTGTGCAGGCTCGCGAACTGGATTCGCAGATTGAAGCTGCGCATCGGGCCTATGCCGAAACGCGACTGAAGTTGGCTGAAGCGATGGGGAGCAATCCCTCGGCAAATACGATGCTCCCCGAACCGGACGGTGAGTTGCAATTCGCGCCGATGACTGTCGATCTTGATCCCGAAACAACGGCAGCTCTGGAGCGACGGGCCGATCTCAAACTTGCCCGTCTGCTCGTGCGTGCTGCTAGCGACGATCAACGCATTATCGAAGCCGGCTACTATCCAGCCGTGACCGGCACGATCACGGGGACATATATTCCTGTCTCAGGAATTCATCGTGAAGGTTCCACGAGCGCAACGAACGATATCTCATCGGAAATCGTAGAAGGAGCCGTTTACACGTGGCGCGTTATCGATAATGGCAAAGTGACAGGCGCAGTGCTGAAGCAACGCTCAACCCGCGAGATAAACGAACTCACCTGCCGCAAACTGGAAGCGAGTGTTGGCCGTGACCTCTTACGCATTCACAACAACCTGCAGGCGATCGAGACGCGAGAAAGATCGCTCGCAGCGGCTTCCGCGGCAGCGAAAGAGAGTGCGCTGCTGGTGCAACAGAATCTGGTTGGGGGTCTTGCCTCACAATTTGAGTACCGCTTGACGCAAAATGGTCTTCTCCAAACCGAGAGCGGACTGCTTGACGCCATTTATCAGTACAATCTCGCCCTCGCCGAATGGGATCGCGTCAGTGGCCGCTACTTTCAATTTTCCGACGACACCGCGCAAAACGTGCATTAGTTCCAGCAATTGAAATTGCCGGAATCAAAAAACGTTTTACGGGCCGGCGCGGCGCTGCTCGTGCTTCTCTTTGCTGTCGCTTGGTATTTTTTCGTCCCAGTGGCGGAAGTGGCCAAGGTTCAGCGCGGAACCGCCATCTCTGCCGTGTATGGCACAGTGCGCATCGAACCGGCGTTTTCCCCGCATGTCCGCGCTCAAAATTCCGGCTTCATCCAGTTGGCAGAGCCCTTCGCGGCCGGACGGGGGGCGATCGGAAAGGACGTGAAGAAGGGACAGATACTGGCGACCATCGCTGACGAAACAACTGCCCGGCAATTGAAGCAAGCACGCGCGGACTTGCAGGCCGCCATTCAGCGCGCCGCACTCCCGCTTCCTTCTTCGGAATTGCTCAAAGCCGCAGAAGACAACCTCCAACGGCTGGAGAAAGTGGTTTCGTCAGGGAACGTGCCGGCGGTCGAATACGAGAAGGCGAAGAGCGAAGCGAACCGATTGCGCAGCACTGTGGAGACGGAGCGAATCGACCGCGATCGTAATCTCAATGCTCTCGAGGACACGTGCAAAAAGCTCGAGGCCCAGATGAAAAGCTCCGATGTCCGTTCGCCAATCGATGGACTTCTCACCAATATCCAGACGATCGATGGTGAATTGGTCAAAGATGGCAATGAACTTTTCACTGTCGCTTCGCGCAAAAATTACGTCCGGGGCGAAGTAAACGAAGAAGACGTCGGCGAGGTAAAACCGGGAATGAAGGCGAGGCTGCAATTATATCCTTATCGAACCAGGACTTTTACGGCACACGTTACGTCCATCCAGCCAGCAGCTGACCCAACGACCCAGCGCTACACGATTGTGCTGGAGATGGAAAATC
>WNEP01001934.1_pt1 | contig 13361 bp, 10 predicted proteins | sample 5399961 | NCBI WGS metagenome assembly WNEP01 (sample SAMN13153329, study PRJNA577476) | soil metagenome | isolation source: 20 cm grassland meadow soil pre-rain plot 5 | place: USA:California | collected 2015-09-08 | reverse complement strand
AGCCGGTGCCGAAATCATCGATGGCCAGGCGGATACCCAAAGCTTTTATTTGCAGCAACATTTCCACTGCCGCGGAAGGATCTCCCATGACGGTGCTTTCCGTAATTTCCAGCTTCAGAGATTCCGGTGGAAAAGCCAGCTCACGGAGTAGCCCCTTTATTTCCGAAACCAGGTTGGGTTGCAGAAACTGTTTGACGGACAGGTTCACACTGATGATTAAATCTGGGTCGGCGTCAGGATTGGCCTTCCAGTCGCTGATCTGGCGGCAAGCTTCACGCAAATTCCACCAGCCCAGCTCGCGAATGAGTCCCGTTTCTTCGGCAACGGCAATAAATTCTTCAGGGCCAAGCAACCCGCGAGTCGGATGTTCCCAGCGCAACAGGGCCTCAAAACCGGCAATTTTCCCCGAAGCCAGGGACACTATCGGCTGATAGAAATTGCGAAACTCCTGCCGCTCGAGGGCGCGGCGCAAATCGGTCTCCAATTGCAGGCGCGCCATTACACTTGCCCGCATATCTGCGTCGAATACTTCGAAGCGTGCCTTACCGAGAGATTTGGCCCGGTACATGGCCGTGTCGGCATCACGTAAGATGTCTTCCGGTTGTTCGTAGGCAGGATTGCTCAAGGCAATCCCAATGCTCACCGAGGTAAATACTTCTTTGCCGCCCAAAACAAAGGGAGCGGTCAACGCTTTCATTAGCCGTTCTGCGGCGCGCTTCGCGTCGTTCGGATCTTTAAGATCATCAAGCAGGACGGTGAACTCATCTCCACCTAGTCGCGCGACGGTGAAGGATTCTCCCAAACGCGCAACCGTATCGGTTGCTCTCAAGCATTTCTCCAGCCTGTTGGCGACGCCGAGTAAGAGCTGATCCCCGATCAGGTGGCCCACGCTATCGTTGATCATCTTGAACCCATCGAGGTCCAGGAATAAAACGGCAAACAAATGGTCTTTGCGGCGCTTCGCGTGCTTGATGACGCGTCCGAGCCGGTCAATGAATAGCAAGCGATTAGGCAGTCCCGTCAGCGGATCAGAGACCTTTCCTTCGGTAATGTCGGTCTGCGATCCAGCCATGCGCAAGGTTTTCCCCGAAGCGTCCCGAACGGCGAGCCCTCTGCTTAGCATCCAGCGGAAAGATCCATCCTTGTGCAACATCCGGTGCTCGCTCTCAAAATGAGGAGTCAGTCCTTTTTGGTGAGCGGCAATCTCCTGTTTCACCCGCTCGCGATCCGCGTCATGAATCCGGTCAAACCATTCTTCCGGTGTGCCTCCGACTTCGCCCTCCTGACAGCCCAACATGGCCTTCCAGCGAGGCGAGTAATGTACGAAGTTGGTAAGAACATTCCAGTCCCAAAGCCCATCGTTGGCGCCTTGGGCCGCCAACGCATAGCGTTCCTCACTCTCTCTCAACGCCTCCTGCGCCCGTTTGTGTGATAACTGACTGCCAATGCGCGCGACCGCAACGGGAAAATCAATTGGTTTCGTCAGATAATCGTTGGCTCCCAATTCGAGCGCCTTGACGATGTCTTCACTCTGGTTCTTGGCGGTCACCATAATGACCGGCAGTTCGATCGGAGTGTAAGCCTCGCGCAGAATCTTCAGGGCATCAAGGCCGCTAATTTCGGGCATCTCGATATCCAAAAGCACGAGGTCGACACCGTCTTGCTCGACGCGTTTCAGCAACTGCTGCGCATTTTCGGCCAGCCCAATCTCATAGCCTTTGCGTGCCAGCCTGCGGGCAAGCATGTCCCGGTTCATTTCATTGTCATCGACGATGAGCAAGCGGTTCTTGTGTGTGTTCATGACACTTTCTTTTCGACCAGCAAACTTTCGATCTTCTCGCTCAAACGGACAAAATCAACCGGCTTCGTGTCGTAGTCATCGCAACCGATACCAATCGCCTTTTCCCGGTCGCTTACCATGGCATGAGCAGTTAGCGCGATGATAGGGATATGGCGAGTCGATGCGTTGGCCTTCAGGAGGCGCGTGACCTCCCAGCCGTCCATCGCAGGCAGACTTATGTCCATAAGAATGAGGTCCGGCGCTTCGCAACGCGCCAACGAATAACCTCGTTCGCCATCTTGTGCCGTTACGACGGTATACCCTTTCTTCTGGAGCCGCCGTGAAAGCATGTCCCGATTCATTTCGTTGTCTTCGACTAGCAGTATCTTCGGCATGTCAGTTTCTCCTAGTCTTAGGAACCCTAGCTCCGACGGTCTTGCGGCCGGCTGGACCTTCCGCAACATAGGATAAGGGGACCAAATCCGTGTCTGTGATCGAAGTGCGAGCAACCCGGTGTTTCTCTACGAGAACTGCAAGACGGTCCCGGTCGACCGGCTTTATCAGGTAATTGGCAGCTCCCATGTCCAAGCCCATGGCCTCATTGTCGACGACGGTGACCATAATGACGGGAATGCCGGCCAACTTGGAATCGCTCTTGAGCTTGTTTAACACGGTCCATCCGTCGCACTCGGGCATGACCACGTCGAGTGTAATAAGCAACGGATCAACTTGCCTGGCAAGCCGCAGGCCTTCCTCTCCGTTCGCGGCCGCGACCACATGGAAATCCAGTTTGGAGAGGAAGCGCGACATTAGATCGCGCACCGAAGGGTCATCGTCTATGACCAGAATCGTTTCCCTGCCGGTTTTTGTCTCGGACGGCCCCGCCGGAATCTTGCCGGCACTTTCTGACTGCACGTTTTCTGTTGCTTCGAAAACAACCTGAGCAGGCAAACGCACCGTGAAGGTCGCGCCCTGGCCCGGTTCGCTCTCGACCCAGATTTGCCCTTTCATCAGTTGGACGAAGCGGTGAGTAATGGCGAGTCCCAGGCCCGTCCCGCCATACTTCCTGGCAATCGAGGCATCCGCCTGAGCAAATTCTTGAAACAAGTTTTCCTTTTGCTTGGCTGAGATACCAATTCCGGTGTCCCGAACCTGGAATTGAATCCATTCCCGATTCTCAAACTTGATTTGATCCACGTTGACGGAAACAGTACCGTGGTCCGTAAACTTGCAGGCGTTGCTCAGCAGGTTGAACAGAATTTGCCGGACTTTTGTGACATCCGCGCGCATCGTATTCACGCTGTCCGCCAGATGAACTTGAATCGAGTTGCCGTTCTTTGCCGCGGCGGGCTTGAGAGTCGTGACCATCTCCTCGATCACCTGTGACACGTCGAAGTTCTCCAGGTGAAGGGCCATCTTGCCGGCTTCAATTTTGGAAAGGTCAAGAACGTCATTGATCAAGGACAACAAGTGCTTTCCGGCTCCCTGAATTTTTCGAAGGTCCTGAACATTTTCGATCTTGCCGGTGTCCCGCGTTTCCTCTTCCAGCATTTCGCTATAGCCAATGATGGCGTTAAGGGGAGTGCGCAACTCGTGGCTCATATTTGCAAGAAACGTACTCTTGGCGCGGTTGGCTTCTTCTGCCGTGTGCTTCGCCTTGAGCAACTCTTCCTGCGCCTGTTTGCGCTGAAATACTTCTTCCTCCAGCTCTTGCGTCCTGGTCTTCAACTCACCATTGGTGCTCTGCAACGCGGTATCCCGCTGCTGGATTTCGGAGAGCATGGTGTTGAATCCATCGATCAACCTGCCGATTTCGTCGCTATATGTTTTGACAGCCCGGACAGCGTAATTCTTGTTTGAAGAAACCATTCGCATGGTGTCTTCGAGGTGCAGAATGGGCTTTGAAATCAAACCCTGGAGCTTCGAGGAGACAAACAAAGCGAATAGTCCTGAAACCAGCACAAATATGATGAGGATGTTTGCATAGCGTTTGGCGCGCAGACTCCACTGGCGCATGTCGGATTGCAAGAACAGCGTTCCGACATGTTCGCCGTTGAGCGTGACTTCCTGGAAAACCTCCAGGTATCCCCCTTCGAAGCGGGAACCTTTCTTTTGCAAATGGATGGGAAGAAACCCGGAAAACGCCGCATTGCCTCGAAAATAGTGGGCAAAGATCTTGCCGTCGGGCTTGTACAAAACAGCCGTGACGATGTCTTCTTTTGCCGTGAGTGCCGATAGTGTCGCGGTTGCAGCGGGTTCGTCCTTGAACTCCATGGCCCCCGCGCTGTTGTATCCGATAATCTCAGCCTGAGTCATTAGATCCTGGCTGAGCAAGTTGCGAAACGAAACGAGATCGTAAATAAGAAAGCTGACGGAGGACAGAATCAGGGCGATGCTGCTCGTCAGCATCGTTATCAGCGTGAGCTTCCGCTTGATGGATAGATTTTGGAGGATCATCCCGGCTTCCTCGTCTCGGCTGCGGCTTGTTGGATGATTCTCGCCAGCGTAAGCAATCTGGAACTGATCGTCAGGTCGGCCTGGTGCGCGGCTTCAACGTTGACCTCGAATCGCACCCGGTTGTCTTCCAGGACAAATCGAATCACGCCACCGCGCTCTGCAAACCCGGGCGTTTCGCCCACCGTCAGAATTGGCAGAGTCTTCACAATCTGGACCAACTCGTCTACGTGCGCTTTTTCTGACGCGCCCACAAAGAGGATTTTGCAATCCCTGAGTTCTTTGAAGTCCGTACCCCACTTCAGCCTTTTTACGACAAAACTCCGCGCCCCGATTTTCTTGTTTTCGACGATCTGGTCGATGAGGGGTCCGAACGGATCGGTTCCGAGAATGCCGATCACAATTGGCGAATCAGGCTGGGCAAAAGCGGCTGACGGCCATTCCACGAATTTCGCGAAATTATAGATAAAGCCGGCCTTAATCAAGTATTCCGATGAGTCGCGCGAGTCCGGAGCTTGTGCAAAGGCCTCCGGAGTCCCACTCAGCGAAACACTGAGCGCCACGATCAGAATTCCCAGTCGCCTCAACATCAAATTACCACCCACTGGTATCGAAATCTGAAAGCTCGCACTTCAATCCACTAAAACTTCACCGTGATGCTTCCAAAGATGCTGCGCTTTACTACGGTTGGCGACGTATTTACGAAATCCGGCATAAACTCAAGGTGCCAGTTATTCAGCAAATTCTGACCGCCGATCGAAAATTCCAGGCTGTTAACCGGCCTCCAGCCTAAGTGCGCATCCAAAGAGTAGTAGCTCGGCAAGCCCAGGCTGGGAAGGTGGTCCACAAATCGAAGAGTTGTGTCTTGCTCAAAGTGCTTCGGCAAGTCGACCGAAGATCTCAAATACCATTGGTGACGCGGACTTGAGCCGTTTGGATTGTCAGGAGTGGGATCCTGACTGTCTATATTCTTGTGGATGTCCATCTGCAGATAGCTGTAGGAACCCACCAGCCTCCACTTCGGGACGACTTTCCAGTCCGCAAACAATTCAACCCCGTAAGTTCCGCCGCTCATCTTGTTGCCTGCAACAAAAGGAATGACGAAATCGGTCGGAGCGGGGCTACCCTCGGGATAAGGCGCTCCCGGCTCCGCAGTGCGAAGATTCGAATAATTGTTGTAGAAGGTGGCTATGTCGAGTGAGAGATTCTTGGTCGCCTGCACTCGATAACCGAGTTCGTATGCAAGAAGGTCCTCGGAATTGAACTGATGGCTTCCGAAAACCGCCACCACCGCCGGCAACGGCGTCGGGTTTGCGGGCGTCCCGGGAGGTATAACTTGCGAATTTAGGCGCAGCCCTTCTTCGGTCAAGGCGGGTGTCCGGACAGCGCGTGACACCGCGGTCCAGATCGATTGATTTGGCGTGAGGTTCCAAAGCAATCGTGCGTTGGGCTCAATTTCAAACCCCGTGAATTCGTTGCGCTCGAACTTGGAACCCAGCGTAATCTGCAGGCGATTGTCAACCAGACTGATCTCATCCTGCAGGAAGGTGCTGAACTGATTCAGCGTGACCTGATTAGGTTGCAGAGAAACCGTGAAACTGGCGTCGTTCTTGTCGTGAATCGACCGGTAGCCCAGTCCCCACACGAATTGTTGGGAATTGCCGGCGTGAAACCCATCCTGGAAATCGATGTCCAATATATTCTGGTGGTCGCCGAAAAGAGAATGGTCGGTAATCGTCGTATTGTCGTAGTACATCTGCAACGACATCGAAGAGCCTTCGGAAGTATGATTCCAGCGCCCGAGGATATTTCCTCCGCTGTACTTCCCATCATTGGGGAACGTGTTGGAATACGGGGCTGATAGCGACGCGACAGTCAGGGTCTCGTCGAATCTGCTGCGATAAACATCTCCTTGGACCGTCAGGGAGTTGGCTCCTGCCGGCGTCCAATCTGCGCGGAATCCTCCACGCAGGGCATCCCAGCCGTCGTGAGCCGTCACACCCGATGGATATACAGACGGGCGCCAATCAAAGTACTTTGTGTAGGCTCGGTAGTAGGTGTTGTCGCCCAGCTTGCTGCCATAACGAACGCCCCCGGCTGCCCGCTCCTCTGTTCCGGCTCCAGCTGTCACGACTGCGGACTGCGTGGCTTTGGCCTTCTTGGTGATGACATTGATCACCCCATCTACGGCATTGGCTCCCCACAGCGTTGCACCGGGGCCGCGGATCACTTCGATTCTGTCCACATCCTCCAACATCACATCCTGGACATTCCAATACACGCCGGAAAACAAAGGGGTGTACACACTTCGTCCGTCAATCAACACCAGTAACTTGTTGTCGAAACGTCCGTTGAAGCCGCGCGAACCAATGGCCCACTTGTTCTGATCGATCCGCGCCACTTCCAAGCCTGGGACCAGTCGCAATGCTTCCGGAATGCTGGTCGCTCCCGACCGCCGGATATCCTCTTGCGTTAGCACGAAAATCGCCGCCGCGGCGTCCGCTACTTTTTGCGTGCGCTTGGAGACGGAGGTCACCTGCAGATTCATCAGGTCTTCCATGCTCATCGCAGTGACGTCGGGGACGTTTCGTGGATTCTGGGCTACCGTGCTACCAGCCAGCAACACGGAGAGAAATCCAGCTAAGAAAATACGGCCAGCTCTCTTCACTGGACCGGTTTTGTGGTCGCGATTGAACAACATAGTTAGCTTCCCTTCTTGGAAATCGTCGGCAAGACGAGCGCGCGCTTTCCGGCGCTGAACCATCTCGGACAGTCGGATCGGGTCGTTTCCCCGTTCCAGATAATGTGGATTCGTTCTGTCATTCATGTACGCACCCCAGCCAACACTTTCGGCATCAGAATTAAGCTATTGGCCCATTTCCAAACGTGGCCCAGGTATCCCGCAAATCTTGAAGCGCTTCCCCGGAGACTCCCGACGGATGGCAAGAGCTTCTGTGAGTCGGAAGCTGCAATTCATAAAGACTTCTCCCCCGCCACTGTGAAGACCGTCGAATAGGTAAGCGTGTCCGGCCGGCGAAGATATTCGAGGAAGGCTCGCGACTGTTCCTCAGCTTCGCGTTCACCGCCGAATACCCGAGCTAACCGGGGCCTGGCAATCTCCAGCTTCAATTCCCACTGCTGCAAAATGTGCGGATCAGCTTCGCCGGCAATTAAGTGGTAGCACTCGACCTGAACATCGATATTCGTCAATCCGGCGTTCCGCGCAAACGAGAAAAGTTTCCTGCCGACGAACGGATCAAAACCAGTTGCACCGAGAGCTGCCACAACTTTTTCAAGCGTTCGCTGCACGGCGGGGTTTTCCGGGTAGTGCCACAAAAGTTGGCCATCCAGGTCCTGCAACAAAACGGTGCCTCCCGGCTTGCAGACTCTCGCCATTTCAGACACGGTCTGTTGCTTTTCCTTCAGGTATTGCAACAACATGCGGCAGTACACCAGATCGAAGCGGTCGGACGGGAACTCCATCGATTGGGCATCTCCGCAAACAAATTTCACGCGCGAATTCTCGCGATTCTTCTCCCACGCTTGCCGCAAACGGTTCTCGCTCACGTCTATACCCGTTGCCCTAATCGAAGAATCCAAATTCGTCACCGAGCGCAGAATGACGCCCGGGCCACACCCCACTGAAAGGACCTCTGCTCCCGGACAGATTCGATGCGCCAGGTATTTTTGGACCCAGGCATCGGGATTGACCTTGAGCTCGAGGCGCAATGCCTCGCGCGGATCCTCCATGATGTATTCCGCAGTGGCAGTGCCTTTTTGCATCACCGTTCCTGGCCTATGAGCGTTGGCTGCATACTGTGTTTCTCAACGCGCGCCTGTAATCTCGAATAAAATCCATCTACGTGCCGGTAGAATCGGAGCTGTCCTTTCTGTAGCCACGTTCCCTGGCAGTAATGGCGGAGGAATTCGGCTCCCAGTCGAAACAAGGCCGGCGCGGCCAATTCCTCGGCGATCACCGGGATCGCGTCAAGCTCAAAATCCTCATAAGCGGAAGAAGATGCTTTAAGTAACGCCGACACAACGTCCACAGCGTCAGCATCCGGGAGCGTGGGGTGAAGCAGCAGGTCGCAGCGATTTTCGATATAGCTGAAGTTCAGGCCTAAAGGACCCCGATAAGCGATAACCGCGCCGATTGGCTCATCCTTATACTCTCGGTAGGCCAGCCACACGCGACGAGTTCGCCGGAGCCCGACCTCGCTGTACAGCTGGTTGACCTCGGTCAGTTCTGGATCGGTTGTGAGCTGTTCGGCAGTGACGTAAATGCTGCCGCGCGCGACAGATGCGATAAGGGTCATAGCATCTTCATGAGAAGGGTCATAAGGGACGATGCGAACTCTTCCCCCGGATGGCAGTGACGAATTCCTCGGCAGCGCGAAATACATGTGCCGCTGAACAGACGATAGCGACTGGCCGATTGTCTGCACCATGGATCCGAACACTCTCGACGGGAAGCGGTTCTCTGGCCGAAACCAATTTTGATGTGACTCATCAACACCTCTCAGAATGCTCGCGGCCGTTCCTGCGAGCATGACTGCGCGAGACGCGATGGGGTTATTCTCAGAAACCAGGTGCTGGGAGGTCCAGCCATGATGAGTCGTACGCCAAACTGCAATCGAGGCGCGTCCTCTTTTTTTGTCACCGGCGGTCAGCACGTAAAGAAGCGAATCGCCACCACGTAACATCCGACGCCAGTTCTCTCTGACTTGTCCAAGGTGCGGTAAAAGGCGGGCGGCCTTGTCGGGATAAAGAAAGCCCGTGCGCTCGTAGAGCGCGAAGATCTCGTTCACGGACAATGCATTGACCTGGACGCCGTAGGCGTCGTAAACCTCTGAGAGCCGCGGCAGGCCGCTCAGCGTTCTCTGATCCAGCGCATCTAGGGGCATATCGCCTCCGCGACTTTCATCGCAACTGCGAGTCGTACCCGGAGTCCAGATTCTCTACATCCATCGAAACCGACCTTGGTTGGTCCCGTCATTTCCGCGAGATCTATTCAACTCGGCACAGATCTCGGGACCACGTTTCGCATACACCAAGATTGATGCGGACACAGCTTTAGTACTATCAGTACTTTGCTTGATGCCCTTGGTGGCGAGAATGGGCCTTTCGTACCGTTTTGCACAGTACAACTGGGGTGAGTAATAACGTCTTGGATACAAGCGGCGTGACGGCCTGCGGCTCGGACTCCAGCTCTATCCAACCTGGGACCTTGGCAGGACTCCGCTGATTCCCTCCGTAAATGATTGCTCTTAAACCACTTAGAACACAAGCAGGGGGTGGTAACAGGGGTGGTAACCTTTGGCCCTCACGTGTTGTTGAGCTTCTTTTGTGCGGAGCCACTCACTGTTTTCGCGCTTCACGGCCAGTCGGTTTTGCTTTTCGTTTACGGCTCAGCAAGCATATGCATATGCTTAGGCCTCGACCGCGCACTCCCTTCGTCTCATGTATATATCATAGGGCACCCCATTGCCGGGGTCCCATTGCGCCGTCCGCTGCCGGCCGGTGCCAATGATCTCCTGCTGCCGACCGCACTGCCATCTTGTGCTCGCTACACGGCGTTTTCCCTGTATCTTCAACGCGAACTTATTGAATTCTCTAGATTATGTGGCGCGCCCGGCGTGATTCGAACACGCGACCCTCTGCTTAGAAGGCAGACGCTCTATCCAACTGAGCTACGGGCGCTATGTTGATTCTAAACGATTTCCGGTTTCAACAACCATCCTGAAGTGTCCTTTTACCGTCATTTTCTGACGAAAAGTGTCAAAACTGTGCAGGAACTGTGCACAAATTCTTAGACCCCTGCACAGCGGTTGTAACTTCCACCGCCATTTCATTTGCTAGGCGGTTCATTTTCTCGAGCGCTTCTCTTTGCATTCGCAACTTCATCTGCGAATACTTTTTGAAGGCCTTCGAGTCGCTTTGACGAAGGAGTTGCGTGACCCATTCATCTGCGACGCCCCCGGCGCTCAGCCGCGTGGCATACGTGGAACGCAGGTCGTAGATTCGAAAGTACGTCGTAGATTCGAAAGTACGGAACCTTCGCTCTTCTCAACGTCAATCGCCAAACCGTTCGTAGGGAGCGTTGATAGCCGGTCGCGCTTTCCTCGCTAGGAAAAAGATAATTGCTGCTTCCTGCGAGTGCCATCTGGTCCCGGAACGCCTGGACGGCCATTGCGGTAAGTGGAAGCTCGGCAACACCGGTAGGCGTTTTCGAGTCAGGTATCCAAAGGACGGAGTTCGCTAGGTCCACTTGCTCCTTCGTCACCGGCATCAACTCCTTGTAAATGCGGAGCCCCGTTTCGGTGATGATGCGGACAACATTGCGCAAGTGCGCGGGAGCGTGGCGTTCGATGTGCTGCTGTTCCGACCATGTGACGTAATGAGGCCGGAAAAGGCCCCGAATCGCGACGGGGAACTCCACGCCGGAGCAGGGATTAGACGGAATCAATCGCTTGCGAACTGCAACATTCAAAACCCGCCGAAGCACCCGAAGTTCCTGATGAACAGTCGCTGGTTTCAAGGGTCTTCCTTCTCGGTACCCGAGAGCGGTTTTGACGAGCGCGCGCTGACGCATGCGTTTTCGAAGATACGATTCGACATCGTCGGGGCTGATGTCGAGGAGTTTGCAGATCGCGAACGCAGCCTTCAGATGCTTGACCGCGCGAATGTTCGCGACGTGTGTTTTTTGTGTGCGGTAGGGCGGCTTGGAATAGTTCTCCATGAAAGTGTCCACCCATTGCCCGAAGGAAAGGCTCTCTCCCCGACGGACAATCTCCAAAACGTTTTGGTCGCGGGCATCGAGCCTTAGCCTAAGTTTCCTAAGGGCTTCCTGCCTATCTTCGGTGAGAGTGGATTCCCTCTTGTAGATGCCGTCCTTATCCCGATACCGCATCCACAAGAACTTGGTTCCGTTTCGCCGAAACACGACGCCATCTTTCTCGATTGGTCTAGCCATTCTCCATCTCCTGTTTGAACGAAGCGCGGAACGTTGCGAGATCCGATTTGAGAAACCGGATATTTCGACCCATTACGCGGAGATGGGGAATCTGCTTTCGCTCGACCCAAAGATACACAGTTTGAGGACTAACGCCAAGATACTTCGCCGCTTCTCTCACTGTCAGTGGATATTCTTCTGGATGGCGAGTGACACTCTCTTTGGGTTCAACGAGCACGGGTTGATTCATGGTAGACCGCTCCATTCTTGATTCGGTTCATTTGTCGACGTAACACAAATCCCTCGGTCCGGAACCCCGGCGGTACGCTTGAGATCGAAATTGGGCCTTTGAAAGAACGGCTTGACACTCACCGGCCTTCTCATGGAAGGAGTTACCGTGTCGTGATTCATTTTTCTTATTACAATGAATGCAAATAATGGATTGGACGCCGCAGGCACTACGCTCCATCATTAGGAACTGATTCGACGTAAAAGGGACTTGTGTTGAACTTCACATCGCAACTCAATGGTGTTCAGGACCGGAAGGCCTCGTGCTGCTGTCCCTGTCTGCGACACGGCGTGTGGAGGCTGATGGCATAGAGAGTTTTCTAAGCTGATCTTGAGCGGCCACCGTCAGAGTTAGATCTGGCAGTGGCCGTTTTTATTTTTGGAGGCGTAATGCACTGGAAAATCAAATGTGGGCCCACCAGAGGCCTGGTCGCCGTGGCCTTTGTCGTGTTGGTGCTTGTCCCAAGCGCAAGACCGGATGACGGTCCGAAGAAAGGCGAATCTACATGCGTGGATCATGGGAAAGCCGGAACGCATGAGGGTCCCGGTGAATGCCAGGACAGCCAGACCAATAGAGCGGCCCAGGTGTCCATTGAGAAAGAGAAAGGAAAGAAATGGAATTTGGTTCGCGCGTGGCTCGACCTGGGGGAGCATGTGCAAGCAACGCAACCGGACTGGCTCTCTCCTCTGGGAACCACATCAGGACGCCTGAAACAGGAGTTCCGTTACGATATTTGGGATCAACCTGCCAGCAGCGGCGGGAATAGGAGTTACCAATTTGGCGGAAACAAGGGCCTGGAGTTCATCACCAGTTCGCGGACGCAGATCCTGATAGGTGTGCCGACTTACACGCTGGTGTCTCCGAATGGTCCACCTGGCGGATTCGGTGACTTGCCCCTGATGTTGAAATTCCGCATCTTTTCGGCAAAGCGCGCGGAAGGCAACTATTTGGTGACCTTTTTACTGGCCGCAACTGCGCCGACGGGTTCGCATCGGTATGGGGCAGGTGAAGCCGTGGTGACGCCAACGATGGCATTCGGAAAAGGCTGGAGGCAATTTGACGTGCAGTCGACCTTGGGAGTCAATCTGCCTGCAGGAGACACGGCCAAGTTGCGTAAACAACTGGTGTGGAACACGGCGTTCCAATATCAGGCGGCCTGGAAACTCTGGCCCGAACTGGAAGCAAACTCCACGTTCTACACGACTGGAAAATATGCGGGCGAGACGCAACTGTTCCTGACACCTGGACTTGGAATTGGGCGCGCGCATCTTGCAGGACGATTTCGGCTGTCTTCCGCAGTGGGGGTGCAAATCGCGGTGACCCAGTTCCATACCTACAATCATCGCTGGATGTTTTCGACGCGCGTCTCGTTCTGAACACACTCACAAGTTTGGACTACACCGCTGCTTTGCGTTCACTCAAGTCCCGATAAAACGCCGAAACCGTCTATGTGGGGTATTGGGCCGAACTTTTCCGATTTGGCGACCGGGAGTTGACAGCAAAGACTCAACTGAACTGCTGAACCGTGTCCCAAGAACGCAACCGATGTTAGCCTGAACCGAAAACGTCTGGAGGTCTGCCTTTGATTACGCCTGACTGGCGAAAACTCTGGATAAGTTCCTCAGTGCTCGCGGGTTTATTCGGATTCGGCTACGGTTGGAAGCAAGCCCGTGACAACCCGCTGATAGGTATGACAAAGACAAAGATTATCGAGCCACCCGAAGTGAAGCTCCTTAAGAAGGGTCGCTACAACGAAGCCGCAAAAGCCATACTTGATTCCATCAAAGATGAAAAGAAGGATTCTTGGAGATACCAGAGCGTTGCCGCTGTCTATTATGCTCACGCCCAAAATGACCCAGCAAGTCGTGAAAAATTCCTAGCGGAGG
>WNEP01001188.1_pt1 | contig 13395 bp, 7 predicted proteins | sample 5399961 | NCBI WGS metagenome assembly WNEP01 (sample SAMN13153329, study PRJNA577476) | soil metagenome | isolation source: 20 cm grassland meadow soil pre-rain plot 5 | place: USA:California | collected 2015-09-08 | reverse complement strand
CGGCGGCGCGGTCGTGGTCGTGGACGTGGTGGTGGTCGTCGTCGTGGACGTGGTGCTGGTGGTGGTCGTTGTGGTCGTGCTCGTCGTGGTGGTGGTCGGAAGGGTCGTGAGCGTTCCGACGAGGGCGGGGCCGCCCGAGCGTTCCGAGCGCGTCTTCCACCAGAACGTGGCGTCGTGGCTGTTGTTGGAGTCGTGCGCCTGCTTCCACTTGTAGGTCCCGTTGCACGTCGTCCCGTTGGTCACGGTGAACTCGGCGAGGGCGATCGCATGGTCGTCGCCGTCGAAGAAGCCGGGGTGCTTGCACACGCCCACGACGTCGATGCCGGGGCCCTTGGTCCCCTGCGTGACGGTGTCGTCCACCTCTCCCGAGGGACAGGTACTCCCCATCGTGAAGGTGCTGCTGAAGTGATTGTACGCCACCGGCGACGACGTCGAGTTGGACCCGGTGGCCGCGACCCGCGGCGCCGCCGTGAACAGCCAGTCGAGGATGCGGGTCTTCGCGGCGGCGAGCGCCGCGGCGTGGTTCGCGTCGCTCGAGTGGTCGATCGCGCTGTGGCAGAAGGAGCCGTACTTCTGCCCGTGCGAGGGCCGGTAGGTCTGGCCCGGCGCCGGCGTCATGTCGAGCCCGACCGACCATGGGCTCCCCTGCGCGTCATACGGAAGCGACCCGTCGCTCCATCCCGTCCAGGCCGCCGGCGAGCAGCTCGCCCATGACGTCAGCATCAGCGCGCGCTTGTTCTTCGCCACCCAGTCGCCGGCCCCGAACCCATCCACCCGACCCGCGTACTCGCACCAGCCGTTGCCCGGCGCGCAGGAGGAGCCGAAGCCGGCGATCGCGTCGCCGTCCTTGCAGGCGGTCTCGAAGCTCGTGAAGCCGACGACGTTGTACTTGCTGCTGCCGAGCGCGTCGACCATGCCCTGGATGGTGACCACGCCCGCGATGCGATTCTGTACGCCCCAGTCCGTGCTCCCGACGCCGCCCGGGCCCGCGTTGGCGGCGACCTCCAACGCCACCCGCGCCCCGCTGCTGTGGCCGATCAGGACGATGTTCGCCGCGGGGGCGGGGTAGAGGCGGTTGATCTCGCGGGCGAGGCGGTAGCGCCACTCGTACGCCGTGGTGCACGGGTCGCCCTGCTGGGAGGTGGTGCACCCCGGGTCGCCGACCTCCCAGTCGTCCATGTTGATCGGGTCGGGCGAGTCCGAGGGGTGATGGCCGGACGGCGTCGCCGTGTAGAGGTTCGCGCGGGCGCTGTGGGTCACCACGGTGGTCCCCGGATGGGCCGCCTGGTAGCTCGCGATGCGACCCGGAAGGTCGGCGTTCACCGCCTGCTCGAGGTCCGTGAACGAGCTCTGCGCGTTCTGCCGCTCGTTCTGGCAGCTCTTCACGCCGTGGACGTAGAGGAGATTGATCTCCACGGTGGCCGCCGCCGACCCACGCGGGACCAGGAAGAGGAAAGACAGGCTGGCGGCCCAGGCGGGCTGCGTGCGAGCCATGAGTGGAGCGATCTTCGATATGTCGGGGCGGAATGCAATGTCAATGTGAAAGATCGGATAGCACGGCAATCCTGCCCGATCCCGCAAGGTGTCGCGGGGGTGGATCGAGTCGCCACGGTCCAGCACGTGGCATGTCTGTTGCTCGGGCAATGCCTGAGGAGTCCGCCGCTGCGACCGCCGCAGCAAACCACCGCAGGTCTGATAGGCCTCGCCCTCTTGCGGCTCGCGCCTTCCACGGCGACGGCGGCGACCCTGACCCGAGGCCCCTACCTGCAGCTGCTGACACGGCAGTCGGTCACGGTCGTCTGGAACACGGAGGCGGCGGCCGCCTGCGCACTTGCGATACGCCCGCTCGACGGGATGCCGACCGTGCGCGCGGGCGGGACCGGGACGGTCTGCGCCATCGCCGTCGACGGCCTGACGCCGGGCGCAGCCTATGCCTACGCGCCCCTTGCCGACGGCGTCCCGCTCGCTCCCGAGGCGGTGTTCCGGACCGACGACGCGAACCGGCCCTTCAGCTTCCTGGTCATCGGCGACTCCGGGTGCGACTGCTCGGATCAGCTGGCCGTGCGCGACACGATGCTCAAGACGCCGGCCGACTTCATCCTCCACACCGGCGACATGGTCTACGACACCGGCGCGCCACAGGACTTCGACCCCTCCTTCTTCGCGCCCTACCGGGATCTCATCCGCCGGCTCGTGCTCTGGCCCTGCCTCGGGAATCACGACGTCGAGACCGCGGGCGGCGCGCCCTGGCGCGACGTCTTCCATACCCCGGCCAACAATCCGGCCGGCAGCGAGGACTACTACTCGTTCGACGCCGGGAACGCGCACGTGGTGGTGCTCGACAGCAACGCCAGCACGAGACCCGGCAGCGCGCAGTACACCTTCCTCGACCATGATCTCGCGGCCAGCACCGCCACCTGGAAGCTCGTTGCTTTCCACCACACGATCTACTCGAGTGGAGGGGTACACGGCAGCAACCTCACCATCCGGGCCAACCTCGTGCCGCTCTTCGACGCGCACGGCGTCGACCTCGTGCTCATGGGGCACGAGCACAACTACGAGCGCACGAAGCCCCTGCGCGGCAACCAGGTGGTCTCGGCGGGCCAGGGCACGACCTACATCACGACCGGCGGGGGCGGGCAGGCACTGTACCGGGTCGGGTCGAGCAGCTTCACGGCTCACTCGGAATCGGTCCACCACTTCACGCGCCTGGCGGTGAACGATGGCAGCCTCCTCGCGCAGATGATCCGCACGGACGGGACGATCGGGGACGAGGTGATGCTCGTGAAGGGCGGCGTGCCGCTTCCGCCACGGTGCGGGGATGGGCTCGTCAACCAGCCGGGCGAGCAGTGCGACGGGGCGGACCGCGCGGCCTGCGCCGGCCCGTGCGCCGCGGATTGCACCTGCGCGCCGGTGTGCGGCGACGGGCGCGTCGATCCGCCGGCCGAGGCGTGCGACGGGTCGGATGACGCCGCCTGCCCGGGGCTCTGCCTGTCGAGCTGTCGGTGCGGCGACCCGGCGGACTTCCTCACCCTTCCCCCCGCGGCCGACACCTTCATCGAGTCGGGAACCCAGGCGACGTGGGATCACGGCGCCGCCGCCCACCTCGACGCGTCGGCGCTGTCCGACCTGATCTATCTGAAGTTCGACCTCTCGGCGGTGCCGGCGCCCGTCACCCGCGCGACGTTGATGCTGCATTGCATCGACGGCTCGGACGACGGCGGAGCCATCTACCCCGTCGCGGATTCGCGCTGGGTCGAGGGTGACCGGACCGGACTGGACGCCACGAGCGCGCTCGGGCCGGGCCTCAAATGGAGCGACGTGGACACGAACGGCGACGGGGTGGTGGACACGCGCGACACCTCGCCCTGGCTCCCCGAGTTCGCCCGCGCGATGCGCGGGTTCGGCAGCGTGGTGGCCGGCCGCGACTTCACGGTCGACGTGACCCCGGCGTTCCAGGCGGGCCCCGGCCTGTACGCCCTGGCAATCACCACCAACAGCAGCAACAAGGTGACGTACTCGTCCCGCGAGAGTGCGACGCCTCCCGTGCTACGCGTCGAGCTCGCACCTCCGGGGACGACCACCACCACGAGCACGTCGATGACCTCGACGACCAGCTCGACCGTGCCGACCACGTCGACCACCGTGCCGACGACGTCCACCTCCACGACGTCGACCACGACGTCGGTCACCTCCACGACGTCCACCACAACGACCTCGACAACCAGCTCCACCACCTCGTCGACCTCGACCACGTCGACCACCGTGCTGGCGACCACGACGTCCACCACCTCCACCACGACAACGACGTCAACGACCAGCTCGACCGTGCCGACCACGTCGACCACCGTGCCGGCGACCACGACGTCCACCACGACGACCTCGACCAGCACCACGACCACGCCGACATCTCCGAGCGCGACAACCTCCACCACGACATCTGTCGTTCCCAGCACGACGACATTGCCGCCGGGAACGACGTCCACCACCACGCCCCCCGACGACTGCCAGACGGATGCCGATTGCGATCGTGATGATCCGTGCAGGCCGAGGCGCTGCGTGGCGCAGCGCTGTCAGGACGCGCCGCTCATGGGTCTCGAGGCGGTGCGCTGCGCGCTGGCGCTCGAGGGAGAGCGGGCACTCGCATGTGGCGGGAGGCGGTTACCGCCGACCCTGAGTCTCGCACTCGGCCGGACCCGGGCTGCGATCGAGGCAGCGGAGAGCTCGGGCAGCGTGAAGCACGCGAGGAATGCCCTCCGCGGCGCCCTGCGGTTGCTCGACGCCGCGGCTCGCAAGCTCCGCAAGACCGAAGCCAGCCATGCGATCGATGCCGACTGCGGCAGGGCGCTGAGGGGAGTGCTCCGCGACGCGAGGGTCCTGGCCAAGCGCTATCTGAAGAACCGGCCCGAGACTGCCGCGCGGACTGCCGTCCCGCGCGGGCCCCAGAGGATCGGCACCGCAGACTGAGCCCTCAGCGACGCCCGTTCACGGGCCGGAGGTTGTCCGACGTTCGCCCGTGATACGCGTCGATCGCCGAGAGAACCTGGAGGTATCCCGGCCAGCCGTAGAGCGGGATCAGCCCGAGCCAGAACTTCTTCTGCGGGCAGTTCTCGAAGAAGTCGCCCCAGCCCGCGTTGTAGTACTCGCCGAGACCCGGATGGGCGACCGAGAGCCAGGCGGCCCTGCGTGCGTCGCCGATGGTGCGGGCGCCGGCGGGCAGCGCCGCGCCGACTACCAGGGCGGTCACCATCATCCACCGTTTCATGACACCTCCAGATCGTCCCTCGCAGGCGTAGCCGGTGACCGGAGACGAGCGCAATCCCGCTGCGACCGCCCGCCGCAACCGCTAGACCAGCGCAAAGCGGCGCGCGTCCGGTCCCCACGGCGGTGCCCTGCGAATGGCGTCGATGACCACGTCGGACGACCCGACGACCGTCCACATGTCGCGGTGGCGCGGGTCCATGAAACGCTCGGCGATGCAGCGCTCGAGCAGCGCGACGAGCGGGTCGAAGAAGCTGCGCACGTTGACGAGCACGATCGGGTGGCCGTGCAGGCCGAGGCGCTTCCAGGTGATGGCCTCCATCAGCTCCTCGAGCGTGCCGGAGCCCCCCGGGAGGGCGACGATCGCGTCGACCTCCTCGATCATCAATCGCTTGCGCTCGTGGAGGTCGCCGACCAGGCGGAGCTCCGTCAAGCGCGGATGCCCCCACTCGAGGTCGTACATGAAGCGCGGCAGCACGCCGATCACCTTCCCGCCCGCCGCCAGCGCGGCGTCGGCGAGCGCCCCCATGGAGCCGACCGCACCGCCGCCGTAGACGATGGCGACGCCCCGCTGGGCGAGCGCCCGGCCCAGACACGCCGCCGCTTCGTAGTACGCTCCGTCGGTCTGACGGCTGGACGCGCAGTACACGCACACCCGCTCGAGCCTCATGGTCGAGCGTCGCACTCTAGCGCGCCGTGTCGGGCGCCGTCGACAGGTGCCCGCCCCTCGCGCTAAGGGAACCGCGATGTACCTCGACTACACCCCCGAGCAGCAGGCGCTCCGTCGCGAGCTGCGCGCCTACTTCGGCCGCCTGGTCACGCCGGAGTACCAGGCGGAGCTCTCCCGCAGCGAGGGCGGCGGGCCGCTCTACATGCAGGCGGTCCGCAAGCTCGGCGCCGACGGCTGGCTCGGCATCGGCTGGCCCACGGAGTTCGGCGGCCAGGGCCGATCGCCGATCGAGCAGTTCATCTTCTTCGACGAGGCCGCGCGCGCCGGCGTCATGCTGCCGACGCTCACCATCAATGCCGTCGCGCCGGCCATCATGCAGTACGGCACCCCGGCGCAGAAGGCCGAATACCTGCCCCGCATCCTGGGCGGTGAGGTGCACTTCGCGATCGGCTACACGGAGCCCTCGGCCGGCACCGACCTCGCCTCGCTCAAGACCCGCGCCGTGCGCGACGGCGACGAGTGGGTCATCGACGGCACCAAGGTGTTCACCAGCCAGGCCGAGTACGCCGACTACATCTGGCTCGCCGCCCGCACGGACCCGAACGCCCCCAAGCACAAGGGGCTCTCGATCTTCATCGTGCCGACCAGCTCCCGCGGCTACAAGATCACGCCCATCTGGACGATGGGCGACGTGCGCACCAACACCACCTACTACGAGGACGTGCGCGTCCCGGCTGCGAACCTGGTCGGCGAGCTGAACGAGGGCTGGTGGCTCATCGTCACGCAGCTGAACCACGAGCGCGTCGCCCTCATGTCGCTCGGCCACGTCGACCGCATCTTCGAGGACGTCAGACGCTGGGCGCAGGAGACGCGGCTCGCCGGCGGTGGGTGGGTGATCGACCGGCCGTGGGTGCAGACGCACCTCGCCCGCGTGTATGCGGGCCTCGAGGTCCTGAAGCTCCTCAACTGGCAGCAGGCGTGGAGCATGACCCGCGGCACCCTCAACTATGCCGAGGCGTCCACCGTGAAGGTCTTCGGCAGCGAGTTCTACGTCGAGGCCTACCGCCTGCTGCTCGAGGTGCTGGGCGAGACGGGCGCGCTCAAGCGCGGCTCGCCCGACGCCGTCCTGCGGGGCCGCGTGGAGCGCATGTACCGCGCCACGCTCATCCTCACCTTCGGGGGCGGCACCAACGAGACGCAGCGCGACATCATCGCGATGGCGGGGCTCTCGATGCCCCGCTCGCGCTGAGGGTGCCGATGGACTTCTCGTTCACGCCCGAGCAGGAGGCGCTCCGCGAGCTGGCGCGCCGTATCCTCGAGGACCACGTGACGGCCGCGCGCCTGAAGGCGGTCGAGGCCGCGCCCGACGGATTCGATCGGGCAGCCTGGCACGCGCTCGCCGAGGCGAGGCTCCTCGGGGTGGCGCTGCCTGAGGACGACGGGGGCAGCGGCCTCGGCGTCCTCGAGCTCTGCCTCCTCCTCGAGCAGGTGGGCCGCGCCGTGGCGCCCGTCCCGGTCTTCCCGACGCTCGTCCTCGGCGCGCTCGCGATCGCCGAGTTCGGCACCGCCGAGCAGCGCCGCCGCTGGCTGCCGGGCGTGGCGACGGGCGAGGTCGTGCTCACCGCGGCGCTCCTCGAGCCCGGAGCCGACGACCCCGGGATGCCGGCGGCCGCGGCGGCGCGTGATGCCGCCTCGTGGCGGGTCGACGGCGTCAAGACGTGCGTTCCCGCGGCGCAGCTGGCGGCACGTGTGCTGGTGCCCGCCCGCCTGGCGGACGGCAGCGTCGGCATCTTCCTCGTCGACCCGCGCGGCCGCGGCTGCACGCTCGAACGCCAGGTGGCCACCAACCGCGAGCCGCAGGCGCGGCTCGTCCTCGACGGCGCGCCCGGCGACGTCCTGCCGGGCGCCAACGTCGGCTGGCTCGTCGAGCGCGCGCTCGTCGGACTCGCCGCGATGCAGCTCGGCGTGACCGAGCGGGCGCTCCGGCTGACGGCCGAGTACACGGCGCGCCGCGAGCAGTTCGACCGCCCGATCGCGAGCTTCCAGGCCGTACACCAGCGCGCGGCGGACGCCTACATCGACGTCGAGGCGATCCGCCTGACCACCTGGCAGGCGGCGTGGCGGCTCGCGGCCGGTCTCCCGGCGACGGCCGAGGTGGCGGTCGCGAAGTTCTGGGCGTCGGAAGCCGCGCACCGCGTCGTGTATGCCGCGCAGCACCTGCACGGCGGCATCGGCGTCGACCTCGACTACCCCCTCCATCGCTACTATCTCTGGGCGAAGCAGATCGAGCTGACGCTCGGCTCCGGCACTCGCCAGCTCGTCCGCCTGGGCGCCGAGCTGGCGGCGCGGCCGCCGGACGGGTAGTGGACCGACGACACCTCGGTCTCGGCCTCCTCTGCGTCGGGCTCGCGGCGCTCGCCAACCTCCTCGGCGGCGCCGTCGTGACGCTCCGGCGCTGGGACGACCGCTTCCTCCGCTACGCCGTCGCGCTCGGCGCGGGGTTCATGCTGGCGGCCGTGATCTTGAAGATGCTGCCTGAGAGCCAGCACCTCACGTCGCTCGCTCCCGCCCTGGTCCTCGCCGGCTACCTGCTCGTGCACCTCTTCGAGCACACGGTCGCGCGCCACTTCCACTTCGGCGAGGAGATCCACCCGGAGCTGCTCTCCGCGAACGCCGGCGCCTCGGCGCTCCTCGGCCTTCTCGTGCACAGCTTCTTCGACGGCATCTCGATCGGGTCGGCCTTCATCATCGACCGGGCGCTCGGGCTGCTCGTCTTTTCCGCCATCGTCCTCCACAAGGCGCCCGAAGGGTTCGCCATCGCCTCGGTGGTGCTCGCGACGGGCGGCAGCCGGCGCCAGGCGCTCCTCGCCGCCTCCGCCGTCGGCACGGCAAGCATCCTCGGCGGGTTCTCGATCTTCGGCCTGCAGACGCTCGTCGGCCCCGCGCTCGGCATCTCGGCCGGCGTGACGCTCTACGTCGCCGCCTCCGACCTGGTGCCGGAGGTGAACCGGGAGGGAGGCACGGCGATCGCGCTCACGGTGTTCGCGGGCGTGCTGCTCTACTACCTGACCGAGCGGGTGCTCGAGGCCTCGGGGCTCTGAGGTCGCCGGGGGGGTACCGAGTTTTTCCAGGTTCCCTAACCTATTGTGGTATAGCAACTCACCCCCTAATGGGTGCGCCGGGATGGCGGAGGGCGCTACACGCAAGCCCCGACGGTCGCTCCCGGATCGGTCGCTCGACCTGTCAAGGTAGGGAGGGAGGCAACTTGCGAATCCAGACACGGAGGCTGCGAAGCGCGACGTCGGTCGTGGCGGGCGCGATCATCGTCCTCGCACTGTCGGGACAGGCCGTCCGCGCGCAGCCCCTGGCGGCGCGCGACGTGGAGCCGGTGGTGCTGACCGGCAAGCAAGTGCGGGCCTGGTCGGGTCCGGCCGCGGAGGTGACCTGCACGCCCGTGGCCGCCAGTCCCGGGCGCGATGCCCACAAGGGGACCGTCATCGCGCCCCCGGCTACCGGCGTGCCTGTCGATCAGGTCGTGGCCTTCAAGTGGGACGGGCTGCAGTGGGTCGAGATCCCCGTGCAGGTCGACCAGATGTACTACTACTGCCTCGGCAACCCCAACTCCCAGACCTTCGGCCAGTTCTACTCCCAGACCGACAAGGAGCTCACCTACGCCTGGGACGTCGAGGCGTGGAAGAAGACGGCGGGCCAGTGCTCCGCCACCTACCCGTCGAGCCCGCCGTCGATGACGGGGCCGATGCCGGATCCGGTCTCCACGCTCGACGACGACGACGAGATCGTCTTCATGGCCCGCGATACGGGCGCGCAGGTGCCGCTCGGCACGCTGCCGCCTCCCGGCACCAGCAACGGGCAGGCAGTGGCGATCACCGACCCGCTCGACCCCTCCAGCGTCCGCTTCGTCTACCTCTTCCTGCGGCCCGGCGGCTCGGCGTTCAACACCTCGAACGGCTACGTCTCCTACGTCCGCGACGCGGACGCCGACGAGTGGATCGACAAGTGCAGCTTCCGGGACGACAGCCCCGAGAAGCTCGGCTCGAGCAACTCGGGCTACGGGCCGAACCTCTCCGGGACGGTCTGCCGCACGGCGAGCAGCGCCCCCGGCGGCTGCCCCAACGTCGCCGACGGCACCCCGCGCCCGTCCACCGACCGCTTCCCGCGTGACGGCGTCACCGTGAACACCGACACCTACCAGTGGCACGCGAGCGGCCGCTGGATGGTCCGGAGCCTCCAGATCACCAAGCCGAACCAGACCCGCGCCTACGGCCCCGACCTGATCGACCGCTGGAAGGGGCGCGCCTTCCAGCAGAGCCCGGACTCGACCATCTCGCTGGTCGGCTTCGAGGACGAGCAGGTGAACTGGGAGGGCAACAACGCGCTCCTCGGCGAGCGCGCCGGCCCGGTGCGCGCCATCCGCGAGATCTGGGGCGCCGACTCGGGCACCAACGTCACCAAGACCGAGACCTTCTACCGCGACGTGATCACCTACCACTACCACGTGCGCGTGCACCCGATCCCGCCCGACGGCCTCTACACCTCGTGGGACTACAACCGGGGCGTGGTGAGCAAGTACTACAACACGATCAAGCCGGACGGCGTCGACATCGACGGGATGAACGACGACACCGGCAACGTGGACGGCGTGTTCGGCATGCCGGCGTACTTCGACGCCCCGGACCCGACGTTCAACGCGCCCACGGCCGTCCTCAACTGGGAGGAGGTCTCCGGGGCCAGCGACAACGGGTCGCTCGTCTACATCGTGGAGATCAAGGGCGCCACCACGGCGGAGAACCCGGCCGTCGTGCCCTACTACCGCGACGACTCGTGCCTCGACGACGGGACCGGCGACGACCCCGTGTCGCGGCCGTGGCCCGGGGAGGCGTCGGACGACACGCGCGTGATGAACGGCTACTGCGCGGCGGCCGGCAAGCCCAACGGCTGCCACGTCTGCCGGTCGGCCACCGACCCGGGGCCCTGCGACGTCGACTGCAAGCTCGGTCAGACGCAAGGGGCACATGCCGCCCACGGCATCCACTACTTCTTCAGCAACGACACCGACAACCTCGCCGCGCCCGAGGACATCACGGAGATCGACGCCCAGCAGTGGCAGTTCACGGTGCCGACGCCGCAGCCCACGAACGTCGGGCAGCCGTACGGGAACGACGTGATCGCGCCGCTCGAGGCGGCCGTCGTATCCATCGTCGCGCTGCCGGCGGTCACCACGACGACCTTGCCGGAGATCACCACGACCACCTTGCCCGAGGTCACCACCACCACGTTGCCGGGGGTGACCACGACCACCCTCCCGGGCCTCACCACGACGACCACCCCCGCCACCACCACGACCTCCACCACCACCACCTCGACGACGCTGCCGAACCCCGCGCCGCCGAGCGCCGCCAGCGCGTCGGCAGCGACCGATCAGGACACCGCGGTGGACATCACGCTCAGCGGCGCCGACCTGAACGACTGCGAGCTCACCTTCTCGATCGTCACGCCGCCGGGGCACGGGACGCTCGGATCGATCACGAATCACGCGTGCTCGCTCGGCCTGCCGAGCAGCGACACGGCCACGGTCACCTACACCCCGGCCGCCGGCTTCCACGGCAGCGACTCGTTCACCTACACGGTGAACGACGGGTCGACGGACTCGAGCCCCGCCACGGTGAGCATCACGGTGAGGCAGACGAACCCGGCCACGTGCGCCAACGGCCCCGCCTCCGGCTGCCGCCGGCCCACCCGCTCGCGCGCCGCCTCGCTCTCGCTCCGTGACCGGTCGCCCGACAGGAATGACCGGCTGACCTGGCGCTGGGGCCACGGCGCCGCGACCTCCAAGACCGACTTCGGCAACCCGCTCGCCACGACCGACTACCAGCTCTGCGTCTACGACGGGAACGGGCACACCATCGCGCGCGGCGGGATGCCGCCGGGCGGCACCTGCGGCGGCCGGCCGTGCTGGCGGGAGACGGCGACACGGTTCACGTACGGGCGAGGGGGGAGCAGCTCGATCTCCCTGCGCCTGCGCCCGGGCCCCGACGGCAAGGCCGAGATCGTCGCCCGCGGCACCGGCGTCGCCCTCGATCTCTCCCCGCTCCCGGCCTCGCAGCCCGTGACCGTGCAGCTCAAGAACAACGAGGGGAAGTGCTGGGAGGCGACGTTCAGCGCGCCCGCCATCGCCAACGGACCGGGGAAGTTCGCCGATCGCAGCGACTGAGCGTTCCGGCGGCCGGGCCTCGCGACGTCTTTTCAAACGCCCCCCGGGGCTGGTACGTTCCGCCGCCTTTCGCGAAAACCACGCACACGGGAGACCAATAGATGCCGAACGGACCGAGGCCAACGCTGCTCTGGCTGGCGGCAGGCGCGCTGCTTCTCGCGGGGGCCCGCAGTGTCGTCGCCGCCCCCTATCCCGCCCGGAGTTGCGTCGCCAGGAAGCTCGAGGCCGCCGCCGGCGCCTGCCGCGGGACCTTCCTGGCGCGGGCGCGCTTCGAGCGGTCACTAAGGTTTGCGGCGTTCGACGCGAGCCGAACGCGGGTCGCGCACGGTCTCGCCAGCCGCTGGGGTCTCGCGGAGGCGAGCGCCGCTAAGAAGGGGACCGATTGCGCGGAGGCGAGCGGGACAGCCGCCGAGACGTTCGCCATCCTGGACAGCGCCGCCGGCGCCTTCTTCGGTCAGGTCGGCGGCCGAAACTCCGAGGCGTGCATCGGTGCGGCGCTCCGCGCCGCCGGGACCGCCTGCCGGAAGGCCCTCGAGGCCGAGGGACGGAACGTCGCCTTCCCCAAGCGCGACCCCCAGCGACGGCGCCTGGCAACCACCCGGGACCACGTGCGCGCCCGGCTGCTCGACGCTCTCCCCGCGGGCTGTTACCCGGGTTTCGAGGCGGCGCTGGCCGACGCGGCCGAGGCGATCATCGACCAGATCGCGGTGAGGCTCCAGACCGCCCCCCACGTGCCGTCGACGTGGGCCATGTACTCGCCCCCGTCGGACGTGGAGTACAACGGCCAGACACTCCATCCGATCTGCGCGCGCGGGACGCCCTACTCGTTCTGGGCGCGCCGGGGCACCGTGAACAAGCTCGTCGTCTATTACCAGGGCGGCGGCGCCTGCTTCAGCAACCTCTCCTGCGCGCCGGCGGTCCATGCCTTCAAGGACAGCGCCGGCCCGGGCGACGACCCGACCCAGTACACCGAGGGCATCGCCAACGTGACCAATCCGGACAACCCGTTCCGCGACTGGAACGCGGTGTTCGTCTCGTACTGCACCGGCGACATCCACTGGGGAGACGCCACCGTGACCTACGAGGCGCCGGACGCGCCGCCGGTCACGATCAACCATCGCGGCGCGGAAAACGCTCGCGTGGTCGAGAAATGGGCACGCGAGCACTTCGTCAACCCCGAGGAGGTCTTCGTCACGGGCTCGAGCGCCGGCGCCTACGGCACCATTGCCGGCGCCGCCTACCTGCTGCGCAACGTCTACACGGCGAGCCGCTTCAACGTGGTCGGCGACGCCGGGGCCGGCGTCGTGACGCAGGCATTCGTCAGCACGCAGCTCCTCGGCTGGGGGATCGAGAAGAACCTGCCGCGCTGGATCCCCGCGCTCGACGTGACGGATCTCGCGAAGCTCAACATCGCGGATCTCTGGGCGGCCGTCGCCAACTTCTACCCCCGGCACAAGTTCGGCCAGTACACGACGGCGTTTGACGGCGGGCTCGGCGGGCAGACCTTCTTCTACAACGTCATGGTGCAGGGCGACGACGTGGCCCGCTGGCTCCAGTGGTGGCTCAGCACCTGCGACTGGCACACGCAGATGCGCGCCATCGTGCAGGACACCGCGGCGCGGGCGCCGAACTTCCGCTACTACATCGGCGCGGGGTCGCGGCATACGATCTGGGGCAGCGACAAGATATACACCGAGACGAAGGGCGGCGTGATTCCCTTCGTCGAGTGGGT
>WNEP01001178.1_pt1 | contig 13442 bp, 9 predicted proteins | sample 5399961 | NCBI WGS metagenome assembly WNEP01 (sample SAMN13153329, study PRJNA577476) | soil metagenome | isolation source: 20 cm grassland meadow soil pre-rain plot 5 | place: USA:California | collected 2015-09-08 | reverse complement strand
GCTCGCCTTCGCCCAGCTCCTCTACTTCGTCGGCTTCCACCTCGCCGACTGGACGGGGGGCGACGACGGGCTGCGCGGTATCGCGGTGCCCGCCATCGGCCTCGGCAGCTGGCGACTGCCGCTCGACCGCTCGGTCGTCTTCTACTACTTCACGCTCGTGATCGTCGGCCTCGCGGTGGCGGCGCTCAAGCGCATCCTCGACTCGCCGTTCGGCGCCGTGCTGCAGGCGATCCGCGAGAACGCCGACCGTGCGACGGCGTGCGGCTACGACATCTCGCGCATCAAGCACCTCTCGTTCGTCTTCTACGCGGTGTTCTGTGGCCTGGCGGGGGCGCTGGACGCCCTGCGGCTGACCGTGGTCCCGATCGAGTCGCTCCACTGGTCGACGTCGGGCCAGGTCGTCATTATGACGCTCCTCGGCGGCGCCGGGACGTTCTTCGGTCCCTTCGTCGGCGCCGCCACCTTCCTCGTGCTCGAGGACGCGATCAGCGTATGGACCGAGTCGTGGCCCCTCGCCATCGGGGCCATCTTCATGGCGTTCGTTCTGTTCCTGCCCAAGGGCATCTGGGGCACGCTCACAGGAGGGTTCCATGGCCGTTAAGGTGCTCGAGCTCCATCATCACGGCATCCGCGTCGGCGCCTCGCCGGAGGAGGTCGCGAAGGCGCGCACGTTCTACGGCGACGTGCTGGGCCTTCAGCACGATGCCGGCCGGCCGCACATCCCGACCATCGACGGCTACTGGATGGACGTCGGCGGCACCGCGCAGATCCATCTGATGGGCGTCAACGGGCAGTCGAAGTTCGCCAAGGGGCCGGGCCAGGACCCGTCGCTGCCGCACGTGGCGCTGGCCGTCGCCGACATCCGGGAAACGCGCAAGGAGCTGGACCGGCTCGGCGTAGAGTACTGGGTGGCGGAGAACGTGGTGGCTCCGCAGTCGCAGCAGATCTTCATGAAGGACCCGTTCAACAACATGATCGAGCTGCACCAGATCGACACGTGCCGGTGCGTGACGTCCCGGCGCGCGGCCGCGGGCAGGTCGATGGCGTGATGACCAACGCCGGCGGCGACGCGCCGAAGCGGCCGCTCACGGGCGCGGAGTTCCTGGACAGCCTGCGCGGTCCGCGCGAGGTGTGGATCTACGGGGAGCGGGTCAAGGACGTCACCGCGCACCAGGCGTTTCGCAACCCGGCCCGCATGCTTGCACGCCTGTACGACGCGCTGCACGACCCGGCGCTGCAGCCGGTGTTGACCTGTCCGACCGATACCGGCTCGGGCGGCTACACGCACCGGTACTTCCGCGCACCGGCCAGCGCCGAGGACCTCGTCGCCGCGCGCGACGCGATCGCCGCGTGGGCGCGGCTGACCTACGGCTGGATGGGCCGCTCGCCCGACTACAAGGCCGCCTTCCTGGCCACGCTCGGCGCCAACGCCGAGTTCTACGCGCCGTACCAGGACAACGCGCGGCGCTGGTACCGCGCGGCTCAGGAGCGCGTCCTGTTCATGAATCACGCGCTCGTTCAGCCGCCGGTGGACCGCCACCGCCCGCCGGATGAGGTCGCCGACGTCTATGTGCACGTCGAGAAGGAGACCGACGCCGGACTGATCGTGAGCGGCGCCAAAGTCGTCGCCACCGGCTCGGCGCTCACCCATCACAACTTCATCGCGCATCCGACCACGGTGCCCATCAAGACGAAGGAGTTCGCGGTGGTCTTTATCGCTGCCATGGACACGCCGGGCGTCAAGCTGATCTGCCGCCCGTCCTACGCCATGGCGGCCGACGTGATGGGCAGCCCCTTCGACTATCCGCTCTCGAGCCGGATGGACGAGAACGACGCCATCCTCGTCCTCGACCACGCGCTGGTGCCGTGGGAGAACGTCTTCGTGTACGAAGACGTGGAGAAGTCGAACATGTTCTTCCCGGGCTCCGGCTTCCTGCCGCGCGCGATGCTCCACGGGTGCACGCGTCTGGCGGTCAAGCTGGATTTCATCGCCGGCCTGGTCCTGAAGGCCGTGGACGCCGTCGGCTCGCGCGAAACGCGCAACGTGCAGGCGTCGGTCGGCGAGGCCATCGCCTGGCGCAATCTCTTCTGGGGCCTGAGTGACGCGATGGCGCGCGCGCCCGTCCGCTGGGTCGGCGACACCGTGTTGCCCAATCCGGAGTACGCGCAGGCCTACCGTGTGTTCTCCACCGTTGCGTACCCCCGCGTCAAGGAGCTCATCGAGGGCATCCTGGCGAGCGGCCTGATCTACATGAACTCGCACGCCGTCGACTTCCGGACGCCGGCGCTGCGCCCCTATCTCGAGAAGTATCTACGCGGCTCCGACGGCACCGGGGCCGTCGAGCGCGTCAAGCTGATGAAGCTCCTGTGGGACGCCACGGGGACCGAGTTCGGCGGGCGGCATGAGCTGTACGAGCGCAACTATGCGGGCGCCGCCGAGACGATCCGTGTCATCACCCTGGAGATGGCCCAGGCGAGCGGCCAGACGCAGAAGTTCAGAGGCTTCGCCGAGCAGTGCATGGCCGAGTACGACCTCGACGGCTGGACCGTGCCCGACCTGATCACCCCGAATGATGTCAACCTCTTTCTCAAGAAACCGCGATGACCGACGTGGCAGAATCCGCGTGAGGAGACGACCATGGCACACATCCCCAACAAGGCGCGGGAGCGTCTGGCGGCCGGCCAGCTCGCTCTGGGCATGGCGCTGCGTCAGGCGCGCACCGTCGAGATCGGGCGCGTGCTGGCCGCGTGCGGATTCGATTTCGCTTTCGTCGACATGGAGCACAACACGATGAGCATCGACACGGCGGCGCAAATCGCCGTGGCCTGCCACGATGCCGGCGTGACGCCGCTCGTGCGCGTCCCGGGCTACGAGCATCACCTGGCGACGCGGCTCCTCGACGCGGGCGCGATGGGGATCGTCTTCCCGCACGTGGACACCCCCGAGCACGCGAAGCAGCTCGTCAGCAACTGCAAGTATCCGCCCATGGGGCACCGCTCGCTGGGCGGCCCCGTGGCGCAGCTCGGCTTTCGCCCCTACCCGCGGGCCGAAGCCACCGCCCTGGTCAATACGGAAACGCTTCTGGTGATGATGCTCGAGACCCCGAAGGCGATCGACAATGCCGAGGCCCTCGCGGCGGTGCCTGGGGTGGACGTGTTGCTGATCGGCACGAACGACCTGACGCTGGAGATCGGCATTCCCGGCCAGTACGACGACCCGAGGGTCGTGCACGCCTACGAGACGGTCATCGCCGCCTGCAAGCGACACGGCAAGTACCCGGGTATGGGCGGCATCTACGACCACCCGACCATGGAGAAGTACATCAAGATGGGCGCCCGGTTCGTTCTCTCCGGCAGCGACCTCTCCTTTATTATGACCGGCGGTCAGGCGCGCGCCGACTTCCTCCGACGCATCTCGGTGTAGGCGGCATCCTGCATGGGCCCGGCGCGCGTCAGTTTTTCTTGAGTCGCACCTCTTCCAGCGGCGCCGACCAGGGGTAGGGGTTGATCAGCATCAGCGCGGGCTCCGCCACCCGCGGCCCCACGCCGCTCGGCCACGTGTAATCCCAGATGGGCGCGAACCTCGCCCGCTCGTGGAGGAGCTGCTGGATCTTGTGGAGCAGCGCCTCCCTCTTGCGCCGGTCGGTCTCGAGCGCCTGCTGCTTGTACAGCGCGTCGACGTCGGGATACCCGCCGTAGGCGTAGACTCCGCTGCTCGGCACCCACTCGGCCATCCGCGAAGCGGCATTGCCGTACAGAGCGAGGACGCACATACACACCCCCCGCAGCTTCTTCGTCGCCCACGCCGAGAAGAAGGCCGCGCGCTCCATCGTCCGGACCTTCGTCCTGATCCCCACGGCCCCCAGGTAAGCTCCAACCGCCTCCGTCGTCGAGTTATAGGGCGGATAGGCGTGCAGATCTCCGGCGTCGAAGCCGTTGGGGTACCCGGCCTCGGCCAACAACTGCTTCGCCTTCCCGGGATCGTAGGGATCAGGCTCGACCGGCAGCGCGAAGTCGAAGTTGCGGGGGACGATGTTCCCTGCCGGCTTGGAGGCCCCGAGCGTTTCCGCCTCGCTCAGCGACCGCCGATCCATGGCATAGCTTGCGGCCTGCCGCACCCGCCGGTCGTGCCACGGCGATTTCGGATCCCACTGGTCGAAGAAATCCAGGAAGAACGTTCCGATCCCTCCCGAAAATGCCAGCGTCAGCCTGGGATCCCGCTTCACCTCCTCAGCTTGCGGACCATCGAGCAGGTAGGCGAGATCGACTTCTCCCTTCTTCAGCATCGCGAGCCGCGTGGTGGCTTCGGGGACGCTCTTGTAAACCAGCCGCTTCACGTGGGGCACCTTGCGCCAGTAGTCTTCGAAGGCCTCCATGACCAGCTCGATGCCGGGCGTATGGCTCACGAATCGGTAAGGCCCGAGACCGACGGGTTGCTTCTTGAAGCCGTCGTCGCCGACCTGCTCGACGTACTTCTTGGGCACGATCCAGCCAGCCGCCGTCGCAAGGGTCCCGTAGAAGGTCATGAAGTCGGGCCACGGCTCGTGGAGCTGAAAGCGCACGCGATGAGGACCGACGGCCACGACCTCACGGACCTTTTCGCGGAGGAGCTTGGCGCCCTTCGAACGCTGGAAGCTGAACCTCACATCCTCCGCGGTGAAGGGGTCGCCGTTGTGGAATTTCACGCCTTCGCGCAGCTTGAACTCATAGACACGCTGATCCGCGCTTACCGTCCAGGACTCTGCCAGGCTGGGCGCCATGAGGTTGCCGGGCATGGGCTTCACGAGCGCGTCATGGAGGGCGTAGAGCACCCAGAAGGGCGTGATGACGCCCACGACCTCTCCTGGATCGAACCAGAGGGGGGACAACGTCACATACAGTGCCCAGCGCATCTCCCCCTCCGGCTTCGGCTGGGGAGCCGCCGGCTGGAAGCGACCATCCGCAAGCAGGGCGCACATCAGCGCACATCCGAGCGCCAACTTTTTCATGCCGTCACCCCCGGCTCCTTCCTACCGCATCCTCTCCCGCGACGGCAAGCCTCAGCGCGCAAATCGCCCGACCACTTCGAAGCTGAAGATCGGTGGTTGCCGGTTCACGCAGCGTTTGCGAGATCGTCCGCTCGCGAACGAGAAAGTCGAGCAAACGGCGCCGAAACCCTTCAGCGAGCAGCGGCTGCGTTTGCGCAGGAAGCGGCACGAACCGGCCATCGGCCAGGAACACACGGCAGACCCTGCGCCTGGATGCTCCTTCCGGGCGCAGAGCGCGTAAAGCTCAGTCGATGGGCCTGATCTTGGCGTCCGTCACAGCGCACCGCAGAGGTTGGCAGGCCGATTGACGATCAAGAACGGCTCGGTGCTGCGATCGATCGATTTGAGGAAGCGCACGACTGCCTTCCGGTCGTTCTCGTTGGCAAGCGTGTCCATGCCGCCACTACCGGCGCTTCGATGCGTCACGTTCTCGAGGACGGCGTCGAGGGTCGGGGCCGCGCCACTGTGCAGATAGGGCGCGCTGGCGAAGACCGAGATCAGCGAAGGCACGTTGAGGCCGAGAATTCCCCGGGCCTGGACGTTGGCCATATTGTTTGCCCGAATCTCATTGCTCACGCCGTCCGTGAACAGCGCCGGGTCGAAGGTACCCACCCGGCAGAGGAATCTGACGAGCTGAGCGTCGACGATGTCGGTAGTCGCCGGCGGCGGGGTGAAATCGATGATGCTGGTCGTCCAGTCGGCACCGCCGTGACAGTTCTGGCAGCCCGCGCTCTCGAAGAGCTCGCGGCCCTTCTTGACCCCGTCGCTGTTGCTGCGAACCGGCGAGATCGGGGCACGCACCCCGAGGGCCAGATACGTCGCGATGGCGTCCAGGTCGGCGTTCAGGCCGGTGTTGGCCGTCGGACGAAGATCGGGGAGTTGAGCGAGTCCCGCCGCGCCCTCGGGAACTGACTTACCGTCGGCGTCCACGCGGATGAGACCTCCTCCACCGGACACCGCCCGGACGTTACGCGTGAAGTCCTGCACCTCGTCGCGGACGGCCGACCAGTTGAGCGCCCGCTGATGCGATTCCGGGAGCTTGGGCGCGCCGTTCATGATGACCACGTCGCCGAACGTAAAGGTGCTTTGCATCGAGATCGCTTGCCGCGGCCCATCCGCGAACATCCAGGTGACGCTGTCGGTCAAGCCGTTCACATGACAGCTATAGCAGCTTCCCCAGCCAGTGTCCGACATCCGCCCGGCCGGGCGCGTTGAGTTGGCCGCCGCGCCCTCCGGCCCGATGGCGCTGTTGAAGAGCTGCTTCCCCCGCTGGACGATCGCGTCCACGGTGCCGGCTGCCGGGAGAGCCGCCGACTGGATGCGGGCGATCGTCTTGTACAGGGCTGGATCGTTGCCCGAGATGTCGACCACGGCGATGTCCCGGGAGACGAAGTCCATCACGTAGGCGCGGGTGTCGTTGGAGTTGAGGACGATGCCGCGCGGGTTCTTGCCCCCGATCACGTCTTCCGGGTCGGGCAGCAGGATTTCATTCGGGTCTTTCAGCTGGATCCGGATGATCTTGCTCGGGTCGGCCGCGTTGGCGGGCGGGTTGATGGTCGGCTTCCCTTGAGCATCGAGCGTGACGCGGAGGAGTCGGTCGGTCGCGGCCAGCACCACGAATCCCTCGAGCGCCGAGCGCTTGAAAGCAACGGCGAACGGGTTCGTGTTGAAGAGTTTTATGCCGACCGGCTCGAAATTGACGCCTACGTTCATGTTGAGCGTCGTCCCGGGCCCGAAGGCCTCGACGTCCCGAACGGTATCGATCGTGGAGAGGCAGCTCTGGACGTTCACGTTGAAGCGGAACGGGCCGTTCGGCGACGAGCACGTGCCGGACACGTACGCGAGATTGCCTCGGACGACGATGGCCTCGAGCAGATTGGGAAACGCCCCCGTCACGTTGTCGAACACGCCGGTGAGGGGTTCGCGTGCCAGCGTGTTCCCGTCCGACCGGAACGCGTCCCCGACATTGGGGAGCGGATTCAGGATCACGGTGTTGATCACGTGATTGGAGTGCGCGTCGATTACCGTGACGCGCCCGACCCGGCCGTTGTCGGCCCCCTCGCTCTGGGTCAGCGGGCGGGGATCCCCGGGCGCGGGCCGCTCGGAGAGGAGCTGGGTCACGTAGACCTTCTTGCCATCCGCGGTGATGGCGATGCCGTGGGGCTTGGTACCGACGTCTTCAATGGTATTGACCACGCGATCCCGCATGGTGTCGATGACCGAAACGGTTTCCGAGGACTGATTGGCAACATAGAGCCTTTCCCCATCCGGGGTCAGGGCGCAGCCGAACGGCTCGGTTCCGACCCTGATGGTTTTAACCACCCTTTTCTTCTCGGCGTCGATGACCGACACCGTGCCGCTCACCATGTTGGTGACGTAGACCTTCACCTCCTCGTCATCATCGTCATGGTGCTTCCTCCTCCGGCTGTCGCGGCCTTCGTGCTTGCCCGGCGCGATTGCGACGCACCACGGCTCTTTCCCGACCGGGATCTCAGCCACCTTCTTGTTGGCGTCCTTCGCCACCCGGAACACGGACACCGTGTCGTTGTCGGGGTTCACGCTCCAGACGAACTTGTTATCGCTGGTGATCGCGATGGGGCTCGATCTGGTCGCGAACAGCTGAGCATTCTTGCCTTCATCGTCATCGTCATCGCGACCAGCGCCGGTGGGCATCGGAACGCTCACGACACCGAAAGCCAGCACGACGAAGAACAGCGCGGCGCCGAACGGCACCCGCATGATTCCAAGCTGCAGATTCCGGTTGTTCATGTTCGTGTTCTCCTCATCGCCGAAGTTGGCTCCAGGGGAAGCGGACCGCCTCGCGAGCCACTTGTGTCCCTCACAAGGTTCAGCGGGCCCGCCGGGATGAGATCGCTACTGCTGGCGGCCTCCGGGGTGGCACGTTGGACACCGCGCGCGGTAGAGCGGGTAGACGCACGTCGCCCCTTCATGCCGCTCCCTTCGCCTTTCGCGCCACCATGAGAAGCCTCCTTCCCGGCGGCCAGCGACACTCGCGAAGAAGACTACCGCCTCCCGGAGGATCTGCTCGGGATCGTCCCCGTGCAGACGCCCCCGACCGTTCGTTGCTCCTCCACGATCGTCGCGCGCCGCCCCAGCTCGGTCGCCTGCACGGCCGCGCGCTGGGCCCGCCGGGCCGCCGTCGAGCGCGATGAGGTCGAACTCGTACACCCTGCAAAGTATAGGAGTCGAATGTTACGGGTCCACCACAAACGTGCAACGGGACAGCCCGCGGACATCTTGAAGCGATGATCGTCGCGTCGATCGACCGACATCGGGGCTGAATCCCGCCGGGGCCTGGTTCGCCGCCGGCATTCCGAAGCACGATGATTAGCCCCTGGTTCGGCTGCGCTGGCTGATCTCGTTCTAGCCGTAGGACGCCAGGGGATGGTATCCCTCATGCCATCCCCCGCGTCCCATGCCCCGAATTCTAGCGGCGCAATCGTGTTACGATTCCTCGCTTAAAATCACGCTGGTCCCGCGGACGGGCGCCGTGGCTTGGCGAGGACCGGGGAGCGAGACGACGATGCGAACGCTGATCCAGGGTGGCTGGGTAGTCGGCTACAACAACGGTGGGCATGAGCTGATCCCGAACGGCAGCGTCGTCTTCGAGGACGACCGTATCGTCCACGTCGGGCGCCGGTTCGAGGGAAACGTCGAGCGCCGGATCGAGGCCACGGGCAAGCTCGTGTCTCCGGGATTCGTCAACTGTCACCTGCACGCGGCTACCAACGCGGGCCAGGCGGTCCTCCTCGACGGGCTCAAGGCCGACTATTTCGGCAGCAACTTCATCGGCTACCTCGCGCCCCGCCGGGGGGCACCGGCGCCGCGGGCAGGCGACCGGGCCGAGGTCGCGGGAGCGTATGGCCTCTGGTCAGCGCTCCGCGCCGGCGCCACGACGATCCTCGACGTCGGCACGATGCCCGGTGGCCCGGAGGCGTTCACTCGTGTCGCAGGTGAGATGGGCGTCCGGGCCTACCTCGGCCCCGCGTTCCGCTCCGCCGGTTACGCCTTCGACGGCAGTCGGGTCGTGTGGGAACGGAACGAGGCCGAAGGCGCTGCCGGCCTGGAGCGGGCGGTCGCCTACATCAAAGAGTACGACGGCGCCTACGGCGGCCGTATCCGGGCGATGCTCTATCCCGGTCAGATGGACACGTGCACCCTGGACCTGCTCCGGCAAGCCCGTCGGTGGGCCGACGATCTCCGCGTCCCGATGCAGTTCCACGCCGCGATGAACCTGCGCGAGTTCCACCTCATCTTGGAGGAGCACGGCAAGACGCCGATCGAGCTGTTGCACTCGATCGGCTTCCTCAAGCCGCGCACCGGCCTCGGGCACTGCGTGTTCCACAACGGTCACTCCTGGTGCCACTATCCCTATGGCGACGACCTGAAGCGGCTCGCCGACGCCGGCGTCACCGTGGTCCACGCTCCGTACAAGTACGCCAAGTTGGGCATCGCGCTGGAATCCTTCGAGCGCTATCGCGCGCTCGGCATCAACCTCGCGATCGGGACGGATACGTATCCGCAAGACGTCGTCCACGAGATGCGCTGGGCCGCGTTGATGTGCCGCATGGCGGAGGGGAGCTTCCGGGTCGGCCGACCTGGTGACGTCTTCGACGCCGCCACGCTCGGTGGGGCGCGCCTGCTCGGCCGCGACGACCTCGGCCGACTGACGCCGGGCGCCAAGGCCGACGTCATCGTCGTCGACCTGCTCCAGCCGCACTACGGCGCCGTCCACGACCCCATCAAGTCGCTCGTCGAGTGCGGCACGGGTCGCGACGTCGAGACGGTCATCGTCGACGGCCAGGTGCTCATCGACGGCGGCAAGCCCGCTCGCGTGGACGAGCCGGCCCTCCTGGCCGCCGTCCAGGCCGAGGGCGAGCGTCTCTGGCGCGCGATCCCGGAGTGGCACTGGAGCGGCAAGACGCTCGATGACATCGTGTCGCCGAGCTACCCCGTGCAGGGGTGACGTCGTCAGGGGCTGGGCGGCGCGAGCGCGACGATGTGCGGCATGACCTCGGCGGTAAAGAGGTCGATCGATGCCGCCGCCTCAGCCTCACCCATGTTGCCGAACATCAGCCGGCAGACGAAGTAGGTGCATCCGCTCGCGGCGATCTGGCGCTCGATCTCCTCGCGCACGCGACCCGGCGTACCAGCGATGGCGATGCCGCGCTGGCGCGCCTCGTCGAAGTCGCGAGCAAAACGGATGGGGATGGAGCCGAAGTCGCGCCAGAGCTTGGTGAGATTCGCGTACCAGACGGCGTAGTTCGGCCGGGCGAGCCCCTCGGCCTGGGCGTCGGTGGGCGCCACGACGACGTGGCGTGACATGCCGAGCTTCGGCATCGGCGCCCCGCCGTGCTTACGCTGCCAGACGTCGCGATAGCGCTCGAAGAGCGGCGTCGCCGCGTCGCACGTGTTGTTGGTGATGACGTTCACCTTGTTGGTCGCCGCCCACTCCGCGCCGGCCGTGTGGCCGAGCCCGTACCACAGCGGTGGGTGCGGCTGCTGGAAGGGCCGGAGGACCATCGGCACATTCCGGTAGGTGTAACGCGGCCCGCGATGGTCGAGCACGTCGGTCGTGAGCCCGTGCAGGATGACCTCGAGCGCCTCCCGATAGATCTCTTCGGTCTCCAGGTGGTGCAGGTTGAAGTACGCCATCTCGTAGGGGACGATCCCCCGTCCCACGCCGAAGTCGAAGCGCCCGCGCGAGAGCTGGTCGAGCATGCAGACCTCTTCGATGAGCCGGAGCGGGTCGTAGAGCGGCAGGCAGTACACGCACGGCCCCAGGCGGATGCGCCGGGTACGCTGGGTGGCCGCGGCGAGGAAGACGCCGGGCACCGGCGCCAGCCCCAGCGGCGTCGCGTGATGCTCGGCCAGGTGATACGAGTAGAAGCCGGCGGCGTCGTACTTCTCCAAGAGGCGCAGCCGGCTCTCGTAGAACTCGTCGAGCGGCGCCTCCCGCCGGTCGAGATGATCGAAGATCCCCAGGTCCATTACTGCATCCCGTCGGGATCCTTGGCGTACAGCCCCGGGTAGTCGACACTCACGGTGATGGCGACGCACGCGATGAGCGTGTCGGCGCCCGGCACACGCAAGCCGCCGGTGACCGGGTGGACGGTGACCTCACCATGCGGAAGCTCGCGCCGGACCAGATCGACATTGACGGACAACGGGTCTGGGACACCGACCGTAACGTCCACGAGCATCCGGCCGCCGCGCTCGCGGACCTCCTGGAATAGAGGCAGGCTTGAATGCCGGATCGCGTCCGACACCGCGCGGCAGGCGGCCTTCGTAGCGTCCCCCCCGTGGACGTCCACGCCCATCCCGAACTCGAGAACACATGGCTTCGCGCTCACGCTCCACCCCCGCACGCTAGGCTGCCGTGCGGGCCATTATAGTGCGGGCGTGAGCGAGCCGACTGGCGGAGGAGACGACGGGGCGTCCGCCCTCGGACGCCCCGTCGTGCGGGATCAGCTGCGGACGTACACGGACTTGATGTTGCGATCGCCGCGGGGCGTGTGCAGCGTGCTGTCGATCGTCAGGACCTTCCTGTCCGGTGAAAGCGTCCAGACGGACTCGCGAGACATCGTCCTGTCGCCCTGATCGCCCTTCATGGTGCGCGTCTCCGTCACCACCAGCCGGTCGCCGTCGAACGCCGCGCGGGTCACCACGCTGCCGCGGTGCCCCGGCTGAGCCTGATCGGTGCCGTCGGTGACGTAGGTCTCGGTCATCGAGCGCTCACGGGAGCCCATGACCGTCGTCCGCGTCACCTTGACCACGTTGCCCTGCTGCTCGACCACTAGCTTGACTTTGGGCTGCGTCCCCTGAGCGTCGGCGCCGCCGGGACCCTTGTCGCCGTGCGCGGGAAACTGGCTCTGGGCGTTGTCGAGCATCCAGGTGCCGGCGAGCTGCGGCTGGGCCTGGGCGGCGACTGCGCCGACAGCCAGCACGAGCACCGCCGTCATGCCGATCATTCGCTGTACGCGTCTCATCGGGATCCCTCCTTGGGGACTGGTTGCTTTCTTTGACGGCACGACTCACCGCTTTGTTTACCGTCCCCCGGCCGGAATTACCGGGTGATTCATCCTCAGCCCCCACACCCCGCCATCCGCCGGGCGGTGATGGCCGCGTACGGCCGGGACGACGCCGTGCTCAACGCGCGTCCTTATATATAGGACCGCTCGGGATATGTAGGAACCGCTCGGCCGCGCCGGATCGCCGGGAGCGGCAGCTTCCTGCAGACGCGCCGACCTGCTCCTGGTCCCCAGATCGACCTCGACGCGCTGCAAGCCGCGCTCGCCTCCGGCAGGCCGGCGGTCGTCGAGATCCCGATCGATCTGGAGGAGTTGTCAACCCCCGCGACGGCCGTTTGCCGGATCCCCACGGCGCATCTGGTAGGCGAGCGCTTGACTGGCCTGCCTGACTTGGCTAACATGGCCATATGAAAAAAGCCAGAATTGCGGAGCTCAAGGACCATCTATCCCGCTATCTGGACCATGTCAAAGGCGGCGGCTCCGTCCTGGTGTTCGACCGGGATCAACCCGTGGCGCAGATCGTGCCGATACAAAGCGGGCGACACAAAACGGGAGATCTGGGCGAGCGGCTTGGGCGCCTGGAGCGCAGAGGCATTGTCCGCCGTGGAGCCGGCGGCCTTCCGGACTGGCTGGGGCGCCGTAAACCGCCGAAGCTGCGGGGGAGTGTGCTTCAAGACCTTCTCAAAGAGCGTGCAGGTGGATGGTGAGGTTCTGGGATACCTCCGCGCTGATCGCCCTGGTGGTAGCTGAACGCGCCACCGCCCGAGCTGAGCGATGGCTGCGCGAGGATCCCGATGTTGTGGTCTGGACGCTCACACGTGTGGGGCTGCTATCTGCACTTGCTCGACGACGGCGAGAGGAGCCTCGCTCAGCTCCCCATCTTCTTGCGGCGAGACGAGAGATCCTTAGCGCATGGGAGCGATGGTCCGAGGTAACGGCTGTGGAGATCGTGCGCCGTTATGCTGAGCGCGTTGTCGAGACTCACCCGATCAGAGCCGCCGATGCTCTGCAGATCGGCGCCGCGTTAGTGGCGGCAGAAGACAACCCTGCGAGCATTGCATTCGTGACCCTCGATCGCAACCTGGCTGAAGCGGCGGAACGTGAGGGGTTTCACGTGATCGGGCACTGATCGCTGGCGATCGGAGCCCGTGGTCGTTCGGCTCCCACGCCCGGGGGACGTACACGGTGGGCAGCGACGTGGACCTGCTCGTCGTCTATCGTGATGAGCCGAAGCGGGGTGCCTATGCCCTGACCAAACAGGCGCTCAAAATCCAGCGCCTGGAACCCCACCTCTACACCGAGGCGGACTAAGAAACGGCGCGGGCAACCGTGGACAGGATGGTCCGCGTCGGAATTCCGCTCG
>WNEP01001163.1_pt1 | contig 13518 bp, 9 predicted proteins | sample 5399961 | NCBI WGS metagenome assembly WNEP01 (sample SAMN13153329, study PRJNA577476) | soil metagenome | isolation source: 20 cm grassland meadow soil pre-rain plot 5 | place: USA:California | collected 2015-09-08 | reverse complement strand
GACCTCCTCTTTTGCCCGAAACTCTGTTTCATTCGTCATATTCCGCTCGTTCGCAGGTGAAGGAGGAAGCCATGTTTCGAGCGAAGTGCGTTCGTCCACGAACACAGGCATTCCTGCCTGTGCGCCCAGCGGAGTTGCACTCCGCTGTTCTCGGGGAACGTAGGGAGCGTCAAGTAGATGGAGCAGCGGGTTAGAAACCCGCTGGGCGCACAGGCCACAGGCCCGTGTTCCTGGTCTATTAGAGATGCCTCGACTGCGCTCGACATGACAAGAGAGCAACCCGGAAATTGGAGCAGCTAATTACCGCTGTGAAGTCCAAGTCTTACATTAGGTATAGCCTTATGTATTCGACTGCATTCACGATTGGCCAGATCGCCATCGCCGCGATGATGGCGAAGAGAATCGATTCCACCACCAAAAAGCGGACATGCTCGGTCCCGAAATAATCCCGGCTGATATCGCGAATGGAGCGACGCCGTAGTAATGCGGCTTTCCTGATGCGACCAACAGTGATGATGTTTGGCAAGATCATGAGGAGCAAAACTCCGGCGCGTTTTTTCGCCTGTCATGTCACGAAGAGTGAAAAGCAGGTGACGATTACGTAACTACTTGCAAAATAATGAACAATTATTGGCTTGAATTGTCAGGTTGAGCCTCTTCGACTCTCGCTCAGAGCCGGCCCGACGAAACATTTCTGACTGTTTAAGTAGAGTAAATCGATTTTAACTTTGGCGAGCAGCGTGACACTGCCCCCAAACGATCCCGACTATAACATGAATGCACTGGCGGCGGAACATTGTGGCCGGCATTGAAATACCGGTGTCGGTTCAAAGCAAAGCGCGCTGAGAATCAGACCCAGTGCGCTCTTTGATTACCTAGCCTGCTGCCGCAGTTACTTGATAGGGACAAACCCGACTTGCTCGACTATTTTCTGACCTTCGGGGCCGACGGTGAAATCGATAAACTCCTTCACCACTCCGGTTGGGTCGCCATTAGTATAGAAAAAGGTAGGCCGAGCGTAGGGATAGCTTTTTGCCAGGACACTTTCTTTCGAAGGGGAGGCTCCGTCGATTGGCAATATCTTGATCCCGCTGGCTTTGGTATAAGCCAGGCCGACATAGCCCACTCCATTTGGATTCTTGCCGACTTCCTGCGCAATTTGCTCGTTGCCCGCGAGCTTTTGCGAATCCTGCGCGTAGTCGCGCTTCTTCATTGCTAGTTCTTTAAACTCCGCGTAAGTGCCCGATGAGGTATTCCGGGTATAAACGGAAATCTTTCCGCCGCTGCCGCCAACGGCGCTCCAATCAGTAATTTCACCAGTAAAGATTTGTTCTACCTGCTTTTTCGTAAGGCCCTTGATCGAACTAGCAGTATTAACGATGACCGCAATTCCATCATAAGCGACAATAGTTTCCTTCAGCCCGACCCCTTTGGCTTTGGCATTACCGATCTCTTCCGGCTTGGCTGGCCGGCTCGCCATTCCAATCGCCGCTGTCTTATCAATTAACGCGGCAAAACCAGTGGCCGAACCTTCGGCTGCAATATCAAACGTAGTTCCGGGATGCTGGGACTTAAATTGCTCCGCCAACTGCGGAACGAGCTTGGCCCCGAGTGTATCCGAGCCCTTGATTACGAGGCTCTCCGCCCGCGCCAGAAGAGTGCCGACCGTGAAAGCGATAAATGTGAGAAGTAGTTTTTTCATTTTTGTTAGTTGGTTGTGTTGTTGAAGCCGGCCGCGGCTTTCGCAGTCAGCCGAAAAGCTTCTGGATTTAGAACATCAGCTGTAGACGTACAATGACCTCATTGAATTGATCATCGCCAAACTGCGGATTCGCTTGCCGGAAATCCGACCAGGTGTGAATGTAATTCGCCATTAGCTTGATATCATCGCCGTGGATGTAGTAGTTGAGGCCGCCGGTAATGGAGTGAATACCGTCGTTGCCCATTTGTCCCGGATTTAAGTCCTCCCATCTGACGACGGCTTGAAGCTTCTTCGGGATCAGGAAGTAAGCTGCCGTTACGTAGAACCCGTTCGTTGTGAAGTTGGCGAACCCTGGAGGTACCCCGTTCACGGTGCGACCGTTTACTTTTTCTTGAAGGTATTCACCGATTAAATCAAACGGACCCAGGTTGAACCACGCGTCCACACTCCACGCGGTTCTTTCATCCGCGCCGGGGAGCGTAAACGGAGAGAGAGAGCCGTCGCTATTTACCAATAGATTCAATGTTTGCGAGATATTTGTTCCCTTGTCATCGCGACTGTTGAGCACGTCGCCGCCGAGCTTGAGACTGGAATCCTGGCCGAAGACTTTGCCTTTGAACGGCATGAGCTCCAGCCGGCCGACATACATGAAGTTATTGTTGTCGTTGTTGCTGATGTTGCGGCCGTTGCCGTTGAAGATGCCTCCGTAATACGTCAGCAAATCCTTCTGCTCGGGCCAAACGTTGGTGAACGGTTTTCCCCAGAGCTGAATGCCGATCTGCCGCTCCGGCGTGATCGCACCCGTAGGCAAACTGCGCTCGATGAGGTATAGCGAGGTGTCCGGCGTGAGCTGTTCCAAACCGAATGGCGCTTTCCATTGACCGACCTTGATCTGCGCCTCGGGGAATTGGTGCCAGTTGACGAAAATATCGGTGCCCTCGAACGCTGTGCGGCTCGAGTTAAGTCCGTCGCTCTGCTCAAAGTCGCCTTCGATCTTGAAGTCGAATTGCTCCGCAAATTCGCCGGCGAGATTGATGCGGGCCCGGCGCAGACGGAAACGGTCCTTCAGCGCGGTCTGACCAAAGCGACCTTCGAACGCGGAGACATCGCCGTCCTCGAAATTCACTTGAATGAATCCGCCGATCGTTAGTTTGATTTCCGACCCGCGTGCTTCGGCGTAAACCTTTGGTTTCTCCTCCGCAGCAACGGTTTTTTCCACGTACGTTTTCCCGTCCCAAGTGATCTGCGTTTTTGTTTTGCCCGGCGCAGCAGGCTGAGGTGCAGATGCAGTCTGCTTTTTCAAGCTTTTGACTTCGCTCTCGAGCTCGGCGTTGCGCTTTTGCAACTGGTCGACCGCCTGCTCGAGTTTCTCGAGCCGTGCGGAGTCGGACGCTGTCTGCGCGCCGAGCGGTTGCACCGCCGGCAACACGAGAGCAACGACGGCAATAATCGTGAATTTTTTAATCAGCATTTGTTTCTCCTGGTTGGGGTAAGGCTTTCGATTCGCGTGCAGTAAAAGGCGATGAAAGCTAGGAAGCGATTGTTACGGACAGATGTCGGTGAGGTAACAATTGCGTGAACTTGTACGTTCAAGCCCGCGCAAGATCGACCGGTGGGGGCGCGACGCGGCGAAATGCGCGATCAATGCGATCTCGTTACCCGCGATGCGGTGAAGTCCATGCTGATTTGGCCTAGCGCGCGGAGCAAGTCGTATTGCACTTTGTTATATTCGGCAACGATGCGTAGGTAATCAGTGCGGGCGCGCGTCAACTCCTGCTCCGCCACAATCGTCTCGAGCACGATGCCGACGCCGAATTCCTTGCGCTCCTGGTCGAGGCGCAAATTTTCCTGCGCGTCGGAAAGTGATTGCCGGGCCGTGGCGAGCTGGTCGGCTAGCGACAAGAGGCGCACGCGACCCGTCACGACTTGCTGCGCGATTTCGTCGCGAACTTTTTCCTCCGTCAGCCGAGCGGCACGGAGTCGGGCTTGTTGCGCGTGAATCTCGCCGAAATCAAAAAGGCCGCCCGGACCAATGCGCCAGTTCAGCAAACCAACGTATTCTTCCGACTCGCCGAAATTTCCGGTTTGACTGTCTTTGCCGCCGCCAAGTCCACCGATGAACGCCTGACCGCCGAACGACGGGATGAGCGGCCCGTAAACTGCGCCGTTCTTGGCCACGCGCGCTGCGACCACGAGCGCAGCGTTCTCTTTCGCTTCGGGCCGCGCCGCCATTGCCTGCTCGACCAGCGTACCGGCTGGCATCATTGCCGAGATTAGTGAGAGCGGCAAAAGCTGGCTCTCGTGTGGCCGCAGTTCGACTACAGGATCGAGATGCAAAATTTGCGCGAGACGCGCGGCCGCGAGGCGCACCTTTTCTTCCGCCTGCTGGAGCGCAATTTCATCGCGCTGTCGCTGCACTTTCACGCGGAGGGCGTCGCCTTTGAATGCGAGGCCGATGCTGACCGCTTTGTCGATCTGAGTTTGGTAATCACTCGATATGCACAGCGCTTCGCGCGCGACACCGGCGGCGCTGTGCGTTGCGACCAGATCGAAGTAGGCCTGCGCGGCGGAGACAGTTGAATTCTCCCGCTGGGCATCGAATGCGTGGCTGGCGGCTTTGACGAGTTGATGCGCGGCGAGCGATTTGAAAATGGCGTCGCCGAGGTCGGTCTGCGCGATGATTGTTCCGCCGGGCGCGTAGCTTTGTTTATGGACGTCCTCGATCACGCCCTCGGTATTCTGGATCAAATTGTCGTGCCGCCGATAAGTGATGCCGGGCGCGGCCGATGGGAAAAATTTCTCGATTGCGCTCTCTTGCGTCGCCCGGGCTTCGGCGAGTTTTTCGCGCGCAAGTTGGATGTCGATGTTGCGTGCGCCAGCCAGCCGTAGCGTGGTCGGAAGATCGATAATGTAAGCGTCGGATGCGTCCTCTACTGCGTGAGCAGCAAGACTGACGGCGAACAGCCACGCGGCCGCAGATGCGACAAGTTTCATTTTGATGCGACGGCCTTCACCGGTTGGCCATCGGTCACCGCCTGCTTGCCCGCCAGAATGACCGCGTCCTTAGGCGTGAGACCTCCAGTGACTTCCACGTTAATGCCATCGTCGAAACCGGTTTTGATCGGGACCTTCTGCGCTTTGCCGTCGCGCGCGACGAAGACCGACGTTTTGTTTTTCTCGGTCACGAGCGCTTCGGCGGGGAGAAGCTGTGCGTCGGTTTTTTTCTGCAAATCAATTTGCACGTTCGCCCACATGCCGGGACGCAACGCGAGATCGGGATTCGCGATCTCAATTTCCGTGGCCATCGTTTTCGTGGACTCGTCCAGCGCGTAGGCAAAACGGGTGATCGTTCCGTCGAAATTGCGGCCGGGCAGTTCGTCCACGGTCACTTTGACGGGCAAATCTTTTTTCACGAGCGGCGCTTCGGTGTCGGGCACAGCTACATCCACGCGCACGGTGCTGAAATCCATCAAGGTCACGACCGCGGCGCTCTTAGCCGCGCTGCTCGAGGTGGCTGCGGGAATGAGTGCGCCCCGATCGGCCCAGCGTTTCGTAATCACGCCGGCAAACGGCGCGGTGATTTTTGCGTAGTCGAGCAACGTCTCGATCCGCTGCACGCCCGCACGTGCGACATCTGCTTTCGCTTTCGCCGTGTCCATGGTTTGCGGCGTGACCAAGTCCGACGCTTTGCGTTGCGCTTCGCTCACCCGCCTGAAATCCATCGCCGCCGCTTCGGCTTCGGCCTTTTCTTTGACGAGATCGGCGACCATTTCAGGCGCCTCGATTTCAGCGAGCACATCGCCGGTCTTCACGTTGTCGCCTTTGTCCACAGCGATCATTTTCAAATAACCTGCGACTTTCGCGTAGAGCGTCGCTTCCTGATAAGCCATCACGTTTCCGGGAAGCGTGACACGGCGCACAATCTCGCCCTTTTTCAAGCGCACGGTTTCGACGTTCGTTGCCGGTGGCGCCCCGGCGCGCTGACAGCTCGTTTGCACCGCTGCGATGAGAGCGAAAACGAAGATTACCTTGCGCGTGCGATTCATGAGCTTTGCGTCGGCAGCGGCCGTTCGCGTTTGAAGAAGACGTAAAGCACCGGCACGACAAAAAGGACGAGCGCGACGGCGGCTAAAATTCCACCGACGACCGCGCGTGCGAGCGGGATGTTCGCGCCGCCGGCGATGGCCATCGGAGTTAGCCCGAGAATTGCAGCGATGCCGGTCATGAGAATTGGCCGCAGACGAATGTTGGCGGCTTCGAGAATGGCTTCGCGCGGAGTTTTGTGGATGTTGTGCTCGGCGGCGCCGGCGAGGATGCGATTGGCGAAATCAACCATCAGCACGCTGAAGCTGGTGACAATCCCAACCATCATGATGATGCCCATCATCGATTGGATCGACATATGCGTGTGCGTAAGAAAAAGCATCCACGCCACGCCGATCAGCCCGAGCGGAACGGCGAACATGACGATGAACGGATCGAGAAACGAGCGGAACTGCACAATCATGACGAGGTAAACGAGCACGACCGCGAGGACCAAACCGAAGCCGAGCGACTTGAACGACGCCTGCATCGATTGCACTTCCCCGCGCATATGGATCGAGTAGCCTTCGGGCACCTGCGCTTGATCACTGCTCAGCTTCTCGATGTAATTTTGGATGTTAGCGGCGACCGCACCAACGTCGCGACCGCGCACGCTGACAAAAATGTCGGTGACGCGCGTGATGTTGAGATGATTAATCTCGGAATAGGCGGTGCCGCGCGAAAATTTGGCGACGGTACGTAGCGCCACCGGCATCGGCTGGCTCTTCCCGGTGACCGCGATATCGAGCACGGTGTTGATGGACCGGATGTCGTTCTCGCGATATTGCGCGCCGATGAAATAATGGTTGCCGTTTTTCTCGTCGATCCAGAACGAGGGCGCAAAGTTAATGGAGCTGTTGAGGGCCGTGACGACGTTCTTAACGATTTCCTCCTGGGTGAGGCCGACCTGTGCGGCTTTGATGCGATCGACGTCGATGTTGATCGCAGGCGCATCGAGCCGTTGTTGAATGCGCACATCGACCGCGCCCCGAACAGTCTCGGCGTAGCGCTTGATTTTTTCGGCGATGTCGCGCGCCTGCTCGAGTTTGTTGCCTTCCACTTGAATGTTAATGGGCGACGGAAGACCACCGTTGAGCGCGGCAGTAAGCATACCGCCGGTGTCGAAGCTGAACTCGGTTCCGGGAAATTGCTCCGGCAATTTTTTGCGCAACTCATCGACATAGGAAAAAGTCGAGCGGCCGTGGTGCTCCGCGAGCTGGACAAGAATGAATGCGTCCTGCGGCCCCGAGTTCGGCGTGTAAGCCGCCGGCCAATCGAGCAGCACACCGATATTTGAGATCACCATTTTGCGATCGCGTTCCAGCACCGCCGCCTGAACTGCCTTCTCGACCTCGCTGATGAGCTGTTCCGTTTTCTCGACGCGCAACCCGGTCATGCCACGCACGTGCACTGTGAACTGTCCTGCGTCGCTCTGCGGGAAAAGCTCGGTGCCGATGAATTTGAAAATGAACATCGACATGATGAAGAGCGCGGCGACGGCGCCGACGACGAGCCAGCGCAGACGCAGCACGCGTTCGAGCAAATCGAGGTAGCGACCGCGCACACGCGCGAACCAATCTTCGCCCTCGCTACTGGATTTGCTGCTCGCACGGAAAAATCTTGCCGCGCAGACGGGCACGAATGTCGATGCGAGCAAACGGCTCGTGACGATGGCGAAGATGACGGCTTTCGCCATCGGCGTGAACAAGAATTTGCCGATTCCTGTGATGAACACGACCGGGAAAAACACCACGCACAAAGTGATCGTGACGATCGTAAGCGGCCGCATCACTTCGCTCGCACCGGAAAGCGCGGCCTCGAACTGCGACGCGCCTTCATGCAAATGCCGCGCCGTGTTTTCGAGCACGACAATCGATTCGTCGATCAGCATACCGATGACCACGGCGATGCCGCCAAGCGTCATGGCGTTGAGCGTTTCGTTTGTGAAATACAATCCAATGAACGCGCCGAGACACGCGAGTGGCAAAGCGACCAGCACGATCAATGTTGGCCGGTAGCTGCGCAGAAAAATGAAGACCATCGCAGCGGCGAGCAAAAATCCAAGGGTCGCTTCGTTCACGAGATTGCGGATCGCCTGGCGCACATAAACCGATTGATCCATCACGACATCGAGATTGATGCCTTTGATGCGCTCGAGGATCGGCTTGAGCTGCGCTTTGATCCCTTCGACTACCGCGATCGTGTTCGCACCTGGCTGGCGGTAGATCGGAATGTAAACCTGCCGTTTGCCCTGCACACGCACGATGTTGGTCTGGATTTGATGCGAGTCCTCGACCTTCGCGACATCACGGATGTAAGTCGGCGGCCCGTAGCCAACCCGCAGCGGCAGATCGTTCAGTTCCGGCACCGTCGGCACCATACCGTTGGCGTTGATCTGATAATCGAGCACACCGAACTTGGCGTTGCCGGTCGGAATCATCACGTTCGAATCGCGGATCGAGTTGATGACATCGAGCGACGAAAGGCCGCGGGCCTGCGCTTTGAATGGATCGACATACGCGAGGATGCGGCGCAGCCGGCCGCCGTAAACGGCCGGCGCGATTACGCCGGTGATCGATTGCAGGCGGTTGCGCAGGTCGAAATAGGCAACGTCGTAAAGTTTGGTTTCATCAAAGGTCGGGCTCGACACGCTGATGAGACAAAGCGGGATCGAAGCGGTCGGATCAAACGGCATCACCATCGGTGGAATCGTCCCCGGCGGCAGATAATAGAGGTCGCTCATTGCCAAAGATGTGACCTGTGACATCGCGGTGTTTGGATCGACATCTTCGCGGAAAAAATCTTTCACCACGCTCACCCCGATCATGGATTTCGCCTCCTGCCGCGCGATGCCGTTCGATTGTCCAGTCCAGCGCTCGAGACGGCTGGTGATATCTTTCTCCATCACTTCCGCCGGCGTGCCCGGATAAAAGGTGACGACCTGGACCGCCGGCGTTTTAAACGTGGGCAGAATATCGGTTGGCAACTTTGAAATCGCCGTCACGCCGATGACAAAGATCGCCAGAGCGAAAACAATTACGGCGTAAGGATTTTTGAGCGCAGTTTTAACCATCTGCGTGCATCACGCTCTTGAGCAAATTTTCGAGCACGGGCCGCGGCGCTTCGCTGATCATGCAGACGACATGGCCGTCGAGGAAGCGCGCGGCGAATTGATAACGGCCTGTTCGGCTGCATACCACCGGCTCACCACTTTCAAGACGCGCTTTGGTTTTTGGAAAATGCGAGAGCTCGCTCTTGTTAAAGACGAGAAGCGAGACCGGCACGTTTTCATAATGGCCGAGGATCAAAGCAGTCGGGACGTTTGCGACGTGGCAAAAACGCGCGCCCTCGGTGTGGAATCCAGACGTCGTCGGGCGATAATCAAAAGCGGCCGCGTCAAGATGATTATCGAGTTCGCGCGCGATCCATTCCGGCAGAGGCCCGTTGAATTCCGGTGAAGTAATCTGCTGGACGTATGCGTTGTGGCATTCCCCGGCCGCCGTCGCCAAATCCAGCGGGCGCGACGCGCGCACAAGCCAAACCGCGACCAGCAAAACGACCGCTGCCGAAGCAGTCGCCGCCATCGGCCAACCGAAGATGCTGACGACACGTTGTGCCGGCCGAATACGTGATCCCACCGTTGTCCAAAGCGCCGGTGTGCTTTCCCCTTTGCGCAGTGCGCTGGCAATTCGATCGCCGAATTTCTTTTCAGCGTCGAATAAGCCTGCGCATTCCGCGCACGATTCGAGATGCTGCTCGACTTCGAGCGCGCTCTGCGCGCCGAGCTCCGAATCGAGATGGAGCAGTAAAAGTTTTCTCGCTTCGGCGCATTTCATGGCGATCTCCTCCCGCGTTTGCCCACGAGCGCGCCGCGCATTTTCTGGCGCGCCCGGAAAAGATTTCCCATCACGCTCCCGAGCGGAATGTCCAGACACTCGCTGATCTCGCGGTAGCGTAGATCGCCGATGGCCCGCAGCAAAAGCACGGCCCGCTCCGCTTCATTCAGGGCCTGCAAAGCGCGCAGAATATCTTCGTCCAGCGCATCGGCCAAAGTTTCCCAGGAGGAAAAAGTTTCTGCGGCAGCGGAAACGAGTTCCGCGAAATCGTCCATCTCCTCGGCATCAAGCGGAACCTCAAATCTGGCGATTCGGCCGCGTTTTCTATTGACGGAAAAAATCTCGTTCGTGAGAATTTTGAACATCCAGGCGCGGAAGCTGGCGTCGTCGTGATAGCGATCGAACGCGCGATACGCCCGCAACACCGCGTTCTGAATCGCGTCCGCCACCTCATGCTCATCCCAGATCATCCGGCGGCAATACCGTTCGAGATCGGTTTCGATCGGTCTCAGCAAACTGAGAAAACGATCTGCCGCCGCTGGGGAATGCTCAGTTTTCAGAAAGAGTTAGCTCCTCTTAATAGAATAAAGTCGGACGAAAGAGATTTTGTTACAAAAATCTCTCTGCGAGCTACAGCTGATCCGAAGTATGAAGCGAAGCCTGCGATTTCGCCGCATCGCGTCGTCCGTTGGGTTTTCGCCGTTGCGGATTTCATAATGAACAAACGCCTCGCCGTAGAGCTCGTCCCGCCGGCGCTAACGAAAGTCTGGAAACTAGAAAGCAATTGTTACAGCCGATGACGATGCGGTGACAATTGTGTGAACTCGGCTGTAGCTGCCGCCGTTGTAGCACAGCCATCTTGGCTGTGGGGCCAACGGGCATCTTGCGCCTTTTCGCTGTTGCAGCGACCACGCACCACACAAGCGCGAGAAATGACGAAGGAAACCTAAATGCTCAAATGACGAAATAGCCGTCAGAGGTCAGAGATCAGAGGGTCGCCAAGAAGGGTGGATCGGCCGCTCCGCCGGGCGATGCTACATAAACGCGGTTCCGCCGCCATGCTTTCCGCGCGCCGGACAACCACTGGCACAGCCATCCTGTCCGCCACGGGACGGACTCGCTGCGGCGAGCCTGTGGGGTCAACCCCGAAAGCTTTCGGGGTTGCTACAGTCAAAGTTGCGGCTACGGCGATTTCTGCGGTGTCGCGCTCGGCGTCGCGGCACGAGAAGGCGGCGTGAGGCCAGCTGCGAGATCGGAAGGTTTTGCAGTTCCGGAAGGAGAGACATTCGCCATGGCACTCGGTGCTGCGCTCACCGGCGGCGCGCTTCCAGGCGAACCGGTGGCCGGAGCTGGCGACGCAGCTGGGGCCGCGGTCGGCATTGCCATCAGTTCCCGGCGCAAACTACTGTCACTGGAACTGCGTTGTGCATAAAGAATTCCCAGGACAAAGGTCAGAACGAAAAAAATCCCGGCCAGCCAGCCGGTGAATTTCGTCAGCACGTTGGTTGTTTGCGCACCGAAAATATTCTCCGTAACCCCCCCACCAAAGGCTGCGCCAAGGCCCTCACTTTTCGGGCGCTGCATTAGAATGACCAGTGTCATTAACACCGCAACCACCATGTCGATAGCGAGGATAACATTGATGAGAATATTCATCGGGGCGGACAATATCGGCACATCGCGCCGTTTGTAAATGCCGAAGGCGCCGTGCTGTCACCTGAGTCCCGAGTGTATTCGCAGCGCCAAACTTGACGGCTTTAAGCCGTCAAGTCTGCGACGAGCTATTCTCGAACAAGAATACGATAACGATTAGGAGTAAGGTTACAGTGCTTTGTAGTCGACCGTGATGGTGCGGAAAGTGTGCGGCGGTTTTTCCGCTGAAAAATAAAAGAGCTCGAGCAGGGTCGTGCCCACCATCCATTGGTAACCAACCAGCGTCTGGACGATGTCCGTATCGGTGTCGCGCGAGCGTGACACTAATTTGCCAACCCCGTACTTGCCGTCGAAATAGCGCCGCACCGTTCCCATCTGCTCATTGTAACGCTCGATTGACCAGTCCGGGTACTCGTACTGCAGTTCTACTTCGATCAGCTTGTCGTTCTTGAAGGTGAAAAGAGTTCGTTGCAATCCGGGATGAACCAAACCTTCCACTGTCCAAATCGACCGGCTTCCATCCTGTTTCCGTTCGACAATTTTCGCCTTCGCTCCGCTGAGGACGGCTTCGACCCGCCGCGGCGGATCGCCCCAGCGAAAACCAAATGGCGGCAATAGTTCATTCACCGCCTGCACTGGGGCGGTTGCGGCAAGAAGGAGGAACAGCCCGAAAACCAGAGTGCGAATCATTCGTTGACGAAATTGTAAACGATATATTGGCGGACAAGCGGCCGGAGCATGGCATCGATGGCTTGTTGACGCCGCTGGTCGCGCTCGAATTTCTCAAGCGCTTCGCGATCGCGGAAGGTCATGACTACACCGAGATCGAAGGATTGTTCCACGCTGGGCCGATCCACCAGCAGGGGGCGGCCGACGCGCATGTCATTTACGCCGCGGGCACGGCGGAGTGTGCGCAAGGCACGCAGGAGAAAATTCTGATCATCAACATTGCCCGGACGTTTCAACCAAAACAGCATCACACGCGTGACCTGGCCGGAGCGGGTAGCGACAGCCTGTGCGCCAGTCGGCGCGAGAGAGAGCGCGATGCAGGTCAGAAACAGCGCGATGCGCATACGAAAGAAGAGCGAGAAATTCATTTGCGGGACCAGTATCGTCGCTGAAAACCAGCCGCCCGGCATCAAAATTGAATTGATGTTTTGAGACGTTTCGCCAGAAGAAATTTTCATTACGAGGGAAAAATCGGCGCTGTTCAACCGATTTTTTTCAGTCAAGAAATTTTTGTGCGGCGTTCAAAAATAAAGTTCAGAATTTTTCTTGTCGGTTTTTTGCAGCGTTTCTAATCTCACGCCGCTGGCAGGGAGCAAGGGAATCGTCAGGTGTGAATAAAGTGTGAACAGAATTCAGCAATTTCGTAACATTTCCGGCTGCTTTTCCGGCAGTGCGCTGGAGTCGTTGCTAGATCCCAAGAAAACATCGAGAGCAGAGCATCGCGCCGGAGGCCCAGCGATTTTTCATTTTCCCTCGGAAAAAGGCGACTTTGGCAACGATACATGGTCATTCATTTCTATTCGCGACCAGGTTAATTTTGATATTTTCCGCGACGTTTATCAACGCCCTCCTCTGGCCCGCTTCCCCGAGGAAGGCGCTTTTGGGTGTTAACAAGTTTGTATGGACGAGAGGTGCAAAGCCCTTTGGGAGAAATTGTCGGCTGCGCTCAAACCGCAAGTCAGCGCCGACACCTTCAAACGCTGGTTCTCCGCGGTCGAACTAACGAAGGCGACAGAGGACGAACTAACCTTCGTCGTTCCCAACAACATTTACCAATTCTGGATCGAAAGTAATCACATGACGGCGTTGCAATCTGCTATCACCAATGCCGTCGGCGCGCCGCGCACGGTCCGCTTCCTGACCTCGGATGAATCCGACGGTGATAATGACTTTCCCGCGCCCGAAGTTCGCAAGACGGACGGCTCCAGTCATAGCAGGACAGTCGGGCTGGGGCTTAGCCTCAATCCGCGAAACACGTTTGAATCATTCGTCGTCGGCCCGACAAATCAGATCGCGCACGCCGCCTGTCTGGCCGTGGCCCAAGCGCCTGCGCGCACCTACAATCCGCTCTTCATTTATGGCGGCGTCGGGCTGGGCAAGACCCATCTCATGCAGGCGATCGGTCAGTATCTTTGGGCAAAGAAGAAGACCTCAAAAGTGATGTATCTCTCGAGCGAGCTCTTCATCAACGAATTTATCGACGCGATCCAGCACAATACTCTAGTGAAATTCCGC
>WNEP01001652.1_pt1 | contig 13545 bp, 11 predicted proteins | sample 5399961 | NCBI WGS metagenome assembly WNEP01 (sample SAMN13153329, study PRJNA577476) | soil metagenome | isolation source: 20 cm grassland meadow soil pre-rain plot 5 | place: USA:California | collected 2015-09-08 | reverse complement strand
GCGAACTTGGTTGTGCCCGCTGAGGCCGCAGCGCCCCTCCTCAGCCTTACCAAGTTCGAGGAGAGAGCGATGCGAGCGTTCATAGTACTGCTCGCCCTGGTCGCCACGCCATTCGTCGCGAGCGTGGCCCAAGACCCAGCTGGGTCCAACCCGGGCGTGCGGCACGCGTACGGACTAGTCAACGATCCGCCGGGGCTAGGTCACGACGCCCTCCATTGCGCGATGCGCGCTGACCTACATCCCGGCACGGACATCTTTAACAAGTGCGATCCTCCGGCGCCGGGCGGCTCCGGGGACGGCGGTAGCGGAGGCTCCGGCGGCGGCTCCGGGGGCGGGTCACCGCCGCCGGTGGGGACGGCATACGCTACTGGGTTCGTGTTCGATTCCGCCTCGGGGCAGCCTGCGCCCCAAACCTGGGGGGAGCTTGATCTCAGCGTCGGCGTCTGGGACGACGCAACTGGTGTCTACGCCTACCCGACGGTTAACGCCACAGCGGGGACCGACGCCACAGGGCTCTACACCTTCACGGACCTTGCAGGCGGGAGCTACATGGTGTGCGCGGCGCCTAACACCGGTTGGCGCCAGACTAATCCTAATCCGTCCACGGCGCCATGCTATAAATTTCCCCTCGCTGACGGAGCGGGAGCCGGCGGGCTGAAGTTCAAGGTTGCCCCAAAGTAAAGGACAACCGTCCCGTCACGGCCGGCGTCTCGCGACGCCGGCCGTTTTGTTTGTGTGCCTAGCATGACCACTGACTTGGAGGTGAAAGTCCTTTAGGAACCTGATCGCGGGGACCTGAGCGAACCGCCAGGCGTCCGGTCGTGAGGCCGGCGCTGAAAGCAGCGGGGAGCGCGACCTGCGGGGCGACGGACAGAAACCAGATAGGAGGCGGGGCCGACCAGGGCGAGCGGGCAAACGACCGCGAAGCTCTCGCGATCAAGGGAACGCTCCGTAAATCTGGCGCTCGTGCAGGGACAGTCAGGGGTCTTACCTGGGGAGATCTCGCCTTGCACCCGAACGGGTGACGCTGGTGGATGGCGGCGCGAGAAGTCAGCCGAGGCCATAGTAGCCACGTGGGCGCTCCTGCGGGGCGAAGGGCCGCACAGTAAGGAGAGTGCATCGACCGTGTCTCTCGGAAGGGCCAGGCGCCAGATGACGAACGCGCAGTTCGAGCTCCCGCTCGGCGCTCCGGGTGAAGCCCGGGGCCGCGAGCGGAGCGGCGAAGCCTGCCCGGCGGGACCCGGCAGCGAACACTCAGGAGGCGCCGTGCCCGAGGAGCTGATGGGCGCGGTCGTCGCGCGCAGCAACCTCGTGCGTGCCCTCCGGCGCGTGCGGCAGAATCAGGGGAGTCCGGGGATCGACGGGATGACGGTGGACGAGTTACCGACGTATCTGCGAGCGCACTGGCCCGGGATCCGCGAGGCGCTCCTCGCGGGGACCTACCAACCGCAGGCGGTGCGGCGGCACCAGATTCCGAAGGCGGGCGGCGGGGTCCGGCAGTTGGGGATTCCGACCGTGCTTGACCGCTTCATCCAGCAGGCGCTGCTGCAGGTCCTGCAGCCGCTCTTCGATCCGACCTTCTCGGAGCACAGCCACGGCTTTCGGCCTGGGCGCTGCGCGCACGATGCCGTGCGCGCAGCACAGCGGTACATCCAGGAGGGACGACGGTGGGTGGTCGATGTGGATTTGGCGCAGTTTTTCGACCGGGTCAACCACGACGTGCTCATGGGGAAATTGGCACACCGGATTGGGGATCGGCGTCTGCTCCGGATCATCCGCCGCTACCTGGAAGCCGGGATCATGGTCCAGGGAGTGGTGGTGGAGCGGTACGAGGGGACGCCGCAAGGCGGCCCGCTCTCGCCGCTTCTGGCGAACGTGCTCTTGGACGAGGTGGATCAGGCGTTGGAGCGACGCGGGCATGCGTTTGTCCGGTACGCCGATGACTGCAACGTGTATGTGCAGTCGGAGCGGGCGGGGCGGCGCGTGATGGACGCCTTACGGGGTCTGTACGCGAAACTCCGACTGCGCATCAATGAGGACAAGAGCGCGGTGGCGCGGGTGTGGGGGCGGCAGTTCCTGGGCTTCAGCTTTTGGACCGCTCCCGGGAAGGTGATTAACCGCCGCGTCGCGCCCAAGGCCCTGCAAGCGATGAAGGAGCGGGTCCGACAGCTCACCGCTCGGAACGGGGGACGGAGTATCGGGCGGGTCGTGGCCGAACTCCGCCGCTACTTGGTGGGGTGGCGGACGTACTTCCGCCTCGCCGACACGGGCGTTTCCGACCCCATGGCCGGCATGGCCGCGCGGTTTAGCCGCAACTGGTGGCGAGTGGCGGGTCACCGTGCGCTCCATGTCGCGCTGCCCACGGCGTATTTCGATGGCTTGGGAGTGCCGCGGCTTGCCGCGCGCTAACCGCAACTTGCTGAACCGCCGGATACGGACCCGTACGTCCGGTGGTGTGGGAGGGGCAGAGTAGGGATCACCTACTCTCCCCTATCCCGATTTCGGGGGGACGAGGCGACGTCCGACTACCATGTCCCGGTCCTCGCTGCTGCGGTGCGCGCGTGGGCGGAGGGGAGCCGCCGCGCCGTGGACGCGACCGTCGGCGGGGGTGGCCACGCCGCGTTGCTGCGGGAGGTCGGGGCGGAGGTGCTCGCCGTCGACCGGGACGCCGACGCGATCGCGGCGGCGCGGGCCCGGTTGGGGGAGGAGGGCATCCGCTACTCGACCGGGCCGTTCGGCTCGGCCAAGGTGCTCGGGACCGTGGCGACGTTCCGCCCCGACCGCATCCTGCTCGACCTCGGGGTGTCCTCCCACCAACTCGATACGACCGAGCGCGGGTTTACCTTTCGTCCGGGAGCGCCGCTCGACATGCGCATGGCCGGGGGCCAGGGCGTCACCGCGGCGGACCTGCTGAACACCTGGCCGGTCGAGCGTTTGGCACACGACTTCGCGCAGCTCGCCGACGAGCGCCGGGCAAAGCGGCTCGCGCAGGTGATCGTGAAGCGACGGGCCAACGCGCCGTTCGCGACGAGCGACGACTTCGTGAACGCGATTCGGGAGACGCTGGGCCCGCGCTCTGGGCCGTCGGACTTCGCGCGCCTGTTCCGGGCGCTCCGGATCGTGGTGAACCAGGAGCTCGAGCAGCTCGACCTCGCGCTCCCGGCGTTGCGGGCGGCGCTGGTGCCCGGCGGCCGGATCGCCGTGATCACGTACCATTCGGGCGAGGACCGCATCGTCAAGAACGCATTCCGCGACTGGGGCAAGGCGTGCGTCTGTCCGCCGGGGCGGCCGCTGTGCACCTGCAGAGGGCGTTCCCTCGGCCGGGTGCTGACGAAGCGGCCGGTACGGCCGGCGACCGCCGAGCTGCAGGCGAACCCCCGTGCCCGCTCCGCGCAGTTCCGCGCGTTCGAGGTGACCGATGCGGTTTAAGGGGCGCCACTGGGCCGCCGTCTGGCTCGTCACGTTCCTCGCCGTGACGTGGCTCGTCTACGCCCGGCAGACGGCCGCCATTCACGACGCGGGCGCGCTCGTCGAGATCCGCGCCCGCCGGGCCAACCTCGAGGGCCACCGCGCCGAACTGGAGCGCCGCATCCGTACGGAGGAGAGCCGGGCGGTGCTCGTGCCGCGCGCGCAGACGAAGCTCGGCCTCCACCTGCCGGCCGACAGTGAGATCATCCTCGTCCCGCTCCCGGGGAACGGTCCGCCCTAGCGATGGCGAAACCGGCGGTCCGCCTCCGAGTTGTCGAGCACGGCGTCTTCGTCGCCCTGGCGCTGCTCGCGGTGCGGGCCGCCCAGGTGCAGCTGCTGGAAGGTCGCCGCTGGGCGGAGGAAGCGCAGGCGCAACGGACCGAGCGGATCGTGCTCCAGGCTCGCCGCGGCACGCTCAGCGACCGGCACGGGACGCCGCTGGCGCTCACCCAGGAGACGTACCACGTCGGCGTCGCGCCCAACGAGCTGCGCGATCCCGTCAAAGATGGAGCCGTGATCGCCCGCCAGCTGGGGCTTTCCGCCCGGGCCTGGCAGCAAGCGCTGCGCCGCCGCTACGCGTACTTCGCAGGCCCGTTCAGCGCCCTCGAGGTGCAGCCGCTGCGGAGCACGCGGGGAGTCCACCTCGAGGCCGTCGTGAACCGCTTCTATCCCGCGCCGCAGCTCGCCCGGGCCACGATCGGTCGCGTCGGCGACGACGGGTATGGCGCGTCGGGGATGGAAAAGACGCTGGATTCCCTGCTGGCAGGGCGCCCCGGATCTGCCGTCGTGCTGAAGGACCGGGCCGGGCGCGAGTACGAGTCGCCGGCACGCGTGATCGCGCAGCCCGTGGCGGGGCACGACGTGGTGCTCACCCTGGATGCCGAGCTGCAGGAGATCGCCCAGCGCGCGCTGGACGACGCGCTGCGGCGCATGGACGCCGACGGCGGGGACGTAGTGATGCTCGATCCCGCCAGCGGGGAGGTGCTGGCGATCGCGTCGCACCAGCGCGACGGGACGGCGCGACCGAGCGCGTTTATCGACACGTTCGAGCCGGGGTCCGTCGCCAAGATCTTTGCCGCGGCGGCGCTGCTGGCGCTCAAGCGGGTGGGGCCCCGCGAGCATGTGTCGGGCGAAGACGGGATCTATCGCCTGCCGGGACGCCCCCCGATCACCGACGAAGACCCGCAGCCGACGTTGACGCTGGCCGACGCGATCCGGGTGTCGAGCAACATCGCCATCGTGAAATTCGCGGCACGCCTGACGCCGGCGGAGCAATACCGGATGCTGCGCGACTTTGGCTTCGGCGCGCTCACCGGGATCGAGTTTCCTGGGGAGGCGGCGGGGAAGTTGCGGCCGCCGTCCGAGTGGACGCGCCCCAGCGCGGCGAGCCTCGCCATTGGGTACGAGCTGTCGGTGACGCCGATCCAGGTGGCGGCCGCGTACGCCGCGCTCGCGAACGGTGGGCTGCTGCTGCAGCCGACGCTGATCCGCGAGGTGCGCAGCCCCGAGGGCCCGCTGCTGTACCGTCACGAGCCGGAGCCGGTGCGCCGCGCGGTGTCGCCGGAGATCGCGGCGGCGCTCCGGGATCTGCTGCGCGGCGTGGTGGAGCGCGGCACGGGCTCCGAAGCGGCGCTCACGAACTTTCCCGTGGCGGCGAAGACCGGGACGGCGCGCCGCGTGGTGAATGGGCACTACGCCCCGGGGCAGTACACAGCGTCGTTCGCCGCCCTGTTTCCGGCCGACAAGCCGCAGCTCGTGCTCGTGGTGAAGATCGACAATCCGCACAAGGGGAGCTATTTCGCGGCGCAGACGGCGGCGCCCGTGACGCGCTCGATGCTCGAGCAGGCGCTCGCGGCGCGAACCGTGGCACTCGACCGCGCGCGGCTCTCGACGGCGGCACCCCCGACTGCGGCCGTGCCGCTCGAAGCCGACGGCGGTGTGGTCCCCTACGTCGTCCCCTGGCCGTACCGGCCGGACTCCGCAGTCGTGCGGCGGCGCCAGGCGGTGCCCGATGTGACGGGACTGCGCTTACGGGAAGCCGTCCGCGCGCTGCACCGCCGGGGCTTCCGCGTGGCGCTCAAGGGCTGGGGGACGGCCGAGCACACCTGGCCCGCCGCAGGCGACAGCGCCGCGCTGGGCGCGACGGTCACCCTGTTTGCCGAGCCCGTCAGCCCCACGGCGATCAGCGCGCTCGCGCGCCGGCGCGCGAAGCGATGAGCCGCCTCCCCGAGATCGTGGCCGCGCTCGAGCGGGCGGGCATCCTGGTCGGGACGCCGGACCTGCACACGTGGCCCGAGATCACCGGACTCACGGCGGACAGCCGGCGCATCCTGCCCGGGATGCTGTACTGCGCGGTGCGGGGCTCGGTGCGGGACGGGCACCAGTTCGTGGCCGCCGCGCGGGAGCGCGGCGCGGTCGCCGCCCTCGTCGAGCGCGAGCAGCCGGTCGAGCTGCCGCAGGTCCTGGTGCGCGACGGCCGCCGGGCGGCCGCCGTGACCGCCGAGACGTGGTTCGGGCGGCCCGCGGCACAGCTCGATCTGGTCGGCGTCACGGGGACGAGCGGCAAGACGACCTCGGTGCTGCTCGCCCGCCACGTGTTGTCGGCGCTCGAGCCGATGGGCTCGATCGGGACGCTAGGGGCGTTCGACCCGAGTGGCGCGTCCGTGCCCAGCGAAGCGGGGAACCTCACGACGCCCGGACCGATCGACCTGCAGGCGACGCTGGCGGCGCTCGTGGCGCGCGGCGCGCGTGGTGCCACGATGGAGGTGTCCTCGCACAGCCTCGATCAGGGACGCGTGGACGGCCTGGCGTTCCGGGCAGCGATCTTCACAAACCTGACGCGCGAGCACCTCGACTACCACAGCACGCTGGAGGCGTACTTCAAGGCGAAGGCGAAGCTCGCCGCGTACCTGTCGCCCGCCGGCCTCGAGGTAGTGAACGCGGACGATCCTACCTGGCAGCGCCTGCCGCGCCGGCACCGCCGTGTGACATTCGGCGAGCGCGGCGGCGACGTCACGGCTCGAAAGGTCGTAGTCGATGGGAGCGGCGCCCGGTTCGAACTAGTCACGCCGACCGGGAATGCGGCGGCGCGGCTGCCGCTACTCGGCCGCTTCAACGTCGCCAACGCGCTCGGCGTGGCGGCGTGCGCTTGGGGAATGGGCGTGCCGGTCGAGACCATCGCCGACCGGCTCGCCACGGCGCCGCAGGTGCCCGGCCGCATGGAGCGCATCGCGGAGCGGCCGTGCACGATCCTGCGGGACTACTCCCACAAGCCGGACGCGCTCGAGCGCGCGCTCGAAAGCGTGCGGCCGCTCACCCCGGGCCGGCTCATCTTGGTGTTCGGGGCGGGGGGGGACCGGGATCGGGGTAAACGCGCGCCGATGGGCGAAATCGCCGTGCGGCTCGCCGACATCGCAATCGTCACGTCGGACAACCCGCGGACCGAGGACCCGGAGCGGATCCTCGACGAGGTCGAGAGCGGAATGCAGGCGAAGCCGCACCAGCGCCGGAGCGACCGTCGCGAGGCGATCGCCCTGGCGCTGGAGCTCGCCCGGCCGGGCGACACGATTCTCCTGGCCGGCAAAGGGCACGAGACCTACCAGATCGTGGGCAGCGAAAAGCAACCGTTCGATGAACGCGCGATCGTACGGGAGTTGGGGGCGGCGTGACCGCCTGGGACTCGCAGTCCGTCGCCACCGCCCTCGGCGTGTCGGCGCCCGCAGAGTTGCGCTTCACCGGGGTGACCACCGACACCCGACACTTGGCACCCGGCACACTCTTCGTCGCTCTAAAGGGTGATCGCTTCGACGCGCACGATTTCCTCGCCGACGCGCGGACGAAGGGCGCGGCGGCCGCGGTGGTGCGGCGCGGCACGCCCCGTGTGGACGGGCTGCCGCTGTTCGAGGTGGCGGATACGCTCGCGGCGCTCGGGCTGCTCGCCCGGGCGCGCCGCCGGCGGCTGCCCCCGACCAGTCCAGTGGTGGCGATCACCGGCTCGAGCGGCAAGACCAGCGCCAAAGAGATGATCCGGGCGGTGCTCGCCACGCGGTACCGCGTGCACGCGACGAGCGGCAACCTGAACAACCTCGTGGGCGTGCCGCTCACCATCCTGGGCGCGCCCGACGATGCAGAGGCGCTCGTCGTCGAGGCCGGCGCGAGTGTGCCGGGGGAGATCGCCCGGCTGCGCGACGTGATCGAGCCGACGATTGCGGTGATCACGAACGTCGGGTACGCGCACGTCGAGGGCTTCGGCTCGCTCGAAGGGGTGCTGCGGGAGAAGCTGGCGCTGGTGCCCGGGGCGGGCGTCGCAGTCGTCGGCACCGACCCGCCGGCGCTCGCGCGCGCGGCGCGCCGGCTGACCCGCACCGTCGTGGCGGGAACGGGGAGCGGGGCGGACGTGCGCCCCGACGCCGCCGACCTGGACGACGCGGGCCATCCGCGGATCACCTGGGCCGGCCGCTCGGTCACCGTCCCCGTACTGGGGTTTCACCAGATCGAGAACGCCATGCTCGCCCTCGCCGTCGGCCACGAGGCGGGAGCGGACCCTGTTCGCGCCGTGCCGGGGCTCGCCGCGGTGCAGATCCCCGGCGGGCGCGGCAGCGTGCTCGAGCGGGGCGGGTTGACCATCCTCGACGACACCTACAACGCCAATCCGGCGTCGCTCGCCTGGGCGGTGAAGTTTGCCCATTGGCTCGCCGGCCGGCGCCGGCGGCCGCTCGCGGTGGTGGTGGGCTCGATGTTGGAGTTGGGAGGCGAGAGTGACAGATTGCATGCGGCCGCCGCCCGCGAGATCGCGGAGCTGGAGCCGGCGCTGGTCGCGGCGGTCGGCGCGTTCGTCCCGGCGTTCGAGCCGCTGCGCGGCGCGCTCGGTGCCCGGCTGATCACGGCGCCGGACGCGGCGGCACTGGGTCCGAAGCTCAAGGCCGCGCTCAAGGGCGACGAGATCGTCTTGCTCAAGGCGTCGCGCGGCGTCGCCTTGGAGCGGGTGCTGCGGCATCTCACCTGAGCGTCGGGAGACCTGGAGGCGTGCTCTATCACCTGCTGGCGCCGCTCGCGAAGCAGCACATCCTCTTCAATCTCTTCAACTACATCACCTTCCGCGGTGCGGGCGCCACGGTGACTGCGCTGGTGCTCGCCTTCGTCTTAGGACCGGGGATCATAGGCCTGCTGCGCGATCGGCACATCGGCCAGGTGATCCGCGCCGAAGGGCCCGCGAGCCACGCCGGCAAACGCGGTACGCCCACGATGGGCGGGCTCATCATCATCCTGGCGACCGTCGTGCCCACGCTGCTGTGGGCACGGCTCGACACCCGCTACGCGGTCGTCGCGGTCGTGGCGATGCTTTGGATGGGCACGATCGGATTCCTCGACGACTACCTCAAGATCGTGCGCGGCAAGTCGCAGGGGCTGGTAGCGCGCTGGAAGCTGATCGGCCAGATCTCGTTCGGCCTGGCGCTGGGGTTGTTCCTCCTGGGGTCGCCCCTCGCGTCCAATCTGCCGCCCACGTCGACCCAGCTACCCGTGTTCAAGTACCAGCTGATCGTGTTCTGGCCGGTGACGTACGTGCTGTTCGTCACGCTCGTCGTCACCGGCAGTTCGAACGCCGTGAACTTGACCGACGGACTCGACGGCCTGGCGACCGGCCTGACGGCGATCGCGGCGGGGGCGTTCGCGATCTTCGCGTACGTGTTCGGCCGGTTCGACTGGACCAAGTACGTGGGTGTCTACTTCCTTCCCGGCGCGGGCGAGCTGACGGTGTTCTGCGGCGCGCTGGCCGGCGCGGCACTCGGGTTTCTCTGGTTCAACGCTCACCCGGCGCAGGTATTCATGGGCGATACCGGCGCACTCGGGATCGGCGGCGCCTTCGGCACGGTCGCCATCCTGCTCAAAGCCGAGTTTCTGCTGCTCATCGTGGGCGGCGTGTTCGCCGCCGAGACCGTCTCGGTGATGCTCCAGACGAGCGTGTACCGCTGGCACAAGACACGCCGGGGCAAGGAGTACGCGGACGCGCATCGCGTATTCCGGATGGCGCCGCTGCACCACCACTTCGAGAAGCTCGGGTGGGCCGAGCCGCAGGTCGTGCTACGGTTCTACATCCTGGGCGTGTTGTGCGCCGCGATCGCGCTCGCGACGCTGAAAGTGCGATGATCCCGGAGGCGTGGCGTCGGGGCGTCGTCGCGGTGGTCGGGTTGGGGAAGAGCGGGATCGCCGCGACGAAACTGCTCGCGCGCGAGGGCGCGCACGTGTACGCGAGCGACGCGTCGGACCATCCGTACGGCGGCGACACCGTCGCCGAGCTGCGCGGGCTCGCCGGCGTCGAAGTCGACGTCGGCCGTCACGACCTCGCGAAGATCCGGTCGGCCGCCGGCGTCGTCGTCTCGCCCGGCGTGCCGCCCGACGCGGCGCCGCTCGCGGCGGCCCGGGAGGCGGGCGTGCCCGTGGTGTCCGAGATCGACCTCGGGTTTCGGGCGCTGGCGGGGTCGGGGACACGCTGCATCGCGATTACGGGGACGAACGGCAAGACCACGACGACTGCGCTGGTGGCGCACCTGATGCGGGTGGCGGGGCTCCACGCGGAGGCGGCGGGGAACATCGGCCGGCCGCTCGCCGACATCGCGGTGTCGGGCGACCACTACCAGTGGCTGGCGGTCGAGGTGTCGTCGTTCCAGCTGCACGACAGCCCGCACTTCGCCCCGGAGATCGGCATCGTGACGAACCTCGCCCCGGACCACCTGGACCGCTATCCCTCGGTGGAGGCGTACTATGCCGATAAGCAGCTGCTGTTCCGGAACGCGACCCCGCGCGACGTGTGGGTCCTGAACGGCGACGACCCGGCGACGCTGGCGCTTCCCGGAGCGGCGCTCGGGCGGCGCGTGCTGTTCTCCCTCGCGCGGCCGGCGGGCGGTTGGTACGACGCGCCGGCGCAGCGGCTGCGCCTCGAAGGCGCTGAGCTGTTGCGCCGCGACGAGCTGCGGCTGCTCGGGGATCACAACATTGCGAACGGGCTCGCCGCGGCGTTGGCGGTGCACGAGGCAGGCGTGTCGCTGGGGTTGATCGCTGAGGGGCTGCGGTCCTTCCGGGCGCTGCCGCACCGCCTCGAGCCGGTGCGGGATGTGGGCGGCGTGCTCTGGATCAACGACTCGAAAGCGACGAACATCGCCTCGACCGTGGTTGCCGTGGCTGCGATGGACCGCCCGTTCGTCCTGCTGCTCGGCGGACGGCACAAGGGTGAGCCATACACGCGCCTCGCGCCGCTGCTGCAGGGGAAGTGCCGGCTCGTCATCGCCTTCGGCGAAGCCGGCGCGATCGTCGCCCAGGACCTGGGCGGCAAGGTGGCGCTCGAGCGTGGCACCACGTTCGCGGACGTGATGGCGCGCGCCCACCGCGCCGCGCAGCGGGGAGATGCGGTACTGCTCTCTCCCGCGTGCTCAAGTTACGACATGTTTAAGAACTACGAGGAGCGCGGGGCGACGTTCCGGAAGCTCGTGGAGGCGATGTGACCAGGCCCGCGAACGGTAGGGGCGCAGCATGCTGCGCCCCTACATCGATCGGGCCGGGCCGGGGCCGATGACCGACCGCCGCTGGGAAACCCGTCTGCTGGCGCTCCTGGCCGCCGTGTTGGTCGTGTTCGGGCTCACGGCGGTGTACGGCGCGTCCAGCCTCTTGACGACGGCCGGCGGTCAGGTCGGCTCGGAGTTCGCGCTGCGCCAGGCGCTCGGCGCCGTGGTCGGCGGCATCATCGCGACGCTGCTCGCGCGCTCGAACTACCGGCGGTGGCAGCGCTACGCCTGGCCGATGATCGGGATCGCGGCGTTCCTGCTCGTCGTCGTGCTGCTGCCGTTCACCCACAGCATCGCGCCCACGATCAACGGCGGGCGGCGCTGGGTGAATCTGGGCATCGTCACCCTGCAGCCGTCGGAGCTCGCCAAGTTCGCGGTCGTAGTCTGGACGGCGATGCTCGCGGCGAAGAAGGGCGAGCGCATCCGCACGTTCCAACGGGGCCTGTTGCCGTTCCTCGTGATCATCGCGCCGGTGGTCGGGTTGATCTTCCTCGAGCCGAACCTGTCGATGGCGTTGCTCGTCGCGATCCTTGCCGGCGTCGTGCTGTTTACGGCGGGAGCCCGGATCGGACACTTCCTCGTACTCGGCGTTGTGGGCACGCCGCTCGCCTTCGGGGCGGTGGCGAGCGCGCAGTACCGGATCGCCCGGGTGCTCACCTTCCTGGCTCCGGGCAGCGCGCCCGCAGAGGCGACCTGGCAGGTGCACCAGTCGCTCGTGGGGATCGGCGCAGGCCGGCTGTTCGGCGTGGGGCTGGGGCAGGGGCAACAGAAGCTGGGCTACCTGCCGTACGCCTACTCCGATTTCATCTTCTCGACGATCGGCGAGGAGTGGGGGTTCATCGGGGTGGTGGTCATCCTCGTCCTGTTCGGCACCTTTGTGTGGCTCGGCTTCCGGATCGCGCGGTCTGCAGGCGATCTGTTCGGGCAGCTGGTCGCGGTCGGGCTCACGGCCCTGATCGGGGTGAGCGCCGCGCTACACATCGGCGTGAGCTTGGCGCTGCTGCCGGCGACCGGGGTCACGCTGCCATTCATCTCCTACGGCCGCTCGAGCCTGCTCGTGGCGCTCGTCGCGACCGGGGTGCTGATCAGCGTGGGACGCGGGCGGCGGCGGACGGACGGGGTGGTGTGAACGCAGAACGCGGAACGTGGAACGTGGAATGATTAACGCGGAACGCGGAACTCGGAACGCGGAACAAATCGCGCGGGCGTCGAGGCGCCACGCTCGCATCGGCGCACGGAATCTCCACGTCTGTTCCGCGTTCCGCGTTCCGAGTTCCGCGTTTCTAGTGCGATGAAAGTCCTGCTCGCCGGAGGCGGGACGGGAGGGCATCTCATGCCCGCCCTCGCGCTGGCTCAGGCGCTACACGAGGCGGACGCGGGGGTCGAGCCGGTGCTGATCGGCGCCGAGCGCGGCATCGAGGCCGAGCTGCTGCCGCGCCAGCCGTTCCCCCACCGCCTGCTCCCGATCGAGCCAATCTACCGGCGCACGTGGTGGCGCAACGCGCGCTGGCTGTTCCTCGCGCCCCGCGTGTGGCGCGAGGTGGGGCAGCTGTTACGCCGGGAGCAGCCCGTGATCGTCATTGGCACCGGCGGCTATGTGGCGGGGCCGGTCGTGTGGCGGGCGCAGCGCGCGCGCCTCCCGACGGCGCTGGTTGAGGAAAACGCATTCCCGGGACTCACCACGCGGTGGCTGGCGCGCGCCGCCCGCCAGGTGCATCTCGGGTTCCCCGAGGCGCGCGAGCGGCTTTCGCCTGGCAAGCGCACCGAGGTCTTCACGCTCGGCAACCCGGTTCGGCCTCCCGAGCCCGGAGATCGGAGCACCGCCCTCGTCAGCCTCGGGCTCGAACCGGGGCGCCCCAGCGTACTGGTGTTCGGCGGCAGCCAGGGGGCCCGCTCGCTTAACTACGCAGTCGCCGCGGCGCTGGAGCGCCGCCTGCTGGGCGATGCGAACATCCTGTGGGGCACGGGCGCCGCGCACGCGGCCGCGCTCGCGCGCTACGCCGTGCCGGGGCGCGTGGTGGTGCGCGGCTTTTTTGATCCGATGACGGAGCCGTATCGCGCGGCCGATCTCGTCGTGGCGCGCGCCGGCGCCATGACCGTGGCGGAGCTGTGCGCGTGGGGCAAACCGAGCATCCTGGTGCCGCTCCCGACGGCGGCAGCGGATCACCAGACCCACAACGCCCGTGCGCTCGCAGCTGCCGGCGCCGCCATTCATCTCGCCGAGCGGGAGCTCTCGGCGCACTCGCTCGCCCAGTCGATCACCGAGCTACTCGACGCCCCCGCCCGGCTTGCGTCCCTCGCCGCCCATGCCCGGGGCCGGGGGCACCCGGATGCGTCCCGCGAGATCGTGTCGAGGATTTTGACACTGGTCCGCTGAATGGGGATGCTCTCTTTCGCAAGTTTCGTAGATTCGATATATTAGCCCCTCACTAATGAACCTGTTTGCAATGGCGGATCCCCGCCCGATCCACTTCATGGGGATCGCCGGAGCAGGGATGAGCGGCTTGGCGCTCCTCGC